>Ga0179593_1566256_pt1 | contig 13784 bp, 8 predicted proteins | sample CZODoug2_1_08_16_FD_185931 | JGI IMG/M metagenome (GOLD analysis project Ga0179593, IMG submission 185931) | Vadose zone soil fungal communities from Angelo Coast Range Reserve, California, USA - CZODoug2_1_08_16fungal (PacBio error correction) | ecosystem: Environmental > Terrestrial > Soil >...
TGTCGGCGGAGACCGTGAACAAGACCTGTGTCTTTTCGCCGGCGCTGAGGAGGTCAGTCAAGGACGAAGGGTTTCCGTCCTGGGGGAGCTGGAACCACTTTTGACTGCTGCTGGAGTCGAGTGGGTCGGTGGGGTTGCTCGATCCTACCACAACAAAGTAGGCGGGGTCGAAAGGGGATGTGGGGAAAGGTAAAACCGGATCAAAAATCTCGGGCGGGCTAAACCGTAAGGGACTTTCGGGGCCTTGGATGAAGAGCTTGCATGGGTACGGAACCTCTCGTGACGCCTTGTAAGGGGGGAGGATCCATGCCTGAACGAAATCGCAGGTCTCCATCCCTACAGGCTTCAAGAAAAGGCCTCTAAAAAACTCAGAACCAGTACCTTTACAGCAGAGTCGCATGAGCTCACAGCTGACCCGTCATGGCGGATTGGATCATACTTCTGGTTTCTCAGGGTCATCCTTTGGGAGTCCGGTGCGGGAGACGGAAAAAAGGTGCAGCGTCCACTAGTTCGACGGAGGGTGGGGGCTGCCACCACAAGGGTAGTTCGCGACATCGTGTACGGGGGTCGCGTGGGAATCGCAGCCATGTGAGCGGTCACCGAATGTGAATTTTGAGGGGTCGAATGGGGGCGGTCACAGCTTTCTAAGCTGGAGGGGGCCTTGTATCTGTAGGCAATAGTGGCCGAAACGACCAATTTTGGAAGAAACCTGAAGCCGCAAGCTTCCCAATGGGGGATTGACGAAAAAACATGCTTCAAGTAGCGGTAAGCCTAAACCCGCTGGGTAATTCCCTTCAGGAAGTCGGTTGGATCGGGGGGGCAGATATAAAACTTTGCAGTAACATCGGGTGTCATAGAAAGTGTCGGTTTCTTGTTGTGCTTCTAAAAAACCAAAACCAGGGTGATCGTGGTTGGCTCCGGGGGGGATTATAGGAAGATTCCGCTTCTGACGCAGCCCGCTACCGTTAAAGGGGAAACGTTTCTGCCGGTTCAGGGGGCCGGGAATTCAGGTGAACGCCCGTTTCGAATATTCCAGCGGGCACCGCGGCCAAAGATCGTCACCTTCGCCCGAAGACGTCCCTGCTCAGTCCTAGGACAGCCGCCTAAAAAAAAGTCATTCACAGCGGTAAACGGGGAGTAGCCTTGAACCAGCGCGGTCCTCTTGGGTCCAATCTGCGTCGCCGGGCTCCGTCTTGCCGGGTCAAACAAAGTGGGGTGTGTCTACTAGTTGTCGGTCGCACGCTGTTTGTTCTACCACCAACTGATAATCTTGTGATCCCTTTTCTTGTGAAGGTCAACATTTTTGTAGAATAGATTACCATGGCCGTCTTCCACAGTGAAGTGGGCGTGAGTTGAAAGTAAAAAAGGGACGCACTCTCTAAATTCGGGCGTTGGACACAGAATCGGGTAGGTAAGTTCCTGAAGTTGGGAGATCGCCCTTGGTTTGGTCGCAAGAATAAAATCGCGAAGAAGGGGACCCTACAAAGAAAGAATCAAAGCTCCCTTACCAAAAGGACAGAAAAAATCGGGAGTCCCGGAGCGTTTCGGAAAGCGGGAAGGGCAGAGTGAATGTTCGCACACGAATAAAACCCGGAAGGGACTGAAAAACCCCGAGGTCTAAAGAGCGATTTGCCAAGGGCCGAGTTCATAAATTTCTTCGCGTTCAAAATGGCCCGTTGTCAGGGGAAACCTTTACCTGTGGAGTTCTCCGCTGTTTCAAGTTCGGGGTTTGTGGAATAACCTGGTAGGTGCATCTCCCAGGGGTCTACGGGGGGGCCAATTTGACTACAGGATGGGCACCTTTTTTCCTTGAGACGCTAAAGGGTTCCCTAAGAGCCGGGTTTTCCTTGTTCTTTAAAGAGATGCCTTTTTATGGCTTTTTTGTGTCGAAAGATGCGTCAGGCGTCACCTTTTCGGGCGGCCCCATCCTCTATCAAAAACCCCCCCTGATTTAAATATGAGATATTTCCGGTAAGCCCTTTTTATGCCGTCTAACCGTCTCCTGTCCTACAGCAGTCTCCACAACCAATCAGGCTCCACGGACCCCCAACTTTTTACTTTGACGCCACCAGTCTCTACGGACTAGCCCTGACCCACGTCCTCTAGAGGGAGGCCAGAGGGCGTCCCCCCCCATAGCCCCTGGAGAGCCGTGCTCCAACTCCCGTTGGCTCCCGCGAAAGAGACCCAACAGTCTGCTAATCGAAAACAGGCCAACGCACGTAAAAACAGGCTACGCATGCCGGGTGGGCGCGGCACCTTCGTAAACTTCCTCCTAAGCAGATACTCTGGAGCCCATTCCAATTTCTCCAGATCTCCGCTGGGTCTACCGGGGGGGGGGGGTGTCTACTTGGCTTCCTGTCAATTGCCGAATTTGGGACGAACAAACAAACATCACACCTGCCTCAAAGTGGCGACCATCGTCTCCTTATCACCTACCTACCTTTCTATTCTGGGGTTCTTTTGACGTCGCTTATTGCAATTCAACCCTGTCCGCAAAAAAGTCTCAGGCAATAAGGGAGGACCGGGCGTCACATCATTACCATACTGTTAAGACAAAAAACTCAGAATTTAACAGAAGCGCCGGACTGAAAAACCCCTTTACAACTCAATTGTAGAGAAAAGGGATTGCCTGTCTACAGGATACCATTACAAAAAGAATAGAAAAGGGCGAAAACATCGCGGTTGTGGGGGTAGACCAAACCAAGGGCGTCAGGAGGCAAAACTTTTTTTCACGTTGAGGAAGACCTGGAATCGACAGCTACTACGGATGAAAAAACGATGAAAGGGATGGAAATCTTTTTAATATCCGGAAAGATGTTACTTACAGAGGGCAGACAAGTCGATTCGTATGAGGAAACATTAAAAATACTTGCAGTACGGGGCAGATACAGATAAACGGGCTAAGGGGACCTTTAAATCGCCCCGAAAAGGAAAAAACAATTAACAAGGGGTGAGCGAGGTTGCGGAGCCAATAACTGCACAAAATGAAAAAAGAACAATCACCTGTCGAAACTATACCCCGGTGGGTGGGGGACCAGGAAAACACGCCACCTAAAAGGGGAGGGGGATTCAATTCAAGTGTGGCACGAGCACCGCGGAAACCTGGGCCAAGGAAAGGAGAAATAGACCGAGAACGGCAAACCTCAAAAGGTTCCTCGTTGAGCAGGGAGGAAGGAACAATTGTTATGCCGTCATGGGACGCATAACAGCGGAAACTAGGCGGAGTAAAAAGAAACATCCTCCTTCTACGTAGGAAAGAGATAAATCCCCCCGACTGCTTTCAACTTCGACCGTGGGGAGAAAAATGCGGGATTAACAAAAGTCACATCGGCGGGGCGAACGGACGCTGTGGTTTCGCCGGAAAACCACAGAGCTCATACAAGTGTAATGTGGAGGCACATTGTGGTAGCCGAATCCTCCACCGGAGGCTTAACTGGAGCGAAAATAATAATTCAATCCTCAAGGTCATAGAGGGGTGGGGGTTCTCAAGGGAAAGGAGGGGGAGTACCTTAAGGGGGAAAAACGGTAACGGCAAGGCGTCTGCTACCTGAACAGATGGACAGGAAGGAAGAACTAGAACGCGGCGTTTCTAACACCGGAGCGAGGAAGAAAACGATTCCCCTTCAATTGAGCGCGGGTCTTGGGAGGAGCCATAGTCAACATCACCGGGGCGGAAGAACTCCGAAGTGGTACGATATCAAAAAAAGAAAAACTAAAGGCTAATGCCTAAGGAAAGTGGGGAAAGACCCAGCAACCAGTCGGCCTTACCGAGGGGACAGAAATGTCTGGGAAGCTCACAGTGTCGGTTAACTCGGGCCGCCGATATAGAAAAAAAACCAGATTGATTAGTAAAATAGGATAGAAATAAATTGGGGCGGGCTAGGCCTTTCACCTCTTGATTGGGGAATTGTAGCCGAGTGAGGATTGAGGAAGTTGCCTCTTGGAATTCAAGGGGAAGGAGTAGATGAAAGGGGCGGTGGCTTTTGTGAGATAGTAATACCAAGTCGCACATTTCTCAAAGTGTTGATCTCATGATCGGAGGCTTGCGAAGCCCGTCGATAAAAGGGGAGTTACTGGTCTTGCCGGGTTAATGGAAGACTTCAAGTGTTAAGTCCAATGGCCGGGGGGTGAGAGGGTAAAGCGCCTTCATTTCGGGGAAATACGCCTTGTCGCAGGGAGGAGGAAACTGCCGCCGTCGTACAGGTACGATAAGGCAAGGCTGACGCTTCACCAAGGGGGAAAAAAAACGTCAAAACTGGGGGGGCCTCGAAGTCGGTGTTGTTTCATGAAAGAACGTTTGCACTGCTGCTCGCCAAAAAGGTGAAGTTCAAACACACTTGTCGGCACTAGGGGGTTGGTTCGAAAACACCACCGTGTTGAGGTGGGCATCCCCGAGAAGGTGGGGGAGTAGGGGGTCTATACATCGAACGGTTCCTTTCCCGTGGGAAGGTGGGAACTCTGAGGTTGGGAGGCGGTCAAGCGGATTCAGGCGTTGGGGGCGTTTAGAGGTGATTCCGAGGGTCAGTGTTGGTGAGAACATAATTTTGAAACGCCAGTAACACATTGGAGTCCGAACTAACACTACAACTTTTCGTGTAGCTGTATCTTTCACTGGGTCGCCAGGAAGACGGCAGGTTGCATCTTGGGAGCACTAGCCAAAACTTTGCGGCATCTGGGTAAGGAGAAGGTCAGGTTCGGTTTCCGAGAAACCACGGTATTGGGGGGAGACGTATTTTGAGGACCGAGGGGTGAGATACTGCCAGCAAATCTCTCACTGAATTGTAATGGAGTCGTGTTGTTGAAGGAAGGTAGGGTCAACCCTCTTGCTCCGTTTAATAGGGAAGAAAGGAAGGCCTAGGACGTTAAAAATCGCAGAGACTTTCACCGAACGTCAAGGAAACGGAATCCAGTCTGTCTTGCCCTTAACAAGAGGACCGTCATCAAGGTGGGAATTCTTTCGAGGACCCCGTGGGAGGGAGAGAGGTCCCCGGGTGGTGGGAATCCTTAAAAGCCGTTTCGGTGACTGAGTAGTTGGTATTGGGGAGAAAACCACCGGGACTAAACGTTTCTTTCATAACTTGAAAAAAAGGTAAGCAGTTGTGTTCTTCTGCCAAGTCCGTAGAGTAAACGTGTTTAATCTTGGGGGGGGTATCCGGCCATAGCGAAGCCGGGCGTTTCCAGTAAGGTTTCGGTGAAGCTTGATCTCAATTTGGAGCAATAGGGGTACGTCGCCAGCCGGAATTGAAAAAAGGGGACCAAAACTAGTTTATCCGCTGTAAAACCTAACCATCAACACCTTGAAGAATGTCTGTGAGACTGATAGTTGGTCTCACGAAGGCGGAAAGTGACGTTGTAACATTCAATTGATCTGCCTGAGGGTGTACTCAGGCGAAATGCATATTTCACACGATTCGTGAACGTAGTTTCACCGTGGGTTACTTGACCCTGGGGGCGGGAAGTCGACGTTTTTTTTGGGGACGGAACAACCTGTTGTTATAAGTCAAGGGGGAGAGGGTTGGGGAGGGATGTCAGTAAGTTTTCTGGCTCATGAAGGGGCAAGTCAAACCGGTGCAACTGTGCTGTCTCCTAGGGATGGGAGGGTCGCCAGCGAGGTTCCAAGCCGGAAAGTTGCTTCCTCAAAACGAATCATGCACACACAAAAAGGTATTATATGATCAGGTTCCTTCCAGGTAGTAAATTGAGGAATTGCGACCCACTAAAAAAGGAAGAAAAGTGGACTACACACCTTCCCGTTGTGGGGGACTGGAACTTAGGGAACAAACAAGTCCTCGAATCTCGTCACACGGACCACTTAAAGAGACACCTACAGGTCGCTTCCAAAAAAAGAGAAATTCCGAGACACCGGTCCGCCCGATCACCGCAACTGAACTAACGAAAATCCCTCGGGAAATAGTCCAAAATGTGTCGTCGAGAAAACGGACTCTTCTCAATCACGGGTGTTTCGAAAAAAAGAGTCCTGGTGGGCGAACAGTCATCCTGATACAAGAAAAAGATAAAAGGTGGGGACGTTGTTTTGGGAGATGGGTGAATGGTCTGTAATTACGTTCCCTTTGGAAGGAGAGATCACATCCCTTCGATCAATACAGGACGCCCTCCACGTATTCCTATGAAGTAGACGATCGGGGAGGCCGGTGAACCCCTAAAAGGGGAAAAGAAAAGGGATAGGGGCATTGTCAACAGTCGACAACAAGAGGGAACAGAAACAGGAGAAAATGGACTCAGGGGTGGTTAGAAAAAAACATGCGCGACCGCACTTCGATGGGAGGAAACCAGTTTTTTCAGAACGCGACGCCCCATGACTGAGAAGAGGCCTGATTTCAAAACCCTCATTACATGCCTCTCGTTTTACTGGATCCGCAGCGCTGCCCTTACGGTACGGCGGAGTTAACTAATGAAAAAGGAGGAATTAAAGAGACCTTTATATTTGAGGAAAAAAATGAAGATAAAAAAATCCGAAACTTCTTGGCTCCCTAAGTCATGGAAAAAACTTAGAATTAAATTACAATTTTAAGGTGCTGGGCCAGGGACCAATCTCGGACACTCACGAGAAAATAACCGGAAACAACTATACCCCCTTGTTTGGGGTAGCATCAACGAAAAGACTACATTCAGATTCAGAGAAGCACCGGGGGGATAGCGGTCCAGGCAAAAGCGTCCTACAGGAACAGCCAGCCTAGCATTAGAAAAGCTCAAACCCGGGGTAAGCGTTTCCTTCCAGGACGGCCCTTTTAAGTGCCGTTCTCGGCACAATTATTTTCGCTCAAAAACCAGCACAAACGCGTGGAACTAAAGAGACACGTAACGCCGTCGAAGAGCTAAGTGTAAATAACCGAACGACGAGTGCCTGACAACTATCTCACCAGGGCAGGGAGGGGGAGGTCAAAACTGGAAGCAAAAAGCGCGGGAGCGAAAAAAAAAACCCCGTTTTGGTGGCTCATACCAAAAAAGAGGCTAACTGTTGCTACTGGAAAAGGGGGGGGGTGGTGGGAGGGCAGGGGGAATCCCGGAGTCCTTACACTACAAGGGGAAGTCTCAAAACCTCAGCGGTCATCGCTGGTGAAGGAGTCGTGACTTCTCTACGCTTAAAAGGGAGGGGTTTGAAGGAGGAAGGAACTATATTTGGGTACTATCTTTCATGAAGTCTACGAGAAAAAAGGAAAACTCTTCGTCCACCCTTATCTCTTAAGAGCCAACAGCACGCCAGGGCAAAGTCATGGTTGAGCTGAAGGATGGGATTAGTCAGAGGCCCTCAATAAAGGGGGCACACGAAGGGGGAAGGTGCTAGATCCAAAAAGAAACCGAAAAGCGAATGTTAAGCAGGCACCGGGACAGCAACGGGAGTACACCTTGAAGGGAAGGCGACAGCTACTTCTACCGAGAACCTTTTCAAGGCCAAAAATGTATCGCTACCTCAAACAAAAATTAGGAGAGGAAAAGACTCTATCCAGGACGGAACTATAAAAGGGCACCTCAGAAAAGGTGAGCAATTACATGTAGGCGCTTTCGCCATTTCATGACGGGTTTTGCAAAGAGGATGGGGACAAAAAGGTGCCGGCTTCGGGCAGGAGCACGGGTCGGGGCTTTTTTTTCTACTGAGGGGAAACATAAGTCGACAGGGGGGAACGTCCAATCGTAATCTCGGATTAAAGCACAGGAGCTACCGTGAGGTAATGGAGGGAAGGGTTGAAGGATTTCATTGGGGGTCACGAAGGGAGTTCCTCCGAAATGCCTTCCTGAAGTAGCGGGGTAGCGTTTCTCCAATCCAGAAGTGTCGCAATCCCCCCCTCCGCAAGCACCTTCGTTCCGGAGAAGGGGAGGACGGAGGCCAAGGGAAAGCGTAGACGTCCGGCGGAGTGGAATCACTTACGGTGTCAGAAGGTCAGACTCGGTTTCGGAGGGGTGCGGCATCGAAAAACGGCCGGGGAGGGAACAAACATTAGGAATTCTGTTGGGGGATGCCACACACCGGGGGAGGGACGCTGCCCGGAAAAGGTGTGTTTCCATTGGAGACTAATCCGCGGGGCGGCTTTCAAGGGGGTAATGTGAAAAGCGTCCGGTCGTGGGTTAGCTCGGTGAACTCGCGGCATGCTCTTGGGGGCCTTGTCGCTGGGTACTGCCTGAGGAGGGCTATGTTTAGCTAACCAAGGTGAAAGTCTAAAAAGGGTCCCACATTGCCTGAAAGGTAAAAACTCTTCAAGGGTTACACTGTTTAAACAGAGAGGTTAAGGATGGACCAGGAAAGGAGGCGTTGCAAGCTTTGCTCTCTCCACGGGGCGTAAAGAGAGCAGCGCCGGGGTCGGGTTTTGGTGGACAAAAGTCACACAAAACCACCGGGGTATATTTGGAAGCCGGGGATGGTAGAGTAACACCAGCGGCCGGAGCTGGGCGCAGTAGAGCACAGGTGAAAAGGGGTGGAACTGTTCAAAGGCCTAATGGGGAGGAAGCCAGGGTCGGGAAAAGCACGGGGGAGGGTACGGGAAGTTGCGCTGACCGGACAGACCGATCGGCAGTACCGTACTACGCAAGGGGATACTGAGAGGGCCCCGGCCGAAAGACCAGGAGGTACGAACATGTCGGCGGTCCTAGAGAACCATCGAAAACGTCAGGGGGCCCCTCTCTTCTCTTTGTAACCTCAGGGGATATTGCGCAACACCGGGTTGGCCCGACGTGCTGCTCCTGTCTTGGGAAAACTGGGTCTTGGGCGACCCGCCACCACAGGTCTCATCGTGGTCGTCAAAAAAAGGGGATAAGGTAAGAGGTTGTGAGAAAGAGGCCGCCAAAAGGGGAGTCTAATCACCGGTGAATTGGAGGTTTGACAGGCACAATCCTCAGAACAGATGGCTTAGCAGGAGGGCGTGTACTGTCTCCGGGTGCAGGTTCCTACAGGGAAAAAGGAAAGGGGGGGGGGACAGGCGTCAAAAAAGAGGGGAAGTTCGCCTAATGCGTCAAATTTCAAAGTATAAGAGCGTAACAGAATTGCAAACCCGCACATGGAGAGTGTTCGGGGAAAATTTCAGGAGCGCTGGAAACTCAACTGTGACAGAGTTGACAGTGGTGACAAAACACGTTGCGGGGAGGGGACCTGTCGAAGCGTGGTGAGCGACCTTGGGACGGGAACTTTCAAAAGTTCTCCGGTGAGGGACAGGTTGGGTTATCTTTAACGGGCGGGGGAAGTGCGCCTGGGTTTCGTGTTGGATCCCCGGGGTGAATCGGACGTCCTCTTTTGTGCAGATTCATTCCGAGTAAGGGATTGTAAAGATAAGGTCCAAGTCCAATTGACGTGGGGATGTATCCCTGGGCATTTGTGAAAGTGGTTTGTGTTGGCTCAAAAGAGCGGTGCGCACTTAGGAGCAGGGGTGCATATGGAGGGGGCACAAGATAGCAAAAACAACAACGTAGGGTAGGATTGGGGAGAAAGAGGGTCGGTCAGGAACTCACCTTTCGGTGCTGGAAGAAAATCATCTGTCTACAACTCTCACACGGAAGCGTCGGAAAAAAAAAACACGGGAAATGGTAAGTCTCAGCTCCAGGACCTTATAGAAGGAAATGAAACAACTATACCTACGATCAAACATTTTACTTAACCAGAACAAGGTGAGAAAACGACAGTTCACGATCACACACCGAACGAACTGAAGGCAAGCTCGGGACTAGGCCGAAAGTTCTCATGCACCTCGCGAGGCAAGGGAAAGTTTTGAGAACGGCAAAGGAGATCACTGACGCGGGGAGAAGGCTATACTGAGAACCGACGAATAAATGGTCTGGGGGGTAAAGGAGACGGGGGGACGGCGCGGAATGTGTATTTACCCTGGTACATGAAAAGACCGTATGTCGACTTCGTCAAAGAAGGACGCACCGAAATCTGACAACGCAGGGGGGAAAAATTCTAAGTCGAGGGGGAGGTCCGGGATTAAATAACAGTTCCTGAAAAAAAAAAAATTCTACAGGAAATGGAAGAACGCTACACAACGCAGGGCCAAACAATCACAGTGGCGGAACGATTTACAGGGGGTGGGGGTGTCGACCAAGAAAAAAAAACGGCGATGACAGAGTTCGGGGGGGGGGATGATGCAAAAAAAAAAAGACTTGGGTTGAAATGGGCCGCCTCCATTACTTGATCCCTCCTTGGCAAACCGCTGAAAGGGCTGGGTGGTTAAGGGAGGAAGTCCCGAAGCGTGGGAAAAGAGTTGACCTTAGGGGAAAAGGGACGCACGGCCAGTATCTGGCTACTGACGATCGGGGAACATTGAAGCGAAACATCTAACTGTCAAACGCGGCGTTGTTGACTTCCTTAGAAGGACATAACAAAAGACCAGGGGAAAAGGAATGAAGGAAGGGGAGGGGACGGCCACAGCGGCACAAATCTTAAGAAGAACCGTAGAACAACGGGACCTAAGGGTGGGGGGGAGAAAATAAAACATCCACAATACAGATTCACAACGATGCCTTCAAAAAGGGGGGAGAGCGCCACCGGGGAAGCAACAACGGCGTCCTGGAAGTCTACCTCACAGGGGGAGACGTGGAACAACGCTAAAAGGGGTAATCGTGACCGTGTCGCACTTTTTTGAAAATTGAGACAAAAAAAGTTAAAGAGAACGGACGCCTACGGAAATTACAGCGAAAAAGACAACGAAGCCCGGCCGACTCATGAAAATCGCTCCAGAACCACCTACGCTTTCAACCGGCAAAAATGACAGAACAAGGGAGGTGTCGCGACCACTGGAAAACTTGGAAGGGGGGGAAGGGAGCGACGAAACAACCCGGGTGGGTTGCGGATCAAACCAGCTGAACGACGTTAAGGTGTGAAACGGGGAAAAGGTGAGAAAAAAGAAGAAACCGAAACGTGACGCGCGACACCAGTATCAAAAGGCCAATCCGCGGACGGAGAGCTGTTAAGGGGAGGAGACGGAGGAGAGTAGGAACTTGGGGAAGTGGCGTCTCTACGAACTGCTTCGTTTGGACGAAAAGTCAGAAGAGGCTCCGACTACAGAACGAAAAGGATTCGACACCTTAAGTCAGGAAAGAACCCTTCAAAAAAAATTGCAATTCACGGTGATGGCCTGGGAGGAGAAAAGCGCAGGAGGACATCAAGACAAAGGGGCGAAAAACGCCGAGGGGGTCTCTAAGCCACCTAACGACACGGCCGAATTCAGAGACGGCACCGTGGTGGAAGGAAAAAGCAACAGTCAGTCATGACGGCAATTAGACAGGAGAAGGGCACAACGTCACCGTGTGCTCGGGGAAGGGGGCTTCGGAGGACAATGTCTCTCTCTCAAAAAAAACTTAGGTATTAGAGAGGCACATTTGGAGGGACAGGAGAAGGGTTAAACCGGGGCAGGGAGAGGGTTTCGCAGTCGCTTTCCTGTCTAAGTTCAGGGGGAAGGGGGTGCCCGCCGGGCTAGGGGGAAACCACTGGCCGGCGTTGCATCGAAGTGTCCTGGGAGGTTTCTCTCAGAGCAAAAGGTCAAGGGGAAAAAGTCACCGGTGATTTTGGGAAGAGATCGTTCTCGCCGGATCTGGCGCAAACGCCCAGCCCAGGGAGAAAAACGGAATTGAAATCTGGGGAGGAAGGGGTCTGAGAGTGAAGGGTGGAGAAGGTGGGGACAGGGACCAAGTGTATACTGTTAGCCGCCTGCCTATGAAGGAGGGGGGGAAAACGCAATAAGCAAGAAGAAGTCACCTTACCTGGAAAGGGAAGGAGGAGGAAATCACCAAATCGAGACCTTCACGGGGATTGGGCTACTTCGGGGGGTAGAACGGCAGGAAAACTCAGGTGTCGGGGGGGGAGGTAGGAGAGCCACACGGTGCTCCGCGTAAACAGGAAGGGGGTCGGGGGACGTCGGAGGGGGGGGGTCAGGCGCCACAAAACGGGGGGGAGGGGTAAGGGGAATCGTAGAGGTTGAGGTCAGCGTGGTCGAGGAAAATCCTCACAGAAAGTGCGTCGGGGGAAGGGCTAGGAGGTCGTGGTCGGGGGAAGCGTCAAGCGAGGAGGCGGCGTTGGGGCCTTTTAATCTGGTAGCTGAATTAGTCTTGATTTAGTCCCAGAGTGCCGAAAAAAAGGTGCAGGGGGGCGGCCGACAGTTAAGCCGAGGAAACTTTGATCGGAAAGTATCGGGGGGTTCCTCTTGAGAAGGGGGAAGGACAGATTTTGCTTTTGGAGCTCGACAACAAGGGGTGCCCAGCGTCATTCCCGGTCGGTGGCTGTTTGGCATACCATGCACACAAAACGGGGGAGACTTTGGCGAGGGTTGTTGAATCGTCCAGCAGTGGTCCAGAGGCGCAGCCCCCCCTTCGCAAAAGTGAAGGGTGACTTTGCCCTTTTGGCGGAAGGAATTCAGATTAGAGACCGAGGGTAGCAAGGGGGGATTAAAATCTCTGAAGTACTTCCCTAGAGAGGGTCCGAAGGTGGGGGGAATCAAGGGGAGAAAGCCGGAGTTAAAAGGAGGTCCTCATCTTTCTGCTGAGAACTTCATACAGTAGAAAGTTAGAAGGTAAAAACGGAGTCGCGGAAGCAACGTCAGGGAGCGCCGTTCGAACCCACCGTTTGGTACAAGCCTTGCTCCGAACGGGGACGGTCTGACGTTTTTGTGAGGAACTGGAGATCAGGTAGCACTGATTTGGGGGAAGGGTAAGCGTGGGGTCTCGAGGATTCCCTTGAAGGGTCTGCGTGAATTTGTAACGGGTTAGGGGGTTCATACAGGCCGCCAAAGAGGCTCAGCGATGGTGGGCCGTCTCTTTTCAGAAGCCGATGGTGCCAGGAGGGAAGCAGGTGCCTGAGAAGGAGGAGGGACTGGCCCAGGGGAAACGGCAAAGCAGCTGGCACACAGATCCACCTGAAAAAAAAAAACACCTGACGTGGCTTTTAGTCACGTATAAGGGGGGGGCCGCCCAGCTTCCTTACGTCAATCTGGGGGGGGGCCTTGAGAAACCCCAGAATTGTCCCGTCGTCTTCAGGAGTTTTCTTAGCGTTCCATTTTGTAGCAGTGCAACGGATTTCTTGGGGCCTCCGTGGAGGGTTCCATTTCTGGTTTTCTGTCAACTGATAGTTGCCGCCGGACGCGTTGTTCTGGGGTTTGTTGACTGCCCACCCTGGTCAGGTGTCGTCAGGTTGAAAGGAAAAAGTTTTTAGCCCTTGCCGAGGAAGGGGGTAAACGGGCTCTCAAAAAGGGGACAGTCAAAGTTGCGGAGTTCTCATCGCCTGTGTTGCTAGTGTTGAGAAAACGCCCACTGCGGTACCAATTCCAGGCACGGCACCGTTGTTAGAATGAACCAGTTCTCAACAACAAACGAAAAGGAAAAGAAGAAGCGGGGTGCCGGCCGGGAAACGGTGAGGGGTAGTCAGAAAGCTACTGGTGACCAAGATAAAAACACAACCAAGTGATCAAATCACCGGGGGGGGCCAATTTTAGTAAAAAATGCACTCTCCAAGACCCAACTGAAAAGCAACGTCCTCGAAAAAAAAAGACCCTACTATAAAAGACCAGGTGGAAAGACAAACACAACCGTCGGGAAAAGAAAGCACTGAACAGAAAAGAACTGCAAACGGAACGAGAAACGCCGAATCGGGGGGAACTCTGCCGCCAATTTCGCCGACGCCGCTGAGGACCAGGGAAGGTTTTTGCGAGAAACGCGATCATGACCGAGGGAGACATCGCTAAATCAACCCCTAAAGGGTTATTGTAAGGGAGAGGGGGAGGGTCTGGAGTATTTGACGTGAAAAAGGTAAAGGCCGCGACTGCCAAGGGAAAAATAGTTGGGGTGGG
>Ga0179593_1681031_pt1 | contig 13784 bp, 13 predicted proteins | sample CZODoug2_1_08_16_FD_185931 | JGI IMG/M metagenome (GOLD analysis project Ga0179593, IMG submission 185931) | Vadose zone soil fungal communities from Angelo Coast Range Reserve, California, USA - CZODoug2_1_08_16fungal (PacBio error correction) | ecosystem: Environmental > Terrestrial > Soil >...
GAGAACGCGAATAATCGCAAACTCGCTTGACGAGTTCCCCGCCATCTCTTCTAGTTCCTCCTCGAAAAAAAAGGGTGCTCTGCCTCGAACGGGGTGCGCAGAAGGCGAAAGTAAGGAAAAAATTGGGGTTCAAAAAAAAAAAGAAGGCCACCCGAGCAATCGCGAGTCGCTCAGGATAGAGCCAGTTACTTATGGAGAGGCGGGAACGAAGGGAGGGAAAGAAATATTGGCCGTCTACCACGGAAGAGAGCCTCTCCCCCTACTAACGAAAAAAAAAAAAAGAGCTCTCTAAAGAAGATATCGAGCGAAAGGAGAAATCTCGAACTCAGACCGCGCCGCTCATTGAAAGACTGGTGCATCGAAGGGGAAAATCCCGCTCTCTTACCTTCGGAGCGACGCCATTTTCAAATTGTGTAGAAAGAGGAAGGTACTGGGTGACTGGGGAATATTTTGTGGTCAGAAAAGTAAAGAAGGGAACCGGCCTCGGTCGCAGCGGGACGAAAAGAGCCTCTGCGACGGCGATTAAAAAGATCTTCTTAAAAAGGACCACTTGGAGGCGGCCGAGCCAACTCGCTTAGTAAGCCGCCGGTAAAAGCCTCCGGAAAGAGGCAGGTGCTGGGCGGCTGCTAAAGAAAAAATTCGGTGGAATGGGGACATAAGGGGAAGAGCCCATTCTCACTATGGGGGAGGGGCCCAGGTGGCTCACAGTACATGAAAAGAAAACAAGAACGACCGAAGTTCGGAGAAGAAAAAAAAACAAGTTAGCGGGGGAGAGTCCCCGAGAGGGAAAATTCCTGGCAAATCCCAACAAGGGGAAGTCATTGGCACATTAGGAAAGGACGCCTACAACTATCTGTGGGGGTCCTTGAAGGGTTGCAACAAAGAAGATCTTTCGCGATCGCCTCTCCGTCCAAAGAATGTCAGTTAAAATGGAATGGCCTAAGTCCTCACCTTGGGAGGAAGAGGAGGATCCGGAGGAGGATCGAGCGAGGAAACGCTCTTACGCAAAACTTCAAACGGCTCCGCACTCTTAAGAAGAAGATGCCGGGGGGGATTTTCGCGAAGGGGGGGAAGACGCCGAAGCTGCGGTGAAGAATGTTGCAACATAAAGGAAGAAAACCCTCGCCGGCAAAAAGACTTCCGGAAAGGAGAGGCAGAAGTTCAACAAGAGGATAACGCTGCGCAGAAAAGGATCGTTCACCGCACCGGCAATTGGGGGAGCTGTGTTTCGTAATCACCAGAGAAAAGTGATGGGCGCGGGAGGGGGAGTAGGGGGGAAAAATCAAACAGGAAGAAGAGTCCCACGGGAAAGCATTGCATGCTCACAGAGGGGAATCCTCTAATTTTCAGAGACGCTTATTCCCTACAAGGAGCGCAGCCACCGCATAAGGGAGGAAAAAAAAAAGAAGCATCCTCAAATTCTTCCCGAGTAAAAAGATCGTCCGGTCCGTATAAAAGAAGAGAGAAGTCCATATGATAAGCTTGAAAAAAAGAAGACAGCCAAAGAGAAGAACTGACGGAAAAGAAAAAGCAAAATCCTTATACGAAACAAGCGAAACGTTGCGCTCCACCGAAGAAAAACTCAGGCATGCAAAAGAACAATTTCTCTGAAAAGAATTCACCACGAAAGGGCAACCTGCAGGAAAGAAAGGGAAAAAAAAAGCAATCGGCGCGCGGAAATCTCCCGCTTCGAAAGAGAAGGGAGGAGGGCTCCGCGGTTCCAAAAGAGGTCAACTAGCACCGAATTTGGCAGAAAACACGGAGAAATCCCGGGAGAAAAAAAATGAAAATATTCTTTACCGCCAACTTTCCTGACTCTCAGTGGAAGAGAAGAAGAGAAGAGGAGAGTTGTAATTCATGAAAACGTCCTCTCAAAGAAGGAAGCTTTGACGTACAAAAAAAGGAAATGTTCGCAGTAAAGGGCATCTTCCATCTGCAAGGGGAACGCTCAAAGAAGTAATGTCCTCGAAAAGTGAATGTTGGGTGATCGGAAAACGAAAGAAAATGTTAAACACCGGACGCTTCGCAATCCAAGGAAAATTCTGCAGGAGGAAAGGGGGCTCTTTCCACCACGAGGGAATTTCCCCCCGTAAAAGAAGAAGGTGCATCGGTGGTGAAAAGGAAGAAGGAAGTGCTTAAGGCACGGACGTCTATGGCCCGAGAAAAAAGGATCGCGGAGGAGGTCTGGAGAAGGGAGAGGCGCTAAAATCGACCACAGACGACCTCCTCACAAAAAGCTGCATGCAAGGAAAAGAGGGAATCCGATATCCACAAACCGAACACACCCACTCGCCTTTGGGGAGAAAGTGTTCAGGAAGAAGTATCTGAAAAAAAGCGCCGACATTTCATCGCAACCGTTTCGGACAATTCTTGCAGGAAAGAAAAAAGTGCGGATGCGTCTTTAAAAGAAAAGGCACGCCGATTTTCACGAAGGGGGGAGGGCAAGGAGGGCCTCCCCAAAGGGGGAAGATCTGCTTTCGTAGACACTGCAGCCTTCTTTCCGAGGTTGATCGAAAACAAAAAGGAAGGAAAGTGGGCGAGAAGAGGCGATCTCGCTGACGAAAAAGGGATGAGAAAGACTTACGCACCGGGGAGAGGAGAAAGAAAGTCCTTCTTCCTAATCGAAGATAGCTGTAATCTCCGCTGTGACTCCCCTTTGGGAAAAAGGGAATTACTTTTCGTAGGCCAATTGAAAGACCCAGAATTAAAAGAGGGAGCCGAGAAATAAGGGGGGGAGAGAAGGGTGTTTCACCTGGTGACACGGGGCCCTCTGGTCTTGATACGAGTAAAAGTCGTCGCCGCTACAAATCGGGAAAAAGGAAAGTCCAAGCGTAAGTGAAAAGGGTGGGAGGATCGCTGGATCGTTGAATGGAAAAGGACGTGAAGTTGATCGCGACTCCTCCGTAAGGGATGGATCAAGGGAGAGGGGGGACAGTGTCGTTAGTCGCGCGGGGAAGGGATTCCAGAAGGAGGAAGTTCGGATTTCAAAGCAAAAAGGGGGTGGTATCCCAAAATCCTACGACATGGATTTCCAACTGTACATAAAGACTTGTCCTCATCGCTCGCGCAAGGACTAAACACCTTCAACCATCGAATCCATGCCGCCGGGGGGGAAAAGTTGCAGGTCCTTCCGCGGTGAAGTTGTCGGCTCCGGAAAGGGTTGCAAAAGAACGAAGGGGGAGCCGCGATCTCAATAGGAAACCACCGACGATTTGACGACAAAAAATAAATCCGGGGGGTATAAGACAAGCAAAAGAGGTGTAAGGTTTTTTGAGAAAAAGAGGAAAGAGGGCCCAAGAAACTCATTCGCTAGAGAAGAGAAGGGGTTGGTTTTCAGTCGCCGCGCTCAGCTGGGTAAAAGGGAGAAAAAGAACAAGGCGGGACAGAAAAAAACACTTTGCATCCTCTCTCAAGAGGAGTGAAAAGAGAGAGGGAAAGGGCGGAGGGCTGGCTGGAGAAAGTAGACTGCAAATGTATGTCCAGATACGCCGTCGCGGAGGAAAAAAAAAGGGATTCTGCAAAGAGCGCTTGGTGGTCACGCCTCGTTAAAAGAAGATCAGGCGGCTTTGTCAGTTAACGGCAGATTTTTGGCGAGCGTTCGTGGCCAAAGCGTCCGGAGGAAGGAGCGTTCAAGGGTTGCATCAGGGGGAGGAAGGAAGCGAATGTCCCCAAGATGAGAAGGACGGAATCGGTGAGGAGAAACAGGGGATAAGGGAAGAGTAGGCAAGGGGGAGGTGGGAGGTGGGGTGGGGGAGGGAGTGGGGGAGGAAAATATACGGAGGGGGGCAAAAGTGGGGGGCACCTATTGAGGGGGAGAAGCGAGAATGGGGGCCATGGGGAGAGGGGAGGGAAAGAGGAGAAGAGAGAGGGACGAAAGTCTGGGAAAGAATTAGAGGAGAGGATGGGGTGATGCTGGCGCCCGGGGGGATTGAAAGAAATGGAAATTGAGGTGACGGTTTTTGAGGCTAGTCATGAAAGAGGGGAGGGGATGACGTACAAGAATAGGTATAAAAATGTCGTCGGGAAGGGTACCCAACGAAAATCTGACATCCGATCTGCTCGGAAAAGATATGCGCTTGCTGAATAAAAGGGCGCGACTACGAAGGCGACCGCGCCGACGTTGAGAAAAGAAAAGGGGGAGGTAGCAAGAAATGGAACTTCCTTAGGATTCAGAGAGCCATCGAGGTCTTCCAAAGTGAGGGAAGTGGAACGCTTCATTCAAACGGAAAGGGACTTACGAGATCTAAAGAATCACAGATTGCAACCATGGATTCACTCGAATCAAAAAGCCAGAGGTCGAGCGAAACGCCGGGGGTTCAAACAAGAGGAACCATTAGTAACTCGCCACTGGGGGAAGGAAAAAAGGTTTAAGTGGGGGAAAGGTGCAAATGCCACAAGGGGCGCAGCGAGAGAAGCGGATTTCTTTAGCGATATGAAGGCCGAGGAAGAAGAAAGGCATCCCCAAGGCGTACGAGGAAGAAAGAGCTTTGCGCACACGATCCGAGAAAAGGACTTGCATTGGCCAGGAGTCAAAGCATCTGCCTGGGGCACGTGCTCTGCAAAAGAAAGAGGAAAAGGGTGAGGCGGGGAGCGCGGGCGAGATAAAAAAGAGGAGAAAAAAATCGAAACAAGACGCATCCGAAAGGGAGGAAAAGACAATAACTTGTCCGCACAGGGATTTGGAAAATTGAAGGAGAAGGGAAGGGTCTTCAGCTACTGACCGGGAGCAAAGAAAGGCACAAAGGAGGGGGAGGCGGTTTGGGGGATCGGATTGCTAAACAGACGAATGTCCTCATTTATTTTGGGGGGGAGCCGCTGCGGGTAGAAGGAGGCGCTGGATAGAAAGGAAAAAAAGGCCCCGAGAGAAATTGAATTTCAGATTGGATCGAAAAGTTCACGTGCAGGAAAAAAAAAGAAGTTCAAACTTGCATTGGAGCTCGGCGACGGGGGACGTGAAAAAAAGACCGCCGTGAAGAAGGGGGCGGGGATGCGACGCAAACAGGGGCCAAGGGTAGAGGGGAAAATAGTCGACCAGTACACAAGGCGATGATTTTGAGAAAATTCGAGTCCCGTGACGCTGAAAGACAAATCGCGAACATGGCGTTATCGAGGAGAGATTTAAGCGTCGAATCCGGCGAGATGCCGGAAAAGACTGAAAGAAGGAAAGGAAAAGCAATTGGGGGGCGAGGAAACTATTTTGGTCCAGGGGGGGGCGACCCGGGGGTGCGGGAAGGGGGTGGAAGAGCCCTTTGTTTTGATCCGCTGAAAGAAATTCGCGTGCTCGTTTCAGAGGGGGAAAGATGGCAAAGGACGACACTATAGGACGCGGAGGAAGAGAAAGCAGAATTGGAGTGGCTAGACGGGGATTTCGGTGCCCAGCCGAGGCGTGGAAGGCGGGGAAAAGAAGGGAAAAAACCTGCTCATTGCAGATAAAATTGATCATCCTGAGTTTTCTATCGAGGAACGTAGATTGTGGGAGGGGGAGTGGCAGAAGTTCAGCTTGAGAAAGGGGACTTGTCGATTTCTCACGAAAGATCGAGAAGAGGAAAGGAATTGTCCGTGATCGTATGACAAAGATTTGTACGCGGGAGATAGGAAGGGTCTCAAAAGAAAAAGTCTGCGAAGGGGTGAGCAGGGGGGGGAATAATCTTAGAGAAGTAAAGCTTGCCGAAACTGGGCGAAAATAGGAAACTACGTTTGACGCTTCCACTCTACTTGATTGGGCCTACCACTAAGATAAATTTCGCCCGCACGTAAGAAGGGGGATACAGAAAACCAGAAAAAATAGTGATTAACGATAACCGATAACGAAGGAGGGAGAAAAAAGCGATTTGCCTTTGAAATTCGGCCCGTCCACTTTCAGAAAGAAACGCTAGGGTTTTCGTCACGAGCAGATGAGTGCCATGCGCACCAACGCAAGGAAAGGGGGAGAGCGAAGAACGACATGATTCGCTACAAGCACAAAGGCAAAATGGGCGATAAAAAGAGGGAGCTTTTGAAATGGAGTGGCCACGGCTCGATCCGGTGTGAAGGACGCACCCGGAGAAGAGGGGGTCGCCAATGTTATTAAGGATCCAGTGATAACGGGGGGAAGGACAGTGAAAGAAAAGATGATATAAGGCCAGGGAGAATACCACAGATAGGGTTAGAAAAGAGTCGGAAAGGGGGAATGCTTAGCTCTTCGGGGCAAGTATTGTCTCAGGAAGATTTGGAGGGAGAACTAACTGTAGCAGAAAGGGAGCGGTCGTTGCGCACCACTTAGCCAGGGGTACTTGACACAAAGCAGCAGAGGGAGGAGAGGCAGAAAATTATGACAAAAAGTCCTCCACTCGGCCTGCAAGAAAGAAGGTCCCGTAATGAGGGGGAGCGGAATAATCTATTTTGAAAGCAGGACGCTCTTTAATCGTAAAAGGGGGGAGAGAAAAGGAGGTTGTGCTGTAGAAGGATAGGGCTAGCCGAGGCCTAGGAAAAGACTTAGTAAAAAGGAAAACTTCCAAAGCGGAGCGGAGAAAAGAATTTCCCATTGCCAGCACCCAGGCAGGGAAAAACGACTATCCTCAAGAACAATTTGGAAAAGGAGGGAATAAGAAAAGGAGCATTATTCCGATGGAGGAGAGGCCCAGGGGGCTGCGAGGAAAAAGAAAGAAGATATATTTTATGAAAATAAAAGAACGCGAGGAGCAGAGGCGCGTTATTTTGGTAAACAGCGCGACGTGGAGGTGTTAGCAGGCAAGAAAGTGGAGCTCATTTCGGCCCCGCCTCTCCAGAAAGGGGGACTGATTATCCCGGATGCAAAATGCTGGAGAAAAAGTGATGTCGTCGGGAATTGCTCGGACTGCGCCTGTGACAAAGGTTCCAAAACATCGCGTCGCGATTGGACTATGCGGACGACGAAGAGGGGGAGGGGACAGAAGCTAGATTTGCCGAATTCTTCGCGCGGAAACAGATCTCTCAAAACACCACTGAGGGAAAGCGCGAAAAAAAGAGGAAGAACTTTCTCGCCAGCGAGAGGAGTCAAAGAAGCAACTCTGCCGACTCGCTGGGTCCAGCGAACGCTGGTCCAACAATGCGAAATTAAGGGAGAGCAAGGAGAGAACTTTGCTATTTCTCGTTGAAAAAAAAGGAGTCCACCCGAGCATCGCTAAGTCAGGGGGTGTCCTTTCTGCAGAGGGAAAAGAGGGACCGCCAAGGTAGGGCCGGAGACCACGTCCGCGCCTCTCCAACTAAACGACCGCCGTCCAGCAGCGCGCGAGCGATAGGAGAAATATCGACCTCTAAATCTCTCTCTCGGAAGGGATCATTAAGGACAGCAGAGGGAAGACTCTCTCGAGGAGGAAAAGAAATTTTCCCCAAAATGGTGTAGGTGCTAGTCGACCTCTCCAAAGTTAACAGGGGCTGGCACTGAAGTCCTTGTGGTGGGGAAGAAGCCGCTACGGGGGGAACCGGCCGAGTAACTAAGGGGGCTCGCCATGCGCTGAAAAGCATCGCGCTTCATTGACCAATGAACTTACAGCAAAAAAAATCATTTATGAAAATGGGGAAAGGGAAACGCGTGCCGGCGAACAACGAGATGAAAAGATCTACAAGAGGTGGTACTGCACATTCTTTTCGGCCGAATAATAGCCCACGTCAGTTGGAGAAGGGGGGGAAAAGAATTTTCTGCATCTCCAAAAGATGGCTGCTGCGAAAAAAAAGCAGTAAAAAGGAGACGCAAACGACCAAGGGGAAGAAGGCTACCGTTAAGGCGTCAGGTCCATCCAACGATTCCAGAGGACGACCATCTGCAATAAATCCCGGCTCCGCATGGGAATCTCGACTAAATATTTCGTTCCAGGAACAAGACCTGTGGAACGCTATCTCTTCTCGTTCGGGCGAAGAGGAAATCTCCGTCCAACTATTGGGGACTGGAATGGCCTTACCTCCGAGAGGGGAAGGTGAAAAGGGAACGGCTGGCTTGAAGGGAGGTCCCCCGGCGGCACTCAACGCGTACTGACAAAACGTTCAAAAAAGAGCGCCTCAATCCAATGCCGGTGGTGATTGGAAGGGGGGAGTAGCAGGGGCTCCTAAGAAGGAGGGTGGGCCTGGGCATGGACATCGTCTCTGGGGTCCGTTGACGCAAACCCTAAGGGGAAATCCAGAAGTGGACGTGCTTGAAACGCCCGGGAAAAGAAAGGATCGCTTAATACGGAAACGCACCGTCAAGTGTGCTCTCTGGTTTCGTAAGAAACAAAAGGGAAAAAGGGGGGGCTCAGCCTCTTGTAGCGAGGGTGAGGCCCAATCAAAAGGGGGAAGGTACACGTAGGAAAAGAGCTCCCAGCGCAATGGCGTATTTTCCTTGCTCACACATATCGGATTTCCCGACAGAGCGTCTAACCCTTCTTCGCAGAAGAATAAGGGCTTTTCGAAGGGTCCCGCTAAAAAGCGCTATCCGTAATACGATAAAGGAAAATCCCCTTGCCAATGATCGATACTCGTGCGGAAACAAAAGAAAATCCCTCTGTCTCAAAAAAGCCTTACACTCCCCTGAAGAATCTCAAGGGAAAAGAGATCGATAGAAAACGAAAGGAAGGCCTCCCACTGAGGTTCTCTGTCACGGCCTAAGAAGAAGAAGGGAAGAGCAACAGCTTCCACCGAGCGCCGGGCACAGGAAGTTCCGGAAAGACAAAAGGCTGCTCTAATCAAAGACGTCCCATATACATTGTCGGAAAAAGGAAGAAGTGTTCCTCCAAATCTGAGACTCGAATTTAAAAAAGTATCAACAAAAAAGGTCCTCCCAGCCCTAAAGCGGCCAACTGCAAATAGTGTACCGCCACATTTCCTTGGAGAGGAACTCGGAAAGGGTTAAGTCTTTGGTCACGGTCTCCCATTTGCCGGAAGCCCTTTGAAGAGCCGAAGAAAAGAAGGGCGAAAAAGTCACGGAAAAACTTCCCTGCTCAGCAAGAAAGCGAACTCAAGCCAAGGGGACTGTCGACTTCGGAAGATACCGTGGCCACAAGAGAGAAACCATGAAAAGAGAAAAGCCGGTCATGGGGAGAGTTCCACCAACGATTGAAAATTCCAATGCCAAAGACAGGAGCTAGAAAATGCAGTTTTGAAATTATAGCCGTGACGGAAAGGGAAAAAGGAATTCAGGGAAAGAGAGGAGGAGCGGTCTGTCCCCGCATCAAATCGCTAGACATCTCGCCTGCGAAACGCTCCCGCAGCGGCCAGGACAAAAATAAAGTCGCGACAGAGAGCGGGGGGAAAAAGAACCAAACCGCCGACAAAACCACTGCGAATTGTGGTTGGGAAGAAAGATCCCTGTTGAAGTATCACGCACATCAAGGAAACTGCGGGAAATCGCAACCGGGGGAAGTTATTGCGTGCGCATCCAGTGCGGGCGTCTTTACCAAAAAGAAACGCGGCAAAGAGGGGGCGCCGTTTCGGATCGCCGAGAGCACTGGAAAAAGAGAGGCTTTTTAGGCAGAGCTGATTCCTTCTTCACCTGTTGAGAAACAGGGCACAGGCAAGGGGAAGGGGGGGGGGGTAGATAGCTTCATCTCGCTGAGCAAGCTCTTCGTACTAGCAAAATCTTGAAAAGAGGAGAAATTCTTCCGATCGCCGCGTCGCAGGAAGACGAGGAGGTAATCAGATGTAACGCAACGGGGGAAAAGTGACTTACTTTTCGTAGGCCATTGACGACCAGAATTCCCCACTTAACAAGAAAAGACGTGGCGAAGGGGAATCTGTTTCGCTCTTGGGGTCACCTGTCTGCAGAGAGATATGCCCTGAGGGGGCGGGAAAAGGAGTGAATTCCATGGTGAGGAGGCGACGCGAGCAATCTTAGAAAAGGTTGAGGAAATCCAAGGCTTCTTGGAAGGTTTGGAAAATCGCTGGCGAGTGAATGTGCCGAGGTGATCGCTGCGGAGGGGATGATAAAGGAAGCGGCGTGCAGTAGGTCAGCGCGGAGGGTATACAGCAAGCGGCGTACTTACTCCGGAAGAATCGTAGAAGACGAGGGGGGGAGAAAAAAGCGAAACCCGACAGGGAGGGAAAGGGGAAACTGTACATCATGCCCTTGCATAGCTCGCGAAAGACAAAAAAAAAACCGGAAACCATCAGGCCATTCCGGCAAAAAAAAAAATTTCAGTCCAGTCCGGGGAGTGTCGCAAAAGCATAGAAAGAGACGCACGGCCTTTTCCGTTAAGAGCGCGCTCATCGGGAAAACAATGGGGCACGAACTGAGCGAGCAGGCGTCCGAAAGAAAAAGGAGAAAACTGATTGGACAGAAAGGTTGTTCACATCGTACTAGGGGAAGCTCCTTCTTCGCTAGAAGAATCCCTTTTGGAAAAAAATTAGGGGCGCAGGCTATAAAATAAGGAAGTAAAGACGGCTACAGCGTAACAAGCCGATCCAGCACGAAGGGGGGGGGGAAAACGGGTGCACTCTCTCAAAAACAAACGGAGGAAAGGGAAGGAGGGAAAGGCGCGGCTGCAAAGGCCTTGTTAGAGGAAAACTTCTTACTTAAAATGTATTTCTAAAAGGCGGCGAAAGCCCGGAAAACAAAGGGGAGCTCATCTATGCAGAGGGTCCGTCCGAACAAACAACACGCCCGTAATCCGGGTGATCGAGGAGGGGTGATGAAAAGGACGCCGATGTTTGAGGTTGCAAAGAAGGAATAACGAGGTAGCGCGCTCACGAAAAGAAGTGCGTTTTGGGAGGGGGGGAACTTTTAGCCGACATGGCACCAGCGACTGGACTAGTGATAGGAGAAGGGGAAGTTGAAGGGGTGCGGCTAGTCCTCAGGAGGGTGACGTAAAGGTCATGATGAAGAAAAGGATCTTTCTGATTTTTGGAGGGAAAAGTTGAAAACCGAGCTGGGGGCCCGGGGTTGGAAAGGTACTTATGCCTCGGAGATTACAGGGCGCGCGCGACTGCACGCCGAGAATCCATACGAAGGAGAAGGCAACTTCACTTCCGGAGACTCGAGCAGCGATTCCTACCACAAGGGAAAAAGAACTTGGTAATTTCGGTACGCATTGGACTTACTGAAAGGAAAAACGTGACAGGGGAATTGAATTCAAGAGGAAGAACAGAGGTTCATCGGGGCGGAAAAAAGGTGCCCAAATAGCGGAAAGCAGTAGGAGTAGAAAGAGAAATTAAAAATGGTTAAGGGTAATTCGGGGCGCGGATTGTGCCTCAAAAATTAAGACCAGGGAGAAAAAGGGGCGTACAATCTGAAACGAGTGCTTCGCGATGAGAAGGGGACAGAAAAAGATTGCAAGGGTGGGCATCCACCAACGCTACGGCGAAGGTACAGAGACTTTTGCGACGCGAAGATACAGATTCCCAACACTTGCAGTGGGGCCCTTGAAGATCAAAAAGGAAGAAGAGGAAGCCGATAAAAGGGTCCCGGTGGTGGCAACTTGCTCGCGGCGAGAGACAAAAAGAAAAATCTGCGAATGAAGGGTCAAGACTCATAAAACAAAGAAAAAGAACTTTTCAAAAGGCAAATTGCATTCGGAGAAAGGGGTGAGACTTCATCTACTTCCCCGATCCGGACAACGGGAAGGAAAGGTGGTTTGTAGGCGTTTTGGAGTGGTCGGATGCTACCAAAGGGTCGCGCTGGAGGGGAAGATGATCCGCGGCGGAGCAGGAGTGGAGCGCGATCCGTGTGGACGAACCGCTTGTAAGACGAGTCAGTTCCTTCTGTCAATCGACTTTCACTGAAAGCGAGTGCAAAAGAGGTTCTCGGGGGCCGTCCGGGACGGTGTATTGAAAAAGGACGTTGAAAAAAAAAGGACCCCAAAGATTGGGAGCGGTCGGTGGAAAGGGGAGGAGTTTCCGGATACCACGACCAGTACACCAGGAGGGGTTCTCTGGTCCCTTAACGGAAGTTCCCGGAGGAATCGAGGAGAAGAGGCTATATTCAAAGCCGGCAGGTCAAATGGGAGAGTGCCTTAGATTACACAGGGTGCACGAATAGAAAGCGCAGAAGGGGAAAAAGGGGGGGGGGAGAGAAAGGAAATTTTGTCTTTAAGCAAGAGAAAAAAAATGGTTGAGTTGGGAAGGGATTTCGTACTTGCCGCGCCCTTGGTGATCCGAGGCAACGAAAAGGAGGGTGCACAAAGTACACGCGGGAGCAGGAGGCCGACACTTTATCTGGAAGAGTGATGCATGCAACCGGGATTAGGTTGCGGGGGATCTGTTAGGGGGGTCCGCAGGGGTGGGCGGCCGGGGGAATCCGGGGGGGGAGGCTTGAAATGGTGAAAGATACCGGCTAAAGAAAAAAAATGTGGGGGGTGCCTGAAGGGGAGCTCATGAGGAAGAGATGTGTTGGCTATCAAGTGATTTGGCAGGAAAGAAGGGGTTAGCGCGGGGACAAGGCCGCACGAGAAAGAGGAAAGATTTGGCCGTGAAGTAGGAGGCGACGATTTTTACTCGAGAAAAAATTTGAAGCGATATCGGTGCGCAAGACGGGAGGGGGAAAGAATGGTTTATCGCCAATGGTAGGGAATAAGCTGAGGGGAATCTTGCAAGAAAGAGAAAAGTGCTGCGCCCCGAGGGAAAGGACCGCTACTTTTGTGACTACACGAATCCCGCGAGTGGGTGGGAGACCCACACTGTCCACGAGAAGCATGGTGATTACTAAAACCCAGATAAAAACTGTGCGGGAAGCGATTAAAAGGAGAAAAAGGCGTTATCCTCGTCTAGAGAGGGGGTGAAAATTCTGCACTAAAAAAAATTACGTAAGTGAAAGAATTTTCTTCAAGGACCAGAGAGGGAAGAAGGGCCCATGCCAACGTCAAAATGATTTCTCTACCCGCCATGATTCTAGAAGACACCGGCATGATGCTTGTCGAGGGTTTTTGCGGAGCGCGTGGTATGCCCGTCGGATCCATTGGGGGGGGTTAGGAAAAGAACCGGAAAGAAGCGCTTATTTCTCCAGGAAAGCCATTCCAGACACGGGGAGTGAGATGGCGCTCGCGAAAAAGAGATATAAAGTAGCGAAAACAGATATTGGGTCGAAGAGTAAGGTCGGTTCCCCATTCGGACTCTCTGGGGTAAAATGGTCCTCGCTCGGGGCTCGTGAAACTCCGGGAAAGTTCGTTGAGCAGACCCTAAGTTAAGCTGATGCAACACGGAAGAATCCCGAGTGAAGATGCCGAAGGACAGTCTCAAAAATAGCAGAAAACAGCAATGTTCCAACAGGGTCCAGGAGGGAGGGGAACGGCGAAATAAAGGGGCGCGGCCAAAAAACGCGGAAGGCGCGAAATGGTGCGGTAGAAGGAAAGTCCTACGGCGAACCGTGCCGAGGCAGCAAGCATTAGGCAAGTAGAAAGAGTTGCAAAGGCCGGTTCAAAAGAGCGAACCCAAAAAAAGGATTCCCATTTCCAGAACCGGAAAGCGTCGACTAGAAAAGAATTTGAAAAGGAGAGAGCATGAGTCCTATGTTGATAAGGAGTACGTCCTTAATGAGCGGCGGGAGACGCAAACAAATGGGTTGGATTACAGGGAAGGAAGAGTGGTGATGAAAAGAGAGAGGGATAGTTCGGGGAAGGCCGTGGTAACGAAAAAGGGAGTCGTCAGTCATGGCACCAGCCCACAGAAGTCCCACATACTGATTCTCCCTGACGAAAAAAAAAAAGACCTGGTTGGACTCATGTTGCCTAGAAATCGAAAACGACAAGGGATGTCGAAAAGAAAGAGTTTCAGGGGAAAAAGAAACAGCGCTTCGGCGAGGGCGAGAGACTGCGAGAAATTTCTTCAAGAGATGGGGCCGAATCAGGCGTCGCGCTGCATGA
>Ga0179593_1707350_pt1 | contig 13784 bp, 22 predicted proteins | sample CZODoug2_1_08_16_FD_185931 | JGI IMG/M metagenome (GOLD analysis project Ga0179593, IMG submission 185931) | Vadose zone soil fungal communities from Angelo Coast Range Reserve, California, USA - CZODoug2_1_08_16fungal (PacBio error correction) | ecosystem: Environmental > Terrestrial > Soil >...
TGGGACCGATGGAATCTGGATTCAGAGAGAAAGGGGCTTGCAGAAAAAAAAGGGGGAAGTGCGAAAAAGGAAAAAGCGGTGAAAAGGGAGTGGAACGAACGCTTCAACAAATCTTAAGGGGTACGATGTCTCAATCAAAAAAGAAAGAAGCCGTGGAAAAAATGGAGGGCCTGTTGCGCCAGGACAGGATTTAGAGATGAAACCCAGACGGCAACAGGAGGACAGGAAGGCCCAGAGAAACGAAACTCCGTGGCTTATCAGCGAACCCTAACAACCTACGGGAGGTGGTAAACCAGGACTTCTTGATTAGGGAAGGACCTGCGAATTGGCCAGGTTCAGAGCCCCCCCCCAGGTTTTACGTCCAAAAGGGGTGGGGGGGAAAAAAGGGTCAGGGAGAGTGGCAATCCGCTGCCCCTGCGGGTCGCACTTACATCGGAGAAAAGATTTTGTCAGGGGGAATGAAACGCCAAGGGGAGGGAAACTTCTGCTAGTCACTTCGGTTTTTGGGGTTTTCAAACCACACAATCGGGAAAAAAAGAACCAAAAAAAAAAAATACAGGACATCTTCTAATTCAAAAACGTTCCCCAGAGCTCCCGACGACTGACCGTAAGGAAGTGAATCCTGTACGCCCAAAGAGGGGTTGAACAGGAAAACCCCAACCAAAAAAAAAGGGGATTACAAAAAAAGTTCTTCCGGAATTTTTTCATCTCCATTTATTGTGTTATTTCGTTGGGGGGGGAAGAAAGGGAAAAACCCTTACAGAAGGGAAGGGCTTACCGTCGTCGTTATCCAAGGAAGGAAGAAAAATGGAAAAAAAACATCAGAATCAATGAGTCCCCGTGAAAAAAAAACGACCGAGGAAAAAAACCTAAAGTTGGGAGGGGGGGGGGGAGTCGACTCCCGTTTGTTTGGGCGAGTTGGCCCACATACGGAACGATGTAGGAAAAAAAATATAGAAAGGGGGGGAAGTGAAAACCTTAGGGGGGGGAAAAGGGGTTTATGCAAAAAAAAAAAAGGGTTTCCCAAGAATGGAAAGGGTGTGTGGGGCGGGCAAGTATTGTACTACTCTACTTTGCCTCCTTCTGGCTAAGAAGTACACTACGGAAGGGGGGGAGTGCAGAAAAAAGGCCAAGAAAACCATTGCAAAACCAATTGCAACAAGGGGTGTGTCCTCAAGGGACTCAGGGAATTTCGGAAACGGGGGGGGAAGGGAAGCTGGTGAACCTGAAACCATTGACGGTGACACGGTGTGTTGGGCCCCAAAGCCTGGAAAAAGGAGAGAGGCCTGTCAAAGGAAAGAAGCCGGACCTAAGGCGCGGCCTTCTCAAAGGGGAAAAACGGGGCAAAAACCTGCAGTCCACGGCAAAATTTCAACCAAGGAACGGTGGGGGGGGGCAAACATTCTGCATCTTTGGGGGCTGAAGGGACCCTACTCAAGGGGATGTGCAAATGTGAAAAGAAAACAAGGACGATCGTGGCGGAGAGGGCGTATTCATCGTCAAACTCTGGGAAAGTACAGCTTCGCAATGAGTTGGCCTACAGAAATGGGGGGGGGGAAAACGGGAGTTCGGGGAAAATCCTGATTAATTTTGATAAACAGAAGTGGTAGGGTGTGCTCCCACGGGGGACCGAAACTGTTAAGGGTTTTGGGGGTGGAGGGGGTACTTCCTTCACGTGTGGGATCTAGAAAAATGTGGGGGTCGGGAGGAAGGGGATCCTTGCTGATCGGAACCAGCCCGGAACCAAAATGTCTCTAAAAAAAAGGAGCGCGCAAAAAACTTAAAAAAAAAAGAAAAAAACAAAAGGGGAACAAATGTGGGGGGAGATTGGCAGAAACCCAAACTCCGGGGAAGGCCAAGGGAAAGAATCTGGAATCAGGAAAAGGTCTGAGAACACATGACGTTCCACGTGAAAAAAAACGTTCCGAAGAATCTTTAAAAGGAGGGAACTATTGAAAAGGAAAAAAAAAACGACCGGGGGAAAAGCGATCAAGGCTCTTAACCTCAAGGGGTCAGGAGGTTCAAAATGGGAAGGGGGACAAAGAGGGAACTGCGTCGCGCAAGGATCCTCAATCTGCAGAAGGGGACTCGACTGAAAAAAAAAAATGTCAGGGAAAATTAAAAGAGGGGGGGGTGGTCACCGCGGATACTTAAAGAAAGGGGTCGAGGGGAAAGGTGCGGGAATTACCGGTGCCGCAAACCAGAGCGTGCTCATCTACCCGGGAGGGCCCCTTGCCGGGGAGCGAAGGGGAAACCAATTAGGAAAAAGAGTCTTCGGACACAGCTGGGGAAATGTAATCGCAACCGGACAAGGAAAGGGGGAAAAATGGGGCGCGGAAGAAGGGAGGGAACATCTGATCCAAATAATACAAAATGGATTATTGAGGAAGGGGGTTGACAGCGGAAAAAAAAATCCCAAAATTGGGAAGGTAAAGGGAAAAGATCAAATTGGCAAAGAAGATAGACCAGGAAAAAAATATGCCAACTTGATCGGGATCATGGTCTTAGTGGTTGCAGTTGGGCGCTTGAGGAGGATAAAGCCTGAGGGGGGGGGGGGGTATCGGGGATGTCAACCCGCTCGTATCTACTAGACAGTAGGGGGAGGCGAGACCTGGTGAGGAAGAACGGGAGGCCCGGGGTGGATCCGAACACTGCCGAAGGTCTAGGAGAGAGAAAAGGCCTCACCCTTGGAAACCTGCCATCTCAAAAACTTGCGGGTCCATGGGGTTACACTACCAGTGAAGAAGGCGTAGGGAGGGGGGAACTTTATCAAAAAAAAGGGGTCCAACCGCCATTTGGAAGGAGGGGGGTGGGGAGGATTCTCAGGGTCAACGTCGATTGCCGCTTGAAAGAAAAGGATTTCTCAGGCCTTTAGAAAGAAGAGACGAATCGCTGAGAAAACGGCCAGAAACAGATTGGACGGCCGGTTTGACCTGGGCGTGGAGGGGATCAGCTAAATACTCAACAACACCAAGGGGGGAAAAAAGTATAGGGGCCACTCCAAGAAAGACGCCATGGAAAGGTGTTCAGATCTGGGCAATCAAAAAAAAAAACACGCCATTCGAAATCTGAAAAACAAAGGGGAGGAAAAAAAAATCAGCATCGGCAGAGAGCAAAAAAAAAAAGCCGAGCATGCGAAGAAACATCCTCTCATCCAAAGGGGAAAAGGACAAAAAAAAAGAAGGGCTAAAGGAGCCGGCGACTCCAAGCAACTTTAGGAGGAAGGCCCATTGCCGATGAGAAAAAGAAAGAAACATGGGGGTGTGTCGCAGGGGGGGGGGGGGGAACAATTAAATCACTCGGATTGGGGGCTTCATCGGATGGGAGGAGCTAACCCCAAACGCGGCTCGCGGCGAATGTCAAATACCAAGGGACACGAGGAAAGTTGGTCGTGAGACGTGGTGGAATGAGCATGGAATGGTTTGTCCCGAAAAACCGGCCTGGGAATGCTATAACTTGGGAAGGAAAGGCCCGGGAAAGGGGAAAGGAGGCCATTATCCTACGAGACTCCAGAATGGGGTCGCAAGAGGCAGCACCAGCAACAAGGAAAAGGTCATTGGGGAAAAGAAACTATACGATCGGAATGCAATGACCCAGATTCAGGAACACCCCTTCCATAAACTGCAAAGGCCAAGAAAGGTGTCGGTCAAAAGGAATACAAAAGTGAAGAAACAAAGGAAAAAAAACGAACCTTCGAGGGGTATGTCCATAAGACTCCCAAAAAAGCATTGAATGCGGGACAAGCTGGGCACACGGAGGGCACTTGGGGAGGGGGGGGGGGAAAAAAAGGTATCTGAGAGGGATATAAACGTGCGTCCTCAGCCATGAACGATCATTCCCGAAGGGGGGGGGGGGAGGAACAGCGGGGAAAAGGATCCGACGAAAGTCGGCTCTCATAAGGGGCAAGAACGAGAGGGGGGACGTTACCCACCAAGACGTGCAAAAATGGTGACACCTTCCCGAAAAGGAAAAGTACCCTCCAGGCAACATTGGAGAAGGGGGAAAGGGCTCAATCGAAAAAGGGTAACCCTTTAATGACGGGCGAGTTTTTAATGAACGAGGTAAGCTAGGGGGGGGGGGGGGGGGGGGGGGGGGGGGGGGGGGGGGGGGGGGGGGGGGGGGGTTGGGGGTGGGGGGGGGGGGGGGGGGGGGGGGGGGGGGGGGGGGGGGGGGGGGGTCGTTTTAGACGAAAGCAGCCCTGTCTTGTCCGAGATTACGCGCAATATGAAAAAGACACGGGACCTCAAACGGAAGTTTCCGGGCAATTCCGAAAAAACCACCCTGCGTATAACCAAGGGTAAAAACGGGTCCCACGACGAAAAAACACGAAAAACCTGGGAAAGCCTATACTAATCCCAAAAAACGCCCTGGTAGGGCCGGGTGAGGCGGCCGACCCAGGGGAAACAGCTGGGAACAGCTTTTGGGGAGCAATAATAACTCCATCTCCCTCCGAGCGGGTCAGGGGATGCCGCCGGACATAAAATCTGTAGGGGAAAGGGGAAGAATCCACCGGAGAAAAGAAAGGGGGAAGGTACGTAGGGGGTGGGGGGGGGCAGCGTTCTTTGGGGAAAAAAACGGCGTTAGGACACAGGGGGGAAAAGCAAGGGGAAGGGAGTCAATGGGTGCCAGGGGGAAAGGGGAAGTGCTGCCACAGCCAGACGGGGCCGGAACGTTGAGGAAACACCACACAAAGTTCAAGGGGTGAAAACATTGGAAGAAAACCTGGGAAAAGCTCTGCCCCGGTGCGAAGTCTCGCAAAACCTTCGTTACCAAAAAAAAGGGGTCCCTTTGGAGGGGGGAAGGTGTGAGGGGTCCTGGGGAAAAAGCCAATCACCAGAAAAAAAAAGGTAAGGTGTCGCGCGAAAGCTAACGGGAAGGCAAGTAGATTAGGGGGGACGCCGACCCAGTGGTGAAAAAAAACAACCAAAGGGGGGGGGAAACCATACTGGAAAGGGGGAACTAACGGTCCAACATTGGGAAACTACGGTACAATTTAATTTTAAAAGGCAGTTGGGGGCGCACCAAAAAGGCGAAGGGGGGGAAGGGTGCATAACAAAATTAAAGGTGTGCAATGTACGGGGTCAAAAGGAAAAAAAGGGTAAAAATCCAGGGGTGAGGGGGGATGATGGTAGGGGGTGGGGGCGGATCCTTGTGCGTGCTAAAAAGAAAACGCAGGGAAAAAAAGGGCGTAAAAAGGGGGGGGGGAAAGGAAGTCCAGACACTCCCTAACCTCAAAGGAAACCCGAGCAGACATTCAAGGGAGGAAGGGGTGAGCCTACTGAGCTTGCTGAAAACGCATAAAAAAAAGCGTTCCGGAAGAAACAATTTAAAGGGAGCAAGCGCGGGGGGGAACGTCGCCATTTCCGCGCCACCTGGGCTCAAAAAAAGGGGACCGGAGCTTGGGGGAGGGAAATGGTGGGTGGTGAACAAAAAAAAAAAACGCCGGCAGCCCCGCGCAAAAAACAAAAAAAAAAAAACCGTAAAGGGGGAGTGGGAAAAAACAAAGGGCCGGGGGGGGGGGGGGGGGAAAAAGGCGACCCGAGAAGGACTGCCGGCCACCCTATCCAAACTACACAACAGGAAAGGGACTAGTTGCAAAGGGAAAAAAACCGACAAGAAGGACGATTCCCGACGCGTTTACAAGGGGGAAAAGGGGCCCGCAAAAAAAACTGGGTGAAAACCTGAAGAATCTCAGAAAACAACGGAGGGGTGGGGGCTGGTGCACAAAGGGTACGGGGGGGACGTAAGGTGGAAAAGGAAGGAACCGCAAGAAGACCTATCGCCACACGAAGCACCTCTCCCATTGCAAAACTAAAGGCTTTGTACCAAAGGGGGAAAAAAAGATACCTGGGTATACAGGAAGAAAAAACCCGGGAACCTGGGGCCTATCCTCCGGCCAGACCCGACGACCAATCCGGGGACAGAAATGATCCTAAAGAAAACATCACGGAAAAAAACTCAACCAAAACAATATTAGGTGATAGAGGGGGACCGTATTTTATCAGAATCTTTGGAAGAGCTTTGCGAATGGCACCCAGTGGACGCGGATTCACTACGGTTGGAAGGAAAAACTAGAAAATGAACAGCATTAGAGGTAATAACGCGGTACGTAATTGAAGCAAGCAACAAAAACCGGCCTCGGACAGGGTGTGGAAAGCAGGTTTGACCGGGGAGGGGGAAGGAATTCCCCAGATCAGATCACAGCCAAGCAAGGGGGAAAGACCAGGGGCCGAAGGAGAGGGGGAAATTACTGCAAGGAATTCCGCATTTGGGGACTCCCCGAAACTGGAGGGGGTAGGGTGGGGGGAAAACGTTCGAAAAAAAAAAAAAATTGTCCAAGGGGAGGAAAAAACAGTTTGTTGCAGGGGGGGAAAGCTGGGCAAAAAAACGCCTCGTAGAGGAGGCATTTCGGAGGGGGGAGGGGTCAAAAGTTGAAAAGGGAAAGGAATGGGGGGGGAACGTCCTGTTGGGAACAATACTAAAAAAATCTCAAACCCCGGGGAAAAAGGTGGAAACCGGCGGTTGGGTTGGTTTACACCAGAGGGGTAAAAAAGAATGAAACTCACATGAGAAAAAGAAAAAGAAAAGGGGCTATTGGGAGGGGGGAGGACTTTCCCGCGAAAAAATCTGACCGGGGGTTGTGGGGGGGAAAGGTACGCCAAAAGAGCGTGGCAGCGGGGAAAAAATGACAGTCAGCCCATCTTGAGGTACCAAAGGAAAGCGTTCAAAAAGGAAGGGGGGAAAGCAAAGGGTGGGGTCGAGTTGAGAGTCGATGTACGTAAAAGGGGTCAGGGGGAAAAAAACCTGTCGACTTTAAACCCTTAAACAGAAGAAGCCGAGAAAAAAAGTAAGTGTAAAGACCCCTACCGAAAAAAATTGCAACAAAAATCTAATAGGAGTCAAAACACGTCTTGGAGGGGGGGGGACCCAAATATCGAAAAAAAAAAAAGGGAAATTCCGTAGGGGGGGGGGGGGGAAAATGGACCCGTAGGGGCCGGATTATTTGGGGTTTTATGACAAGTTTGAAAAAAGGAATTGCAAGGGAGAAGATTTAGTGGGGGGGGCCGCCGGGGAAGAAGATCCCAGGGAAAAAAAACTACGTGGGGGGTTGGGAGCGCTTGTTTGTAAAACGACCAAGGGAAAACAAGGGACCAATTGCAAAATTGGAACCCGAAAGAAGGAGCAGGAAACGGGGTGCACTTGCGGTGGACTAACAAACTCAACGGGATGGGCCTAAGGGGGCCAAAAAGAAGGAATGCGCCAAAAGTCAAGGGGCGCTGAATGCGCTAGGAGAGCGGCCCGCGGTGGGGAAAAAAAGGTGGCAAGCCCAGGGGAAAGGAGGGGCCGAAACCCGGCACGTCTTCCACTGGGGTGGGGGGACCGGGTACGACGCCGAAAAGGAAGTTTGGGGGGGAAAAGACGAAAAACGTCTGCCCATGACAAAAGAAAAGTCGGGGGGGAGATAAGGAAAAATATGAGAGGGAAAAACACTAAAGGGCTACAAATGTCTAGGATTTGCTTTAAGACCCAAACGCTGAGGGACCGTGCACCGGGGAAAGTAGAGTTTCTGGAAAAATGACTATTTGTCGTGCTGAGTGGAACTGAAAATCCAAAAAGGTCCGAAGAACAGAGGGTGGTTGGGGGAGAAATAACGAGGGGGGGGGAAGGGCTGTCTCTGGCCCATAACGTTCTTTTAAGGGGTCAGAAGGGGAAGAGTTAAAGCCCGGAAGAAATGAGACAACTAGGTCACAAGAAAAACGGAAGTCGATCAACGGAAAAAAAGGAGGGTAAACAAATGTTGGAAAGATTGTATCCCCGCCCAACACTCAATAACGGGGGTCACAAATCGTTGGGAAAAAGAAAGGGGCAAGGGTCCCTTGGAGGGAGTCGTTGACAAAAACCCAAATAAAGGAGGGGGTTCCTGCGGCAGAACGGAGAAAAAAAAAGATCAAGGGGCGAAAAAAAGGGAGCTCCCCAAGATTTGCAAAAGAGAAGGGTGCACCATCGGAGAAAAAACCTGAGTCTCACTCGAATCATCAATCTCAAACTGGGGGGGGACGCCGGGGCCAAGGAAAAAACTAATTGGGGGGGGGAGCACTAGGAAAAGACTTGTCCTACGGTGATAGAAGGTCCGGGTACCGGTGTGCAGGGAACGATCAACGGGAAAAAGAAACTACAAGGGGGGGGAGGGCTCTTTAAAAAAAAGAGAGTGGTCTGGTAGGTCTAGCCGGAGGCAGTGGGGACAAACAAAGGGGAAACTTTCCACAGGTAAGCTCACGTGGGAGATGATGAGTGGGGTGTGGTGTTAGGGACACAAATAGAGGCCCAGCAGAGGAGCAGGTTGGAACTCAGATGCCAGCGGCGGTGAAAAAGAAAAGGGGGAACCGGGGGGAAATATCAATGAAACTATACCAGGAGAAAAAAGGGAAAAAAGGAAAACAACTTGGATCAGGGAGAATGGGGGGGTCTAGTGTAGCTTTTGGGATTTGAAACATAAAAAGAACGAAAGCACCAGGGGGTGGAATTGAAAAGAAAAGGAGAAACATAGGAAGAGTCAGGGGCGGGAAGGTGAGGCGCTTGGGAAAACCGGAGCCCGATCGAAAAAGCTCACAGAGCCCATAGGAAAGGTAAAGCGGCCTTGCCCGGGGAGGATACGGTGGGCGAAAAAAGAGGGGAAGCAACAAGAGCCTCGGGAACTTGTTGGGGTAAATAAAATATGGTGGGGAAACAGGGGAATGTTTTTGGAAGAAGGATGCCGCGACTGACAAGAGGGCGCTTAGATAAGACACTAGCAAGTCGATGCAGTGATGTTGATGGTAAAGGGCCTTGTGAAAATATCCTATAGTCGAGAGAAGGGAAGGCCCTCAATAAGAAATCGACTCCCGGAGGGGGGAAAAAACTGGGCTGTGCGGTGTAATGGGGGGGGTTGAATCACTTTTGCTAAATCGGTAAAACAAAAAACAGAGATAGAAAAAAGGAAAATGGGAAAAAAAAAAACTCCCATGGTCAAAGAGGGGAGCCGTGTTTCAAGTCGAAATAATCGGAAAAGAGTCGGTTAAAGATCTTGCGACGATCATTCATGGAGAGGAGCAAGGCCAGGAGTATGAAAGGAGGTGTTACCAATATTGGGGAGGTCCCCACCCATCATAAAGCATGCTAGTTGCCTAAGCAGAAAACCGGAAAGAGCATAAAAAAAGGGCCTCCGTCAATGGGAGAAGGGATCTCTTCTCAGGGGGTTACGTAGAAATCAAAACAGAGGGCCCCGCCAAAAATATCCGCTGATAGGTTGGGGAGGAGACATTCACGAAAAAAAAACCATCTCCGTAAAAAAAGAGCCCTAAGTATGGCATCACACCACTAGACAAAAGTTGAAACTGTCGGAAAATGAAACAATGTTTCCTATAGGGTTTTCCTTTGAAAACTTTTTCTTACTACAGTTAACACTGGGTGACAGGTGATAAGGGGAGCTGAGTCTTACAGGGGAAAGAAACCGAGCTTTGCACAAGGGAACCCTCGATATGGGGACGGAAAGATGGTTCTCAAGATAAAGCACAGAGGGGACCCAAAGTGCTCTTCAGGTGAAAGGATAGGCTTCATGAAAGGACCTCTCCACGACGGCCAAGACCAAACTGTTGTCACTTGGGAAAAAACAGGGGTCAACGAACAGAAAAAAATCCAAAGATCGGAGGGGAGAAACACAAGAGGGAAAAAGGAACTATCCATCTGGAAAAAAAAAAAGTAAACGAATCTCTAGAAACAGGATTTAGAGATGGAAAAAAAGGCAAGCCAAGACTTTGGCCTCCTTAAGGAAAAAAAAAAAAAGAAAGAACCCTTTTTTGAACCGGGACAGGGGTCAGAGATAAGGAGGGAACCCAAGGTGAGGAGAAATCACTCTACGCAGGGACTATTTTAGGTAAAACGGGGAAAACAAAAGACGTTGCGCCAAAGGACCATATAAGAGAAAATTGCCACGGGGACTAAAAGCCCGCCGGGGTCAAATTCAAATAGTAAAAACATTTGTGGGGGGGGTGGAGGGTCAGGGAAACGACGCGAAAAGGGTTCTCTACGTGGGAAAACGAAGGGTCAGTGCCCCCGTGTCACTATCACAGAATGAAGCAATAAAAAAATGAGTCTAGCGAACATCCTAAACATAGACACCCTAAGGAGGGAAGAAAAAAGGCAGGTGAAGGGAAAAAGGGAAATGGGTCTTTCCTGAGAAAAAAGAACCTACCATCGAAGGGACAAAGAGATAAAGGTTTCAGGAAAAATTCAAATAATGATGCTAACTCAAGCCTGTCCTCAATCAAATGTGGGGCAAAAAAGAAGAAAAGGAAAGAGTCAGGGGCGCACTGTGGAGGCAAAACATCAACAGCGTCGGAAAGGGGAGAGAACTAAAACGGACGACGGAAGGAGGTTAAGCACAAGGCTTTCAGGGAAAAAAAAAAAAAAAAAAAAAACATTTCAAACGTCCAAAGCCTATCCGTCTAAGGCCTACTCCCCTATCTGAGACGGAGAAAAGGATTCAGGAAAAGGGAACACCGGACAGGGCGTGTTAAGGGGGGGGGGGGGAAAAAAAGCATAGTGCCCCGGGGTAAGAACGAGAAAACGTCGGGAGTCAAAATCAAAGTGTGGTAGGGTGCAATTGGGGGTCCAAGTGGCGTTTGCTGCAATCCAAAAGGAGACTAAAAAAAAAACCCAATTGTGCTAGAAGAATGTAGTAAAAAGGAAGCCATGGTGAAAAAAGGGAGGGGGGGGGGCAACAAAAGGGGAGGGAAAGCAATACTCCGGCCAAAAGGGACCAATTGCTTCAACTGGGATTTGAGGGAAAAAGAAGTTAGGACATTAGAGGAAAAAAAATGACGGGAGGGGAAAAATTTGCACCCAAAGAGTTGCAAGGTTGGTTCAAGGGGGAAGGTAACGTTGACCCCAGGGGACTACAGAAAAAAAATGAGTGGGAGGGGGGGGGGGGGGGGGGGGGGGGGGGGGGGGGGGGGGGGAAACGGGGAGGGGCGGGGTGGGGATGAGGGTTTCTTGAGAAAAGAGTCGCGGGGCGTCCAAGACAGAAAGAAACCGGCCGGTGGGAGGGGATTTCCTTGTAATACTCCAAGGAACCAAAAAATGGCCTGTGTAAACAAAGGGGAAGGGGTCGCAAATCCCAGTGGAAAGGGTTTTGTAAGGGAAGACGACTGCTGAGACCCCTCTGTCAGCAATGGAAAAAAAAAAATTAAAAAAAGGAAGAGTCGCCTCGCCGGGCAACGTCGGGTGACGTGCGATTGGCCTAAGGGGGTAGTGGGCGCCCCGGGGGGGGCATTGAAAAAAAAAAAAAAAAAAAAAAAGAAAAAAAAGAAAAAAACCACGATTTGGTGTGAAAAAACACCCACAAAAAAAAAAAAAAAAAAGGGAAGGAGGAAAGCCGCAAAACCGAGAAAACGGTTTGGAAGAGTGAAAAAACGAAAAGGAAAAAAGCAAAGTGGCAAACAAAAAGTTCAACGGCGTACAGGAAATACCATCAAAGAAAAAAGCGCGCAAAGGGGGAGGGGGGAAACCTTGTGGAGGGAGGGGAAAATGGTCCCAACCTCACCCGAGGAAAAAAGAAGCCAAGACCCTCAGGGGGGGGATGAAAATTCGGGGGAAAGGAAAAAAAGTCCTCGAGAGGGAAAAGGGGGAAAATTGGGGCGCGAGGGCGTTCCTAACGTGAAAAAGAAGAAGTAGGGGGGGTAAAGGAAAAAGGAAGAGCGAAATAAAAAGCGGACCGATAAGGGACCAGTCCTTTACGCTGGGAAAGTCCTCGACCACTGCGGGAAAAAATGCACCGTTGAGAAAGAAGGGGAGAGACCAAAAGGCGAGAAAGGAAGAATCGCAATCCCCCGGGGGGAAAGCCCACCCGAGTCCTCAAATGGAAATCCATCTTTCCCAAAAAATCTGCTCAAACAAAGGAATTGAGAGAGAGAGTGGGGGAGATTGGTGAGAATAGGGGGGCCCAACAATGATTTGTCTAAAGGGGGGGTGGGGGCGCCTTGTCCGTTCAGACCGGCAGCTGGGTGAAAGAACAGACCTGCCAAAAAAAGAGAAAGTCAGGAGGGTACGATTGGGGATAAAAAAAAGCATCTCTTCATAAAACCTGCCAAATAAGGGAGGTTGAACGACAAACCGAATACGATAAAAGTGGGACTTTGGGTGTAGAATTCCCAAGACGAAATCAAAAAAAAAAAAACCCCGTCAGTCAAAGCGAAAGGGGGCAGTTGGAGGATCGTAAAGGGGTCTCTTAAGCAACCGAGCGATTGTCGGGGGTCAGAAAAAAAGACATGTAAAAACGTCAGGGGAGAGGCGGGGGGGTCTGAGGCTGTTTGTTTTAACAGTTGCCTCGTCCCCACACATGGGGTCAAAAACAAATCATCGGGAGCGCGGAAAGAGGTTTCAAACTTGCAGGAAGAAACATACGTGCAAGGGGCGTTGTTTGGGGGGAACTTCTGGTGGTTAGTAGGAAAAGAAAACAGGAGTCGCTACGGGCATTTTGGGTGGGTTGTGTTGGACACCAAAATCGAAACAACAACGATCACTAAACAGGGGGCAATGCCGGGGGGGAAGGGGGAAACGCCGTGGAAAGGAAGGGGAACTGAAATCTTTGGTGGTGCAGCTGTCTTTTGGGGACCACAAGACTAGGTATCCTGACACCAAACAGGTCAGACTAGGCAGTAAGGGTGGGGATAATTTGGGGAGGGACTGGTAAGATGTAACTAAATTCAAAAGGCTTGGAAAAAAAGTGCGGGTCCTCGGGACGCCAGAAAGAACGGAAAAGAAATCCAGATTGAAAAATGGATTCCAAGAATGCAAGGGGGGGGACACAACCGGTGGAAACCGAAAAGAAGAAATTTTTATTGGAGGGGAAATTCGACTCCTTGGGGGAGAATCTTTCCACCAAAAGAGAAAAAAAATAAGAAAAAAAAAAAGTTTGTAAGTAAAGGGAAGGGACCAGTAGGGTTTGCAAGAGGGTTTATTCTGGCAAAAAACTGGGGTGGGGACCCAAAAAGAAAAGATGGAAAGGGGGGGTCTCCTAATTTATGGCTGCAGACAGCATTGCGTTAAGGGAAAACACAAAAATTTGGGGGTGAGGGGGAAAGGGACGCCAAGACCAATTGAAAGACCATTTCCAACAATTCAAAGTGTTGAGGAAAAAAGTTATCTAGAACGTGGCAAATGGTCGAAAAAAAAAAAGGAGAATGAAAACAAGGAGGGGACCTTCACTTGGGGGGGGGGAAACTCACCACACAGAAAAAGGAGAGGTCTGGGGGGAAATAGAGGACAAAGGGGAGGGCGTCTGACTTCCGGGTTCATTGGACGAAAAATCACAAAGAAAACATTGGGGAATGCAACAGAGGGAATCCTGAGGATCTGGTGTATTATCCCGGGAAGTGGTGCAAAAAAACGGGGGGGGGGCGCAGCCAGAAATAAGATCTTCTGAAAGTTGACTGACAGGACAAAAAGGAAGGTAGGCGCAGTGAAAAGTGAGGAAACAAATCTTTTGTGGGCGCGGGGAACGGTGGCAGTTCAAAGGGAGGGAGCTTGGGGGGGGAAAGGACCCGTAGGAAAGGGGGGAACGGTGCTCGTGGGACCTGAACAAACCTTGGGGTAAGGGCAAGGACCTCGTGTGACTTCAGGGGGGGGAAGAAGAGGGGGGGGGGGGGAGGGCGTGAGGGGAGAAGAAAAAAGAAGAAGTGTGGGAAGGTGGTACGTCGGGGGCTCAAAGGAAGTTAAAAATCGTGAGAAAAAGGACGCAGGGAAAA
>Ga0179593_1354276_pt1 | contig 13783 bp, 13 predicted proteins | sample CZODoug2_1_08_16_FD_185931 | JGI IMG/M metagenome (GOLD analysis project Ga0179593, IMG submission 185931) | Vadose zone soil fungal communities from Angelo Coast Range Reserve, California, USA - CZODoug2_1_08_16fungal (PacBio error correction) | ecosystem: Environmental > Terrestrial > Soil >...
AGGGAGGTAAAAAGGGACTCCCTAAATCCTAGTCAAAGTTCAAAAGCCGAAAGCTTCTGTTGGGAGATTAACATTGACAAAAGGGGATAGAAGGGGGGTGACAACGAAGCCCTCTAGAGGGCAAATGGGAAGGGGGGAACAAGGGGGAGACAGAGGACGAAGGACGGGAGCAGACGATGCCTCAAGAAAAGGGCGTTTACAAGCCAACTCCGAAGACATTCATTATCGGCCACACTGGGTTGCAACGCAAGGGGGGAGGGGGAGGGGCAAGGGGGACACGTGTTGGGGATGGAAAAAAACCTTACAAAACCAAACACGTTCCGAAAGCTTAAAAGACAAATTTTTATTAGGGAAGAAGCTCAATTACGCAGAGAAGTTGCTGCTGGGAGGAGGGATGGAAGGGCGGAGTGTTGCTGGTTCTAGTCAAAACACCAGAGCGAACAATTTACCTCAGGCTCAAGAGGACCTGTGCGGCGAGGCGCGTAAGTTAGGAAGCCGCACCGTGAAATATAAAAAAGGCGCTCAAGGGCAAGGAAAGAATGTCAAGGGCGCAAAAAAAAAGGAGGAACCACCAGAGAAAAAGGGAGTCCGATTCGTCACAACTTGGAGGAAAAGTCAGAAAGAGGGTATGCGGCAAAATCCATCGGAGCAGAAAGGATCAGGCCAGGAGCAGTGAAAGGAAGATGGAAATTGAAGCATACCTCGTACAAGAGAAAAGCCAACAAGCAAAAATCTTCGAGAGGGAAACTCTGGGAGCGGCTCTGTTCTACAACAGGGGCCGGACTAGGGAACAAAGAAACACACAAAAAGACTGCACTAGGAAAACAATAAGAATCTTGACACTCTAGAGGTCATGTTCGACTGGAATAATTCAAAATGTAACAGTGACCGGCTTTCAAAAAAGGTAGAGAGTTGCGAGCTTCTAAAAAAAAAAAAATCCTCTTCAATCACGAGAAACAAACATTGGAAAAGGGGGATGGGAACCAAACAAGAGTCTAACCAGGGGTGATATACTATTGGGGTTGGTAGGTTGGCTGGTTCCAAAAGACAAACTGAATGACTCGAACAAACTTCGTCCTAGCGGAGAAAAGACGCGGCAGGCAGAAAATACTGCGGACAACATCCACAAGATATATGGTCAAACCGGTCAGGTGTCGTGATGAGTTGGGGGAGAGAAAGAAATGTGCAGAGAAAGGAAAGGAACTCGAAAAGGGGGAAATGATAAGATATAGATAGATTTCAGAAAACTCAATTCGAACTCGGATTCATTTCCCAGAAGTTAATCTGTGAGATTGACGCCTTCCGGTCTACTTGGAGAGGGGGTTACTCAGGAAATCTCGCGGACGCAGAAGAGAAGAAAAATCAGGGGGGGGCGGGGCTCAATCACTTAATTGTGACGCTCGAAGTACACAATGAGAATGTCAGTGGTAGATCGAACTTAAAAGCATCCAGGGTGTAAGGAGCCGAGAGGAGGAAAGTCGGATTCAAGACACAGAAAGGGAAAAGAAGCGAAGAAAATTAGGGGGTGGGGACGAGAGATAGTCATAACGTTTTAGTAATCATACCCAGGGGAAACAGGGCGGGACTGAAAATCACGAAAAGAGGGAACTAAAACAAGAGTCATTATCTACTGAAAGGGGGGTAGTCACTACCAGAGAACAGGTCTGCACTCAGCGCTCAAAGAGTCCTTTGATTGCACCACTTGAGGGGGAGCAGGGGACGATCAGGAAATGATGGGAGGATGGCTGGGAGGAAGGTCATCACAAATCAAAAAACTTATCTATTAAAAAAGGAGGGGCAGCGTCAAAAACAGCAAAATCATAAAGGCCACGGAGAAAGGGCCTTAGAGATCTCGGGAAGATACAGACGAAGGGGGAATCCGGAGACGGGAGACAGGCGAAAACGTGGACTGCTTCTGAAACACCCAGTTTCGTGGTAGGGAGGACGATTAAGCCTATCAAAGAAGCAGGGAGAAAAACACTATAGGAATCAGGAGTGTCAAAAAGCGCAGGTAAAAACAGAAAACTCGAGCGAGCTGTTGTTCAAAAAAAGATAGGGAACCCGGGAAAATTTGACGTCGAGAAAAAAGGGAAAGAGGAAAATCGGGAGGAGCGCGAAGATGGTCGGAAACGAGGAGCGGAGGGCGATAAACATCGTTTTGGTGTATTGAGGAGGAAGAGGAGTCCTTGCCACCTCAGATTTTCCACGAAGCGGGCCAGACGGCTCTCGGGCAAGCTCAGGGGAGAAATTCACTGAATTGGGTTCTATGGGCTTGCGATTGAAATGTGTAGGGGGGACCGTTAGGGGGATAAAGGGCGCCTGGTAAAAAGGCGGTGCCGGAGGGACAATAGGGAATCATTGAAAAAGGGGGATTGGGAAAAATCGAACTTGGGGATCGGGTTGAGGCGAGTGCATTAAATGCATTCCACTCTGAAAAGACAAGGAGGGAAAATTAATCGTAAGAATGGGGAACGTAACTAAGGGGGAGATGGCGCAACAGCGCGAACCGGGGCGATCACTTGATAAAAAGGGGGGACTATTCAGGAAGTTAATAATCTCTGTTACAACGCTTGTAAGGGGAAAAACAATGGAGTGAAGTTCCTAAAAAGAGGCATCGGGAAGACAGAGTAGGGAAGACGGACAGCGGGAAATTGGATTTTTCTAAGAAAGATTAGTAAGGTGGCAATGCCAGTCAGAAGACGTGAAGGAAAGAAAAGCACTGGGGGGGGGGAAGAGAGGGAAATCAGCCGAGGGGACTAGGGGCAGGAAAGTGTCGTAGGTTGAATTCGTGTCAGAGAGTAAGAAAAATCCTCGGGGGAAGGAATCTTCGGTGGAAAACGGCGTGAGGTATCAGAACTAAGGGATGTGATGGAAGAGGGAATCGTCAACTTCTTTGTGCGGAAAAAGGGGACGATCATGGGGACAAGGACGGCGTCAACGTCAGAGGGGGGGGTAAAGGAAGGAGGGAGAGAAGGACGTGGAACAAAACGCATTTCGTTATGGAGACAACAGATAGGGGCGAAATACTACATAGTAAGCTCTAGAGAGGGTCTAGCGTGGTTTGAATCAAAAAAAGAGCCGGGGGAAGGAGGGCTGTGTGGCAAAACGCGCGCACGAGCCAGTCAAAATGAACGTAAACTACGATTCTCATGGAGATTTTTCTCCGAATGATGCCAAGTCAGCAGAGCTCTAAAGAGGGGTCTTACATAATAAAGGAGAGGTACACGGTCAGGGGCACCTTTACTATCAACAAGTTTGTCGACCAAGCGGATAGAAATCACCTCGCTTATTGGGGGGAATGACAAGCGGCTAAACGGGGGAATACCCGGGAAGGCGGAGCAGCGACATCAGCTCGCCTGAAGGCCGTCGAAAGGAATCAGAAAAAAAATCGGAAGGTGAGATCTTAACGAGACCTAGTAGCGACCCAAATGTAATGGGAAAGAGGAAACTCGGTTTCTTTTACTTTCGTAGGTGAGGAAGAACTGGCTATCTTCGGGAAGCCTAGTAAAAAAGAGGAGAGAGGGCTTGGATGCGAGAGCGGGTTTCGGTCTTCGATCCAGCAGGGGGAGTCGAAAAGGACTGCAAAACTATCGGGGGGGCAGAGGGTCACAGGAATAGGGGACAGGGTCAGTGTGTGGAACCAGGAAAAAGAGTTTAGAAATTGATATGGGGGGGTATTGAGCACTCTAAACTGCAACCAAGAAAAGTGAGCCTATAACTGAAAGGAGGAAACGAGCTTGGCAGGAAAACTGGGGGGGGACTAAAGGGTTTTGTAGTTTAGCTCATCTCAAAGAAAAAAGAAGGGAAAGATATAAGAAATCCTCAAACCGTATAGAAAAACTTCCAAGAAAGTGAAAAATCGGACTGTGAAAAAAAAGGTCCACACTAGAGGGGGAAAAGGGGGTGGGGGGGGGGGGCTTAGTCGAACAATACAACCTATCCGAAGGATACTCCAGGAGGGGGCAAAAAACATCTACCTTAGGCGTCAATCACTTCGTACGATGGGGAGCTCGGAGGGACAGCTCGAGAGGGAGGGAAAAAAAACCGAACTTAAACAAACCTCTCACCAGTAAACAACAACACGGATGAACTCGCGACAAATCAGACAGTATCAAAAACCGAAAGGAAAAGAAGGAAGGGGGGGTTATGACACACATGGACCGGGGAAGAAGAGAGTGTGGTGACTTGTCACTCGAAAGACTCGGGAAAGGCTGAGGAGGCAAACGAGTAAAGGGGGAGGTCGGACCAGGGGAGGCAAGATGGGAATGGAATAATCTTAGGTGCCACGCGACAAAGCGGGGCAATCTTTTAGACGTCTGATGATGAAATAAAGAGCACAGAGAAGAGCCGAAGTTGGGGGGGGGGGGGGGGCGTCAGTCCGCGAGGAACTAAACGCGCCTCTCAAGAAAGAGCAAACCCCACAAAAGCTCTGCAACAGAGAAAAGGGGAAGCCTGGGTACTACGACGAGAGAGGGGTGACCAAAGGAAAAAGGAGGTCGGAGATCGAGGAGGACAAACCCGCGAAAAAAAAAACTTACTTCTCCTCGGTAGGGGTCACTAGAGCGGAGGGCAGGAACTCCCGACTACCGGCGACTTTTCAATTAAACCTTCTATAAGAGGGAATGTTCATCACCAAGACAGCCGGACCGCAGGAGGTCACAAGGAAAGCACCATAATAAAGACCGATCAGAGCACATCAAACAAAAGAGTTGTCGGGAGTACCACAGGGGCAAGGAAGAAAGAAGAAAGAATTCCTAGGGAACTCTCAAAGATCACACCGCGGAATGATCGAATAACCTAGTGCGTGAAAACAAAGGCAAAGTTGCAGAGTTGGAGTGGCGGCCACGGATGAGAAGTGGCGAGGGAAGCCGAAGAACAGGCAGAGACAACATTACAAAAAGGGGCATGACGGCTCGTCCATGGAAGCTAAAGCGATGCAAGCGAGTAATTGAAAAAAGTTGTGTAAAGGAGCCAGCGTGTTGAAAGCGGGCGGGGGGACAAACGGGAGGAGAATTGGGGGGGGGGGGGGCAGCACGATTGAGCGAGAAGTCCCATTAAGAGGACAGATCCTGTGCCTGCGAAGAATTCGGAGCGAAAAATCAGAAGCGGGCAAGAGAGATCAAAAGGAAAAAGACAAAAGGGGAAAAGGCATCCGCGTCTCTCGTTCAATCGTGAAAAAATACATGGCAACGACTGCAAAAAGGCGATTCCCAATGTCATAAAATAATCTTGGCAAGAGAGACGAGACGGGCCGAAGAACGTCCACGCCCTCACGAAAGATTCCCAGGCAAGGGAACTTCAAAAATTCCGCCATAGGACAGGACTGCTTTGGCACGCCAAACACGCCAAGCAAGAGCGGCAAGGGGGAGGAAAGAAAGACTTCTTCGCACAGGGGGAAAAAGACGAGCAAAGAAAACCAAACTCGCTTGAAGGACATCCGGGAGGAATGGAAAAAACAACCATAGCGCTATCAAATAAAAGTCTCTCCTTCCCGAGAAGTGCAAAAAAAAAAGAAGGGAAACGTATTCTTCTGAGACAAAAGAGGAGGGGGCTGTTTGAACTGGGGGAATAACAGCCCGCGAGCAGAGATATTTTCGAGATGGAGGATCTACTGGGGGGGGGGGGGGGGGGGGGGGGGGGGGGGGGCGCGGGGGGGGGGCGGGTTCAGAAAAGACTGAAAAACAAAAACCACTAAAGGTTAGTAAGTAACTCTTATCTGGGGAACTTCGACTAAAACAGAGATTCCCAAACCGCGACTGGGTAGGGAAAATGATCAAGTTCATCTGGTCTAAGTGACGAGTGCCTCTGGATTTTTGCGTAAAGCCCGGAGTCGGACTGGGACTACGGGCTGGGGAATGGGGGGGAGACAACACCATCTCTCACAAAGATTGCCCTGGAGACGCTCGCGCACAAAAAGAGCTTGGGGGGACATGAAAAACGGGGGGAAGGGGGGGGCAGAGAGCGGGAAAGCGGAGGCTCCTTAAAAGGGGACCAAGTCGAGAGTTATACAAGAACTAGGGGAGTATCTTTAGAAAAAGGTTTCGGGATGGAGTTCCATGAAAATTTGGCCAGAAAGAAAAGGGGCCAGGGGGTCTCAGAAAATCAAACAGGGTGGACCGTTAGCATCCTTATGAACTCGAAATAAGGGTCGGGAGGCACGCAGGCGGTCACGGTGTGCTTGGTCCTCCTCAAATACTAGCTGATCCAGGAATAAAAGGAAGGGGAGGGGGGAGGAAAGGGATTTCGTCATAGGGCAAGGCTGCATCTCAAGGAACATCTCTAACGTCTAAACTTAAGGGACATGGAAAAAAGGAGCGTAGAGCTGCTTGCAGGAACTTTTTCACCGGGTGGGTCAAGCGACGGAAAGCGACCAACGAAAAAAAAAACTACGTACTTGAGGGGGAAGAAGTTCTCAGGAGGGGGAAAGACTGGAGGGTCAGGTACTCCGCGCGGAGGTCCCCATAGGGGGGAACTTCCTTCAAACGAACAATTGGGTTTCGAACAGCCGCAGCGCGTTGAGGAAGGGGACGTAACGGTGGGAACGAAAGACGGACTCGTTCAGCGAGGGGCCACAAATGGGCTGAAAGGAAGATGGTCAGAGGAGGATGGGTCAAAAAAACTAAGTGGATGTGTTGAGCGAAGAAAAACCCGAGTCGGCAAAATAAGGACGGCGGGGGCCAAGCGGTGTTGACATGAGCTGGGCGTTGTGGGGGGGAACAAGAAAGGGGACAAGGGGGGGGGGGGGGAAAAGAAAGAGGCGCAAAGAACTGTCATCGTAAACTGGCCAGGGTGGGAAGAAGACGGCGCGCCCTGACGCAAAAGGGAGTTGAGCGGAGTAGTGGGAGGAGCAGTAGTCTGTGGGCGGGGCATTCGTCAAAAAGGAAGGAAGAACCTCCTCGGGAAGGAAACGTGCGGGGGGAATATCGTTTCTGTCGACTCCTTCAAGTATGACAATCTTCACTGAAGCTAGATCATTGACTTTCTAACATGAGATGTAGTGAACGCACCCAGGATTGGCATATAAGACACTAGAAAAAAAAAATCAAAAGAGGAGGAGGAAAGAGAAATCAGGAACGACGGGTGGCCATCCAGCGCACGACGCTTGAAGTACGCCTCTTCACAGGGGCGGGATATTCAGTGCGTAGACTAGCGAAAATCGACCAGCGGGGATCAAGGAAAAAGCTCAAAACAAATAGGAGGCAAGAAGAACAGACACAGACACGAGAAATGAACATCGAAAACCACAAAAGTCGGAAAGAAGGAGAAAGTCCATCCTGGACTTTGTATGCTTTTCAGACAAGGGAGTGGAAGTAATAGTGACGGAAAGAATCAAAAAAAAAAAAAATGGGCACGTGATGCAACAACTAAAAGAGTCCAAAGGGGCAACACGGAGGAATAAACAAAAAGGGTGGGGGTAGCGGGGGTTTAAAAAACTTACAACGCACCTTAGGGACCGACGGACGCAGGGACTTCGGGGGGGAATCAAGTGGGGGGGGGGGGAAAAGGTTTACAAAAAAAAGAATTTGCAATGGCCAGGCTGAAGAAAGAGAGGGGCGTCAGTGAGGGGGACAAAGCGTAACACAAGTAATAGGAAAAACGACAAGTCGGATGCGCGAAAAACTGTGAGAAAAGGAAAAAGGGGCCCGCCCCAAAAAGTGTCAGGTCACAAATTAATAACTAAAAATGGCAGAAGGAAAGAAATTCCGTTGAAACATAAAACACACCCACACAAAAAAAAAAAAAAAAAAAAAAAACTGCAAGGGGTAAGAGGCGGTAAAGGGGACGACGTGAAAATTCGTGGCTATGTGAGAGGGGAACAAAAACCAAACGCAAGCAGAAAAACTGCAGCAGAAAGAATCGTCAAGCATGGGAAAGTGAGAAGCTCGAGAAGGGTCACGAGATGAAGAAGACATGAGAAAAGAAGAATCACCCGCTTTGAGCTGGCAAAAAGGGAAACAAAAGGATGGAGAACGAAGTAACAGAGATCTCCGACAGGAGCGCTTATATAGGGGAAGGAGGATAGCAAGTAAATGGTGTGTGGGAATCGAACAGTGGCCAGGAGGGGAGGAGGATATCAAGGAAAAAAACCCTGCTTACTGCTCAAACCAAGATTACGTACGACTTATGAAGGAAGAAAATCCGCCAGCATTAAAATCACAAACTGGAAAAAGGACGGCCGTGGGAAAGGCGACCCAAGGGAAAAGGGTGAAGAAAGGCAGAGGGGGGGGATGGCTGGAGGACGGAAAAAATAAAAAAAAAAACGTAAAAAAAATCTAACCTTCAGGGAAAGGAAAAAAAAAAATAGAATGACATAAAGACTGAAACAAGTGCTGAGGCGCCGGATGTCGCGCGTTAAGAAGGAATCCGCTCAAAGAAAAAAGCTCGTGACGTACAGCAAAACGGGGTCTTATGAGGATTCATGGGGTCAGAAAAAGGGAGAAAAAAAAGAAAGAAAAAAAAAAGCGTTCCTCGAGCCAAAGCAGATGTAACTCATTAAAAAATAGGGACGATCGAGGGGGGGGTTCTGGGACATAACATAAGGCCCGGCAGGACTCTGGGAAATAAGTCGGTAAATGGATAAGAGAAGGGGTCAGAAAAAGAAGCGATAATGTGTAGACAACTCGTGGGTGTGTTGAGGGACTCGTAGAAGTCAGGGCAAGCCGCTGATGCAAACTAAATGCAAAAAAAAAAAAAAAAAAACAAAAAAAAAAACCCCCTCGGGTAGCTCAGGAAGGGGGGGGGTTACAAAACACGCGCAAACAGGGGGTTCAAGAGGGAAAGTGGTTCGCGCAGTCTGTCAGTGAAAAAGGGGGAAGAGGGCGGATGATTCAAGTGCAAGGAAGAGCGCTGAAAGAGGGAGTGGACGGGAGACTGGGTAAAAAATCGGGGGGGGGCAAAGGAGGGGGGGAAAGAGTTGACTGATTCGTAACTTTAAACTAACAAAACGGAAGGATTCTCGAAGAAGGGACTAGGGATTGGGAATCTGGGTCGGGAGGGGAAGGGGGAGGATGGTGCGGCATCGCTCGAGGAAAGTTAAACGGAAGAAAACGGGGGGAGCGGGGGAAAGAGCCGGGAACTGCTTTTCAACAACAAGATGTACGGGAAACAAAATGGGGGGGGGGGGGGGGGGCGGGGGGGGGTCATGTAATGACTCTAGCGATGCATAGAGACCCGATTCATGGGAAAAGCGTGATACGAAAATTTTCATTTTGGAACAAAAAAAAAAATAACCCAACACCAAAAAAAACCAGAACAACGCCTGCGGAGGTTCAGTGTTAATCCAAGAACCTCCCATGTTCAAAAATAGCTATGCCGCAATGGGGAGAAGACTGTTTCGCTGGGAGTGGCGGCGGTGTGATACGGCGAGATGAATGAAAAAGGCAATTCAGGGGGGCGCGCGTGTGCTCTAGAAGTCAGGGGAAACAGGGGGAAGGGGGAGAGGCAGGAAAGATAAATGGGGGGTCGCAATTCTATCAGGGGACGACGGCGTGCGCGGTCTGCTTTGATGGAAACGGCAATGGCCAAAAGGTGCGAAGCGAGGAGTCGGGAATGGAAAAAGTTCCTAAATATTAAAATCGACCTCTTGGAACAAATAGGGTTTCAGCGAACGGTTGCAATCACAAGATATACTGGGGGGGGGGGGGGGATTGGGGCCGGTTGGAACCGGAAGAGAGGCTCAGGACGAAAAGCGGCAATCAGGGGGAAACAAAACCTAAAAAAAACAGGGGGGGGGGGGGATGGAAGAGTTAACAAGGGTGTGAGGAAGGGCGCAGAGAAAACGAACGACATAGCAGACTACAGGGATCAGATTTGGGGCGAACTTTAGGCAGAACTGAAAGGACTCACAGGGCGCAAAGTTGTGCGATGGGTAAATCCTCGAGATAGGGCAGAAAAATAAGGAGGGCGGCGGGAAACTTTAATCCCGTCCGGAGATAAATCAGGAGCCAGAGAGGAGGGGGGAGAGTGCACGATCAAATTGGGGGGCCAAAAAGGAACAAAACCGCATATGCCTGAAGAAGTGCATAGGCATGTCAAAATCAGGTCGAGCAAAAAAGGCATAGTCGTGTGAAGGTCGAGGGTCAAAGATAATACTGGATGATCTTATTCGGGGGCAGAAATGGAGCGCGAGATGGGAAGTGTATTGACTCCAGTATATATTGTGGTTGGGTCAGTCTTTTGGACGCAAGCGCGCTCAAGAGTCAAAAACGCGAGCGAAGGGTCGTGAGGGGGGCGGGAAAAGGTTTCAGTCTTTTGTTCCACCGGGAAGAGTTTATCGTGAAGAGTGGGGGTTGGGATTTAACGGGCCCAAAAACAAGAAACCCACTCTCCCCCATTACAAAGATCGGACGGAACGCGCGGATCTGGGAAAGAAAAGGGAGTGCCTCAGAAAAGGGGGACCTTTTCTCTCAGACTACAAAAAAAAGTCTGAGGAGTAACATAAAGAGAAGTCCAAAAAACGTAAAAGAGAAACTCACGTAAGGCCAGCTAGGGGGAGCAGTAAAAAGTAGGGCTTGTGTGGGTGGGTATCACTCAGAACACCTATAAACCGACCTAGATCGGACGTGTCCGATCTTAACTTTCTCATTCACAGCTAACTCTTCTAGAAGCGTCGGGTCAAAGAGTAAAAGGGACTTAGAGGAAAAACAAAAGGGGACAACACTCCTAAGAAAAAATCAGTAAAACCAATGCTACGATAGCGATAAGGGTCTCGGAATAAAGAAACTTTTCAACACCTAAGTAAACGTCAAAAAAGATGGAATGAATCGAGGGGGGAATGACTATGTTCATCTTATCGCACTGGGTGATATTGTGGCTTGTCGACTTAGGGAACGGGGAATGCGGCATATTAAATCAAGCAGGAGAAGTTCTTCCAGTTGGGAAAAGGAGGGGATCCCGGACATCGAGGGATGAGCTGCTCACGCGTCAGAAAAGGGGATCTTCTGGCTCGGAGCGAAAGAGGGTAGAAACTCGATAAAAAAGGGGGGCAATGCCGAGGGGATCTAAAGGGGAAGGCTAAAAAAACCCTCGAAGTCTTCCAGCTTCAAAAAAGAGAGCAGGGCCCTCTTTGAAGAAAAGGGGAAGACCTCGCTGGGTCGGGGGGAAAACATGAAAAAGGAAGAGGGCCTCCGAGGATGCAAAAGACGAGAACTCGAAATCGACAAGTTTCCGCAAGATCAGAGAAAAAGTCGGGAAAAAGATAAATTACCTTAAGAGGCGTCAAACGTGACAAACTTATCATCTGGCATTTCAAAAAAAAAGGAGAAGCAACCGGCGCAAAATAGAGAAGGCGCGAAAAAAGAAGGCAAAACAATAAGAAAAAACGAACTTAGTGGTCGGAAAGAGGCACGCAAAACGGGGAACCGAAGAATTTCCTGACGTCTCGCGAAGGGCACACACCGCATTAACAGGGAAAGAAAAGAGGGGAAACGAAGACTTTCACCGGGGAAAAAAGGTTAAGGTGGGTGGGGCTCCGGAGGAGGCACTGGCAGAGGGGCACCGAAACATAAAGAGGTTAAACATATGACACAATGGGGGAGACAGGCGAGACCATTCCTTGGGCGGCAACAAGTGAAAGAGCGAGACGGATAAGCAAAGGTGGGGAAGTCGAAATGTGGAAACACACGATTGGAAGGCGGGGGGGAGAAGGAGTAACGCATCGGAACAAAGGTGATCTCCCTAAATGGGGCTCGGAAGGACTAGCATAAGAACGGCAGCTTCGAGAAAAACGGGGGAGGAAGGTCTGCACGAAAGAAAAAAGAAATCTGGAGAAAAGGGCAAAAGAGGGAATCATAAAACTCCGATCAGCCCTCGATTTCACACTCGGACGAGTCAGAGGGAATGAACGTTTGGTATGGTCTGGCAAAGATAAAGAGGAAGAAGGAGGGCATCCCAATCACAGAAAGCTCAATAAACAAAACAAGGCCATTTGAAGACAAGACTGGGGAAAAGGGCACAGGAATCGGTACCATGGGGGAGACGGCAAAAAAGGAAGGCCGCGCAGGAGCGCTGCTAGATTCGTGATTAAAGGAACGGCTAGGGGGAAAAAGGGGACAACACGAATGAACTAATAAGCAACTCTTCTGAATGGAGCGAATCGTACGATAAAGAGTCGGGGCGCTAATGAAAAAAGGGCGAAGAAAGCGGAAAACGAGAGAAAGGTAGGGGAGAATTAGTCTGGGGATCTCAGTCGAATGGGTCTGGAACGGGGCATATACTGCTGAAACAGAGGAATCACAAAGAGGGTTCGTCAGGGGGAAGGTGGGGGGGGGTGGGGGGGGGGGTGGGTGGGTGGGGTTAAGATAAACTATCAAGGGGAAAGCAGAACCCAAGAAAAAGGGGGAAGCGAAGAAAGAGATTGTAAAAAAAAGAGGAACGCATAGGCGTGCAAAAAATAACTGGGGTCCAGAACAGAAAAGGGGGGGGGGGTGGTTTGGGTGGTGGGTTGGGGGGGGGAGAGGGGGGTGTGGGGTTTTGTTGGGGGTGGACGAAATGTGGCCTATGGGTAGAAAGTTTGGTGGGGGGCTAGCCCTCAAAGTTGAGGGACTGAGTGCTAAGTTCTGGGGGGGGGGGTGATGAAGGAGGAAAAAGACAAGTCTCCCTATGCTTCCAAACTGGCGAGCCAGAGCAAAAAGAAACTTGGGTTGCAAGGAACCCTTTAGAAAAAGTGTTTGTTGAAGTCGGGATCTGTAATCGCGTATTGCAGGGTAAGGAGCAGGGGGAAATCGATACGTAATAACAGGTGGGGGATGTTATGGGAAAAACGTGGTTTACGGGGTATAAGGGCAGAAGCATAATCAACGGGGTAGGAGGAAACTCAACATCTGGGAACGGAGGCAAATCATTCGTAAAAGGAAAGGGGAGGATAGCCCACGAAAAAATCTAAGGGGTGCTTGAAATCCTCAGAACTTACTAACGCATGAAGCAACAAAGGAAGTCTCGTCAGGAGGGCGTCGATGCCCTTCTGCAATACGGCCTAAAAATACTCGGGCGTCATCAAAACTGAATAGCTTGGAGAACAAATGTAGCAGAGACGGCTGAGCGGGAGACAGTTGGTGGGGGAAAAATAAAAGGAAACGCATAGCAAGTAGAGAGGAGGGGGGGGGGGGTTGGGGGGGGGGGGGGGGGTGGGGGTTTTAGGTTCGCTATCTTGCTGTGAAAAGACCTTGAAAGTCATAGCAATCTAAGAGCGATAGAGAAAAGGGAACTACGGGGCGCCTTGAGCTCCGTGTTCTTCGCATACTTGAATGAGGGTGGAGAACAGGGGTGACCTGGGGGTGACAAGAAGGACGTATAGTCTTGGAAGAGGGACATGTCCAAAAAAAGGGAGGTGCAATAAAGTAGAAAAACTAATTAGGGAAAAACCGTTGCCCTAATTTGAGGGTGGGGGAACTCAAAGAGCAACAATATACAAAACCAGAGTATCGGAGTCACACCGGGTTTGAAGACACTATTGGAGGGGGGGAGGCAGACACGTGGAACAAAGTTTGGGTGGAATCCTTTTAGCTCTTCTGAACTCATCTTTCCGAGAGGAAAAACGATCCAGTTAAAGGTTAGGAGACAAACCGGCTAATGAAAAAAATTGGGAAGGAGGGCAATATTGAAGGGGATAGTCGTTCAGGTGGGGAGCTGTCACGCAGACGGGACGGAACAATCCGTCTTAACGGGACGAGGTTGGGGGGGGGGCAAGCTCGTTTACTGTTGCGGACGAAGAAAAGGGAATAGCAAACGGCGACTCGGCAGGAGGGGGGTATTGACGCCTTAAGGAGGATTCGAACTTCACAGG
>Ga0179593_1450636_pt1 | contig 13783 bp, 20 predicted proteins | sample CZODoug2_1_08_16_FD_185931 | JGI IMG/M metagenome (GOLD analysis project Ga0179593, IMG submission 185931) | Vadose zone soil fungal communities from Angelo Coast Range Reserve, California, USA - CZODoug2_1_08_16fungal (PacBio error correction) | ecosystem: Environmental > Terrestrial > Soil >...
TCCCGTGAGGTTATCGGAAAAAAACGAATGAGGGGAATGCCACCTTTTGGAGAACGAGGCCGTGGGGAAAGATGTGAAAGGAAACCGACATGGTTGGGCTTTTTGATTAGCTTGGGGAACGGGATCTGGCAGGAAACACGGAAAGAGGAGAGCAGCGCGAGGAAAGCGGGAAACAGGCAGCACGACGTCCTTCCGGCGCTCAAGAAAGCGGTGTGAGGTAGCAGGGAATAGATGCCCGCGCGGAAAATCACGAGAAAGAAAAAAAAGAGCCAGGACATAAGTTGCTAAAGAAGGAGGGACTGGCACGACACGCTCGATCAGAATCTGAGATTTACGTTTTCGTGAGAGGACTGGTTCTGAAAAACAACCGGCTGCGGAAGGGGAGGCAACCAGCGAGAGACAAAAGAATGAAGGGAGTGCGCAGGAAGGGGGTTCGCTGACTTCTACAGGCTACAGCGGAAGATGCGGTTGAAGGAGAAAGATAGCAAAAAAAGCTGTGGACAGGATAAAGGGGGCGGCGAAGGGGGGAGGACGTTCAGGAAAAAGTGTTGGGGAGGGGTAAGTTAGAACACCCTATCAAACCCCCCTCTCTAAAAAGAAGCAGGAATCATCTGAAAGGCTCAGTGACAATAAGAGCGAAAGCAACTGGCCGATCAGAGATACGGGGAGGGGGGACGACCGTCGAAAAAAAAGGGTCAGGGCAGGTCTTCTCGGAATGGACCAAAGCAAACTCTGGGTTCCTAATCTTGAGAAAAAGAAGAGAAGCTGGGGAAGGCTCCTAAAAACATTTGTTGGGGACTACGTATCGTTTCAATTACTCGAACGCAGACGGAGAAGAGGGTTGACCATATTCAGAAAAAGGGGGGGAAAAAAACGAAATTAAAAATGAGGAAAATAAAATGAGGGCAACGCGGGAACCGAGGAAGAAGGGTAAACCGAGAGGGACGGGGAAAATAAATTAAATTAAGAGGGACAAAAAAAGGTCATCTGATCCATTACATGGGGGGGCGCTCTGGAGGCGCCTAAGTTGATGGGGGGACCGGAACGGGCCGCGACTTTACGACAAGGAAAGCACCACCAAAAGGCACGAGGGGAAAAAGCTTCACGGCTTAAGTACTAGATTCACAGGAATGGGAATAGCATTTCGGGGGAGAGCAGGCCAAAGATAATTTAAAAATACAAATAGAAAGAAAAATCAATGGAAGAAAAAACTTCGCAGGACTCTGAATAAAGGACTCGGACGGGGCAAGAGACAACGTGGAGATGGCAGGTAAAGAAGACGGGGGTCATCGCGACGGTGAAACGAAGGTCGGATGCTCGGGGAAAGGGAGGGAGGCAGCATGGAAAAAAAGAAATTAATAAAGCCATTATAAAGGGCTGATAGGGAATCTCTTTTGTGGAAAGAGGGGAAGGTTAGAGGAAGCGAGCTCTAGAGCTGCTGACGTTGGGAGACCTGAAGTTGAAAAGAAGATTGGGTAGAGAAGAATCTCTCGAAAAAAAAGGATTCTAGATATCTGCTTACGCGCAATAAAGAAAACAGCTATCAACCCTTTGGCCAGAGAGAACCGAGCAAGCTGGAACAGGAATATCGAGCGATCGGAAATGAGACCACACAACTGAAAGAAAAAAGAGAGCAAGAAAGGTCTAAGGGGGGATGACACATGTTGAGGGGGGAATCCGAAAAAGAACCAGCTCCATGCATCCCTACTCGCGGGGGGGGGGCACCACTCGAAAAGAAGATTGGACCCTACAGACCCTCTCCACGGGGAGCCGATAAAAGCAAGGGGAAAAAAAGGGAAATAATTAGGGCGTTCCCGGATAATTGGGGGAGAAGAAGTTTAACAAGACCAGGGACCGCTTGAAGCGAGTTGGAATTCAGGGGGATCACCCAAAGGAAAAAAAGGGGCGAAAAGGGAAAGGGGCGGAAGCTTTGAAATGCAGGGATGACGAAAAGGGGTAGTCAACAGAAAAGGGATTCTCCATCATTACAGGGGGAATCCAATGGGGGAGATCATAAGGACACTTCGGGGGGGACCGGTGGAAACATCGGTTAAAATGAGCGCAAAGGTCTTAAACGCAAAAGGGGTAGTGTCAAATGAATGCTGTCACAGAAGAATGTAACTGCTGTCCATGAAGGGAGGGAGGTTTACAAAAGGAAGGACGACCGCTTTTGGGGCTCCCAAGCGTTTTCTAGTTTCAATTCTGATCAAGAATCAAAATAACGGACACAACGATCGCTTGAGGGAAACGGAAGAGCAAAGTTTCGGAGGAGAGGACCCATAGGGGAGCGAAAGAGGGGGTAACAGCCATCCAGACAAAAATAATTGAACTCGAAAGAGGATCAGGAAATTCGGAAAAGGCAGGGGGAACAACAAGGACTCAGACGGAAGTTCTTTACCATACCGGGGTTGAAGGATCGCAAGAAGAGAAAGTGCAGTTAAGAGGAAGTACAAAACATTCACACTGAAAAAACAACTGAAGGAGAGGAGTGAATGAGGGGGGGAACGTTCAGCGGGGTGGGGGCTAAGAGGTAAATGTAATTAAAAACAAAAACATAGTATTCAGACATACTCAAATTCAAAACCTGCAAAGCGGGGAAACAAAGGGAGACCACTCGGCTTTGGTTTCTCATTGCTGAAGGAAAAGCAGGAATAAGGCGGGGAATAATGAAAGGAATAGACAATCGAAGAGAGAACGATTAATAAGAGTCTGGAAGAAGGCAGGGAGGAAAACCTCCAGGTCCTGGACTACCAGCCAGCCTTTTCTGCACGACAGAAAAAGGGGGATAATGGATCGGAAGGACGTCGGAGGAAGGGAAAAAGATATATTGAATTGGGGGAAGGTTTGGTCGGAGGGGGCACACAACTTAAATGACGCGCAAAACATCAAGGACAAGTAAAACAGGAGATCACCGGAAGGAGACCCAGCAGTCAGAAAGGAACTTATCGATATTAATACCTAACTTCTCAGTCGATGGCAGGGGAAACCAGAAAGATACTGCAAACAGTTCCTACAAAACAAAAAGGAATGGGAATTTGCTAGATTCAAAATCCAACAACACCAAGCTGACGGAAAAGAAAGCGGCAATAAAAACAAGGAAAGATTGTGTGCCACTCAACTCACCGGGACGGAAGGAAAAAAACAACGATGAGGAAAAGAATTCATGGCGTTGGGAGAAAACTTTTGACACGGGGTGTGAGGGGACAGAGGAAAACAGAACGGGGTGTTTACGCAGAATTGGAAATGACATCGCAGCGACCCAGGAATGCTATGGTCAGAAGCGGAGTTTACGGGACGGGTTGAAAAACACGACATGACGGCTCTACGCGAGAGAAGAGGCAGAAAAGGACCTCGCAGGGAAAAGCGAGGGGGGTGGGAAGGCATTTAAGATTGAATCTGCGGTTCCGCGAAGGGGAATTACTACTGGAAAATCAGGAGAGACGGAGAATCTCAGGGGGGATCTCCTGGGGGGATACAAAACGCTTAGGGAGACAAGCTGTCTTATTAACACCGGGGGGGTTCGGCGCGATTTGTCTTAGAACGGAGCGCTGGACCGAAAGGTCAAAAAAGAAGCCACCCAATCCAACGAGGAAGAAGGATTAGGGGTGAAGGGGAAGAGAGACCTATTGGAAGAAGACGATCTAGTGGACAGAAGCTGATCTGTAAGGAGAAAGACCACACGCGCAAGGGGGGGATGAAAGTGATGCCGAAAAGGTTTGTCGGGAGTATGTATCTTTCAAACCTCATGGGGTGGAATGAGAACTGGAGGAACAAAGACAGCCAAAAAAATGTAAAGGAATCAGCAGCAGTGGGTGCGACAAAGGGAGACTAAAATCGATAGACGGTTCAGCATAAGGCCAGCGGAAAAAAAGGGCGCGTCATTAAGGAGGGGAAAGCATGAAACCGGAATTCCCTAGGCAGGAAAGAGTACATTGGGAGTGGCGGAAGGAAGCAAGGGGGACCAAGCTCCTAGAAAAATTTGTTAACTCATTCAATTAAGCTACGATCGGGATAATACTTTGCTTCAGAGGACACCGACTGGAAAAAGGGAGATGGGATTACTCAAAAAGGAGGGAGGAGGCAAAAGGCCGGGGGGCCCCAGAGGAAGGTACGAGGAAAAGGGGGACGATTTCATATAAGGTCACTTCGGATCAAATGGTAAGGGGGGGGGGCAGGCTTAGGAGAGGGAAGAAAGGGAATTTTTTAACTGAAAAAACAAAGAACCGAGAAGGGGGGGCCGGGGAAACAAAAAGGAGAAACTCTGAGCGACGAAAGAAAAGCCGGACAAGTATCTTCCTCAAAAGATGAGATTTTTCCGGGATTGACAAGCGAGGCGGAATACCTCAAAGCGAAAAACGAGGTCAGGAGAACAAAAGGAAAAAACCTTCGAGAATGAAAGAAAAGGCTTGCACAGAAATAAAGTCTCGTTTGGGCGGAGAGTGGAAGGGGAACAGATTGCGTGGAAAGCAAAGGGGGGAAAAGGGAGAAGGATGGCAGAAGAAAGTCCAAAAGGGATGCCGACACCCAGTTAGGTCTGATGTCAAGAGCGGTGGGGAGGGGATTTGGAACAGGTGCGCGCATATCACCATCTGAAGTGAATGCAGGGTCGAGCTGCGCAAAGGGGACTGCAGAAAGAGAGAGCCAAACAACAACGGAGGAGGAGGGGATTTGAGCTCTAACCAGGAAAGCGAGATGAAAATTTCCCAGGCTCCACCGAAGCAAGGGGTATCGGGCGCGTCTAACCCTGGGAACGTGACGAGAAGAAAAATAACGAAGGGAAAAAAAGCCCGAAATTTACATCATCGGAAATGCTAAAAATGGATTAGAAACATGTTTCGGGAGGGGGGTCGCCATCCAATCTGCCTTAAAAGGCAAAGAGGGGACAGAAGAAGTCGCTTGGGGGGGGGGAAAAAACGCCGAAAAGTGCGCCCCTTCTAAAGATGGGAAAGGGAAGTAGTCTAACATGAAAAAGCCATGTTACCGAGAGTGCGGGAGGGTCCATGTAAATGGTTCTTCAGAAGAAGGGGGAAAGCGGCCCGTATGCAAGCAAGAGAGTTTGAATTGAAAGAGAAATCACAGTATGTATTCGAGGAGCGAAAACAGGAACGTCTTGAAAGTCACGGGCGGCGCCAAGGGGAAGCAGACTATTCTCGGCGCCCCGGTAGCTGAAAGAAAAGTTCTGGGAAGCGCAGGTTCCCCTGAAGCCCGATTCTTCCAAAACAACTTGGGATGAAGCAGGTTGCTCTATCAATAAGGGGACAGGCCTGGGGAAAAGTGGGAATGCGCGTTGGTACCCCTGTCAGGTCGGGAAAACGAGGATTTTCACAGCAAGAGGAATTTCGGGTTGATGGGGTCTGGAAACCAAGAAGAATTACATCAGAAGAGCGGAGAGTACAAAAAGGGAAGAGCACCACGGTTGGGGAGAAGGAATGTCAAGAAAAACTGGCAACATATCATCCGAATTTTCTAAACCAAGGATCGCGAGGAAGGGAGAGCAACCAAAGGAAAAACAAGCAGAGAAAGGTCTCAAGGGGGGGACGTTGTAAGAAAATCAAGAAGCTCATAGAATCGTCCCAGCATCGATAGCTGGTCTTCTTACACAATCACTGCAGATGAGAAGGGTTCAAGTCGGGGACCACGAGGAAGGGGGAAGAAAGGTCCTAAAATAGAGGGCGAGCCATCCGCGCAAAAGGGGCGAAGAACTTTCTAAAGCACTTCTCTTAAGGGGCCTTAAAAGCGCCGAAGAAGTCTGGAGCCTGAGAGAGGTAGACAAGAAAGCTTCAATCGATTCTAACAGAGAGACGGAGTACCTGGCGCGGGATATTGGGCCCGCAAGAAGGACCGGACCGCAAAGAATTTGGTGCCGAAGAAAACAAGCCGCACCTTAATGAAAGCATGACAGAGGAAGGAGAGCGTTCGTAATTGACCTCCATAGCAACTCGAAGCTAAACGGGCCAGAAAAGTGTGGGGGGGGTCCCTGGGGGGTTGACCACTTCAGTAATATGGAAAAAAGCAGCTGGGGATCTATTCCAGGAAAGAACGTAAACGAGCTTTCACAGTGAGCGAAGAGGGAGGGGGCTCGCTCGGGCCTTAGCGGCTCACGGCGCAAAACTGAAAGGTCGTGGGGAACCGGCATGCAATAAAAAAAACAGGACCCAAAAAAAAAAAACAAAGGGGATGGAAAGATGGAATTCAATAAAAACCGAAACCCAGCAGAGAAAGTCAAAACGTCGAACATAAGAAAGGGGGAAAGCGGGGTGGTGGGGAATCAAAAGAAACCGGGGAAGGCCTCGAACAACAAAAAAAAGTGAGAAAAGAGATAGGCCCGGGAAGGCCAAACCAGGGAACGGTATTGGAATGGGCACGATAGGGTTGGGAGATAACATTGTGTTTTCGCGGGATGGTGGGAAATGAGACAGAACCGCAGGGGGGGGGCGGGTTATGGGGGAAAAAAAAAGAAGCGGTTATGCAGGGAAGATGCGGGGGCACAAAATCTATAATAGGCAGCTAAAAAGAGACGACGACCTTCAAAGCTCGGGAAAAGATCGTGAAGGTGGGAACTGGAAAATTCTCAGCCTTCTGGAAATAGACTGGAACGCGAGTGAATCATAAGGGAAAAAAAAAACCACTTACCATTCGATCGGGAGTGCAATACGAAAGGTCAAGAAAGCTCGAAAAATAGCTGAGGGTCACCGTTCTTCTCGATGGGGACTGAGACCAGGAGAAAAAAAAACCGGCATCGCGGTTAACTGGGAGGGGGAAAAAAAAGTTAGAAGCTACAATCCAAGCGAAGTTTTTGCTTCCAGAAGAAACGGGGAGGGGTGTGATACGAACGATCGGGACCAAGGCTTCGGATTCTTTTCTGGGGAAGAAGCAGAAAAAAACAGCAGGGTATTAAATGAGACAAGGGGGCGCGTTTGAAAAAGGGTATCGATGTTGGGGGGGAGGACATTTACGATCGACACAAAAAAGAAGATCAAAAAGAACACGGGCAGCATCGGATGGGAAGAACGACGACTGCAAGCAAGAGAGAAAGGGCAAGAAGGCGCAAGAGCCGAGAGAAAAGGAAGAGGGAAGCAGGCTTCAGACCTGAAATTACCAGTTCGAGTCGAGGGAAAAGGCTAAAGGCTTGGTAGACAAAGACCTCGAACAACAGTGGAAAAGTTTCAAGTACTGAGATTTACTTCTGTTGACTGAATAGAAAAAACTAAGACGAATAAATCTTGGAGAAACTCAAAGAGGCCCAACCGGGTAAACCGCCGACATTGACCAACATCGACTAAGGGAAGGCAGGAAAAATCATGCAATTTGGCCGAAATTTACGGGAAGAAAAAGGGGAACGAGGGGAAAAAAGCTACGTGCCGTAGGAGCGCCCAGGGGAAAAACCCGGAATAAGACGCTTGGCGACGAAGAAAAGAACGCGGCAAAAAGCAAGACTGAAAGATCTTAGACTAAGCTGAGGATGGGACTTGGAACGTGACCACGCGCTAATGCGGGGGAAATACAGGGAACGTACCAAAAGAGAAGCCCCAGAAAAGGGCGCCCTCAGGTCGTCACTGCAGGAGGAGAAAGCTTCGAGGGAAAAAAAAGGGTACGGTGAAGGGGAGAGGGTGGGGGGGCGTAGGGGCACCACGATTCATGTAGCGAACTTAGAACTTGGGCGACGGGCGAAAAGCTTTAAAGCAGTGTAATAATGCCAGGAAAAAAGGGGAGGGGATGTGTCAAGGAAAAATGAGAGGAATGGCGGGCCCGGGGGGAGACGAGAAGGGAATCCCGCTGCTCGGCGAAACTTTCTTTGTTTCAGCTAGCTGAAAGGTAGCGAGGGAAAAACTCTCTCAAACAAATCATTATGGAGAGAGGGCTGGGGACAGCAAAACCTCCAGCAGAGAGCTGATTGAAAAAACAAAAGAAGCTCGGGTAAAAAAAAAGGAAAACTGGCAAGCCTAAATTCATCGAATTACCCCACCGCGGGAAAAAAGACATCTCAAAACTGGATTATTCAAGGTTGCGGGAAAGGCTGCGGCCAGCCCGGTCCTTAAGAAACAACGCGATCATGGATCGGGTGTCACAAAGAAACATAGCTCACTCGAAAAAGGACGGGGCAAGAAGGGAAAAAAGGGAAATCCAGGGGATGAATCAGGGGAGGTATGGGTGCTGAAAAGGGGGAAACGGGACCGGGACGCGAGCTTAATTCAATTCAAAAAAAAAGGACTATCAATCGCGGAAGACGAGTCAGGACAAGGCTGAAGGGGAGTTCGTAGGAAAAAAATGTTACGCTCGGAGAAGGGGTGCACCACATCAAATCGACACGGTCGTACAACGGAAGGGAAAAGAAGTGGGATCTTGTGAGGTCCGAGAAAATGGGGAAGCAGGGGACAAAGAAAGAAAACTCGGAATAAGGTTAAAACTGCAGGAAAATGGATGGCGGTTTAAAATAAGGAGGGGCCCAAAGAAAAGCTGGGTTCCCGGGTATTTAGTTCCTTCTTAAGAAATTATCTACTCGCGGAGGACGGGAGCAAAACGGGTGGCTCGGCTACCACATTGGAGCAGAAGGAGGGTTAAATCCTCAAGGAGAGAAAACCAGATTATCGAGGGGGGAAAGGAATGAGCGCAAACAAAACCAAAATCAATGCAGACGGGCAGTTTAGAAGAGAAATTTCGAAAATATCGGACAGAGAGTGACAGTTAAAGTCAACCTGGAGCACCGGAAAGAGGATGCATTGCATGAAGGTAAAGGGGAGGAAGATGGAGGGTATAAAAACATCTATGGGGGAAAGAGTCCAATTCAACCGCGAAACCGGAGAAAAAAAAAAAAGAAATTTAGAAGCTTCTCTTTTGGGTCTCGGGCTGGAAAGAAAGCATCCGCTTACTGGTAATCCTTTAGAGGAAGAGGTATAAGCAAACTGAGCGAGGAGGGAAAGAAAGAAAAAACGATTGAATCAAGGAGAGTCAGGTGCAGCACCAAGCTAAGAAAGAAGGGAGGCCGAAGGACACAGAAACCGGGGAAATGACAAGATGGGGAACTGATCGTGAGGCAGGGGAGATATCACAGAAAAAACCAACTCGAATTAACTGGAACCTGTACGTGGGTTTGTTCCCGAGATGGCAAAAAGGTAGAGGGGTCCGCCACAGAGGGGAGGAAGAGGAGGCTCAGAAATTCACGATCTTTCCGAACCTGGACGAAACGGGGAACTCGCAAAGAGAAAAGATCGTGGGGGAAAAAGCCAGATGCATTCCGCGGGGACAAACAAAAAAAAGGGATAGCATTCAAGTGAGAAAAAAACGACGCGAAAACCTCCATCAGGCCGCAGGGGGGCAATCCCGTGTACAGCAAAGGTTTGGGGAGAATCAAGGAAAAGAAAGAGATCTCAAACAAAAGAGAGAGAGCCATTTAAAAGGGAAAAACACAAAAAAAAAAAGGTGATGGGCAACAGTTTTGGAAACAGCTGCAAGGTTGAACTCTGGATGGAAATCCAGAGGAACATTGCAGGGGGGATGTGGGGGCTGGTTGAAGAGTTGATGGGGAACAAGGCGGTACAAGACAGAAAAGAGGGGAAGAGGAGGATCGGACTAACCAAAGGATCCGCGGAAACTAGGAGCAGAGAGGGGAAAGATATGAAGTTTATGGAAAATGCGAAGATGAGGGAGCATCTACTGAAATGGTGCAATACAGACTGGCAAACCTTACTAGGCAACAAGCTCGAGTTATCAAAAGCCGATTCTGGATACAAAGACGAAGAGAAGAAGAATCAGGAGGGACTAACAAAACCCCATCTGACTCGAAAGAAAAACAATTTCCGGGAAGGCGTAAAATACGGGGAAAAAAAGGATTAAGCGCGAGAAAAGAAAGGGGGGGGGCTCTAGGAATACCTGGGGAGGGGAATAAGAGTCGTCTGACCAGAAGCCTTGAATATGTTCTTTAGGGAAGAAAAAGAAAAACAGCTGTAAAGTTTATGTCTCCCATGTGCTGGAGAAAACTCGGGTGTGTGAAGGACGTAAGTTTCAAAAAAATAAATAGGGGAAAAAAGATGCACTGCAAAAAGGAGAAAATTTGAAGATACTTGGAAAAGCAGCTCGAGGCCGCAGACGAGAGAAAAAGCGTATGAAACGCGCTGGACCGTTGGTTCAAAAGCCCTCTCAAAGGAATTACACGCGAGAGGGGGAAAAAAAATCGGAGAAGGATTGAAAAAAAAAGGACGGAAGGAAATCTGTAGGAAAAAAAATCGAACAACTGGGGGATCACGGTGAAGGAGGAACTCGTAAGTAATTCTTGCGAACAGACTAAATCAGAAGGGGGGGAAAAAGAAAAGCTGTCAGAAAAAACAGACAGGAAAAACATCCAAAAGGGAAAGCATGATAATTAAGCCAGGGATGTACATCTTATCCAAGTACAAGGGGGGAGGGAGGAAGATTCGGAACGGACGAAGTGGAACAATATAAAGTCCCGAAAGAGAAGAATAAGAGGAAAAAGGGATCTTCAACACAAATAAGGAAAAAAAGAGGGAGACGACAAAAACTGTGAGATCAACGAAAGAAGATGGGTCCGTGAGAAAAGTGAACGCAATAGGGCACGGAAAAAGGACCCAAAACTAAAAAGAACGCCAGTTTCGAGGGGGACAGGACGGGGAGTACTCAAGAACCGGGAAAAGGGGGAGGGAGCGTAGGGCGTACTTTTCCAAAAGCCGGACCGAAAGATTAAGGCAGCCCGGAAGGAAAAAAAAAACGCAAAATGTGTCCAGGAAGCCAAGGGAAGGGGGAATGATGGAAAAAAAGAAGTCAAGGAATTATCAGGGGGGAAAAAAGCGGGACACGCCCGCTGCTTCGGTCTCCGGGGCAATAGGAATGTCGGCGAGCGCAAACAAAACAGGAAAAGAGAAAAGAGGGGACGGCGCGAAAGCCCAGCTCGCTGAAAAAGGGCGAAAGAGAGCAGCGGGAGATATCGGCGCGAGGACCGTTCAACTAAACCTAATCCCAAAGAAGACTCATCTACATAGAAGTTAAGGGGGGAAATGCTAACCAGCCCGGCGCCTGACTGACCGGAACTGCGGGTCAACCTCTAATGAAATCAGGAAAAAACCCAGAAAAAGAAAGTGCAAACGAGTCGAAGCAAGGTTTTATAGAAGGACTAGGGAAGCGGGGCTCCATGGATGGGACTGAGGGGGGTACCGGGACCGTATTCGCAGTACGTGAATGTCAACTGCTCTGAAAACACAGGAAGGTCAGACAGCGGGGAGAGCAGACGGCGTGAAGGAGACGTTGCTGATCAGAATCTACCGTCCGCCAGTCGCAGCAGAGGGAAAGTCGGAGGAGGACGGGAGAAACATATTAACACTCGTCGAGAAGGGGAAGAGACCGCCAAAAAAGGGTAGGTACCTAAAACTGTTAAAAGAGAATTATCCGATGGACAAAATTGGAAGGGCAAGGAGGTTGGAAAAAAAACCTGCGGGGCCTCTCTGCAGGATGGGGAGGGGGTTCAGAAAGGAAAAGAGGGTCCTGAAGGAAGAATGATACGAAAGGGGCTGATTGAAACGATCGGGAAACGTGGGAGTATGACAGATTACTAAGTCAAGAAATTTAAGCGGAAAAAAAAGGAAAGCGCGGGGAGAAAAAAAACCTGAACCTTATAAGCAAAAAAAATAAAAACGCGAACGGGATCGGCCAGCATCGGGAGGAGGTCACCGGAAAAAAGGAACTGCTGAGGGCAAAAAGGTTGTTTGACCGGGAGAGGGTGTCGGAAAAGGAAAAGCCACAACATCGATTTTTCTACTACAACCACTGAACGCAAAAAGAAAAATCAAAAATCACAGCTTCGGATGGGGATAGGGCCTTCAAAGCATCCAAAAACTGGAATTCGATCGGCAAACAGGTCTGAAACTAAAACAAAAGCGAGGGGGAGGGACGCATGGAAAGCAGGGGAACCAGGTCAAGGGCCTCGCATGCCAGCCTGTGATGAATGTCTAGAAAAACCGAAACAGAGAAATCAGCAAAATTAGGTCGGCTCCTTATCGCAATCAGTAAAGAAGGGCAGAGTACGATGTTGGTTCCCAAGGAGTGCAAACGAGAGGAATAGATGGAAAAAAAATTCAACACACATCACACGCGCTTTAGGAGCAGAGACGTCGAGCGCTTTATTGTAGCGACAGAGAGCGGAAAAACAAAAAAAGCTTTTCGTGGGTTCAAGCCAAAGAAATGCAAATCACAAAAGAACAGAAAACAAGGACCAACTCAATGGGGGAAGGTTAGGGGAAAGGGTTCAAAGACCGAGCTAAAACACCAAGGGAAGAGGGGCCATAAACGATCAGGGAAAAGACATCTTGGTTTTTGAAAAAAAAATCAAACAACCGGAATCTCTCTCAACAACCAACTGATATTGATCCCGGAATGCAAAACACTCTGCGGTGGGAGGGGAAGGGAGCGGTGTGGAAGAGACGGGGGGGGTCTCAGTGGAAATGAAAGCAGAATCAAAAGGGTGGTGCTGTCTGGAAACCGCAGCTTGGATTTGAGGACAGAGAAAAAAAGACATCAATCAGTCGCAACACAAAAGGGCGAAACGAGAAGGCTGACGCGCAGGGAAAGAAGGTAAGTTTAAGCTGCAAAATCTGAAGGAAAAAAGGAAAGTGCAATACTACGGGACCAACACGAAGAGTCCAAGAAGACTAACGAGTTGACTAAAAGCCTCTGAAGACGCTCACAAAAATGCTGTTTAAGGTATCGAAAAGATGGTGGAGAGGACAGGCAGCACCAGAGGAGGAGAAGAACTGGCGGTGAAAAACTGATCATCGAGGGAGCAGAGATCCCGGGGATGAAAAAAAGAAGAAATGATTGTCTAAAAAGGAAAAGAGGATTAAAAAGGATTGCTTTTCAGGAGTCAGCAAAAGCGGAAAAGGTGATGGAGAAAAATAAAAAAAAAAAGGGATAAGAAAAAGAGGGGGGGTTGTGGAAAGAGGGAAAAAAAAACCCTAATCGGTCAAAAGAGGAAGGAAGATGCGTGGCAAAAAAAAAGAGAACGGCAAGCAGCTCTATGGAGAGGGGAGATAAAATACGCAAAGGTGGGGTAAACCCAATTCGACGGAGCGAGTGGGTACCGACAAACCCGGGAAACGCGTCCTCTGGGTTGACAGCTTCGGCAGGAAAGGGGGGAAAATGCTTGTGCCAAAGAAGAGAGGGGTTTAGCAAGAAAAGAAGATCAACGCTCGGAGATTTGAATTCAAGTGCATGGAAGACCAAGAATAAGCTGGGAGAAAAAAAAGAGAAAGGAACCCGACCCGGAAGAAACAATGGGGCAGAGGTAGGGAGGGCTAGGGCAGTGGAAAGATTGCGGAATAAGGGGAAGAAAGGCGAGAAAAGAGTTGGAAAAAGGCAAAACCGAGATGAGAGAAAGGGCCGAAACGGACGCTGGCGGAAACGAGGCACGCAACGAAGGAATCCAAATAGATAGCCTTTTTTCCGGGGGGGAAATTAGACCGGAAAAAAGAGGCGGAAGACCGCCCAGGACCCACTAAAATAACCATTCCAAGCCCGGCCTTCGAAAAGGGAGGTTAAATGTCAGGCGCAAAAGGTCATCGGGGAGAGAGAGGGTAGGCAAAGGGGGGGAAAAAGGGAGAGCAAAGCAAGAAACCGCGCGTCGTGATTAAGAAGGGGATTGGGAAAGAAATGTGAACAGGAGAAAGGGGCAGGATGATGTCCTAGGAGGCGGGGAATCATTTGACGATTGCCATGGGAAGATGACCCACTACGGTGCGCTGCAAGGGAAAAGCAATGATGCGGGGGATGGAGAAAAAAC
>Ga0179593_1368548_pt1 | contig 13782 bp, 20 predicted proteins | sample CZODoug2_1_08_16_FD_185931 | JGI IMG/M metagenome (GOLD analysis project Ga0179593, IMG submission 185931) | Vadose zone soil fungal communities from Angelo Coast Range Reserve, California, USA - CZODoug2_1_08_16fungal (PacBio error correction) | ecosystem: Environmental > Terrestrial > Soil >...
GGAAAAGCCGATCTGCGTCAAATCGGCCAAAGGGAGGGGGAACCAAGGAAAACAAGATTCGTCGTAGACTGCCTTGTTAGTGAAGTAGCAGGGTGGAAGGAAAATATTGCAAGGGCGTGGGGGCGGGGAAATGGCGCACGAAGCTGGGGAACGATTCCGAATCGGGCTATCTCAGGCGGAGCGAACAGCAAAGGAGGGGGGTGCATCAAATGAGGTGTACGCTGTCCAGAATCGAGAAAAGGAAGGGGAAGAAACGACGACAAGTGACCGAGGGGGGGGGGGAAAAAAACCGAAAAAAGGTGAAGTTCCTGGGTATAGTGAGACCTGGGAGCAGCACACAGAGAAGATGTGTGATGAACACAGCGTGACGTTGCCGCCTTAATGACGTTGGACGCTGCATCAAGGACACACGCGACGCGTCAAGGAGAAGGCAAAGTTAGAAGGGGGGGAAGCACAAACGTGCCGGTCAACCGGATGGGAAAAGATGCAAAATAATACAAAATGGCATCAGAAAAATGGGGGAGGGACAAAAAGACACGAGCATACGGAACGCCGCAAAGAGGGAACGGAAAAGTGGGAGGGGCACGGCCGCTTCCCGTGACTGCCGAAAAAAAAATCGCATAACGACCTGAAAAAGAGGAAAAGGATGCAGGGCGATAGAATAAAAAACGCAAAAGCAGGCATGAACGGGGCAGTATTCAGGAATGTGGGTTCGAGGGCAAGAGAAAGGTCGGTAGAATCTGAAGTGGAAGGGGGGAAACAAGGATTTAAAATCGCGCAGACGCTGTGCCCGCTGTAATGAACTAGTGTCATGTGTAAAGAAGTGGCAGGCGTCGTGAATGAACGGCCAGTGGGGTGGGATGGAAAACCGTTTGGGAGGCCACTAAATTATGGGGGAAGATGTGTACTGGTCTTTTTGCAGGTAAGCCACCAAGAAAGAAAAGGATGAATTAAAAATGGATATTCGATCGCGTGAATAAGATAGAAAGGAGAGGCCGGAGGCAGGTTCGATCGAAATGGCTTCTGGGGAGAGGGATACCCGTAGTGAGGGATATCAACGGAGTCGGAGGGTGTCATGGAAGACAAAAAAAGCGGAATAAGGTTCTGGACTCACCAGGACGGTGTTGAAGCCAACAGAGCGCGAGAGGGTGCAGGACAAGCACGTCCCGGGACGAGGGGGACACATGTTAACCCTGAAGGGATCGACTGCGGATATAGGTTTATCCCAAAAGCGTCCAGTGTCCAACGCAGACATAGGGAATCATCAGCAAATGCAAGATGCAAGTCGGGCCGCATCCTGAGTCGTCGTCATGACGAAACAGGACCTAAAAAAAATATGAAGACGTGGTCCATGGGGTACACGTGGATCAAAACATTGTGGGTCATCTGATTGAACGATGAGGCGATAGGAACAGTTCACGGGTTGAGGTACAGTTGAAGAGAAGGACTCTTGGTGAAACGCACAAAGAAGAAGACCCGGCTATAGTGGGAAGAAAGAGCGGGCCGGGAGCTATCTAAAAGTTTGTTAATAGGTTAATAAGCCGGGTGCGGGAAATGAGAGTACTCAGGGACATACAGATGAGAGTGGGGGAGTAGTTTTTGGGCCATGCAGGGGGGCGGTCGAGTAGGGGGGCGGAGTGGGGGGTGGTGGGTTGGACGCCCAAGCGCGGGGACGACAATAAAGTCGGGAAGGACAGAGAAAAGTGCGACACATGCAGAGCGTATGGGGAAAGGGAAATCAAATAACAACAACGGCCCACACTCAACTATAAAAAAAACACGGGCGTGTGTGACAGTGTGGGACAGTAAAAAAAGAAAGCCAAGATGGCGGGGATGGCCGGAAGCTGGAATAGAGCCCCGAGCGGCACAGACACAATCGGGTACGTCATGGGTAATTGATCGTACGCAGCATTGGGGAAGCCCGCTGTGACGTGCCCTGTAGGGGGAAGAGAAAATGAGGCCGGAGGCCGACCGTGTAGAAACAAAACGGGTAGTCAACAAACACCAAAAGAGACCAGCCCACAATAGTCTGATGGAGTGACGGTTCCAAAAAGGGAGAAGGGGGGGCTAGCTAGATTTGGGGTGGGTCGACAAAGGGGCCCTGGGGTTGGGTCATACAAGGGGAAAAGCGTCACCCAGGGAGAGGGTAGGGAGGGGAGAGGACAACCATAAGAATCAGACGGGGCCGTTGAAAGGAAGGTCAGGTGTGAGCACAGTCGCAGAAGCTAAAGTAAAGAAATGGTGAGTGGTGTTGGATAGGCGGGGGACGGATACGCGCCGGGCAGATCCCCAAAAGTGCTCGAAACAAAGAACATAAAAAAAAAAATAAACCATGAACGGATTTGAATTGGATATGTGACTGCAGCCGAAGTGGGCGGTTGCGCGAGCGAGGAAAAGAAGTCGGATAAAAACGCGAAATTGTTCGCAGACCAGCGGCTGCAAAGAAGAAGGGTCGTAACAAGAGGGTGTTAAAACGAAAAGAAAGGAAGACAACCGAGCAAAGGAACATAAATGGTCATCTGTACCTTGAGACGGACAAAGCCCCTTCCGGCGCCTAAAGAGGGGGGGGCACACGAAAGAAAGCTCAACACAAGAACTCGAGAACAGCAGAGTCGAGTCAGAAAGGGAAAGAAGGGTCAGTTCTACACAGGGCAGAAAACTTTGGTAAAACAAAACTGAGGGTAATTGGAGCCTTTTTGTAATGGAGACACAGGGAACTAGAGTCGAAGGTGAGAGAAAGATTAGGTCCCCAAACACGACGGAGAGGCACAAAAAGGGGCGAACACAATGCCACGAATAAAAAGGTAATATGATAAGCAGGAAGAGGGGCAAAGGGAACGGGCCGGCACAGAGACGCGTGAACCTGTTACAGAAGGTGAGCCGCGCTAGAAAACGTGCGAAGGGAACGGAAGGGGACCACATGTTAACGCCACCAAAGCCCAAAAGAAGGGAGGACAGGAGTGAAAGACATAGTCAGTGTGAATGACATAAGGAAAGGGTGTGTCAGAAACTGAAGCTCTGGAATTAACGCCTTAACGGTAGACACCTGGAAGAAGAAGACCTAGTGTGAAGAAACGGGGGAATGGACCTCCATGCGTCAAAACGGAAAAAAAACGCCGCTTGGGAAGCAGTGAGGTCCATCAAAAGACAACATGGGAGAATAACCTATTACGGAAGTGAAAGACATAAACTCTAAGGGAGAAGGCCAAACAAATCCTACGAGTGCGCCCCGTATGGGCCAGAGAAGACCTAAGGCGGAAGGAAAAGAAAAGAAAAAAGAAAGCAAACGAGGTCTCAGGTGACCAGCAGTGAGCTTGGGCTAACAGGGAAAAACGAAGTGCGGGGGACGGAAAAGGATATTGGTACAAAAGGGAAGGAACTCGACAAGGGGAATCGGAAACACGGGTGTTTACCACGGCGGAACGAGAAAAGCAGAAAGGACTCGAAAGAAAACCAAAATCGCCTAGACCTCAACACGGGACCCGGATTTGACAACGAAAGAAAAGGGAAGGCTGGTGAACAGAAACAAAAAAAGAAAGTAAAAAGATATTGCAAGTCCCAAGGCGAAAAAAAAACGAACAAACCGCCCCGCTGGCCGCCCAAAAACAAAGGAAGAAATAGCTGAGACAAAAACGAAAGAAAGAACAGGAAAGAGCCGAAAGGGAAAAGTGAGATACGGTCAAAACCCCAAGCCTGGGCAAGAAAGAAAGATCAACTTAGACGGAGGTGGTCAGCTGATGCCCGGGTGCAAAGAAGGGAAAAAAAAACGAGGGAGACAGCCAGCGTAAAGAAACCCAAGCAAGCGAACCGAAGGAAAAAAGTGCAACCGCCGACGAACAAAGAACCCGAGGAAGTTCATAACGCGCAAAGGGCACAAAAAAAAGAAAATGGGACCAAGAAAAATGGTGTGGTCCCGTCCTCCTGAATAGACAAAACCACGAACCAGGGGAACCAAACAACAATATTCAGCAACTTCAAAAAAGACAGAGTGATAGTGCGGGGAGCAAAAGAAGCCCTCCAAGAAAAGAAAAGAGAAGGCTGGAAATAGGATTATAAGAATACCAAAGTGGCAGAGAAAGAAAGCGAAGGCAAACCCCGGACCTAACACACAGGTGGACTTGAAAACAAACAAGAGGCAGGTGGTGGTGCTAAAGGATAGAAAAAAAAAAACATACAAGAGAATTTTTGGACAGTCAAATCGAAAACATGGCAACTATCCAGCCCTAAGCACGCGAACGCGCCGCAAAACAGGAAGGAAGCAAAAAAATTAGTAAGAGGGGTTACCGGGCCCCAAAAACGAACCAGACCTCACTATCAGAGTCAGGCAGCAGACACGGAAATCTAGGGCACTGCTGGGGCACAATCACGTCACCCGAAAGGGAAAAAAAATGGGGGGAATGGAAAATCTAAGCGGGCCAAAAAAAACCAGGGAACGAAAAAGAAAAAGCACGCCAGGGGAATTTGGACAGGAAAGAGAGCCCGGCGGAATGGTTTTGACACCTCTCAAAAAAAGAAAAAAAAGGGAAGGAGGGGGGGGGGAGAACCAGGAAATGTCCTGACAGCATAAACCGTTCAACGGAAGGGGGGACAGGAGAAAAAAAAGAAAAAAAAGATGGGGAATGTCTATCGAGAGTCGGCAAACCAAAGAAAAAAGAGGAGGCGACCAAACAACCGGGCAGATTGGGAAAAAAGACGCATACGTAGTGACCCCATGGGGAAGACGAAGGAAATTCCGGAGAAAGACTCAACAACTGCGAACATGTAGGAAAATAGCTGGGAGCTGCCTGGGGAAAAAAAAAAGATCCAAGCGGCCCAAAAAACATTAACTATATCTCCTGCGAAAACACAACAACAACGGAAAAAGAGAAAAAGAAAAGAAAACACCTGAAAAACCAGGCCGAAATATCGAGCGCAAGACACGGATAACAGGGTCGGTCTGGCAGAACCATGTTTGGACAGCAAAGGAAGCGAAACGACAGGATTGAAAGTCCGGCAAAAAAAAAAACCAAATGGGACTGCAAGAGTACGTTCAGGGAAAAAATCTAAAACGGGCGTTGGGTTTCCGGAGAAGCAAAAAAGTACGAAGGAAAAAAAGCTCAATTAAAGAAAGGCCCCAAAAAAACCGCACGAAAAAAAAAGGGGAAAAAAAAAAAGCTTCCTCTTCAACGACCACCAAAGAAAAACATAGTAACCCTTGGGAGAGGGTGAAAGAAAAGAAGCAAACTTTGGACGCGAGAACGGGTTGGAGGAGGGAAGGGTGGAAAGAAGCAAGGTCGGCCAAATAGCAATTACAGAAAGGGAAAGTTCCGGGACTTCAAAGGACGCTAATGGTGAAGCAGTCGGTCCACACATGAGAGAAAGGGGGGAGAAAGACTGAAGAAAAAAAGATGGTTAGTTTATAACGGGAAGGGGAAGGGGACCGAAGAAGTCGGAACAAACGGGCTAAAAACGCCGTTGTTGGAGGGAAAACGAGGCAAGGAGGAGGGGGGCCCTAGAAAGGGGGGAAGAGGAAGGTGTCCTGAGGAAAACAGGGAAATGAATGTGGATTGCAAAGAGGAGAAGCAAAAGGTAGATTGCCGTAGGTTTTAAAGAAAAAATGGTCCCCGTGGGTGGAACTAGGGGGGTCCCGGGGGGAAGGCGCCCGAGAAAGGAAAAGTTGGTATGACTATGTGACTTTGGTTGCAAACCCCACGAAAGAGGCCTGATGAGGGGCTGTGTGCTTCACAAGAGAAAGCGTGTTCGTGGTCCTCCCAGGGGTGCAAAAAAAAGGTGCCTGGTGAGAAGAGTTTGTTTTGGACGGAAAAGGGGGAGATCGAGGTAAAGACAACGAATGAATGCTGGGGGTGTTGGAGCCGACACGGAAGAATGAAAAAAACGAACCCCACCACGGTGGTGGTCTGGTGAGGGGTAAAAAGGGGGGAGGGGGCATCCCTGAGCGTTGCGTGGTTTGAAAGGGCCCGCAGCGCCACACCAAACGCCGGTCAGGGGAAATTAGAAAGGAACATAATGACCGACACGACGGGAAAGTAGCAATACAAGGAGGGGGCAACGAAAACTCCCAAAAAGAGTCGAAAGGAAAGACTTGCTCTTCGAAAAATGCCGTTTCCACGAGATTGGTTTGGGTGGAAGGGAGGTCGTCGTGAGTAGAAAAAAAAAGAGACAGTCGGGAGTATTTTGGAAGATGCATGACAAGGGAGGGACTGTGTCGAGACCAAGAGTAAGGGGGGTAAATCTCTCAAGGTTTTGCGACACCGTGGGTAGATCGGGGCCGAAGAGGCATAAAAAAGTGGTAAGGATCATGAGCTGGATGTTGGGGATGGGGAGGGTGCAACAAACCCAGGTGGATGCCCCAAAAATGTGTGATGGACACTAGCCGTTAAGCGGGAAGAGGCGCGGAGAAACATAACGCAACCCGGGACAGAGATAAGAGAACATAGGTGTTGATCGGGGGTTCGAGATGGTCTCTGAAGGGGAGGGACGTACTACATATGTGATTAGAAAGGGGTCTGAGTTGTACACAACGTCGAAGAGGGACAAACACAAAGGGGGGAAGAAAGGGGGATTTGAACTCAAAACTGTGATCACGAAATGTGGGGAGTGTGTGTGCAGCGGAACACACAAAAAGAGAATGGGGCCACAGGAATGGAAGAAACGGGTGGGAGTTTGCCAATGAGGAAGAAATCGGGCCAGTGAGAGAGACAAAGGAAAGGCAAGAAAGAACCGAATCACTCGTGTGCAGAGAAGATGGGGGCCATATTGGTAGGTGCTGCAGAGATGGTCGCGGGGGGGTTGAGGTGGTGCGAAGGATTATAGTGAGGTACACAGAAACTGCATGTACTCTGGGATAAGTGCAGGGTCGAAAACAAAGGAATACTGAAAGACATTGAAAAAAAAAAAAAAAAAGAGAGTCAGACAGCGGAGGCGGAGTGTTTAAGCGCAGAAAGGGGCAAACTTTCGTGCCAAGATAAGGGCCTCTGTAGTCCTAGTCTTCTTACTGAGGCAGGGGGCAAGTGGGAGCTACCGCGTGTAGCGTTGAAGGCAGATCAGAAGCGGTGCAACCTTTGGGAGAAAGAAGAAGGTTTTATATGCCGAGGAACAAAAAACGACAAGCCACAAAACAATAGAAGATCCCTAGAATGAAAAAAATCAAGGGGTGAAGGAAAATAGAGTGAAACAGCAAAAACATCAAATAGATGACAGGCAATGACAACAGTTGGGGTGGAACTTGAAGACTAGAGGACGGGGGGTCACTACAAAAACGATTCGTGGCTAGTTCGTACACAGGAAGAGATGAACGCGTCGATGAAAAATAGATCTTCTCTACACAGGTGAAAGGGCCGACGGATAAATGCGCATAATCAGAAAACAAACCATGTGGATTGTGGCAACGGGTAGGGTGGCCATGGCTCGGACAGGACAACTGGGAACAAAAACCCCACTTCAGTCGGGAACAACGGGACCGGAAGGCGAGGAAACGGCTATAAGTTCGGGCAACCACACAAAGCACACGGTCGAGGGAGGAACAGAGCGTACCGGCGTTGGGCCGAACTGAACACCAAGACGAGGCTGCAGGGGCATAATCCGCAGTGGAGCCATGGGACTGGAAGGGGGGTCTGGGGGGCGCACCTAGAAAAGAAACACACACAGCAGGGAATCCACATCACTTTTTAAATCATGGGGCAGGAGCGACGCTACCAACAAGAATACGAAATTCAAGGAGTGCGGATAGGGACCATGCCAGGGTGTCGAAGACAGAGAGTGTGACATGGCAGAAGTAAAAAGGGAGGTGGCAAAGGTCACGGAAAGGTGCTAAAACAGGCTATAAATGGGGTGGGAACATTGTACGTAAGGCCTAAAATGAAACGAGTAATGGGGGACAATAAAAGGACATTCCGGTTCCGAAGTTACCAGGAAGCTGGGGTTTGGGGTCGCACGCGGGCAGGGAAAAAACAGTGGGTTACCAGAGGCGCAGGGGGTGCTGATCACGAAGGCCGTTTGAAGAGCACAACTGTCAGTACAGGTGCGAAGTAGGACATAGAGAGATGAGTCGGATACACACAACACCTTTGAGTAGAAATAGAGAGAAGAATGGCTGCGGGACACTAAATCAAGGGTAAGCAAAGTAGGAGCTAAAACTCAGCGTTCGCCATCCGGAAACTAACACAACACGGAGAGTTGGTGCTCAAAACAGAAGGAGGCTGAAAAAAAAAAAAAAAAAAACGGGGCGAAACACCGCAACTACAACGGAAGAGCATGAAGGAAATGTGCGGTGACGCATAAGGCAGTCAAGAGAAACAAAAGAGTAGAAACAGAAAAAAGCCAGGATTGAAAAATCCCGGGGCATTCAAAAGAAAAAAGTGCATAGGGGGAAATAAGGATCAACATGACCCGGATCACCTGAACGAAGATCTTCTGGCAGAAAAAAATGCTGAGAGGGAAAGACTCGACTGGGAAAAATAAAGGAGGGGCCATCATGGTAGGCCTCCAACCAAGAAAAGTAGGGTCTGGAGGAAGCGATAAAAAGGGAATCCTCAGTAGGACGACTCCGCCGCTAAGTAGAACCAATACGTTAAACTGGATACGGCAAGCAGTGGGTGGAGGGGGGCGAGTGCACACGACGAAAGAAAGATTGGGAACAACGGACAGGAGGTACGATTGCTGGCAGGGAAGATTTGAAGAAGGAGGAAAAAATTGGAACGGACAAGCAGCGCGGGGCGAGGGCAAGGAACAAAATCGCCAAGGTCACGTCTATCACGCAAGAAGTAACAAGAAAGCGAGAGAGGTACAACAACACTCACTATTTTATTCTCAGTTCCAGTCAAATATAAGGGGGGGGCTGGTGGACACTGGGGTAGATCAACCGAATAATCGCGGAAATGCAACACGCCCTACATCTGGGTGCCTAGAGCACAAAAAAAACAACCTTCCCGGGTGAGCAGTCCGGGATATGTCACAGGCGAAAAAAAAAGAAGGAGGAAGGTCCTCAATAAACACGACCAACACCACAGAAAAAACCGTCAAGACCAAGAACAGAGCGCAAACGAGCCGTGGGGAAAAATGGAAAACTATGAAGGGACACGCAACACGGGGTAGCCAGACAAAGTGGCAAATTGACAAGAACACGCACCGAGTATTTCCAAGATTTGTGTGTAGGACGGTAACCGGCAAATAAAGAAGGGTGAAGGACTGCACAGGGGAGACGAGCGATCAAGAACAGAAACCTGCACCCAATTAAATAATTCGGATAAAGAACCAAATGAAAAAAAAAAACGCAAGGCACAGAAAGAAAAAAAAAAGCTAGGATAGGAGAAAATTAAGGGGGAGGGATCAAACTACCAAAGGAAAAACTGGAAATACCGACCAAAGCCAACAGCCAAGCAGCTTGGGACCTAGAGGAACACAACCACCATTGGGTGGGAAAGACAAAAGGAGACAGAGGCAAAAGGCAGAAGAATGCGCAATGAAACGACATTGACACGAAGGAAAAAGGTACGAAAAAATAAAGTGAAGGGAGAATGAGTTAGTCGGCGGTATCACAGGGGGGTAATGGACAACCTAAAGCTCCAGCTGATCAAGTAGAGAAATGTTTTGGGCAACGAGAGTCACCAGGAAAAAAAATAAATATCAAAGAACACAACTCAAAAATAATAAGGACCCTGATAAAAAAAGAAAATTCACCCGGAGCAAAACAAAAGGGGTCGTAGGACCGTTGAGGGACTCCTCCCTATCGTACAAGGGTATCTGTAGCTTATTTAATACGATACTAGGCGGGGTACTAAGAGCTGTTTGACAAGAGGTTCTAAGTTGGCAGGTGCATGCGGGAGAAAAAAATTGCTGCCGGTCATGCAGAGAAGCAAAACGAGAGGCCGCACCAAGGACCGTCACCAGAATCGCAAACAATAAACCAGAAAAGAAGAAATAGCCCATAGTATTCATGAAAAAAATACACTAAACACACAAGAAAAGAAAAAAAACCAACACGGGGCAGGCAGGGGGCCGCGAACAAGCTTGGAAAGGTACTCATTGGTCCGAACTAATCAATGCAGACACCGAAAAAGAAGCTGTGACGGCCGATAAAGCGTTAACGAAATAATAGAAAGAGACAAAAGGGAGCCACAACAGCAGCTACAATGAAATGATCCCAAAAAAAGGGGGGTGCTTCATAACGAAAAAAAGTATGTAATAAGTAGGGGTGTATCCCAGATCCACGCACATGCGAATTGGACTGCAAATGGTGAAAAAAACTAGGACAGTATTGCGCAATAAAGAAAGAGAAAAGGGTAGATTCGCACAACACAAATGTTTGTATGTAGGAAAAAACCAAAGAAAAGAAAAAACAAGGAAAGGGTAAAAACCCACAGAAGCAGGTACGGGGAGAAGGAAGCTGATAAGAAAAAACCAGAGGAATGAACACACTCTAGACCTCGTCCATTAAAAAAGCCTGGCGCAAAAAAGTTACATCTCAATAGACAGCTATTTTGTCGCAAACGTAGGGTAAAAAAAAGAGGGAGAAAACTGACCCAAGGCTACAACGTAGAAAATCAAAATAAAGCGTGGAAAGGTTGACGACAACGCCCTAGAAGGGGCGTAGGCGTCCTTCGAAACCAGAGGTACCCACCCCCGCCTACAACGTAGTGGAGTACCTGTATACGGGGGAGACATCCTACAGCAGGGTAGGATCGGGAATACTGTGAGCGAAGAAGACAGTATTAAAAGAAAGAATTTGAGGGTGAAGCAAAAGGCAGGCAGACATGAGAGGTGTAGACGGAAGAAGGCACGATCAGCGAAGAAAGGACCGCCAAATTACGGTCTCAGAGGACAAAACTGCTCAGACGGTCTATACCCTAAACACTCACAATACAGCAGCAAACTTGTACGGGAACAAAGAAGGGAGAGAAGGTAGGGTGATATAATGAATAAATAGAGCAAAGCAAACCGTGGTGCCAAAACGAGGGGAGGGATAAGTGGAAGAGAAGACGAGACGTCGAGCCGTAGAAAACAGTGAGAAAGGCTTACAGCAAGGTCTGAACCACAAAGAAAGGACGACTTTGGGAGGAGTTTCGCCGAGGGATGGGCCTGGAAGAAACTTTGCATGTAACGAGGTGGTTACAAAGGGAGCGGAGGAGGAAGGAAATTCAAAGAGACGGGGGTCCGCGAAGTTATACAGAACGGTTAGATGCCGCAAAACGTGACCGGAAAAACTAGCGTGCGTTAGAGAGCGTTAAACCGGAACAGCGAGCGTTAACGAAACAAGCAAAATAGTCAAGTGAGAAGTCGTGAGAACTGGATAGGAGAATGAACGAACAGCATAGTAATGACACAGATGGGAGGTTCAATGAGCAGAGGAGCGGACAAGCTAAAAATAGTGCCAAATGGTTTCTACATCCACCAAACCGCAGTGCGACATTGTAGTTCATTGAGAGGAGGGTTCATGAAATGACGCAAAAATCACAGGTACACACAAGTTCACTATGTAAAAGGACGAAGAGTGGGGAACATGAATCAAACCACACGGAGGAAGAGTAAAAAAAAAGTAACAATCCAGCAAACTCATCACGAAGTGCGCGCACACGGAAAGGAAAGCCTCATTGGACGTTGCGAAACATCTAAGTCAATGATAAGGGACAACGTGGGAGCTTCCCAAAGAGAATGACGAGTTTGATAAGGGGTTTGGGGGGGTGGCACATGTGCAACAAAGCAGAAAAAGAGAGGAAAATGTTCGAACGACTACGCGGAGAAATCAAATAATAGCAAGAAAGGGGGTGTAAAGATATGTCAAGAACAAAGGAACCAAAACGCCACAACGCGAGCGGCCCGAACCCAAAGGACCAGGGCAAAAAAATCTTGGAAAGAAGGGTATAAACCGAGAAGAAAAAAAAGGGGGGGGACCTCAGAAAAAGAAAAAACGGGAGAGGGAGAGGAGAAGAAAAGGATCCAAAGACCCAATTTCAGAAATGGGTTCTTTCGGTAGGGGAAACGACTAGCAGACCGGCGAGAAGTTTAATCTAAAGGCCGAAAGAGAAGTAAAAGGGAAGGGGGGAGGGAGGACAGACAATACTTTCGCCTAGGGCGAGAAAGAGCAGGGGACAGAGAAAAGTCAGTTCCTGACTATTTGGGAGAGAAAGGGGGACGAATGGTAATAAATGCACTCTTGGGGGAGGGGGGGGGCGAGGATCCCATAGAACGGGAGCCTTCGGTTGGTTTGATAAAACGGAAGAAACGGGGAAAAGTGGGTGGTTAGACCAGGAGTCAGGGGCACGCCCGCCTAGAGCTGGGGGGTTATCTAAAAGAAGGGGATTGGAAGACCTCCGACGAAAAAAAATAAAAAGAGGGGAGAGGTGCTGGGCAGTGAAGAAAACTAAAGCGGTCGGCTGGTGTTTTTAGAACGGTGTTTGGGGCAGGGAAAAAGGGGGGGAAAGAAAGTTACCAAACAGGGAACATGGAGGGGGGACGGCGAACGGCGCGAGGTGTGAATAAACAGGCCTCGTGGCCGGTTGGGAGAAAAGGGCAGCCAGACACGGCAGTTTCCGAAACGGCGCGCAAAACGAACCAAAAACCAAAAGGTTCTGCAGTGAACGGGCAAAATAAAGGGGGACCAGAAAAGAAAGAAGAGAAATACCTACTTGAGAGCCCGAAAGAAGGGGGGGAAGCCTTCAATAGAGAACGCTTCGATCGAAGATGAAAAGTCAAGAAGTGTGCGAATCAAACCCGAGGGAGGGAAGGGGACAGGCAAAAGGGAGGTGGAGGAGTCGGGGGTTTGGAGATTTTCCTTTGTAACCTTGGAACGGACAAAAACAGGAAGATCAAAGGAGTTTGGGGGGCAGTCGTGAAAAAGAGGGGCATGGGAAAAGTGGCGGTCAACAAAGCCGTTACAGGGGGTTGTGTAGGGTCGGAAGTGCGAGTGGCCTCGGGGGAGGGTCTCACAACGGAGTGCGTGGCGCACTGACGAGACAGGGAAACAAAGCAAATCGTGGGTACCCATGGCATTTTTTGACCCAGGGGTAGAAACAATGTTTCAGGAAGGGGGCATTACGACCAATCTTCAGGGGCGGGGGACGCGGATTGGGGGGGGGAGGGTTGGGGGGCGCGGGAGCGGGCGGAGGGGTGGCAAGGCCAATATGTAAAAGTGGTCTGTTCTATTTGGGGAGGGCCGGGAAGGGTGGAAGAGGACAGGGGGGCGGAAAGGGGAACAGACTACTACGTTAGAAGGGGGAATTAGGAAGCGAAAGTGCCTGGGGAGTACAAAAAAGTAAAAAAGTCGAGGGGGAAAACTCTTCGGGAGTGGTATCGAAAGAGAAGGAAGTGGGGGGGAAGGCAAGGAGGCAAATGCAAAGGGAAGCGCCAAGACAATTGGCCAATTAACCGACTGCAACCGTCAAGTTTCATGGCAAGGGAAGTTTCCACTTGCAAGGGGGGAACCCAAATCAGGAACTTGCATAGGGGAAACGGGATGTTTCGCAGAATTTGGTGGGGTCTAGTAAACTTCGGGGGGGGGGCGGCAAAAGCCCCCTTGCCTGCCTTCTTGAGGGGAAGGCAAGAGAAGTAGAGCATTTTTTTCAGGACGAGAATCGCGAGACAGAGAGCGTGCAAGACGGAGCCACGACTTTGGGGTGGAACCAGAAAGGGGGGAACTGGGTTTCGTGTAACCAGCGGCCCCGGGGGGGGCCCGGGTGATGTGAATAAGGACAAGGCCAGTTGATTCCTGGACGCGGACGCGGGGGAAAAAGACGGAATGGAAAAAGGGGGGGAGGGGGCCGGGGAAAAAAGGAGAAAAAAAGGCCC
>Ga0179593_1411951_pt1 | contig 13782 bp, 18 predicted proteins | sample CZODoug2_1_08_16_FD_185931 | JGI IMG/M metagenome (GOLD analysis project Ga0179593, IMG submission 185931) | Vadose zone soil fungal communities from Angelo Coast Range Reserve, California, USA - CZODoug2_1_08_16fungal (PacBio error correction) | ecosystem: Environmental > Terrestrial > Soil >...
TTTCCGTCCGTCCCTACACACCTCCCTAACTCTCTCCCAGGGCTAGCAAGGAACAACCCAACCAGGGCACCCCCCGCAATGCCGACGCGCACCCCTAGCCGACCACCCCCTCCGGGGAGCAGCGCCCACACCCGCTACCCTGCCAAAACCGACCACGGGGCCTGTGAAGGGGGGTGGGGCCACAGGGGGTGTGTTGAAAGGAGGGGACCAAGTGGACCGCTGGGTATTCAAGGGATACACGTTGGAAGGGGCAGAGGGGTGTGCCTCGTGTAAAGACCCAACGGGATTCGTCAATCGACGAGATTTTCCGCGTCTTTTTGGGTTTTGGTGTGTCCGGACCCTTACCGAAAGGGGGCTACGCACCGGGCACTGGCCGAAAATGCCATGGGGTGGGGTTCAGGAAAGAGAGAAAAGGCGTACGTTGGGGGGAATGGACTGCCGCCGGGGGCCTGTGAAGTTTGTGACGTTGTGCTCGTGGCGGGGGCGGAAGTGGCAAAGATTCAGGTGGGCAAGGTGGGAGCGGGTCAGAGGAGGGGGGGCGGTTGCGGTGGTGACCTTGGTCGTGAAAAAACACAAACGGGGCGGAGGGGTGACGTTGTCGGGGTGCGGGGCGGGAAGGGACGGACCACGGTGAAGGCGAAAATCACACTACCGGGGGGGAGGGGCCACTAGAAAGCCTACTACTTCACGTGCTTCCACAAGGTTGATTTCCCGCCGCCGGGCCTCTGAAACCGGGCGTGCAACGAGGGTCAAAAGGTCACGCCGGGGGGTACCAAAGAAGTCACCGAAGCGTTCGTCGGATGTCGTTTTAATCTTGGAATTTCCCTGTGGTAGAAGTGGGCTTGGGAAGGGATCTCGAAAAACAAAGGGATTTTGACCCTGTGTGGATTGGTCAGTCACTAGGGGGGGATGGCGCACCGCCAACCAAAGAACTACAAGAAAGGGGACAGGGGGAGAAGAAGAAAGGAAAACCGTTATTGACAAATCGCCTGGTAAGAAACGACAGACCGGGAACTGAAATGAAGATCGATCAAAGATTGGACTCAGAGAAAGGGACCCAGGAACAGAACACAGTCTGGTTGACTTAATAGCCCACCCCCCCACATAACACCAAACTGCGGGGAACTCGGGTCGGGAGAACCAGACCCACGACATAACCGCACTCAAACATCGAAACCAGGGGGCCAAAACTCTTCCAGAGACGCCGGGGGCGTGTAGCCGTTGGGACACCGTTTTTGGTGGTGGGGGCAGAGGTGGCGTGCGTAAGGGTTGCCTGGGGTCGGGGCTGGTATAATCTCCAAGTTTTTTGGTGGGGTGGGTGGGGTCAAAACGGGGGGGGGGGGGGGTCTCAAAGGTCGGGAAACCCAACAACCAATGCCCTGACGTGCTAAACCAATGAGGGGGTGGAGCACTTGGAGTTACTTTACCGTATCAGTCGGGGGGTATCCCAAGAGAAACCAAAAGGGTGGGTGTTTGAAAATCAACAGCCAAAAGAACCAAATCATTGCGGTGAAAAGGAAGCCGGGTGGGGGCAAAGGGCCTACTAAGAGTCATGGGGGTAGCATAACCACCCCAAACTACACCGAAAAGCTTCGTGCCGGTCTCTCTGAAACTGTATGAAAAAGTGGTTTTGGGCAAAAAAAATGGGGCCAAAAAGGGGGCGAAGACAAAAAGCGTCGCATTTGGGAAAGCGAAACAAGAATAAGGTGGGGCTGGGATCCCAATGGTAAATCATGGGGGGAACCAGACTTTGAAGTCTTGATCGAGGGTGCCTGTGTCTGAAACGGGGTCTACTTGATAGGAGAAAATTGTGAGTTAGGGGGGGTTGGTGTGGGGGAGGAGGAATCCCCACCCTTGCCGTTTTTGCTGGGGGAAAGTAACGATACACACCATCTAACAATCACACCGTCGCCTCACAAAAAGCCGGAGTACACGGTGCGCAAAAACACAAAAAAAGGGCCAGAAAACAGCATCGGTGGTCAAGGTTGTGTGTTTGAGAACTTCGGTCGGCTACAATGCAAAAGAAGGGAGAGGTCTACTAAAAGTCGACCCAAAACCAAATATTTTGTTCGTGCAGGTCGTACGTATATGACTTTCCTTTCGGGAAGTTGAGTGTTCACTGGGTGGGGCTGTGGACCAGACTTCCCTCCTCGAGAGCTGGCAAGAAACGATAATTTTGTACGAGTGAAAGGGGAACAAAGGAATCAAACCCACACAGAAAATAGAGAAAGGGGAAACGAAAAAGAAGACGTTGGTGGAAGCTCACGCAGGGGGAATACACCAAAACAAACAAAAAACCATGAAATTCTGAAAAAGCCCGATGCGGTCAAGAACCACACAAACAGAAAACTAGAAAAAGGGGAAACTTGGTACCAGGAGACGCCCTGTCATGTCGAAGCAACCCCCCTCCCAACCCGGGGTGAAAAAAGAGAGCCTGGACGACGGGGACATAATTGTGGAGCACGGCAAAACTGCACAGGTCGAAAAAATTGCAGCGGTGGGGTCCACCTAGTCAAAAAACCGAAAAAGTCCATCACACTCACAACAAAAAAACACACACAGACCCGCAAACCGTGGTCCTAAAACAATGGGGATCACAATAAAAACAAACCCCCCCCTTGAATTTAGAAAAACGTGGGGGGGTGTAACACTCTACGGAATATTGTTTGGGTAGGTGGTGGGGCAGATGGAAAATCACATGACGGGGTATTAAGGTGCCATGGGGGGTTGGGGGGGAAACCATAAAAAACAAAAAGAACTGGCGAAAACACAAAAAAAACGAAGGTTTCAAAAGGGCTTTTACGGTCCGAGGTCGCGGCCAAAGTGCAAATCAATTAAACTGGGGGTTACCCGACACCGGAGCGTACGGATCCCCGGGGGAAAGCTTGAAAAGAATCCTCGAAGCAAAGGCGCGTGTTGGAAAGCAGCTGTAAAAACCATCAAGTGGACAAAGCGTTAGGGGGGGTACTCTACTCAAGGGAAACTCCACACGGGACAGACGCGGAAACTACTGGTCGGACGGTAGGGAGTAGGGTGTTTTCTAAAAACGGGACGCCTTGTTCGTCCGGTTCAGGGAGCGCGAAAGGAAGGTTTTACGAGGTCCGTCTACGTTGCTTACCGTCTATTCGCGGTCTGTTTCGTTACTCGGCGTGTCACGGTATTAGGCCAAAGTCGGACGAGAGCTAACGGATCGCTTTTCACGATAGCGGGCGCTTGTGTGGGTGCCGATTGAACCCATCAGCTTGTCCCTGACGGCCGGTGTGCGGCGGGGGGGAGGGGAAACGTGCGGTTGAACGGAAGGTAAGGCAGCCACGCCAACCCACAACCAAAACAATTATGTAGGAATCAAAATGGGCAGATAGTGTTCGACCGAAGGGGGAAAGGAACGATCGACGTGTGGGTGGATGGTGGTGAAACTTCGAAGAAAAAGAAGCGGGGAGGGGTGGGTGTCGGGTGTTGGGTGCAGTGTTCATGAGCAAGGGGGCAAATCGGCGTGTAAGGGGGGGGGCGCAAAGTCAAGGGGAACGGAGAGTGGGTGAAAGGTCCGGTCTGGTACGGTGTAGGGGGGGGCAGGGGGGGGGACATAGGGGGGGGGAGCGGGGGGCCAGAGCAAAGCTCTGAACACAAAGTAATGTTTGTTTTGACCTTGGGGTCCGGGGTGGATGGAGTTTGGGAAAAAAGGAAAAAAACGACAAGCACAGGGAGAGCAACCAAAAACAGGAAAGAAGGAAACTCTACGCGTGAGGGGTCGAGAGAAAATTCCAAGCCACGGGGTAACAAAGTGGCAGCTGCAGGGCAGTACTTCAAGGAAAATTGTGCGGTGAAGTTTTCAATCGGGGTGGGGGTATGGTGCAATGGGGTGGGGGGGGCGGGTGCGCCAGCAAACAGGAACAAATGGGGAGGCTAAATTGGCACAAAAACATAAGCACGCGTTTGGGGGGTGTTATGCGTTCGACTAAACAAAAAAATATCGGAGGGACTTTAACGGAGCGTTATCTGGTTTAGGAAAATGGTGAACGTCAGAGGTTGGACCTGGTCATTGCAGCTTTTGGTCTGTGCGTATTGGGAAATAAGGGTCAATGGAATTCCTACCAAAACATCCACAAACACTTTCGGGGAGGTACACGTGACTAGAGGAGAACACCCGGGGGAGGGGGGGCAATCACCACCAGAAATTGGGGGGGTAACTAAGGAACCTCGCCCAAAAGTTTGGGGCCCGAAAGCACCCACGCTTGGTAATTTTGTGTGGGGTTGGGGGCATCTGTCAGGGGGGAAAATAAAAATTTGGAATTTGTTTAAATTGTTGGTCGTCTATGGGTTTTCAGGTGAACGTTAAGTTAGAAAAGCCATTACCGATAGTGGAAACTGTGTGACGGCACGGGTTCCATGCCAGCGGGGTTTTCAAAAGGGCTCCGGAGCCATTGTACCGGTCTAACCTCATTAAAAAACACAAGAATAAGATATGAGGTTAGGGAGACGGTACAAAGGGGGGTGCCCGAACTGTAAGGTCTACCTTAGAAAAACAAAATGACGCACGAAAAGACACATAATGGGTCTGTAACCAATGAAGAAAGCAAAGAACAAAAAAAAAACCACCCTCTCCAGGGGGGACCACTTCACGGGTTCGGACATGGACCCTAACAACCTGACTGCAACCACAAGGAGCCAAAATGTGTGAGGAACTCTCGATTGGCCGGGGAGTAGGGGCTGAAAAGCTCTCGAGCGGCACGGTGCAACCGGCACCCCCCCCAACCATGCGTGAACCCCCCGAACCTGGTTGGGGGACCTTGTGGTTGGCGGGTTTTTTTCTGCTTGACGCCAAAATGTGGGACAAAACTTATACCCGGAAATTAACGTTGCCAGGTTTTTGGGGCGGGCTGAGGTACCACCCAGATTCTGCTTGTCTTCGAAGTTAATTAGTAAGTGTTTTCGAAGATCACATTTTCGTCACCCCACCAAACAACAAGCTTCACAAGCCTTCCGCACCAACCGCCGAACCGCATGAACCAACGTCTCAAGGAGCAAGCGAAAGAGATTTTTGGGTGGGTCACCCACCCACACATCGGAGCCCGCGCGCGGCCCCCCACCCCATGCCCCACCACACACGCAAACAGAGCCCCGTCGTTGTGGTGGGTTTGGAACACCAAGCACACCCCCCATCGTTGGCGGGCCACGTCAGCCACCGCCACCCCCATCTGTCCCACATGAACAAAAACCTGAGATCAACAACATACCCTACCAACCCCCGTGGCCAATAACCCCACACACCGCCCCCCAAGTACTATATTCTTTTTTTTTTTACCGATTCGCCCAAAACCCCCCCCACCTACGGGGTCGTGATATTGTTATGGGTGGCAACCCCGGGTTTCTTTTTTGCCTTTTCCTAGAGTGTGTATGTCTTTCCTTTGGTGGTTCAAGCGCTGTGTGGGACGGGGAAAGGACCATTGTCTTGGGGATGGTTTTGTAAGAGTTGTTTGTGTGTTTGTGGTTGGTCCACCCCTGCCACCCCAAAACGCCAAAAGTTTGTTTTGTTTTTTTTTGGGAAAAAAAAAAAATAACGGCGCCTTTTTTCCACACACCCCCCCACATCCCCCCCCCCAGAACGAAAAAAAAAAAAAACACCCGTGTCTTGTTTTGTTGTTGTGGGGTTTTGGCGTTGTTTTTTTAGTTGTTGCCTCCCCAACTCCCCCCATACTACAATCCGTTCCGGGGGGAACCCGGCCGCCGGGAGTGTGGGAGCGGCGGGCAAGCCCTTCCAGCCTCTTGGTACCCACACCCATTAACGGCCAGTTAACCGGGGGGGACCAGTGGACAGTTGGTCAGGTGAGTGGGGTGGGGGGGTTGGCCGGTCGGAAAGGGGTGGACGTGGAAGGTGGGGGGGTGAAGCTATTGTTGTCGATGTGGGCGCACCACAGGTGCAAGGACCAATTAGCAGGTAGTCAAATACTCAACCAACGAAACCCCCCCATACGAACAACCCCCCCCGGTCCCCCACCCTTGGTCCACTCGGCGGGGGGGGGGCAGGTGTGTTGGTTAGTGCTTTTTGTGCAGGTACGCGGGGTGGGCTTTTGGTATGTTTTGGGAAGCGTTGTGGACAAGGTGAGGGAGTCGGTGGGCCTGTGCGGGGCGCAAAACCAAAGAGGTGTATTTGGAGTTGGAAGGGTTGAGAAAGGTTAAGAATGTTACGGTTGCTTAACGACAGAACTAACAAAAACAAAAGAAACAAACAAAACGACACGTTCAACCTGTCCAACGACCGCGGCACCACCTGATATGCTTTTGTTAACTACCCTCCTCATCTAAAATGATGGAAATTTAAAATGAACAAAAAAGAAGAAACGAGCCAAATAGCAACTGTGGGTGCAGTATTTTTGGTGGTTGTTGTGGTGGTGTGGGTTGCGCTTGGGGGGGGTTTTTGGGGGTCGAAAAGGGAAGCAGTCAACCCCACCCCAAGAGGCCACCAATTGTTTGTTTCCCCGTGTTGTTGTGACCCCTCTAACATGCCACACGAACCCCCCACATAATTGTAGAATTAGTTTGGCACGCCTGATTGGAAAAAGTTCCCGCCACAAACTCCAAAATAAGGGGCACCCAAAGCACCCAACACACCCACGGAACGCAAGGAGGGGTTGTTTTCGCGAGCAAACATGGGGGGTTGACGGCACCGCCCAGAACGTGAAAATTGGGTACTGGGGGGGTTGGTCTGTTCTTTATGGCTGTGCGGGGCCGGTGTGTGTTCTACTTAGGGTACGGGGTAGAAAAGGGTGAAAGACTGACTCAAGTTGGAACTGAAGTAGGAAAACTGTTTGATACTCTTTTGGTGGGGGTGTGGACCCATCCTGTGACTTGTGGGTGGCTCTGTGCTCGATTCTTTGCGGTGTATATTGGAAGGGGGGATCAGCAGAAAGGGGACGTATAATGTGGGCTGAATCTTCTATTAAAAATAGTGTTTCAAAGATTCCCTTTGCTGCTGTCTGGGAACGGAGTACGGGGCAAGGAAGGGACGGACCGGTCTTCTTTAACGACTTGAATGAGGCACAAGTGCTTATGGGGATCATCAAAAAAAAAAATACCCACCCCCGACATATGAAAACACACACCACCAAAACCCAAAACAAGTGTACGTGTGGGGGGTGGTTGGGTGGGGGGGGTCAAAAAGGTACTCTATACGAGGGAAATGTGGGGGAGTTACAAGGACGCGGGGTTTCAGTTATAAGTTGTGGGGGGGTGTGGTTGCCAAGAAATCTCGGTAGGGGTGGGGGTTTTTTTTGCCCCAAAAACCCCCCCCCCCACCTGGTGCCGTGGAAGAAAAAATGTGAGTGTAGTGGACTAACAAGAATGCCTAATAAAAACCACCACCACAACGCCCCATAAGACACAACCAAAAATTGTTCTCGTCCCTTGTGGGGAGACCAATCAAAAAAAGATCCAAACAAAAAACCCACCTTTTGAGGGATTCAGGGAGTTTTCCCCCCTGTGGGGTTTGGCTGATTTTATTTTAAGTAAGTTTCTGACAAAAAATCCCCCCTAACAATACCAACAAAACACAACCCACAAAAAAGCAAAAAAAACAAATTAGAAGGTCGAAAATAGGAGAAGAGCAAAAAAAACCACGATTAAATTCAGCATCGAAAAAACTTAAGGTCAACAGCCCCCCCCCCCCCAAAACTTTGGTTTGGTGCGGTAAAATTGTAGTTGTTTTATTTTATTTAGTTTGTGGACAATCTGTAAAGAAGTACCAAAAAAAATCCGATGTGTGGTCATTTATTTGCCTTGTTCACTCCGGGGGGTATGGTGTCGTGGCAATTCAACCAATTTGAAAATGGAGGGAGACTGTGGTTAGGTGTCACATTCGACAGGCACAAACAGGGTTTTGCGGCACAACAGAAAAAAGTCTCACATGGGGGGTTGGGTCAAGGGGGGGGAGAACACACCTTGGTGGAGGTTTTTTTGGGTGTGGGGGGGGGGGGTGCTCACCAAAAAGAGGGAGGAAGAAAGGAAACAAACGGGGAGACCATTGCTGTATGGACCAATCCGTGACCCTTGAATGGTTGGTCAACCTTAAATACTTAAATTGGAGGGGGATCAGGGGGTGGGAGGGAGACAAAAGGGAAAGAAGACGGAAATAATTGGCCCCAAAAACCCCTAAAAAACAGGAAAATCTGGGACGGGCGGGGGACAGGATTATGAGGGGGGGTTAAATGGCCTTGGTGGGTGTGGGGTATAAGTCATGGGTAAATACAAGATCGTCTCGGGGGTCGGGTCCTGTGGAAAAAAAACCCAGGAAGGGGAAGGGGGGAACCATAAGGGGTCCCTCCCCGAGCAAAAACCCAGCATCCCCTCTGGGGACCGACGTCGGCATACCGCGTGACTGGGACCTGGGATGTGGGAGACGCACATTCTCGGACCCAGACCCCCCGTGAAGAAAAGGGCGATCCAAATGGACACAGTTTTATTCAAGAAATTACATATCCTGAGTGGCGCAAAATCCTGTCGAACCTTGAAAAAAACAATCGTCCACAGAACTCCACTGGAGGCATGCCGACGATGACCCTGTCAGCCGTGAAGTGAACCCCCCGGTGGGGTGTCCACTCCCCCTTGTTCGGGTGTGTCTTTTGGTGGGCTAGAAACCCCTCAACACGAAGTATGGGGGGGTGGGTGCCACAAAGCCAAATGAGGTGTCCCCCCCCACAAAAAAGAGGGTCCCCTCGAGCGCACCCCCGGAGTGGGGTGCAAACCATCAGCTTTATATCACCAACCCCTTTTCTTTTCCCAGTGGGCCCATCTTCACCTAACCCCCACCTCACCCACCCCAAAAAGAAAAACACAACACCCCCCGTCCCAGAAACCTTTTTAACCACACTCTCCCCGCAAAAAAAAAAACCCGGAAAACTAACCCCCCCCACCCCACAAACAAAACCCAAGCCCGCCGCCACACCGTCACACACCACAAAAGACTGGGGGGGTGCAGGGGAGTGGGGGGGGGGCAAAACCGTATGGGGTGGGTGGGGTCACAATGGGGGGGTGGGGGGGGGGGGCCAAAAACCCCTGGGGGCCAGTCCGCCCATGAGTGGGGGGTTTTTGGTTTTCGTTGAAGAAAACACCGGGGAGGGGGGGGGGGGGAAAAAGAACAACAAGCATACACAATCCGAATAACGGGTCGTTGCCGGATTCAGGGCGCCCCGTGGGGGGCCTTGCCCTTACGTGGGTGGCAAACGTACACGCCCCACCAAAAATAAACACGGCCAAACACCAACCCGCCGCTAAAATCACGCGAAAAAAAAAAAAAAACCTATAGGGAGGGGAAGTAGTTAACGAGGTCCCCCTACCAACGGCCCAACCACAACCCACCAACAACAACAACCGAACACCATAGAGAGTGCCGCCGCCCCCCCAAGCAGCCACGAAAAACAATACAGTTTTGTTGGACTTGGACATTCAGGAAAAGGACATCCGCGCCACTGGTAAATAATTGTTGGAAGTCACCAAAAGAATTCGTGTGTTCAAAGACTTTTTGTCGGATAACTTTTCAGGAGGGAATGGGTATTTTCTTCACGGCGTCGGGACCTTTCTTTGATCACAGATCTGGTAGGAATTTTGTTTTGTTTGTGAGCACAGGTATTTTTTCCCCACACGACCTATAGAAAAATTGTGTGTGGCTTGTGACAGCGCGGGGTGGCGGAGAGTAATTGCTACAAGGGGAGGGTTTTAGTGAGGGAACCCCACCAGAACTTGTGAATGAGTCGCCACCGGACCGGTCCTCTGGAATGCACCATAATGGAACGGAATGAATAGTGGGTGATGCGACGATGGGGGTGCTCCCCAATGACGTCACACTCAGTGGGTGTATCAAGCAAAGGGACCGTTCAGGTGCCGACTGGGTGATCTCTCCCCTTGGGGTTACTGTGGGGGTGCGTGGGCGAGGAAAGTGGTATTGTTGGGGTTGGTGGGAACCCCGTCTTTGGTGCAAAAGTGGTTAGGGAGTGGGTGTGTCGTAAGTGGTTGGGAAGGGTGTTAAACATTGAAGCAATGGGATAAAAGGAAAAACATGGCACCTCCGCAGGTCCCAAAAAACTAAGGAACTACATGTGAAGGGAAGGGCCGAGGAAGAAAACGCTCTTCAAAAAGTGTTATCAAGACGGCCCCAGAAGAGAGCGGAAAATCTGTCATAAATCGAAACGGGAATAAGGTACGAAGGTATGGCACCCCAGGTATCTCGACCCATCCCGTTTGTAGAGAAGACCTCGCAAACCTTCACTGTAAAGTTTCAATTGTCAAAAAGGCCCTGAAAAGGCCACTTGGCCACATGATCATCGTCACCACAAAAATGGTGATGAAAGGGTCTCCCTGTATTCAGTTTAAATTCTGTAGATCGTGCCTAGTGACGTCTAGAACCAAATAGTAGAAAAATTATTAGTCTGTACACGAAAATTAGACAAACAAGAACCTGGCTTCAAATACCACTCCAAGCCTTACCGGCCAATGGTTGTCTTTACGGGGTTGTTGGGGTCTGGGTCGTGGCCGGGTGGTGGTGAAAAGCCCCCAACGCGCCGACCAACCCCCAGGGGGCCCTTCTCATACAACCGTAACCTCCCCAAACTAACAGAAGGGCCGCCTAAATTCCCGCGGGGGGGAAATTTGGGCCCCCGGTGCAATGCCGTTCGGGTCTCTCAGCCAACCAGGGGGAGAAAGGGCACGCTGGCCTCCAAGGAGAGATTAGTGGAGTAAGGTCACAGCTTAAATGACGTTTACGTTGTTTGTATTGGTGCTGCCCCCCGTGGTTGTGTTGGTTGGTTTGGGGTTTCTTCGTGTCCGTAATTTTATAACTGGGGTTTTCACGGGGGGCCACCCGAAGGGGGTCCGTGTCCCAAAACACCCTCCTGGGGGGTGGTGGGGGGTCCCGGTCCCTCAACACAGCCCCCCAATGGTGGTGGGTGTCGAGAAAACGCGCACCTCACCCCGTGGACACGCCCTTTTTTGTGGTGGTGGTGTGAAAAAGACTGGGTGGCTGGCTCTCGCTATCCAACCCTCAGCCAACTCAAACCCACCCGGCCCCACGGTCGGGGATCTGTCCCACCTGGTTTTCCAAACCCAGGGTTGGGGGTTTGGTGTGTCGCCCACCCGGAGGGTGGGGTTAACAAAAAAAAACCCACCACCCCCCCCCAACCCCCCCCCCTACCGCCACCACGCAAAAAAAACCAAACAGTGGTGCGCCAAAAACCAGACACACACGTTTTTACTGAGCGAAGAAGAATGAGCAGACCTAAGTTGTTGATGGGGTTGTTTTAGCCAAATTGGGGGAAGGTTGGTATTTTTCAACGACCCCGGTGGGGGTTGGGTGTTTCACACGTGGGTGGGAAAAATCAAACCACACCACCCCAAGTGTGTGGAGTTGTTGTTCCCCCCCACAACCCCCCCCCCCACCAAAAACCCCCCCCAAAATAAAAAAACACCCCCGGGGGTGGGTTTGGGAGAAAGTTGTTGTTTTTTTTTTTTATGTTTTTTTTCCCCACAACCACAGGGGGGGAGGTTTGGGGGGGGGGTTTGGGGTGGTTTGTCCCCCCCCTTGTTTTGTTTACCAACCCCCCGTTGGCGGAGTTTTGGGTATGTTATTTGCTTGTGGTTGGGGGGGCAGGCCACCACCGAAATGCCACCCTTTGTAGGGGTGTGTTGAGATGGGAAAGGGTGTGATGGGGTTGGGAGTTGCATAAACACTAACCCCGCCAGCCGTCCAGAGAAAACATCCCACTCGCCACCTGCCCACCGTAACGCCCCCAGCCCCTCGAAACGACCCGCAGCCCCGCCGCGCGCCAAACGACCCCAACCCCGGCCAGCCGAACAATGGTGTGGGTTGGTCCAAAGGGAACCAAACCCCACGGGCCCCCCCGCCACGCCCCATTGCGCGCCTCCTTCTCAGTGTGTAGGAGCCTACGCCACTCCGGGGTACACCCGTCGCAGCCTGCGCCACAAGAGACGGAGGACAAGGACGGCGCCCCCCAAAGCCCGACCCCAGTCCAGGGGGGCCCACACGTTCTGACAGTCGACGTACTAGCGTCAGTGTCTGTACAGGCGGATGGGGTGTCTTCGCGCTCCGTGTGCCTATGTCTCGTTGGGGTTTGTATGAGGCGGCACAGGGGGGGAAGAGCGTATTTAGGAATGCCAACCCCGACCCTAACTAAAGCCCGGAACGCCAACCGCCCACCGGTACCATTAACGGGGTGGGATGCGATAATGAGGCCAAGGGGGAGAGTGCCGTGGAGGAGTGTTTGAATGGGGATGTGGTTTTGGGGGGAAATCGGCCTCGGAGCGGCTGGCCCTCGCTCCACGTGGGGAACCTCGGAGTACGGGCAAGGTTTACGAAGACGAGGGACGGGGAGGGCGTTGTATTGGTGGTTTTGGGAGCGACCCACGCACAGGCGGGCTTCAGGCTCTGTGTTTTTTTAAGGGGGGGGGATGGGGGTTTTATTTGCACATTGGGTTTGGAGTTGGGTTGGTTTCCCACCAGAGATGGAGAAGGCGTGCGGTGGGTGCGTAGATTCGGGGTGGAGGATCTGGTGGTAGTAGTTGTGTTTGGTAGATTTGTTTTTGGATGTGCTAGTTGAGTGTGCTATAACATGCCTGCGCTGCGGCGTCCTACCCCAGAAGTACCCCCGCTGACCACACAGTCGAGCGGACGCCGGCACGACCTCCCCTGCCCACGAGTCCCAACGACTCGAGTTGATGCTACCCTGTGAGTGATAGGCCGAACCAGAAAGTCGATCCGCAGACGGGGCAGTGCACCCCTCGAACGGACGGAGGAAAGGAACGGAGGGAAGGGACAGCGCAGCCGCCAGGGCCATGGGCAGGGCGGCGCTGAGAGAGGAGGGACTGGTCATGGGTTCTAGTGGTGGAAGAAATAGGTTTAGAGAGGGCACGGGGGGGAGGGATCCTCGTGCAGCTGCCCGGTGGCAGGCCCCCGTGACCGGAGGGCAGGGTAGGAATCCGGCCGGTAGCCCGATGGGGTACTGCCGTTGCTGGGGGGTGCGCCGCGTCGTGACCGCTGTGGTTACCCGGCGTTTAGGTATGGGGGGGTGTTTAAACATGAGGGGAAGTTACCGGGGGGGCAAAAAGTGATGGGCCTAAGGTTGTTGCGAAGGGCAAACAAGGTCCACACCTACTATACAGGCCTACCCCGGGCGAGGGTGTCTCTAACAGCTAGGGGAGACGTCGCCGGCGGGCAACCACAAGGAGGGAAAAGAGACTGCAACTAAACACCTACCACTAACTCAGCACTCAAAGGGGAACACGGTACAACGTCACCCCAAGTAAGTAACTGAGCATCTCGGGAAGACTGGCTACCAAGGAATTCAGAGGGTCGAAGACACTGATGGGTCCCGCGCGAACTGGGGGAAAATTGACTTCTTGGTCCGTTTGCAATCGTCGCAAAAAAAAAAAGGGTGCCGTTCTTTTGGATGATGAGCTGGGAACACCAAGTCAAAAAAAGTCGGGGGGCGTGCAAGGGTGGAGTTGTAAAGTTGCAGGTCGACTGAATTTTCGGGGGGGTGACAAGAGGGCGCGTGGTGTGGAGAAAAAAAAAAAGAGGGGGGTTTTATCTCTTTTGTGACGTGCGAACAGCCTGATTCGTCAGTTTAAAGGGAGTGTTTAAAAAATCGTCCAGCGCAGTTGGGATTAAAAACCGTGCACAAAAAACAAACCCGGGGGAGCCGGTCCGACGATTTGGAACGGGAGGGACAATCCGCTCCTTCTCGGGACCTGGTCCCTGTTGGCTGGGTTTGAAAAGGC
>Ga0179593_1450414_pt1 | contig 13782 bp, 12 predicted proteins | sample CZODoug2_1_08_16_FD_185931 | JGI IMG/M metagenome (GOLD analysis project Ga0179593, IMG submission 185931) | Vadose zone soil fungal communities from Angelo Coast Range Reserve, California, USA - CZODoug2_1_08_16fungal (PacBio error correction) | ecosystem: Environmental > Terrestrial > Soil >...
TTTCCTCCTCTAACATGTTAAAACCAAACAACTAATAAAAAAAAACGGAGGTCCAGTCCCATTAGAAGAACCGGGAAGTGGAAACACTAGGCAGCCGACGGAATCAAAATCTTCATGCCTTCAGTCAGACTGCATGAAAAAAAAGGCCAGGGCTGGACCAAAAGGGAGAGATTCGAAGGCTGACAGCTGCACCCCCTACCGAACGACGCGGAGAACTCACACAACGTTGTAGAGGAGAAAGGGTGGCAATAGGCAGGGTCGAACTCTATGGGCGGGAAAAAGAGTCAGGACGATATGGGACTGGAACCTTGGGGTCGTACCCGAACGAGTTGCCTTAAACAGGCAAGAAGACGGGCGCCAAGGCCGCGAAGCATATAATCTGAATGAACCGAATCTTTCAGCTTCAGGGAAGAACGGAAAAAACCGACACGAGAGGGGAAGTGAGGAACAGGATTACCCGTGAGAGCAGTAAGCCGCGCTTCCGAAAAAACCCAAAAGGAAATGGGCCCCAACCAGACCCCCTTAAAGGGGGGGCAGGACTTTTAATCAATCAGGCAAAAAACGTTACAAAAGGAGAGAACCGGGCGGAAAACAGGGAGTGTCAGCCAACAGCACGGAGCCAATCATCCAAGAATTTAGAGGACACAAAAAAAAGGGAAAAGCTCCTCTGCAGGGTGGGAATTGGCCATTGAGTCATCGCCTGTTTTCGGAAAATTGTAAGAGGGGCCTGCGTACTTACATCAGCGGACCGGGAACAGCACGCCTGCACTGACCTAAAAGTGGAGTCCGTTTTACTCTCAAAACATGAAGTCATAGCTGTCTGTCTATCTGTAAGGAACAACAAGGGAGTTCTCGCCTGAAGCAAGAAAGACCTGACGAGTAAAATTGAAATAGATAAGAATGCTTTTAGCAGAAAATCGGCATAAATACTGGAGAGCTGAAACCCCTCCGCAGAGACGAGATAGAATGAGGCGACACCACGGGGGGACCACTCCGAACAAAAAGCGGGAAAGCAAATCTCCTTATGGGAAAAAACGTACTGTAAAAAATTAAGGATAGGGCGTCGGGGGCAGACATAATAGAAGTGGACAGTCGCTGCAAAAGGATTCAAGTCATGGGGTCAGATGTGTCCACGAAAAGATACAACCGCGACAGGGGAGGGAAAAAGGGCTCTTCTAAACCGAGAAGCCGCAAAAAAGGGTCAATAAAAGGCGATAAAAAATGAAGAGGTTGCACCCACAGTACGGTGTGCAAGGAAAAACGGGGACAGGAAATTTTTGTCATTCTCCACAAAAAGGAGCAAGGAGAAAAGGAATCCGGAGGCTCAAAGAAGGACCGTGAGAAAAGTCCAGACTCGCCGGTCCATAGGGAGACGCTGCCACGAGGGGAGGAGGCATTCCTCGTCCCTCAGAGAAAGATGGAGGAAGTCCCGGGGGGAAAACTGTTCAAAAGGCTCAACGCTGGACAGTCAGACGCGGCTTTTTGTAAGGAGCCTGCTAATACGGCAAGTCGCAGCGTGGAAAATAACCAGGAGGAAACTCTCAACAAATCAAAAAGGGGAAGAGTATTCAACATAATATTCAAGACAGGTGTGAACAACGCGGGTGCGATGACTGGAAAGGAGGAGATGACGCAAAGAAGACAGACCAAGCTTAAGAGTTAGAAGGCAAGTGATTCTTAGACAGGTTACTTCAGGAGAGCGAAGGGAAGGAGGCAAGCCTCAAATGTGGCAGGTTTGGAGAGTGGATGCCGTTCCGCGGAGGGGACTGAATTGGATCACAGAGGGATGACGATTAATGGGGAAGTAACTGTTATCTGTATTGACGTCCTCACGGAAGTTACTTTTCTCGCACCACTGAGGGGCGGCCAGATCCCTGTTCGATGGCGGTCCCCCTTTGGAGGGCTGCTCGCAGAAACTTGGGACGCACAAAAAAACTTAGTAGGGAACCGGCGTAGACACATGCCATATGAACCTATCCTCGAGCAGAGGAGCTCGCTCGGAAAGCACGACGAATCCCCAGGATGTAATGGAACCGTACCCCGAGAATGCTCGATAGACCAGCTGGTGGGGCGGCGGCTCCGTGAGGCACGAGACCGCGATTGGACAGGCTGGAAGAGGGGAGAAGGTCATGCCGAAACGCAAAAAGAAATAAAAGGCCTAAAACAAGAGCATAGGGGGAGCGATCGCAATAAAAGACTACTCGCGTGGGGCAGGGGGCAGTATCTAGCTGGTAAGGCCTGGCCTGAATCAGCAAAGGATCGAGGGGAATCCTGTCGGGGGGGAAAAACGGGGCCCCAGCACGTACGTGGGGCCTTTCTCAAAGGCAGAAGCTCCGAAACACGGATAGGAGAAACGAAAACAACGGTTCGGAGCTGGTCAAAGGAAACAATAAAAAAGGGTCTAGAAACCCCACCGGGTGACGGCAGAAAGTCGGCATCGCAAGGGGGGGGCTCCTTGGGGTCTAGGGCGGAAAAGACGGCCTTTGTAACCTGGAAAAAATTTGAAGAAAGAAGGGCCGACGATTCAGAAGGGGAAGCCAGTGAAAACGAATGGGTGACCAAGGGGGGAAAAAAAAAACTAGACTGTTGAGGGAGAACTCTCAAAAGACGGCCGAGAACTGGGGGGCCTGGCGCAAAGCACAATCCCTGTTGTGGGGAAATGTGACGTAGCAATAAAACAGGGGGGAGGGGAAAGAAAAGGGCTTTCGGCTAAGGAGGCAGAGCCTGGCTTGCATCGTGGGGTCAAGACTCTTTGGGCCGCATGTGAGGGGCCCCTGGGTTGCCAGACCAGAGCGTGGAGACCAGGCTAGTAGGGCGCCTCGAGGGCAAGGTTGTGGCCTCTATAGGGAGAAGGGGGGAGGGGTGCCGCTGGTGCACACCGGGTACCTGCACTAACTTGAGAAGGTTACAAGGGGGTTGAAGGCCGAGGACTCCACTGGCCGAATTGGGATACCGGAGGAACTACTATGGGGAACAATCATTTGCTGACTCAAGGAGGGCCTAACAGGACTCTCTTGGGTTTTTACAGTACGCGGGGCAAACGTGAATCAAAATGGGCTGCTGGGGGATTTCCGGTAGTCGAGCAAAAAGTCGTGGGATATGACCGGAAGGTTTATAGGACCACTCGTAGCACCGGGTGGCATGTCCATGTAACCAAAGAGAGAGCCGACATCGTGGAACCAGGGACATCCCCGTCTGATTGTCAAATGACCTTGGCCACCTCGCGGGGGAATGGAGATTCCAAGGGCGGGGGCTGGTGAACTGCATAATCAGCTAAGAACGCAAACGCGGGCGTTAAAAAAAATCAAAACGTTAGAAGGGGGAAAACAGGGACCAAAAAAAAAGAAAGTAAGGGGAGAGGAGTGCGAACGGTCTACAAGATGAGGGACTGAAGAACACAAGGGGAAACTGGCTCTACCTCGACCGCAAAAGATGGCGTCCGGCGCCCGCGGTTCGAACAGATCGAAAGAGAATGAACGGGTGGGCGGAGAAGTGCTCTGGCTGCCTTTGACGACCGGACACAGGACGGGAATCTTTTCATCTGCCCACACCAGGGAGGTCAGTCAAAAACCCGTCTTTTCCCGGAAGAGAAAAGGAGAAACCAAAAGAAGTCAAACGCCACCAGAAAGGTAGGAGACGGGCTTTTCTTGAAAATTCCACGGTGGGCGCGAAGGACATCCCGGTTAAACGGGACGGACAAAACAAACTAGTCCCCACCGGTTTTTTATGTCCACTGAGGTCGGCGGACCGTACCAGACAATCGGTGTAGGAACACACCCCACACCAAGCCCGTAGCCGACGGGCGCTTTTGGACCGCAACGGCTTCACAACCGATAAAAGGGCGTTCTACGCCTGACACAAGGGAGGCGTACACGCGGCGGGTATTTCATTTACTCCAAGAACCACGAAAATGGGGGAAAGCGCTAATCAGATGAGGGTGGCCAAAGGGTCATTTACCACAGAAAGAGCACTGGAAGAATGGTCCACTAAGATTCTTAAGGGAGCGAGGGAAAAAGAGAGGTACCTTTAAAAAAAGAAGATCAGAAATACGGTCGGGAAAATCCCTCGGAGGCCATAATCGACATCCCTAACCGCAAGACAAAAAGCCCCTGCCTCGGATTCGCTTGGACCACGCGAACATCGCCAAAAAAAGAGTACCTTTGGTTTTAAAACTATGAAAAGCACTTGTATTAGGTTACAAAAGGCATTGAAGACGTGATCCATCGGCCCGGTGTCGAGTAGCTTCCTGGCCAAAACGTCTGCGCTACAGGCTAGCATTTCCTTGGGAAGAGAAAAGCGGAACAGCAGAGCCGAAGCAGGAAACAAATTACGGAGAGGAACACGGGGGGGGCAAGCGGAAGGGTCGAAAACTGATAGGGGATTGCAACCGTAGGCCGGGGGGACGATTCATGTCCACTTTGTGAGGAAAGGGAAAGCGTGCCTGTAAACGGAGACACACTCCTAAAAAAGCACGGACGAAGAACAGATCATAGAATGACAAAGATATCCCCATCCTTCGTAAGAAAAGTACGTACAACTATGGACTAAGTTAAGGAAATCCGAAACAGTGGCCGACAGGGTAACGGGCGAGGCAGCAAACATTGCAGTCGTGCGTGGACCTCCAATATCTTCAACCATAATGGCAGAAGATCAGACTCACGGCCTGAAAGAAGAAGAGCACAGGAGAAAAAAAGGAAAGGGGGAACTAACAAGCCAGCAGGAGCCTACTTCGCAATAACTACCGTTGTGAGAACGCTTTGGTCGGGTAAAAGGACAGGACCCCTCAACCAGGGAGGGGTTCGGGGACTGTCTATTCATATAGGGGGAGGATCTACGCCCCACCGTGACGGAAATGTGGCCTTCCCTTCTAATTAGGAGAAGGGGGGCCAGTCCGGAAATGTCTCAAAGTATGTCAAAAATCGCTTCCCTTCAGAACCGTACCTCCGGAAATTCTAGGCCGGATCAGGCAAAGACCTGAGAGTCGAGGTTGGATACAAGGCGCGTCGGGGTGTAAATCTTCCAAACGAAAGAGGGTCCGGAAAAAGAACCCACTAGAAAGCTTACTAAGCAAATGAAAAAAAGCGTTGATCATGAAGGGAAGGGCAAATCAACGGGGCAAGGCAAACGAGATTGATCCGATACATGGATTCCTAATAAGGGGGTCACCCGTACAGGTACTGTACGTCGGCTTTGTTGTACGGGGTCAGAATTCGAGGAGGCGCCCACTCGACGCTCTGGCAGGCGGTAATTGTGGTCAGAAATCCCAGATCCCTCTACAGTGGGGAAAGAATTGCCTTGCTATTTCCAAAATAGAGAAAAGCGACGACAGGTTTCCTAGAAATCTCAAAAAACTAGAGCTTTCCAAGAGAAAGGCAGGTGTGCGTCTCAACTGGGCCACGCTTGGGAGTCCTGACCCCTGCAGATCAAAAAAGCATAACAAACAATATCTAGGGGCTGAAGTCCCGAACAAAGTGGTCAGGCATCGCGAACAAAAATAAAAAAAACGGGGGACGGTCCGCGGGTCCTCTCGTGGCCGGACAGGGGGCCGATGTTGACTGCAATCTGAAAACTCACGTTCAAAAGAGTGTCTAAGGAGAGGCAGGGGGCCTGCGGGAGACGTGAAGGAAGGGCAGTCAAGGGGGGGTAGCGAGCTTGTCACAAAGGATGGAAGATACGGTATCAACAACAAAAAAAAGCGGAAAAAGAGATCTATCAGCAAGTGTTGGACACACTCAGTGATGAACAGGGCCGAGTAGAAAACGCCAACGGGCGATGTACGGAAAGAAATGGCCCCCAAGGACGGGGAGCACTTTCCCGTCCAACAACTTAATTCATGCAAGGGAGAAGTACAGAATGATCCGATTCTTTTACGCTTTTAGAGGGTACCAAGCGTCGGACTGGGCCACCAAGGACTTGGTTTAGCCTATCCGAGATCGGGTGTCCCTCAACGGAGACGCGTTGGTCACGACGCAACTGACTAAGGTGCGCGGCACACGGGGTAATACCGAATTCCTGTGAGCATTAGTACCAGGGGGGATGGAGAAGCTCGGGCGCACGGTTAAAAAGCCACCCACTTCGATGTAGCTGTCGCGGGTCAATGCCTCAAAGGTCTCCTCCTCTCCTCTAGCACCTCTCTCATCGGCTCGTCCCACCCGGCGCGTCGCTCTCCCTTCAGAGGAAGTCGCGTGTAACTTTGGGAGGAGAGACGAGATGATTCTCGGGTTGTTCTGGGGCGGCTAAAAAGTAGGCAAATCAAAGGACCTATTTCTATAGAAAATGAGTTTCGGAATGCCACTCTGGGCGCCGAGGAATCTACACTAGCTTAGGGGGATACGAGCATCATCAGATAGCGAATACGAAGGGCAGGGGGAATATCGTGCTAGAATGTCATCTTTCACTGTCACGAAAATCATAAAAAAGTACGGGCGTGAGAGGGCCAACGGCGACCACAGGGGACCGGACTGACAGGTGCGACTGAAGGCAGGCGTCAGCTTTCCGAGGAGAAATTTTAAAAAAAGAACGTGTGAGGTAAATGGAAAGAAAAAGGGGAAACAATCGAAAGAGAAAAACCCCACGTGTGTCCGTCGAGTGCGGACGGCTTTCTCCTGGGGGATTCGGGCGGCATAGTCAGGGGGCGCCTGTCAAGAAATGAGTCTTCAGTGCAAGAGGGAGCAATGAAAAAAGAAAAAACCCTGGGTCGAGTGGGGGGGAAAGTGGGAGGTGAAACGCGAGACGGGGGGGGAATTGGTGATCAGCTCCTTTAAGAGAATAAAGACTGGGGGGAAGGAATGTTGAGCAGAAGAACGTCGTGGAGGTACGTTCGATCAGCAAGGCCTGGAGAGGATTGAAATAGGGGCCGAGCGAAGACGGGGCGAATCGCAGGGCGGGGTAAAAAACGGGGAAAGCGTCCGCGTGGGAGGGGGCACAGGACCTATCGGCAGGAAGTTTTGGCCCGGGGCTTCGAAAAGTTCCGAGGGTCACCGGGATAAGAAAGTACTGAAGGTGGGGAACGATGACACGGGGAGAGGCAGCTTCCAGGGCCTGGTCCTGAGCGCAGGAGACGTGACCCCCTGTGTTCACAGCATCCACAAGCCAGGTGGGGGTGACATGGATCATGAGGGAACCGCAAGAAAATGGGAGTCTGAAAATGGCATAAGACCATGAAAAAAACTTTGGGGCGAAAAAAAGGTGAAACAGGGGGCCAGAGTGACTAAGAGTTTTGAGAGGGGAGGAGTGCCGGGCGAGGAGGAATGATGCTCTTCACCACGGCCGGAAAGCCGACAGTCGTCGAAGACACGGGGAAGGTCATTGACCAAAGGGAAAGATAGGGCGGGGGCTGACCTAGGAAAAGGAGCGAAGCTAACGGTAACAAATGGGACCGGAAAAACTAAAAGCACGTGGGGACTTACTGCAAGAGTGGGGCGGTACGCCATACGCCGCGGCCGAACACGGGGCGGAACATAGACAATGAAATCAGTCTTGAAAGCGGCAAATCACCAAGTCGGGGAGAGGGGGATGGAGCGTCCAACGACGAGGGAAGGGACTGACCGAAAGAGGGACCGGTGCGGAAAGGCCCCACAGGGGATTCGTCAATAGCCCGCTGTTGAAAAGTCAAAAAAGGGAGAAAAACCATGGGGCTTAAGCATTTTCTCGGGCTTCGCATTCAGGGGGAAAAGGGGGGGAACACAGGGACGGGCCAACGTACGCTATAAAAAAAAAAAATAGGAGAGGGAAGAGGAAAGGAACTGGGGACATGCCAAATGGCAACGTCAGGAAATGCCAAGAACAAGAGACACCTTATAAAGCCAGGTTATGCAAAGGTCAGGTTTGCGAACAGAGGCAAAATATCATAACCTTTGCCAGTTCCTGGGCGTCAAACGTAACGAGGTGCGTGAGGGACCGGGCCATGCACATCTGTGTAGAAGCGCGCCGATAGAGGAACTAAGGGGCTCTTTTGGGGTAACGTTTTGATGCAACGCCGAGGAAGCGTCGGGGGGAATGTATCCTACCAAGGTACGGCTCGTGCAGAGGGAAGAAGGTTAAACCTCCACACTGCTCCACAAGAATGGCTAGGTGGGAACCCAAGATTGCCAAAGAAGAAGAACCCGGAAAACCTCAACCTGGGGGGTTCCATAGTCTATCTCTATCCTCGGTGACGCGGGAAGAGGAACCGCTAGGGGTCGAAGATCGGTCCTCTACTTAAAAGGAAAGAATATCTAAAGTAACCTTCTCTTCCGGCAACCCACAATAGGGGGGGTCCCGCATCCAACTCCGCGTTTCAAATCAGGGGGGAAACGCGAACAGTCCTCCAACCACAGACCTCTTACCTTTTCAAAGGGCAGGGCCACTGAAAACGGGGTGCGGGGGTCAAAAAATCATCGGAAAAAACAAATCCAGAGGAGGCTTCAAGCTGGAAGACACCACCGCACACGAGCAATAAATGTATCAGGGAAATACCCGGCGTTACATAAGGCAGAAATGATGAACCGGAAATACAGAAAGCCACAGACAGGCAGTATAGTAGTGTGGGAAAGCCGAATTTTCGAAAGCATATGCCGGGGACATAATGAGTGCCAGGTGTAGGAAGAGTTGGGGGTCCTTCGCTTAAAGAAATCTTGCCTCGCGGCGAACAGGAAAGTGAGGGGGGGGGACTCGCCGCATAGCCTGTCATCGGAAATAACCATAGGAGGAAGAAGCGATACGAACGACACTTCGAACAATCGATTGGAAAGTTGAGGAAACATGCCTAATTTTCTGGAAGCATATAAGTCGTTCATACCGAATGAACACGTCGTTTGTGAAGACAGACGCAAATCGAAAATAAAAAGGACCTGGAAGGAATCATCTAATTCCTCGACTAAGGGACCAGGAGCACAAAAAAGGACTATGTGACGCAGAAACATCTCACAGCGGGAGAAGAGTTCGTCCTGAAAACCAACCGGGGTGATCGCCGAGCAGAATGTTTAATTGGAAAAAATGGGGGGTCCAAAATGTGTTTACGAGAAAACCGTGACGTGGCGGGGGAACTGGGCGAGGCCGGAGTCCAAAATAACGGAGGGAATGGACTAGCAAGAAATAGAACGGGGAAGTCCGTGGAGCATCAGAGCGTCATAGCAGGCGGCGGCGATCGGGCAAGGCAGACCATAAGGAGAGACGATCCAGGGGCCAACCCCGCGGTCTTGAAGTATGATGAGGATATCGACCTTATCAAGAGGTTGGCAGTGCAAAGAGGGAGCGCGTGGCCGCCGGTACCCGAGCACTTCGAAAAGTCTCGGAAATCGCGGGGGGGAAGCGTAGCCCTTTAACGGAACACAGAGAGAGGGGAAGACATCAGGAGGAAACTCACGAAGGGAAAACGTATACGGATGTGATCTGCTTCGGGGGGACGGAGCGACAGGATAGTAAAATCGAAGGGCGAGGCTTCAAGGTCTTGAATTTTCACAGCAAAGGCCAGAACGACAAACTAGACGGGGTAGCGTGAAAACTGACTCTTCCCGATACGGTCCTGCGTCCGTCCACCAGTGTCCTCAATCTCCCCTTACATGGATTGCGAGTTTTCTGCCCCGCTTTTGTTCCTCAAAATAAAGACACTCTGTCTGGGAAGACTGCCACGACGAGACAAAAAGGTCAACTATCGTAGCAGTAAAGAAACAAGGCAATAGTGATACTGGCTCAATGGCCGGAAAGCGGAGCAAAGTCGAAAGAACACTGGGATAAAAACTAAGGGGCATCGATGCCTGCTTACACTCTAAAAGGCTGGGGAAAATCATTTAAGAATGGTTACGTGGGGACGCACACTGATCACGCGCGACAGTTTCTACTGGCTCTATTGTGGGCCAAAAGGATTCTAAGAACAGTAAAAGCAGCTGGTCACACAAGACAAGGCGGAGAGAAACGCCAACACAATAACAACGTAAGGGAAGGAAGAACTAGGATGAAGACTTTGTGAAAACAAAATATTATGATGTCCTTCTTCTGGGCAATTACGAACCGCAGGACTTACGGGAGACCCTTCTCGGGTTAGAGGCAGCTCAACAACTGCAACATCTAAGCATCATAGCGAGGACCTCGTAGCCCGCCGGGGGGAAGCTGTGTTCCACGATAATAACCTATCTTAGGGGAAGTGAAGTTACAAGAGGGACTGTGTGGTAAACGACATCGTGGTACAAAAGTACGGCTTCCAAGAAAGAAATGCCGGGGACGCTCTGAAAGAAGGGGCGATTCTGGGGGTGATCTGGAGGACCTGGGGGGGGCAGCATATGGGAGGGAAGAGGGGTACTACTGAATACTCAAGTCTAGTGAGCGAGGGGGGGTAAGGGGACAAATGAAAAATTACCTCGTCATCATCAGTCGAAGCACTCATAAGAATCGTAACGTCGAAAACGACGATAGAAAAAAAAGGGGTAGAGGTAGGTCGAATGGATAACTCCTTAGATGAATAAGCTTCACAGATGGGAGGAAGCGGCACAAGCCAGCGGAGTGGTCGACGACGATTCCTGATGGACGGTCAAGCCTCGCCAGGCCATGGCATTCACGATGTCAAGACCTGAGAACAAGATCAGGGGCAGAATAGAAATAAGCAGGAGAAGCGCAAGGGCCAGGGGCACGGGGAGACTTGTGCTAGTAAGGAGGGCGTTCCTTCAGGGATCGGGGCAGAAAGGAAGTAAAGCTGCGTGAGGCACGACACGTGGATATGAAAACGACGGGAATCTTTTTACAGGCGCTGCAGGCCGCGGTCAATAAGGCTTGCCTAATACGGCCTCGGGAAAGGGGGGACGACAGAACCGTTCGCCTGGAAAGGGGAAAGGACAGCCTCGGTCGAGCACCCGGTTTTGTCCGTGAAAAGAGGCGACGCTGCGCATGGGCGTAAACTGGTTCGGAGAAAAAAAAGAAAAAAAAAAAAAAAACCTAAAAAAAAAAAACACGTCACTTTGAGCAACTGTTGCTAATGCATTTCTTGACATGCGCTGGAGGAGTCCCGGCAGCGGGAAAAACGCGCAAAGTTAAGTCATGGGTCAGCTCTGGGTTGAGGGGAACGAGAAGGTGGAGTCGGTACGACAGCAGTGACAGCGCGGGGCACTGGGACTAGGTTGAAGAACTTCCCGAAACAGTGGCCGGAAACTGCTGGGATGTTGGGCTGCCCGGGATTAGTTAGGCGAATTCGCTGACGCGGAGAAACTCAAAAGAATTAGCTTCGCCTGGGTCAGCCATGCCTGTCGTCCACCAATCAGTACAAGAGTCTGATTCCGGGCACGGCCAGGGGGGGAAGCCAAAATCGACCCCCCAGATCTTGGCCGTTAAAGAACCTCGAAAAGAATTGGGGGGGAAGCGTAATTAAGCTTTTCTGCCGGGGGGGGAAAAAGATGTCAATGAAGGTATCAGAATGTCTCGAAAGTAGGCACTTTGAAGGTGGCAGGCATCGACAAAAAATAATATGATGTACTTGTGATTCCAAAAGTTGGAGCCCGCACTATTTTAATAATAAAGTTAGGAGGTAGTCCCATGGCCTCGCGCCTAACACGGAAGAACCTTGTGGGGGGGGGAATATTTACGAACGTAAAAGGCCGAAAGATTAAAGTGCGTTAGGCGCGGGAGCGATTGACCGGCTGAGGTCGACTGTTTCTTTTAACTTATAGTCCTGCCTGGCTCGACGCTGTCAACTAAAGTAAAGGAGATCACTTCTGGGGGAAAAAAGTCGCCACGGGGGACCAGAGACGGAGATCGAAGACAAGCTTGACAGGGACAGCGCCATTCGTGAATTTGTGTTCAATGACACTGTATAAACCTCCGGACGGGACTTTCGGCCATGGAAAGTCGGGGATGACAATTACGGCCAAAGGCCCCAACGGTCTGAGGGCTCCGTAAACTAAAAGTCCGGGATAACCGAAGCTCGGAGTACGGTCAAACATCAGAGGCGGTGGCACATCGAGGCGGAGTATATAACTATAACAAAGGGGGACGAGCAACTGGGACTGACGACAGGCGGACCTGGCGAGACCTAGGGGAAAATTCACAGTCTCGATCCTGACATGGGTTCGAAAAGGAAAGACAAAAACCGGGAGAGGGGCAAAGGGCTGGTCGACATTCAAATCGACCGTACACGGGCTGAAGAAATCGATCACAAACACCGACAGAATGAGTGAAAGACAGTGCGGGGGCCAAGTAGGAAAGGCCGAGCCAAAAAAAAAATCCAATGTGAAAGAAAAAAAAACATTGTATGCGCAGGGCGATATGTTCAGAAAGAACGGCGAAAAAAAAAGAAAGCGCAAAAACTTGAGGGGTCGAGAACAAACCGTTCCCCCGAATAGTCAGGACCGTCCAACAGGCCCTCGCCAAGGAAAACGTTGTTAACCAGCCACCGACCAGATAAAAGGGGCGAGGGGTTGTAACATTTGGGGGGGGCCTGGAAACCGGGACGCACCGATGTCTAAGCCGCACACTAGGCGCGGCACCAACCACCCCCCAAACTTCCGCCGGCGGGGAAGTGACTACCGTGCCAATAAAAAATGGAACCATGAAGTAAAAATAAAATACATAGAGTGGACAAGCTTACCAGAAGAAAAGGGGGGGCCGCTGGCCAGTAAGTACTTCGGAAACTAGGGGGGTTACATCGGAAACGTTACACCAAGTTATCTCCGTGAACGCGGAAGGGGTAGGGGGGGTAACGTCGGGGGCCCGGAAGTATACTTTCACGAAGCCCCCCGGGTAGGCTTCTAGCAATTAAAAATGCTCCGCCGCTAGATGAGTCAAACGCTTGGAAAAAAACAAAAGGTCTCCGCCACACCTCATATGGGTCTGCACATTGGAAAGAGGAGGCACAGGGTCCCACATTCAATAGTTATCATCGTTTCAAAAATATGGTCGACCGTGGACGTCGCCGAAGGCCGCAAAAAGGACAAGCCGGGGGAAAAAAAAAGAGTAAAGGGACAGTTTGGAAGCTGCAAAAACTTTTCCGCCGAAAGGTCAAAAAACCCTCCTGTTCCTTCGAATGACTAAAGCGGGGGACAAAAGGCAAGTTGAGCAAGGAGTTGGGCAGGGCAAACTGCGGCATCTTAGCTTAAGGCGGGGTAAAAAAAATTTTGTTGATACGACAGCGGGCGACTAAAACGTGCGAGACCAGGATCAATTGAGATCTGCCCGCCGAGACCTACACGATTACAACGGAAGATTATACTGGCAATAAGCTGAAGACAAAGTCACACGCCAAAAATAAAAGAAAAAATGTCTTCGGCACATTCCTCCCAAGTCGCGAAGTTAACTAAAGGATTTAGCACTCAAAGGAAAAAGTGACGAGCGGTTTGTCCCTCACAACAAGCGGGGGGCACCCCATGAGAATGGTCCTACTTACAAAAAGGGAGCCGGTCTGAAACGCCGAGTATCAAAGCAAAAAGACTTGAAGAAAACCGGGGTGGACTAGAATGTCTCCTCCGGAGACACCGCCCCTTGGGCGGCCGTCTTATGGCTTGGGGGGTACTTGGCCAGGGACACTGGCATCACCTCAAAACCTGCCCTTAGTGTGTAGTAACTGGGTAAGGAGTGGCCTCGTCGTCAAGAACATCGCCGCAGGACAAAAATATGGCCAGGAAAACGGCAAAACAGATACAAAAGATGGCTTGGCGAAGGGGCCGCTCCGCCAAAGGACGTCTCATCGCGGGAAGAATCTCAAACCAACGGGGCAGGACAAAGGCATCGGCCGGAAAACCAAAGGAAATGCGAGTAGGGAGGTTTTGGTCCCTGCTCATCCGTGAGCTAAGAAAAAAATCAGGGATCAGGTTCACTTCC
>Ga0179593_1630725_pt1 | contig 13782 bp, 23 predicted proteins | sample CZODoug2_1_08_16_FD_185931 | JGI IMG/M metagenome (GOLD analysis project Ga0179593, IMG submission 185931) | Vadose zone soil fungal communities from Angelo Coast Range Reserve, California, USA - CZODoug2_1_08_16fungal (PacBio error correction) | ecosystem: Environmental > Terrestrial > Soil >...
CGGGAAAAGAGAGGGAACCAAATAGGGAGCAACGGAGAAAAAAAAAAAAAACGGGAAAGGAAAGGATAAAGAAGTTGTGAGGTAAAGAAAACAAGCTTATAAGAAAAGGCTCTGCATGGCGTAGCAAAGAATCAAGGGTGAAGGGTAAGAGAGACGGTGGGTGTGTGAGGGGGGACTGTTGGAAAAGAGGGGGGGGAGTTCAACAAAACACACTAAGTACCCATACCGTCTGATTGGTGAGAAAAAAAAAAAAATCAAGGGGACAAGTAAACTAATCAAGAAAGAGAGAGGTAATTAAAAAGACCTTACTTGGGGGGGGAAGGGAAGGAGATTACTGCAGAAAGAAGAAGCAAAAAATCAAGGGAAAACATAATATAAGGGGGGAGCAGCCGGGGATTCGAAAAAGGGGGAGGTAAAATTATCATATTAAAAATCTCTTTTCACGGGGTGGGGGGGGGAGAAAGGGGGTCCGATAGAGAAGGGGGGGGGGACCCAGATTAACAGTGTGGGGGGTGCAGGAACTATAAGAATAAAAACCCTGGGGAAGTAGGTGTTGGATAATCGACAAGTTGGAGATCGGGCAATTCATTTGTTTTTAAAAACAGGAAAAAGAGTGTGCAGGAGAGTTTGGGGGGGAAGAAAGACGTCGTTTTCCGTAGGATCGAATTTATCAAGGAAACGAGAAAAATACCAGAGGGAAAGGGAAAGGCAGGCGGGGAATAAAGTTCAAAAAAAGAAGTGAAAGGTTCGGGGAACGAAGTACGAATCGTCGGTTCTCTCGTTGTTGGGTGGGTGGCAACAACTTGAAAGAGCAAAGGATGCGCCGATCCAGCCCATACAGGGGAGCAAGAGGGAACATCAGGGAAGAAGTTGGGGGTGGCGAAAAAGGAAAGGGGGAGGGGTTGGGCGGGTCTTTGTGGCTACGTACAAAAACTGGAGGTTGCAAAAAATGTGAAAAAAAGGGAAGGGGAAAAACCAAGGGGGGGAGGAGGGGGTGACTAGGAATTTCGTAATTCCGGGGGTGACACGCTGAGATTGGGGAGGATGGCAACCCCTCAGTACGGGAAGGGAAGTTGGTTCCTTTCCTCCTGGTGTTTCATTAATTTGGAAAAGGAAGAAGGGAGGAAAGAAGAGGGGTAGAAAAAAAAGAGGAGACTTCAAGATGTGTGAAAACTCACCCCAGGAGATGTTCTTTCTCAAAATACCAAAGAATCAGGGGGAAGGTATCATAGGGGAACCTGGGAAACTTAATCTACAAACCCTTCAACTCAAAACGGGGAGGCCAGTAGGGGGCAAGGGGAAAAGGATGTCAGACCCAATAGAGCTTCCCATGTATAAAGACTGCTGGAGTTGGCGGGGTATAATAAAGGAGGGGGGCTGGGGACGAAAAGGTGGGAGTCATGGCCAGAGGGGGAACCCTTTCCCGGGTGCATTTTCAAGGGGAGGACCCGGAAAGGGATGGGAAACCAAATGTGGGTAGGGGCGGGCCAGGAAGGAGAAGATGGGAACTGGTTACTGGGGAGGGGGGGGCCGAAACTAAAATTGGAGGGAGGAGGGGAGGGATCGGAAGGTAGTGGGTTGGTTCCAGGAAAAAAAGGGAGTGGGGGGTCGAGAGAGAAAAAAGAAGACGGGGGGGGACTTGAAAGACTTCCTTTGGGGGAGGGTCGTGGGACGCCAATGCTGGCGAAGACAAAAGGGGGGGTTTGCAATGAAGGAAAAGGCCCCAACGCCGAATATCGCTGACAATCAAGAAAGAGTCGGGGGGAGGGGGAAGACATCCGAAAAAGGATTCAAACGCCGAGCAGGTAAGTGCTTGATCGCACGGGTCAAGAGAGTGAAGGACAAGACAAAAAAGGAGGATGGGGGGAAACATAGATAAAGGGAATCAGTAAAAGACATGTCAGTAGCAAAGAAAGTCAAAGTGCAAGAGGGCCACAGTGGGGGGGGAAAGCACACACAAAAAAAGGGGGAAAACCAAAGGGAACACTCGGGAAACACAATAAAAAACCGGGGGGGGGACACTAAAAAAAGTCGATGGGGACAAAAATCCAACGGGCCGGGGGGGAGAAATGGATTTCTCCGAAACAACCAAAAGCTCACCATATCAGGGGTGCCTCATTCTGGAGAAAGAGGGGGGGAAAAATGTTTCGCGTCAAAAAAAAGGGACGGATACAGTAAATTAAGGAATTTGACCTTTGAATTGCCAAAGGATTTCGGAGGGAGGACTGGGAGTGGGGCCGGCCGCATTCAGGGGATGCTGGGAGGGGAGGGTAGAAGCGCGTGGGGGGGGAGGTGAATCGGCATAATATAATTATATTTCCAGATGGGGGATGGGAAAAGAAAAGTATTGGGAGGGGGGACAGGAAGTCATTGAAAAAAAGGGGAGAAAAAGACAGGAGAGAGGGCTCTAGGGTTTCGTGGGTGGGGGAGTCTGAACCGCTTCCTCAGGCCAAAGGGGACCAGAAAGGGGGAAGGAAAAGACAAGAAAGTTTGGGGGGTGGGGGAAATTAGGGGAGAAAACAGGGGGAAAAGGCTAAAAGATGGGTTAAAAAGAAAAGGAAACGCGCGGGCAAAAGAATTTCGAAAAAGGAAGCTGGGGACATAACAAGTCAGAGTCCGGGGAAAAAGTTGCGGCAGTAATCGGTCAAGGGAATGACCTGGTTGGTGAAAAAAAAGAGGAAACCGAAAAAAAACGCCTGAAAAAAGGGTGAACGGGCGGGGGGTGAAGAGGACGCGAAGGGGGAATTCTAACCGTCGCAAACCCAATAGGCAAAAGAAACACCATCAAGGGACTCAAAGGAAAAGGGGCAACTGTGTCAGAAAAACCGTCAAAAGGGGGGAGATTCAAAAAAAAAAGACAACACCAAAAGTTGGGGAATATAGTAGATTACAGGAGGGGGCAGAATTGTGCTTAAAAAATACTAAGGAGTGAAAAGCCATGGGGATGGGGGATTAGGGGGGAAAAACCGTGGGGGGGGGTAAAAAAGGGGGGTGGGATCGTACGGATCACTGGGGGGCATATTAAAAAAATGCCATTACCGAGAAGAAGGTCCAAAAACCACAAAAGGGAAAGAAGTGCCGACGATGACGGGGAGGGGGTAAGCAGAGAAGGAACTACATAGGAGTCATAATTCGTTGGGTTTAATCAAAACAGGGGGAGAGAAAGAAGAAAGAAAAGGGGGAAAAACCCAAAACTGAAAGGTAGGTAAAAGCCACATTAAACCTAAGGGGGAACCAACCCACTAATCAAATTCGAACGGAAAAGAGATGGACAGGTGGAGTGGATCAACCCCTTAAGGTTGTTTTTTTGAGAATGAAACTTAGACTAAGACAACATCAAAGGGAAAAGATCTTGCAGTTTTGATGCAAGAATCAGGAAACGTTCATTCCAAAAAAAAAACGAGGGGGATGAAACTCCCCAAAGAAAATCAAAAGCGTCAAGGGCGGTAAGGCAAAAAGAACCGGCATTCATCTTGTCCAGAGGGGCAACCCACGCAGACGGAAATACCCAGGGAGGGTGAAGGAAAGGAAAAAAAACTTGAGAAAAAAGAGGAGAGGGACTTGCAACAACGAACTCCCGAAGGGAAGACAAGCTTGGTAGAGTAATGTCGTGGGGGGGGGGAGCGACGGAAAGGAAACAGAGAAAGGTCGAAGGGGGGGAACTGTCCTCACAACTTAACTGTCCCCTATGTCCGGGGAGGGTGCAACTCGAGAAAAGGGGACCAATAAAACCCTTACCGAGGGTCAAAAAAGTGTGTGAGAGAATGGGGGGGGTCAGGAACTAAAAGCGATAAAAAAAAAAAGGGTGTTCGTCCGCGTCAAAGGGGGCACAAAAATTGAACGGGGCAGAGGGAATCACTGGAGAGAGAGAGGGCAGTAATTTGCGGACATGGCACGCCCAACTACCGTGTATGGACAGGAAAGAGGAGGACCAACCAGGAGCGGAGTGGAGAAACTTAAGCGGGGGGGAAGAAAAACCTGGAAGGCCGCCAATCATCGGGGGGCAAAGTCCCTACCCCGATAACGAAAAACCGGAGAGAATAGAAAGAAGGAAAGAAATGCCTTTAGGGGGGGGGGGAAACGAACGAAAAAAGGAATCAACCCACTGGTCTAGAAGCGAAAAACTCCCAGTGGGGGGATCTCTGGGTGACGGGGAAAAACACAACTACAAAAGATTTGAGAGGAGAGGGCCGGTTAGAAAGGTCCTAAAAGCCCAATCGTTGGGAAAGATTCAAACAAAAAAAGGGAAAAAGAAACTGTCAGAGGGGGGGACACCAGAGGAAACTTACGCGTAGGGAAAATCAACAGTCTGCTAATCGAGATGTATTAACGTGAAAGGAAAAAATCAAGTGCAGAAAGAGGACTTGGACGCCTGAGGGTTGAAATATACAACTTATACCTGTTCGGGGGAGGGAGAACCCATCGAAGAGGGTGGGGGGGGGGAAAAAAGGGCGGAAGAGGGGGGAAAGGAAAGGTTGGGAAAATATCGGGTTCAATCTGTCACCTTCCTAACCGAGAAAATCGGCAAACAAGTGGTAAGGAAAACCCGCCAGAAAATGCGGGGAAGAAGGAAAAAAAAGGGAACAGAAAAGTAGGAAGGGATAATCGTTCAATCAATTTCCCCAAGGGGAGCAGACAGTTGCCATCCGGGGGGGCAGGTACCAAAGGGACCGACGAAAAAAGAAAAAAAATTGTAAGGGCAAAATTGGGAAAAGTGGGGCCCATGTAAGCTGATCGCAAATGAAGGTTTGGGCAAAGTACGGGGTGGGGGGGGTGCAGGAAAAAAACGATGCACCCTGAGAGACTGGAGCGTTTAGGGAAAGGGGAAAAGTGCCAAGGCTAAAAAAGTCCAAAAATCTTTTTGAAAATCGCAAATCACGAAGGGAAAAGGGAAAGCGGGAGCCCAAACCGAACGAACGCACCTTGTTATTCAAAAAGAAATAGCAAGAAATGAAACAAAAAGAGAAGCACAGGAAAGCATTGAAGAAAACGCCGCTCGAGGGAAGAACCAATATCTTCAATTGGGAAAAGAACTGGGACGAGAAAAAAAAGCAAGACGGGCACCTGCAGTCTGCCTCGGAGGATGGGAATAAATTTGGCAAAATGCAATGCTCCCTGCTGCAAGGGGGCCAGCAAGACAAACCATGCAAAGAAATCCTGACACGATCCGAAAAGGGGAAAACCCGGCCCACTTTCTGATTTGAACGGGGGGCAGGGAGGAACCCAGCAGGAATTGTTTTTGAGTCCAAGAACAAAAATCGGAAAAGAAGGAAGCGGGGGACTGGAATTGGGAAGAACAGGCGAGGACCCAAAGGGGTCGTCACAGAACCACTTCAGGCCAAAAGAACAAAAAAAAAAAGGCGAAAACAAAGAGACCACGAATGAATAGAAAAAAATAAGGAGGGGATCCGAGAAGAAAAAGAGGAAAACGGACTCATTCAACTCAAAAACAAAGGAGGAAATAATTTGGTCGATCTCCCTCTCTCGAAGGGAATCGACAAATCTGGCCAGACGGGGCAGATGAGTGTCCTGCCGCGTCCCGGGAGGGTTTCAGGAGGGAGGGGTCAAAAAAACCCAAAGTATACCTATCGTGAGCCTAAAAATCAATGCCCACGAACGAATGCGCAAGAGGAATCACAGTGAAAGTCTGGGGGGAGATTAGGAGGGGGGGAGAAAACGCAGAAAAACGGAAAACGCCCAGAAAAGAAAAACAGGGAGGCAGACTCCAAGGGGTCGTTTAACGGGGCATTTTGAGGGGGGGAAGGTCAGGTGGGAAATCCATTGGGAAAGGAAATAAGAAAGATTAACAGGTCCCAGCAGTGAGCCACAAAAAAAACATTGTTGGGGGATAAAACGTTGCGAAAAAGGCTGGAAAAGGGGTTTTGGATGGGAGGGGAAAATTCGGCAATTTGAAGAATGTAGAATCTTGGATTTTTGTGAAAACTCCAGGGAGGGGCAAAAAGGGGGGGGGTGACGGAAAGGACGCAGAAAAAAAAAAAGGGAGCCACAGAAGAAACCCGCCGAGGGGCTAAGAAGCATCATTGGATGTTAGGTAAAAAACGCTTCCGAATCGGGGCAAGCGTAGCAATTGGGGGGGAAAAAAAAAAAAGAGACATGAAGGGAGGGAAGGCCGGAATGGGGGCAAAAGGGAAAGCCGCATCACGAACTGGAAAAGGACTAACGAATTATGGCCGAGGGGCAATTGCAACTGGTTGGAGTGGGAAAGGGGCATAAAGGAAACCCGGGAGGGGAACCTTGGAAGGGTAGGGTTTTCCAAGGAGGGACCAGCCCCCTTAGGATACAAAAAACACGAGTAAAAAGGGGGGGAAGACCAGCAAAGTTTTCCCTCCACGCCCAGGGGGAGACAGGGCGGAAACTGAAACTGGTTGGGCCGATGCGAACCGTTCAAAATTATAAGAAGATTACGTGGAAAAAAACAGGAATTAGACAAGGAGGCACCTTGGGGGGGTTCCCACTCAACCACACAGGGAGAGGGGACGAAGTCAAATCACTGTCCCAAAAATTAACCGTATCAGTAGGGTTCAAAGGTATAAGGACCGTAGAAGACAAAGAGGGTTACTATCACAAAAAAGCAGTTGCAGTCTGACGGTTCTACAAGGAGACGACTGAAGGGAAGGCAATACGGCGGGAAAGGAGTGGCCAACGTTCGGGTTCTTAGCTTTGTCAGAGGGCAGTTTTTTCATAAAGGGCAGAAGTCTGGAGGTGGGGTTGTTCACGGACTCTACTATGGGTCACCCTGAGTAAAATTTAAACGCCTGAATGGAAATCTGGAACGGGTCGCGGGGGGGGAACCACAGAAAAGAATCTAAAAGAGGGGACCGGATAATTCGGGGTAGCTAGGTGGGTGGTGGAAGGGCCCGAAAGGGGGGAGGGGTGGAAAAGTGGGAAAGGTTAACATCGGACTATTTCATCTAACACGAGGGGGTCCCTGGGGGGGCGGGAAAGTGTGGGGGCAGTTTGGTCTCCCTTTGGGGAGGAGGGACGCACGGAAAAAGTTTTAGGAAGAAGGGAACCCCACCCCGCCTAATTCACTTGGCCTAAAGAGGAGTCCGAAATCAATGCCTAACAACTTTAACGGAATATAACTAGTGGAAACATCATAAAGCCCAAAAGAAATGGTCTGATCTATCTTAAATTTCGGAGGACCAGGTTGACTGGGTAACTAAATTATTGGAAAAGGGAAAGGAAATGACAAAGTGGGAGGGGAAAGTTGAAGTCCTTCTTCATCCAGCATTAAGAAAATCCAGCCAGCCAAAACCCGGGGAAAGAGGGGAAAAAGTCGATGGAAAAGGGGGTTCGGGTTCACCCTCTAAGAGTCCGAAAAGGGGGGTGGGAGGACGAAGGAAGCATCGGATAAAAAATCAATAAAATTCTTGGGGGTCGAATATATTAAGGGTTTCAAAAAAAGCAGGGAAGCGACAAACATAGTCCTTGGCAGAAGGGGCCCAAGGGGGAGAGGTCAAGGGGGGGGGGGGCAAGAAAGATGTGGACAAAGAATAGCCCCGGTTTAATCTAGCCAACAAAGAAAACGGAACAAGGAAAAAAATGAAAGTTCTGGAGGGAGGGTGTTTGGGGGAACGAAAAAATGGGGCTACTCTTTCTGGGAGAAGCCTTAAGTGGGGACTGCGAATGATAGTGCCATCAATACGAAAACTCAAAGGATATTGACGCAGTTGGGAAAGGGTGACGCGGAAAGGGCCTTGGGGGAAGGCCCTCAAGGGGCCCTTTATAAACGCAAAGAGAAGTTGGTCATTCAGGAGCAACTGGAGGGGGTGGGTGCTTTGGGGGGGGGTGGAAAGAAGTTAAAAAATCGGCCCAACGAGCATTAAAAGGAAAGTTTGGGGGGGGGGGGGGAATTCAGGCAGAAAAGGAAAAACAGTTTCTTTAAAAAAAAAAAAGACGCAAAGTTGGTCTATAAGGTCGACAGAAAAGGAATCGTAAAAAAGAGGCAATTGGGCTAGGATGGAGGGAAAATAAAATTTAATATACAAAAGGGAAAGACAATTTCCTTGTCTTAAGCCCGGCCGCCGGGGGCCGAATCGACTCAATCCCGAAAACAAGAAAAAATGATTTCAAAAGTATTCTGGTCAAAACATTCCGCAGACTTGGTGAAAAACAGGGGCATAGAAAACAAAACGGGAAGAGTAGGAAAGAGATAGAGAATTCCGGAGGAGAAAGGGGGAAGGGAACGAAAAAAATGGGTCAAGGAGGGGGGGTTCCCAGGGATTACAATTGGTGTAGGAACGGAAACTTAGCTAACGGCGGAAAAATGAAAAACTAGATGTAAGAAAGGAAAGGGGAAAGTGGGAATCAGAGGACGGAAGTCAACGCAACCTTTTTTCACGAAAGACCGTACCTGTAAAAAAAAAGAAGCGTCAGAGAGAAGGACTTGTGGAATGAAAAAAGGGTTGTTCGCCAATTCTCAATAAGCACAAACAACACTTGATTTTGCTGGGGGGGGGCAAACATCTTGTCTGGGGGCCAAGAGGGTGACACCAGAAACCAAACCCCAAAAAACGAAAGCAAGCCGTTAAGGAAAAAGAAAAAAGTCAAAAAATGGCGGGGGGAAAACCCGACGGAAAAAGAAACGGCCACAACTGAACTATCTCGCCATAAAAGCATGCAACTATCCTGGACTGGGAAAGAAAAAGGTTATGAAGATCAAGGAAAAACGGATCAAAAAAGCCGGGAACGTACTTAAAAACGGGGAAAAAAAAACAAAAAACCCGAAAATTTGATAGAAAGGAGCCAAAACGCGAAGATTCAATCTGGAAAAGGAAAAAAGACCACCGTTGGGACTCATTTCCGAGGGAGGGTGGAGGCAGAAGGGCACTAAAAAGTAGTGAAAACAGGGACGCCGAATTAAATCCACAGGAGGTTGAGGCACAGCATGTCGCACACGTAGGTACAAGAACTCCTCAGGAGAGGAAGACGGGGGGCGGGCAAAAAAAAAAAACAACTGGGGGAAGAGGTTTGATGTCTTGGCACTAATGGCAAATACAGGTTCACCCTGCAAAACAGGGTGGGAGGGGGAGGAGGGGGATTGACCAGGATAAGAAAGAAACGAGGCATCCGACGCAGGGGCATTTCCCGAGGTACGGCACATCGGGCCGAGGGGGAACGTGGGGGGGGGAAGGAGATGGAGATATTTTGGGCCGGAACACGGGAACTCATCAAAAAAAGTTGAAGGGATAATATCAAGGAAACTGACAGGAGGGCCGTGAAAAAGGCCAGGTAAAGGAAAAAAAGGAAGACGGACGGCTTGCCAGTCCTTAGGAAAATCCAGAATGTCAAACTAAGACCCAAGGAGAGAACAGTCACGTCCAAATCGAAAAGAAGAAGGAAAAACAGGGACCAACTTCGAGAAATCAAGCCTTGAGGACTTGGGGAGAGCGGATGACAAAGTCCCAGAACCAACGCGACCGGATGATTCGTCTTGTTCCCGTCCATTTTTGGGGAGCCCATCGTGAAGGCCTGAAAGGAAAGGCAAAAAAAAACGCCCAGAGTGGCACGAGGGAAACCTATCTTCAAGGCCTCTGCCCCTCAAAGAACTTGAAGAAACTAAAAACGAAAAGATAGATATTGCGACAAGTCGAGAGGTGGGGTAAGGGAGAAAGGGAGGACAGAAAAGGAAGAACCTGATAGGGGGCTTTGTTAACTCAGGTTGACCGATAAGAAAGGACCACTACTATAAGGACAAAGTAGGAAACACGAATCGTCAACTTTGGGGGGGGGGAACCAGCGCAGGAAGCAGGGGGTTTGGTTAAGAAATGCAGAAGCCCTCTCGTAGGTTCAACTGAACCGTCGCATCACCAACCAGTTTGGGCGAACCGGTCAGCAAAGCAAAAAGCCGAAACGAGGTGCCAAAACGGTTCAAGGGAGAGAAGCCGGAAGGCTGTAGCACCAATTTTCCACCAGGCAACAGGAAAAAAAATTGGCAAAATAAGGGGGGTAGTAGCAAAGGAAAGGAGGTAAACAAGAAGGGACAGGGTAAAAAGGGAAGAACCAGACTGAACAACCAATGGCAGCCGAAGTGACAATTGAAAAAAAAGTCAGTGAAGTCGAACTGTGGTCTTTTGTACAAAAAAAACGACGACAGAGCCTAAAAAAAGCGGGTGGGGGGGGGAAAAGGGGGACGAAGCTGTCCCATCATTCCTCGTTCACAAATTCCGAGACAAGAACTGCGGTCCCCGGTCACGGCCACAAAAACAAAAGAGGGGGGGAGTGAAAAAAGCTTATGCCAAGTGTCCAAGCCCCCATAAAGAAGATTTGAAAAATAAACCCCTTGCGAAGGAAAGGGGATAAACAAAAATTGGGAAAAAAAAAAAAAGCGGTGTAAGAGGCGGAAGCTTCGGCAATCTCAAGGTAAATGACGAAAAAGAGCTGTCCGGAGGACAGCCAGAAAGAAAAAAAAAAAGGGCGAAACGAAAACATCGGGGAAGAGGGGATTAGGGACAGGGGATGGTGCAGGGCAAGCAGATTAATAAAGAACACAGTGTCATTTGGGTGGGAGCCACACGGACCTGAAATAGTTAGGACGGGAAGGGGGGGAACCGAGGAAAAAAAAAGAGGACGGAAGAAAAAAGAATTTTGTGGGACGGGAAAAGCCAGCCCTCGAAACAGAGCGGCGACGATCGAAACGACCCCATGCAGAAGATAAGGGGGGAACGTCCAGTAGATCGGGGGGGAAAGGGGGGGAAATCAAAAACGAGGAGACGAAGAAAAACAAGGGGAGGAAGGGAGATACGGGGGCGAAAAAGGAAAAAGAGCGGCATCGAAATTTGGCTCTGCTCGCACATGTCTGGAGCAGACTCAGGCAACGATAAAAGGTCCGCTGTGACCTTAAGGTTGGGGGGGAGTGAGGACCAAAAAAAAACAAGCGTACTAAAAGAAAGATGAGGGGAAGGTCAGAATCGGCCCAGCGAACAGCACGCATAAGAAAAGAAATAAAAAAAAAAAACCTGGCGGGGAAGTTAAAGGAAGAGGAAAAGCCTAAACAGACAAGGGCCGACAATGGAGATGGGGAAAAAAAAAGGGTCCAGCATGTCCGTTTACTGGAGTGCCATAGGAGAGCGTAACAATTGGTAAAAAAAAAAGTTGAAGAGGAGAACAGAGAATTGAAAGAAGACCAGAACCACCGAGCCATTGAAGTTGGGGGTCATTCCTACAGGCAGAGGGTTTGATTAATACGGTAAGGAGACAGTAGGCAGAAAGAAAATAGGACGGGGGGGGAGCAAAGATAGGGAGGGGTGGATAAAAGGAATTCAAAAAAAGGGGTGAAGGAAATAACGTCCAAGGGGCTCTAAACACACGCCGAAAAGGAAAGACGAGGAAAAGGGAACGAAAGTTCAAAAAGGGAAGGGGTTTATGGGAAACACTCTTCCCCATGGGGTCCTTATCGGCGGGGGTTCGCGGGTGGAAAAGAAAAAAGAAGGAAAATGAAAAGAAATGCCGAGCCCCGCATCTGGGGAGGCCTTCCGACCTGAAGAATGATGTGGGATAGAAAAAAAGAGGAAAAGGGAGGTTGAAAAAAAACGGGGGGAGAAAGGGCCTTACAACAACCTTCAAATTGGCCTGTTCGAAAATTCGGGGAAATCGGTCAGGGGAAGACGGAAAAAAAGAGGGTGGCCAAACGTGGAATAACGCAAAGGGGGCAGCGTAGCGATTTGCGCGTAAAAAACCTTACTGCCGAAACAGGGTTTGAAGAAAAAAGGGCAACGGGGGGCCAGGGGGAAAAAAAAGAATGCATGCAAGATTATCATAAAGTTCCAGTCTAGTTAAACGACGCCCCCTGTGCAAACGTTGACGCGAAAATCAAAAACGGGCAAAAAAAGGAGGGAAAGGGGGGGGATTATCCTTTCACCCCGAAGGACAGAAAGGTCCTAACATGCCTTCCGTGTGGGCTGGGGGACCCAGGAAAGCGGGGAGGGGGGGGACCAATCAACCATACCTTTCTCGGGAACAAAGCCAAAGCCTGTAGGGGAGGGGGGCGAGAGCAGGGGAGGAAGGGGGGGGAAAAAAGGGGGCAAAACGGGGGGGGAGGGTTGAAAAACTCCCAACAGATTAAAAGGCAAGGGGCACGTGCTGAAAACGATGGCTCGACATCAAAAAGGGGAAAAAAGGCACACTATGGAAAAAGGGAGGAAAACCGAATTGTCAAAAAATCATTCTGAATCCCAATTAGCGAATTAGAAAAAAAAAAAAGGAACGGGGGGGGGTGGCCTAAAGGGTTTTCCAAGTTTCTCGGAAGGGGGGACGAAGGGGGGGGAGGCAAGGAGGGGAAGTGGGGAGGGATGGGGGTCAAGGGGTGCCTCCGACCCTACGAACGCCCCAAAGTTTTTTGGAAATATGGACCAGGAGGAAGGAAAAAAATCACAAAAGACAGGAAGTGTACAGGAAGAAAAAAGGGGAAAAAAGACCGGATCCGTGTCAAAGTGAAACAAAAAGCGTCAGAACTTCAAACCAAGAGGAGGAGGCAAAAAAGTCGTGAAGGGAATCAAAGTCAGAAGTGCGAGAGACTCCTCGTAAATTAACCAAATAGGGGCATCTAAGGAATGGCACGAAGAAAGGGTAAGGAAAAAGGACCAGAACAGCAAGAACGTGGGAGCGGAAGAAGAGGGGGGGGGCGGCCAGTTCGGGTCTAAAGGGGGTAAAATCGACCGGAGGTTTAAAAAAAGGGGGGTGACGCCAACAATATCAGAACAAAATCCGGGAGTTCGAAAATAGAAGGTGACGAAAAAAAAAAGCCAAATTAAATAAACCGATCTTTGTGAAAAAACTCACTTCCGTTGCGGGAACGGGGCCAAACGATATGTGTTCGAGGGGGGTCAAGAGAAAACGCCCCAAAAAAAAAAGTGGAAAAGAAAGCCAAAAAAAAAGGGGGGACGATTGAACTTTTCGGGGAGTTGAGTTTGCTAAAAACCGGGGGGGGAAATTGGACGAGTTCAGGGGAGGAAGAAAGAAGAAGGAGAAAAAAGGGGTCGTGGGGAAGGGGGAAGGGTGGGAGGGGGGGAGGGGGAGAAAATCTGAAGGAATGCAGGAAGTTGCACTGCGGGAAAATGTCTTTACGTTGGCAACAAAAAAAAAATTAAAGGGGAGACAAAATGAAGAGAGTTGGGGGAGGACAGGGAAAGGGATGCTTAAAAAAAGGGGGGGAGAGGGGGCACCTCTTCCATCAGACCGAGTTGGGCGAGAATAACATCGGTGGTGGGGGAAAGGGCGCAAAAGGCTAAAATAGATTTCGGCATAACCCGCGCGCTCATGGAGAGATGAAAAAAAGAAAACGTATCGGTAAACTTGAAAGGGTGGGTGACGGAAAGAGGAGGGCTGGGGGGGGGAAAAATCGCACGGACGGCTACACTTTGGTGGGGGGACGTAAAAACGCCGGACAATCAGGGGAACAAAGGAAACCGGAAACACCAAAAGAGGTTAAAAAACAACAAAAACAAAAGAAGAAGTCAAAGGGGCGTGGGTCACCAAAAATTTCCGAGAAAAACTCTCAGAGAAAAAAAAAAAAAACAAAAAGGGAAGGAACAAAAAAAAATGGGGGGGGGTGGGAAAAAATGTCTGGGAACGGGTCTTGCCTACCGCTTTAAGCAGGGAACGGGAATTGGGACAGATGGAAAGGAATCGGAAAAAAAGGAGCCGAGCATGCACAAAAAAGAAACGGGGTGGTAGCAATCAAAAAAGATTGAAAGAGGGGAAAGATTGCCGCAACCAGCACGATTTTCGAGAGAGGGTCTGTGAAAAAAAAGCCCGGGA
>Ga0179593_1712741_pt1 | contig 13782 bp, 17 predicted proteins | sample CZODoug2_1_08_16_FD_185931 | JGI IMG/M metagenome (GOLD analysis project Ga0179593, IMG submission 185931) | Vadose zone soil fungal communities from Angelo Coast Range Reserve, California, USA - CZODoug2_1_08_16fungal (PacBio error correction) | ecosystem: Environmental > Terrestrial > Soil >...
AATTTTCCTTATCTCAAGGGGAACTCAGGAAGGAAAGAAGTTGACAGCGATAAAGAGGGGGTTCCTTGCCTGCAGGAACCGCTTACCCGGGAGGGGAATATTTCCTGCGCCCAGGAGCAAAAAGGGTTGCTCCCGAAGAGAGAACACCCCCCCCACACACCAGAGATCTATATCGCGGGAAAATCCCTGTCGGAGGGGGAGAGATATCGTTTGCTAAGGGGGGGAAGTAGAACCGATCGGGAAAGTGAAGGGAAATAGAATCACCCTTTCCGGAAGTCGGAGGCAAAAGAGCTCATAAAAGAGGGAAAAAGGTTCGGACAATGGGGCAAAGACTAAATTTCCAGCCTTCAAGAAAAACTCTCCGAAAAGGAGACCTTCAGATCAAATATGCAAAAAAGAGAAGAGAGGACGATCCTCGGACGGGGAGGGGAGACCTCTCTGTCCTGGGAGAGGACGTTTTCTTCAGGGGGGGGCGGCGTAATCGGATTACCAAAAAGCAAGTTACTGCCTTCAAGAAGACAAGAGGGGAGAAATGAGCACTCATGTTGACGGCGAAAGAGGGGGTTCCGCCAGGGGAGGGAAAAGGCGTCACCGGCGCCCGTCGGGAGGGATCAAAGAAAAATATGAGTCCTGAAAAACAAAAAAAGGAGGATATATTTGCGCAGGAAAGAAGTTGACGCGCGGAGAAAAAAAAAGGGAGGTCACTGAGGGAAAAAAGAGCATCCAGGAAAAATTTTTAAACCGGGGGGATTCTGAGGGGGGAAAAAGTCCGAGGTTCACGGGAAGCCTTCCCTTCTGGGGGCTTAACAGATCTTCGCCAAAAACCCCTCGACAGGAAAAGAAAAAAAACCCAGCGGCCCCACTCCCCCTTTCTAGATAAGGCCAAGGCCCAGAGGGCGGGTTAGGGGAGAAGAAGCTTTTGAGAGAACAGAAGAAAGGCCGGACGCCGCCCGCGGTGGGAGAAAAAAGGAAAGGACTAGAAATGATTCTCTCAAAAGGGGAATTGCCCTTGGGGGGGAGGGAAGGAACGATGAGTTTCTCCAACTGTCTAGGAGGAGTCCTCCCCTAGATGAGATCTCTACCTGGTACAACGGGTTTTAGAACACAATTTCTATCAACCTTCGTGGCAGAGACTTCTTCCTTCCTCGGAAGTCGCCTCAAACGCAAGGAAGAACAGGCGGGATTCTGCTGCGGCGAACCGCCGGGGGGCGGAAGAGGGAAAAAGGTATTGACGAGGAAAAAAGCGCGCCGCCTGAGGCAATCCCTAAATTTCCAAGGGGGGGGTATCGAAGGAAAAAAGAAAGGATCGGAAAAGGCCGTAAGAGAAAGGCAAGGGATCAGTAACAACAAACCTGGTTCCCAAGCATCGAAGGTTCCTGTACGAGAACGTGGATACGAAGAGACCGGAGGAGAGCCAAGAAAACCCCATTTCAGGGACACCGCAAAGAGAAGGAGCCACTTCCCATCATAGAAAACCTCTTTCGGACCTCCTAGTCTCAGAAAGAAACTGATCGTCACAAAAATGAAGGAAAGCTCTCCATTCTTCCCTTGGGAAAAAAAAATAATTTTTAAGGGAACCCCCGTGGATGCGCCAGCCGGGGAAGACTTCCTCCAAGGGGGTCTTCGTTAGAGACACCACCCCCTAAAAGGGAAGGGAGGACAAAAGGTGTTTGAATACAGAAAAAAGGGTAGACGAAGAAAAGGCGAGATTGCCCTTCAAAAGGAGAGGAAGAAGGGAGAAACGGACCGTATGCTGAAAGAAAAGAGGCGCCCCGCGGAAAAAAAGAGAGGGACTCAATAATCCACCCGAAACCACCACACCTTGGCGGAACGGCCACACACCCTCAGCAAGAAACTTTGGACACCCTGGGTGGGCTTCATCCGAAACCAAGGTCACGGGGACATGCCCGGAATAGGGTGGCACTTTAGAGAGAAATCTTTCCACTGGAGAAAATAGCGCGCATTTTGGGGGGAGTTTTGGGGGGCGGGGAAAAGGTCGGAAAAGCCCTGGGTGTGTCTGGTGAATGGATTTCTTTGTGGGGACCTTCTAGTTAAAAGGGATATAAGAGAACGAACAATCTTGGGGGGTTCCGGGGTTCCCCCGGGGGGGTGAGAAAATAAGGGGTTTAGAAGTGATCTTTAAGAGGGGAACACACCCAGGGGGTGTGGACGTGCAAAGGGCTTTTGCAAAAGTCTCAAAAAAAGGGGGGGGGGCTGCTGTGGAGAAAGGGGGACGCAAAACCTTCAATTTTCGCAAATGTCAACCATAAAAAAAGGCACTCAAAGGAAGGTGGGAAGGGACGCTTCTAGAATGGGAAAAAAAGGTCAGAGAGGCAGCCTCTCTCAGACACCCAGCTTTAAACATTGAAGGGAAGTGTTTGGGCGGTCGGGGGGGATCTTTCTCAAAATTCTCCCCTGCTTGCAAAAGTCAGACATTTATCGGGGAAGTTTTCTCTTAGTTCACTCCTCATTTCTGAAGGGTCCGTAAAGGAGGTTAGGAGGGGGGGGAACGTCTTCCTGGAGAAAAAAGAATTTAACACCAAAGAGAAAAGAAAGGAGGAATCAGACTCGAAGGGGGACTCAAAGTGGAGAAAAAACAACTACGTGAAAAGGGCTGCATCTAAGAAGGAGTTCCCGTTTTTTGCTGGTTGCCGGAAAATCGTGGGAAAGACTGACGTAAAACTAATTTTGGGGTGGTGGTGGGGGGGGTTTTAGGGGTGTTATTGAATTTGTTATTTGTTCCCCAAGTTATTAGGTATAATAGTTGGTGTGGTTTGGTGTTTGGCGTTTCAGATGAACCGGTTTTCGGACGAAGAAAACCGTGTGTAACTTTTCAGAGAGAAGAAAAAACTACACGGCATCAAAACTGGAAGCTCTCTCACCAGTAGAGGAGTTCCCACTCTAAGAACGACCGCCCGGAAAGGCGTAGTATCGGGAACGCCGAGCGAAACGGAGAAAAAGGAGCGATCTTCCATCGTAAAGGAGGGGGCGTCCCGGGAAAAAAACGAAAAGAAAAGCCGAGGGAAAAGAGAGGCAGAACCCCTGGGAGAGCAGAAGCAGGGCAAGGAGATAAAATCCAGAAAAGAAAAAGGCTCATCATGAAATCTCTCGGTCTATCCCGGCCAAAGGAAAAAAAAATCTCAGAAGGCTGCTATCAAAAATACCAAGTCCCAGAAAGAGAGAATGCTTATAAGGGAAGGGAACAGCTCGGAGGGATTCTCAAATTTGAAAAAAAACGATAGCGCGAGGAAGGAAAAGAGATACCGCGCAAAAAAAAAAAGGCCTTTCCTCTTTATTCTAATTAGGAAAAATCGGATGGGAAACAATCATCTCAAAAGGCGATCTTTTTTCTTTAAAAAATTACATCGAGGGAGCTTTTATGAGGTTAATATCGATTCTATCTTTACGCGCAATCATCCAGTAAAAAAAACGCGAAGGGAGAGCAGACAGGGGGGGGGGGAAAAAGTATCTCAAAAAAAAAAAGGAGATCATCTCAGACTGGTCCGAATTGGGGGGGGGGAAGTTTGCTGTCAGCTTAATCCTGCAGAAAAAACAAATGCAGGGGGAAGGCCCTCGGGCTCCGGGGCGGACTGGAAAAGAGTCTTTGTCCCCTATTACTCCGGGGCTTTTCACTTTGCGGGGGGAGAACACACGGTCGAAAATGCCTTTTAGGGGCGGTCGGCAGTGCGGAACACACCGAAAACGAGCAAAACATGCAGTTGGGCAGGGGGGGGAGGGCGGGGGGAAAAACAATTAAAGACACGCCCGGTGGGGAGGGGAACGATGGTTGAGATCGGGGGGGAAAGGGTTGCCTGAAAGGTCTCCGTTGGGACGGTGTCGCAGACGGCCCCCCCTTAGGAGAGCGACAAAAAAAAAGGGGGCCAAGACCGGGGGGACATTAACACTACTTCGGGGGACGGGGGTGGTGACGTGTTGGGGGGGGAAGCGCCCCGGGAGACATCTTGAAAATGCGAAAACTCGTGGAGAGGAAATTTATAAAAAAATCGCAAGAAAAAAAAAAACCTATGGAGAGGAAGAGGATCAACAACAACCACTGAGGAGGGAAATCTCATAAAGGTTCTCTTCGAAGAACTGCTTTAAAGATCTCTAGCACTTCAGGGGAAGAAAAGACAAACGTCACAAAAATAAAAAGGTGAACTGTTCGACGGGGGGACCGTCCTTGAGGGCATTTAACAAAAGAACCCCAGGTGAGGAAAGTGCCTGGGAAAAAACGATCTACGGGGGGCGCCACCGGCTCAACTCGTCAACACAGACCAACCAGGAAAACGCAACAAAACGGGGCTGCGCGTCCGTAATCAAACGCCCAAAAGAGGGGTAGATATCGAAAAGAAAGAGGGATCCAGCAAGGGGTACGCCACCGGCCGCTGAAAAAAGAAAGAACCGGGGGGAACAGCGCAAAGGGATCTAATCAAAAAGCGGTGCAGACCGGGGAAAGCGCCGCCTGAATCAAGGGGAACAGCGGCCAACCAGATCCTGCAATTGAAATCAGCATCGGCGAGGGAGATGATCGCATCAACTCAAAAGGAAAAGACATCTCACGCGAGCAGGGGGTCATCCTTCAAAAACCTCACGTGAGAGAAAAAGTGACGGGGTACCCTCACAAGGAGGAAGGAAATCATGCTCCTGAGATGCCACTACTCATCCAGAATCCAAATAATCTTGCGCAGGCCGCGGGGAAGTCTTCACGAAAAAGAAAAAACCCCTTGCCTCAGAGAGGGTTCTCGCTGAAACATCAAAAAGCGGCCAGAGGGGAAAACGCCCCTGGGTCAGAAATGTTGGTGCCGAAAGAGCGAAATCTATTCTTGAAAGATCGCACGCTGGGGAAAGAAGGGGGGCCACAAAAGGGGTAACGCGCGTGCCTTAGAAGTGGGGGGGGAAGGAAAGAGCCGAAGGGAGAGATTTTCAGTCGGAGGGAGCCCGCGGTTTCTCAAAGGGAGGGGCATGAGGTTTAAGGGGGATTTGCGCGCGCTGGGGGGGCTTGCTCTTAAGTCTTTCCTTTGAAGCCGCCCCTGAGGAGGGGGGGGGAATTTGCTTCTACTTTGGAGGTGCCTATCTCAAAGAAAGGGTCCCTTCTCTTGAAGGGAAGGAGGGGGGGACTGGGCCAATCCCTATACATGAAAAAAGAAACTCCGCCGTGCCCGGAGGGAGACGCCTTAAATTTGGGGAATTTCCTCTCGCCGAGCCAGAGTGTCGAAGGTCTGAGGAGGAGAGAAATACTCTCAGAAGTGATAGCCTGAAAAGTCGCACGAGCAGGGGAAAAACCCGGAAGGAAGAAAAGGTAGGCCTAACCCTCAACACACTCTGCACGCAGTTGGTTCAAGAAAATACATCCCTTTCCGGAAAAAACCTTTCTCTTCAAAGGCATCTTTTATCTGGGGGAAAGGGATGTCAGAACGCCAGCCGCAGCCAGAAAGAACAGCAGACGCCTAAAACGACAAAGCTGCTAGCGCGATCACGCGGGGGGGACGGGAAAGAAAAATAGAGCTGCGCCAGGAGGCCGCAAACACTATCAGCGGAGGGGGCTGTTTCGGGTAGCCGAGGGGGGGGGGGCACTGGCGCGATATCGAAAGGGGGAGGGAGGGAAATAGTGCGGAGGGGGACCTTTCCGAAACCCACGACAAACAGCTAAAAAATTTTGCTGATTTAAAAGGCCCATCATAAAGGGGAACTATCTTCAGGTGGGGGGAAGTTCTTTGCTGGCGTGAAAAAAAAACAATGATTGAAAACACGAAATCACCAAAAAAGAATTGTGGCGCGTAGGGGCACACAATCACAAAATAGTTAATAAAAAAAAAAAATCGAAGCGTTTAACGAAAAGCCCACCGACGAGAAAAGCTATTGTTTCGAAGGCACGCGGAGGACGAGAGCAAGGATCCTCATAGGAGGGCCGGAACCGGTAGGGAGGAAGATCTGGCCGCACTCAAATAGGGGGGGGAGGCGTCCCCCTTGCAAAAAGGGAACGCTTTTTCGAAGAACGCCATCATCATCAAAAGGAGGGGACGGCGTGGAAGAGTCCGTTCGGCAGAAGAAAAAAAAAAGGGGAGGGGGATGCTTTCGGAAAAAAAACGCCTATGGTCGAAAAAAACGCCTGCACAGTGGGGAGACCACCAAAGCCCGGCATCTTAGGAGGGGATATTCCGGAAATTGAAAACAGGATCTTGAAGGGGGGTGGGTCCTGCCAGGGGGGGCCTTTCACCTAAGGAAAGGTGCTAGTCGCGCGGAGGGGGAGGGAGAGTCCCTGAAGGAACGATTATTATTCGCAAGCTTGCCCCGGGAGGGAAGGAGGACTGCCGTGGTCCTGATGGGAAAAAAAAGGAAGCGCTCCGGGGGGGGGCCTGTCAAGGAGATGTGGGGACGAAAGGAAAAAACGCGTGGGGGCCGCGTCCGAGCATCGCCAGGGGGGAACCTCCAGAAAACCAGGAAAGGGGAAAGGGGTCTTTCTAAAGGGACGCGGCGCGGTCTACAATAGGGAAAAGTAGCCGGGAGCCACCAGTAAGGGGGGGGGAGGAAAAGATCTTCAAGAAAGGGAAAAAAAAGCCGCGCTCATCAAGAACGGACGCCGTCTATAGAGGGAAGGGGTCGAAAAAACCTGTCCCAAAGAAAAAAAAAAAAGCGATGGAGTTCCCCTGAAAAAGGGAAATTCATCTCTGGGAATTCCTCGAACCGTTTGGGGGGGGAGCATCGCAAGCACGGAAAGAGGAAAAATGGAAGCCTTAGCTAAAAAAAGCCGCCGCCTGTTGGAAAGGAAAAATCGCATCTTAAAGAAAATACTAAAGGGGACGGCGGTAGGGGACTCCTTTGAGGGAAAAGATGGGTTGGCGCTCGCGGGCGGCCGAATCGGAGGAAAAAAGAGTTACGGCCTTGGGGAAAAAGAGGAAAAAGAAGTCCGCCTCATCAGGGGGGGAATCTCGACGATGAAAAAAAGCAGGTGACATGCCGATGAAAAAAGAAAAAAAAAGGGGTAAGAACGGGTCGCTTCCTGCGCAAAGAAGAAGAAGGGAGAAAACAACAACGAGGATAGGAAAAAAAATTAAGCTACCTAGAGGAGTCAAATCCGCATGGAAAATGCGCAAAAAAAAGCCCACTCTTCGGAGAAGGGTTTCCTTAAGAAAGGAAGAGTCGCGCGGGGGGAAAAGGGTACGGCCGCTGGGGGAGGAAGAATATCGTAAAAAAACGGAGAAAAGACGCCGAGAAAACAGCAGGCGACAGGGAGGAAAGAAACGCCCGGAGCGAATCGTAATGCGCTTTTTTTTTGCAAAAGAAAGAGACGCGACAGCGGAGGAATTTCATCTAAAATCGATAAAAAAACCGAGAAGGGGAACACGAGTTGTCGAATGGCAAACTTGGGGGGGGAGAAACTTTTCCGGAACCCTGCCGAGATGAAGAAAACCAGCATGTTGTAGGACCTCAGTAGGAAAGAAAGAACGATCGTGCCAGGGAAAAACCACTTCTACGTCCGCCGGAAAAAAAAAAGAAAAGCTCATCCGGATCGTGCAAAGGGGGGAAAGCGAGCAAAAGCCAAGGGGGGGCCTCCGAACTCGTCGAGGAATAGAACCGGGTCAGCCGGAAAAACCAAAGGAAAGGCTGAAGCCCGAAATTTCCAACGCTGAAAAGCAGAGCGGGGTTTGCAAAAGAAGGCATACTAGAAGACTTGACCTCCTGAAGGGGACCCTTACCCCGCGGCCCGGGGAACCGTGGAACCAAAAAGAAAAAAATGGGCTGCCGAGCAAAAAAAAAAAAAAAAAGAACAAAGCTCGTAGCGGCGAAAAAAACCACGGGGCAGGCAAAAGAGAAAACAACGAGGCGAGAAAGGAGGGAAAAAGAAGTCCCTCGTTCAGCCGTTCAGGAAAGAGCGCCAGCCAAGAACGGAAGGTCACAGAAAAGATGGGGACGCCCACGAATGTCCAGATCAGGGAGAAGGGGAACGCGGAAAATAATAAAACCCGGCAGCACGAAGATGCGGCGGAACAACGAAACCGGGAACAACAAATTGTTTCGCCAAAAAGGAGGGAAAGGGGGTGTAGACTAAGGAAAGGAAGCGAGAAAATGCAGGAAAGAAGAATATCCGGAAAAAAAAAAAACGTGAATGCGGGGGGAAAAGGGCGGGGAAAAAAACGTTTCCCACAGGGACGGCCATCAAAACCACAAAAAGCCCGACTGGGAAAGGGAAACTCGTCCTGAAAAAAAAGTCAAAGCAAAAAAAAACAAACGCTGGGGGGGCCCCGTTCAGACCTCAAACGATTGTGCAATGGGGGGAGGAGAAAAAAAAGGAACGCCAAAAGAATGCCAAAGAAAAAAAAAATCCTCCAGGGCTCTTGATTTTCGGAAAAAAAAACAGAAAACGCTATTCCTGAAGTCTAACTAGAAAAGGGGAAGGTTAAATGGCTGCGAAAAAGCGAAAAAAATTTTGAAAAAGTATGAACCTCTGTATTTCTCAAGGTTTTTTGGAACAAGCTAAAAAAAAGAAAACGCATTCACGGGCCTTTTAACTTTAAAAAAGGGCCTTCTTCCCAAAATCTCGCAAACGGAGAAAGTAAAAAAGGGGTTCTAAAGGAGAATTTTGCTCCTGTGGGAGGGGCATGAGGAAAAGGGAAAATGTCCCCAAGGGCCTCCTATGGGATCGTGCGGGGTCTCCGAAGACCACCTTCTGGAAAGAGCCTCCAGAGGGAAGCCTCCCCCTCCCACGAATTTCTTCTGCATGGGGACTGTTTTGAGGAGATCGAGCTGAAAGGGGCAGCTCTAATGAGAAAAGGCAAAAAAGCCGCACGGGAAAAATCTCGATAAACGAACGGGTGCGCGGGTGAAAAAGCGCGTTCCGAGGCAATTGCTTGGGGAAGCGTGAAAAAAAAAAACCTCTTGAACACCCTCTCCGGATCTGGGAACACTCCGCCTCAGGGAAACGAAAAAAGTTTGAAAAAAGGGAGCCAGCAACTAACGGTATATTTCGAATGGAGTGCAAAAAGGGGTTGGTTTGGTCAACGGCAAAAACGTCTGGGGGTACTCGACATAGGCTGTCTTGGGTTTCTCTGCAAAAAACTGTTCTAAGGGGGGGTTTTGCTGCGAAAGCGGCGACGAGGGGGGGTCTTCAACTTATCAAGCCAGCCATAAACGCCAGAAGGATTGAAAGGGGGGCTCTAAGACCCTGCCCCGGGGGGAAAAATTGACACATAAAGGACACAATGAAAAAAGAATCGACATCGACCCGAAAAAAGCGGCGTAAAGGAAAGGAGGAAAAGTGGGACCAATCCCCTAGCGAAGTAATCTCCAAAAACTGTTCGGAAGGATAGCATCGGAGAAAAGTCTAATCCATTAAGAAATTCCAAAGGAAAAAGAATATCTCCAGCCTTTTCGCTCCATGCACGGAGAAAAAAAACCATGTCCCTCGAACAAGACATTTCCCAGAGAGAAGAAATCTTCCAGAAGAAAGAAAGAGGACACCCTCTCCGCTGGATGGACCCCTCTCGAGACGCCGATTTTTGGGGGTGGTACCTCGAAAATTTTGCACACATTCCAAATTCCCCTCCTCCTTGCGGGCCCGCTAACCCCAGGGGGGTCTTCGTCCAGGGAGGGAGAAGCCCGAAGAGGAGCTGGGAAGAAATGATTAACCAGCGGAAGGGGGGGAAATGCAAGAATCTCTTAGGCGCAGAGGGGGGCAACCCATAATACCAACACCTTCAGGAGTTCCTCCCGAGGACTCACTCTCGACCTCGGGTACAGGGTCTTCGATATCAGAGGCAGTAAGGAGTAAGGGGAAACACAGGTAAACACCCGATCAACCGCCGTCCAGGAATAGGGGCACCGAAAGCTGAACAATCATCGAGGAGGATTGTCGGGGGGGGGTAGAAAAGGAAGTTCCCGGTTGCCTATCGTCCGACGAAGACTTGGGGGCGCCGGCTCTTCTACTCAAGAATGGCACTCGAAGCTCGAAAAGGCACTTCGGGGGACCTTGATGAAAAAGGTGCGAGGGTTTTGGGGTGCCTTGGAAGATCAATTGCGGAAAAAAGACACGCGAGCTGAAGGGAAAAGCGGAAAGGAAAAGGTTGAAGTCTCCGGTAATAAAATATTAAAAAAGGTCGGAAAACTCTGGCGGGGAAAGAAGAGGAGCTTTTCCAAAAGGTTTTGCGCGCGACACGGGGTTCGGCAGGGAAAAACGGTAATTGGAAAAAAAACCGATACAAGTTTCTGATCTCAAAAAATAGAAAAGCATCACATTGCCGGGGGGGGGGGGGGGAGGTGATGCGCAGGGGAAGAACATTATCGACTCCTGGAGAATCTATGGGGAATGATCTTCTCAAAAAGTGGCGTGCCAAAACCGCGTTCTCTGGGGGCTCCTACCAAAGAATCAGCCGACAGGAAAAAAAGTGGGGAGCGACCGACCCACTGTTGTTTGGAGACGGAAAGACCGACGTCCGGAGTTTGGGGTAAAGAACCGTTACGTAAAAGGCTCCTGAGAATCATCAGTCGAAAAGGCCTCTCTCCCCCCAAAGCTCGGGCCAAAAAAGGAAACAATTGAAAGCGCCCGGACCGCGGCGCCTATGGTGTCAGAAAAAAAGAACGTATTCTTATGAAAAAAAAAAAATCGTTCCGAAAAACACGTGCAAGGGGGGAGGGTCAAATGGGAAAGCTTGTTGGAAGCTCGAGAAGAACTGATCCTCGGCTGCATAACTTCAAATGCTTGGGACTCTGACGGAGGGGAAAGGGACAAAAAAAAAGGGACGAACCAATGCAGGAGGGAAAGTGACGGGAGAAGGGGCCCCCTACGAAAAGGGGGGGGGGGGCGGCGCCCAAGACCCGAATCGTAAAAGCGGATTACCCGGGAAAGCCCTGCTAGGGGAAGGGAAACGAGGAAAAGGAAAAAACTCCAACTTCAGAAAAGAAAGATATCCGAGCATGAGAAAAAAAAAAAAAATGGATCTCGACGAAAAAAGCCTCGAAAGCCCTACCGATCGCAGAAAGAGAGATCCTCGAAAAGGAAGACGGCAGAAAGGGGAGGGGCTCCTTCCCCTGAAAAAAAAACACACCCATGAATTCAAAAGGGAGGGTTGGGATGCAGCTAAAGAGGGGAGGGCATCTGATGCAAGCCAAAGGAGGAACAAAACATCCAAAACGTCCTCTTTAAGAAGTTACGCATATCATCCGCACAACTAAAAAAAAAGCGATGCCAGGCGTCGCAAAACTGCAGGAAAAAGGCGCGGGAAAAAAAGCTCGGCAACGACAGGACTACCGCCAGAAAAAAAAAATTGAGAAGGAGGATTTATGACCGCCTTTCTCGGAAGAGAAGGACGAGGGGCCGCCAGAGGGGGTTTCGTCGAAAGGGAAGTCTCCTCATAGCTCTTCAACTGGGACCATCCATTTAAGCCCACTAAAGAAGGGCCTGGTATCAGGGTCGCCGAGAAGCCTCGAAAAGGGTCAAATTTCGAAAAAAGAAAAAATCCTCGAAAAATTTCAGAGAAAAACCTGGATATCTGGGAGCGCGGGCAAGACCGCCCGGGGTCAACGGGGGGGCCTTTATCAACGCCCTATTACGAAACATTCTCCGAGGCGGTTCTCCTGCAGTGGGGACGGGTGATGGGGGGTTCCTTTGGAGGTTCTCCAGGTCAAACTTGTACAGGGGGGACGGCTTAAAAAAAGGGAACCGAAAAAGAGGCCTGGGGGAAAAAAAAACACGTCTGCCGAGGGGGGGGGGGGCGCCTTGCTCTAACGGGGGGGAACCCTCATCGGAAAACGAAGAAGCGGGGAGAGTCCTCTCTTCGAAAGGAAATCTGAATGAACTTTTAACACTCGTGCCCCCCCTGAAGGGGGGATTCTAACTCAGGGGGGGGGCCCTTCTTTCTTTAGAGGGTCTCGGAAGCATAAGGATGGGGATGTTCTGACGGGCTAAAAAAATGCCGCGAGAGTTTGATCAATAGAAAAAGAAAAAAAAGACGCAGCGAAAGCGCGGCGCCGCGGAGCGCTTAGGAGGAAACCCTCCAAACCTGTACGGGGATTTGGAAAAACTACGGCCCGTCGGGAGGAAAAGGGTCGCGTGGCAATTGGGGGAAGGCCGTTAGCGGGGAGCGGGTCCGTGCAAGGAGAAAAAAGCAAGAACCGCCGCGAACCCGCGCAAGCGGAGGGGACCCACGAAAGGGGGGGAAATGGCGGGGGACCGCCTGGCACCAGAAAAAGAGGGATGCGCCATCAAAACGCCTCAACCACGAAAAGGAGGTGAACTGGTGGCGGGAAAAAAAAGGGAAACCGACGTTAATCCGGGGGAGGAAAAAAAAAAGAATGTCCGCATGGAAAAAAAGAAAGTGCCGGCAGGATGGGGGTCAAAAAAAAAAAAAGGAAGAAACCAGAGAAAACAAAAACCCCGATGTGCGAATGAAAGAAAAAAAGCCCCATGGTAAACAATCTGAAAAAAGGAGGTTCCTCCGGTGGGAGTTCCCAAACAAAAAAAAGTGATTCTCACGTCCAAAGTCAACGCAGAAGGGGGTGGGAGGTCTTCCGGTGAGCACAATCACCCAGAAGTTTAAATCACGCAAAAGAGAGGGGAAGGAGTTCACGCCAAAAGAAAAAAGGCCACGCGCGAGGGGTCGCTCTTATCCTTTTCTGGGGCATGGGGGGGGAAAATCTAGGAAAAAAGAAAAAAAATTCCCTGAGCTTGACAGAAACGAATTACTATACGGGGGGAAAAGGGGGGCAACTCCATGCAGGGGAATGATGCGTAAAAAGAAGGGTGGAACGCGTTCGCAGGAATACCGGACATCAAAAAAGAAAAAAGGTCACGTCCCCAAAAAAAAAAGGGAATATCTTCGGACGCTGATGGCTGGAAGAAAAACGCCTATGGCCGACAATAGTTCAGGAACGTTTCGGTTGGGGGGAAACCTCCACCGACCCGAAACCAATTTCTTGAGGGGGAAGGGATATTCCCGCGGCAGAGGGGAAAACACCATTATCTTACCATTCAAAATATCCGAAAGTGGGGGCGTTGAAAGATGGCATGGGGGGGGAAAAACGTCACGCGCCCCGGGGCCTCGGAGAAACTGACGATGATTAGGAAGGGGGGCTCGCTAAGGGGGGTTCTATCGCCTGCCCCGTGGGAAAAGAGCCCTAAACGCTCGTCTCCACAGGGGGGGAGGAAGGCATCAAGGGAGGGGTCCCCCTGAGAAGTTCCGTGATAGGCAGGCGGAGGGAAAAAGCAGCGCAGGAAGTGAAAACCAGCCATGGAATTGAAACAGCGAGTCTTCGGCGCGAAGGGAAGGGGGGGGGAAAAAGGAGACGACAAATATTCCAAAAAAAGACCCACCTGCGTGTGAAAAGCACCGCGATCGACAGGCCTGCGGCCGGAAGAAGGAAGGGGGGGAGCCGTGGGTCGGGAAAGCGACCGGTGAGAGGGAACTCAACCATGCCCGGTAAATCATCTAGGGAAGAAAAAGCATCCTCTACCGGGGGGAAAAAAAAAAATTGGAATTCGCCAAGAACGGTAAATTTCGTCAGGAAGAAGCGGCGCCCCGAAAAAAAAAAGAGCCTTCGATCAAAGGAAGGCGACGTGAGATCAAAAAAGGGGAATCTCCCGTGAGAAGGGGGCTGGCTCTGGTGGCGAAAAAAAGAACTTTCTCGATGGCGGGCGGGAAAGACCAGCCGCCGTTTTAACGGAGGAACGAAATGTTTCCCTGCATCAAGAAAAAGTGAAAGAACCAATGTTTGACGAAAAAAAGGAAAAAGGCGAATGTTGTTGCCTCAGGGGGGAACCCGCCGCGTCAAGGGAAAAGGAGCAAAAGG
>Ga0179593_1723490_pt1 | contig 13782 bp, 19 predicted proteins | sample CZODoug2_1_08_16_FD_185931 | JGI IMG/M metagenome (GOLD analysis project Ga0179593, IMG submission 185931) | Vadose zone soil fungal communities from Angelo Coast Range Reserve, California, USA - CZODoug2_1_08_16fungal (PacBio error correction) | ecosystem: Environmental > Terrestrial > Soil >...
AAACCGGATCAGAGATCGTACGCGTTCCTGAGGAGGGTAACCATCTGCGCCAAATTATGGTAATGAAGGCGAAAGGTTCGAAAAATTTTGGGGGAAGAGACGGCTGGTGTGGGGGCCCAAAAATGTAAAGAGTGTTTGAGAACGGAACCTATCGTCGATGGGCCGGAACGGGGGGGGTTCATCCCGCTAAACAAGTGGGGAAGAGACTACGCCTTAGCTTATGAGGAAAAAAGAGAAAGGGTCCGGTGAAAGGAGAGGTGTGTTACTGGGAAAAAAAAGGAGGCCGAAGAAGAACTGAAAGGAAGGGTACACACCCCAAAGGGGGGCTAGTCGGGAGGGGGGAAGTACGCGGATGCCAAGGTCCAAAGGGAACAAAGACATAGGAAAAAAGTCTCGACTTTTTCAGTGGTTGCTCAGGAAAAGTTTCGTGAACAGTTACGGAGCGGTTGGAGGGAATGGCAAGGTCAAAAGTTAAAAAAAGAAAAAAAAAATATTTTGGGGGGGGAAAAAGGGAATGATCACGTCCTGAGCGCTGTGACCAAGCCCAAACTGACATAGGAAAAGTGTTCCACAACCGAGCTGGAAAAGAGGAGGGCCTGCGGCCATGAGGTGACCAGAAGATGGAGAGGGGGGAGGAATCTTAAGATAGGATGTGAGCGTTTTTGAGAAGTAGGGGGGGGCTGGGTCCGGCCACTGGGAAAGAAGACAAGAAAGCCTCAACCCCAAAAAGGAAAAAAGAAAGGAAACCCAAAAGGTCAGGAGGTACAAGGGAAGGAGTTTGTTATATCCTCCTTTACGGGGGCAGATTCGGGTAACCAGACGAGGGGGAGAGTCAGGAGCCAAGCTACAGGAAGGGAGGAGAATTCCGCGGAAAGGGGAAGGGAGAGAGAGACCGGATCTTAGGTTTTTATCTACAGTCACACAAGCGAATCCAGAACGCTTCGCTAAGGAAAACCGAGTTATGGAATAAAGGGGGGAGATCAGAGAAGGGGAAGAAACATCTTAAGAGAACACCAATGCTCAGTCTTTCTATGAACAAGCGGACCCCGGGGGGGGAGACTCGCTCTAGCTCCTAAAAGGAAGAATCATTGGAGCTATAAATCGAAGCCTTGGAGGTGCCGGCTCTAAAGCTCCGTCCAAGCTGAAAGCACGGGGGGGACAAAAAGGACTAGTGTCAAGAGGGACAAAGTGTCGGCTGGTGGCCTTCAACGAGCCAGAATCTGGGGGAGAAAAGTCTCTTTTCTAGAAGAGACAAAGAGCACCACCCCGAGGATTCTAGCTTCGTATGAGGATGGGCGGGGGTGGTGTAGGGGGGAAGCTAGGCAAATCACCTGTTTCAAAGCAAATAGTCGAAGATTGTGGGTAACTTCAGAAGACAGAAATCAAAAGGGATTGATCAGGAAAGAGAGCAGCAAAGGGATCAAAGAAGCCCAGTGTAGAAAGGGAGACAGAGTCATGGTTGAAAGAGTACCTGCTGGAATTAAAAAAAAAGGAAAAAAGGGAGAAGCTGGAAGAAGACGTCGATAGAACGAGAAAAAAGTGCGCATTGGGGGGGGGTTGTTAAAATCTCCTGCAATCAAGAAAAAAAAAAATTCAAAAAAAGAAAGGAAGACAGATGGAGGACTTTCACCGCCCAGGACACCAAATTTCTTCTACAGAAATGTCTTTACTTGGAGAAATCTAGGAGTGATCAATTCGAAAGGAGAAAGAAAGGGGGGGGATGCAAGGATGGGGGGGGGAGGGCCTTGGATCACCTCCTCTAAGTTTCAAGAAGCATTCTATCGGAAGTATGCGAGATGCCCTAAATTGTAAGCTGGCGTGAGATGGGGTCCGTTCTGAAAAGCGGGAGAGGGGATTGAGGGGGAAGAGGGGGGGGTTGGGGGGGTGTTAACAGAGCCTTTTAGGGGTCTTGCAGAATAAATGCCAAATCATAAAGAAACAAGTCCAAGGCTGTTTGGCTTAGAGAGAGAATCCGCAATGAGTCCCGCATCAACCCCAGTTCAAGAGGACTATGTCCAAGAAGAAAGATCGATCCAATCCAGGAAAAAAGAAGAGAATCCACTCCAAAGAGGACAAAGGAGAGGGGTGGAAGCGCCCTATAAGATCACCCATTCAGCTTAAAAATTTCCGCAAAGACAAAAGCAACGTCAACTCTTTCAATCCAGAGAAGTAGAGATCTCAAAGAGAGAGGAAAAAACCGGTCTCGTTCTGGAAGAAAAGGAGGGATAAAGAGGATTTTTTTTCTATTTGAAGAAGATATCTACCAGGTCCGGCCTCCATATGGACAGCCACTAAGGAAAGAAGGGGGTCAAAATTGGGTTGTAGCACCCAGTGTTTTGTGAGGACTTTTGGGGAAAAGAAGGGTTACCTGGTGGGGCGCATCTCCTCGAGGGACGGGCTACCGAAGAGAGAAAGAGGAAATGTTGGGGAGGGGGGAAAAGGAAGGGGGATATGTGGTCCTAAAAAGAAAAGAAAGTGGGCGGAAGGAGAAAAAACGCGGATCAACGACGAAACGGCTCCAACAAGACCAGCTCTTACCACCTGGGAAATCTCGCATTCAAAGAGAAGAGCATGTGCCGAAAAAAAAGAGTCAAAGAAAGTGAAAGATGATGGGGTGTCACGGAAAGAAGAGCTGGAAGCGCCGGAAAATCACTGTCGCACGCCTCGAGAAGAAAGAAGAGAGGGTAGAGAAAGGGATCGGCCGGGTGAAGAAATATATAAAAAAAATAGAAAGGGGAAGGTACGTTGCGGAACCGGAGGAACGCTCTCAGACGCAGGCTCAAATTGGAAAGCGTTCGACGGAAAAGAATTTTTTTTTCTGGAAAGCTGGGATTGGTGCCGCTTGGAAAAGGGCAATAACAGTAACTCTCACGGATGCCATCAGAGTCTAAGCTAGAGTTGATGACCGGTGAGGCACAAGGAAATTCTATTCAGGGGAAGTGAAATCCGAAAGGAGCAATCTCAAAGAAAAGGAGGGGCAGAAGAGGAGGGAGAGAAAAAGAATCAGTAGGACAAGCCATTAAAATCCCGAACTATCCGAAATATGATATCGTTTTGGGGGGGGAAGAGGGGGTATAAGAAAAGGATCTGGCTAAAGAAGGTAAAAATTGGCATTCTTGAGAAGGACAGCTGAAAAGACAGATTGTAAGACGTTGCGAGGGACGATCCTCTCAGAGGGGCTTGGCAGAACTGAAATAAGGAGGACTAAAACGTCTATAACGCCAAGGCGGTTAGGAGAGAAAGGATCCAAACTATTTCCGAGGAAAGCGGACGACTCCAAGAATTCGTTCAGGAAACCAAATATAAAGGTCATGAAAATAGACGACGCGAAAGGCGCTGGTCGGTGGCGGGGAAATAGAGCCTCCAGAAGTTCAGGAGGATCCTGTAGGCTTCACAGACCGCACTGACGCGTAGGAAGGTGAAAGAATCTATAATGTCTTGTTTCCGGGAAAACCGGCCAGACCAACCTTCCAACAAACGACAGAAAGAAAAAAACCAATGAGTACGAGGTGGTCAAAAAAAGGGTGTAAAAGGCGACAGGGGGGCAGGGAGGGGACGTTCTATCATGACGGAAGGGCAAGAACATCCAAAAAGTCCTCTTAAAAACGAAGGGAAAGGTAATGAAATTTAAAGATTTCAAGGGAGAAACTGAGAAGGAGGGGAACTCCAAAAAAACAATCCAGAAGGAAGCCATATTCTTAAATTTAGTGAACTGGCCAGGGCCTGACCCGAGGGCAGTGTGGGGGGGGAAGATGGTCACCTCGAGCGGCTTTGAAAAAGGGAAAAGAGGAGGAATTGGAAAATGTGGGTAGGGGGGGGCATCGATCAAAAGTTACAGGGAACGGACAGGAAAATCGCACCGAGTCAAGGAAAAAAGCATAATCACTCGGACGACTTGGAGAGGAGGAAGCGAGGGGGGGGGGAGAATTATAGCAAAAAATGACCTTGGCATGAATCGTTCATACACAATCGACCTAGCCGAAAACAGGCGGGAAGGGACGATTCGCCATCCTTCTGTGGAAAGAAAGAAGGAAAGAAGATTTTGGGAGAAAGGGAAGCAAAGGGAGCTTTCCATGTCCCTTAATCGAGTTAGCCAGACTAGGACGGGGGAGACATAGATCCCGGTCTGAACATTCCCAGGGGCGGGAACAGCATGGTCGCCTTGGGCAGGAATGCCAATCAGGGGTTTTAAATCAAGGTCTTAGGGTTACAAAAATGTAGGCACGCACTAAAAAAAGAATTCATGTACTTACAGAATTTGGCAAAAAGGGGGTTATCGCAAAGAGAGGTGCAAAAAGCAACCCTTCGGGGGCGATGAGGATAATAGAGGTTGGTACAAGGGGACGGAGAAAAAAAGAAAAAAGGTTTGTTTAGATGTGGAAAAAGTAAAAGGAAAAAAGGGGACGAAGGTAAAGCATGGAAGCTATCGTCCCTGCTCGGCAGGGACACTGTTGTCGTTGTGGTTTAGGTTGGGGTGGGGAGTGTAAAGGGGAAGGAAGTCCACGGCGAGAAGAGGATTGTTTAGGTGGCCCAGTTTTTTCCCTGGGAAGAGTAGATAATAAGGGAGCAAAGTACTTCCATCCGGAGAAAGCCGAGGGGGAAGCCAGTCGAGGCTTGCGTGGGCGGCAGGGCCTTTTTGAAGGGGAGATGTGGCGAGGCATTTAAAAAACCAAGAATACAACAGAACAATCATTGGAGAAGAAAGAGGGGGGGGAGGTACCTGCACGAAGACTGGAACCAGAAGTTTGGTAACTGAAAGACAAGGAAGAGAAGGGGGGCGATTGAAGAAGGAGAGTTGGGGAAGAAAAAAACTTGGGGTAAGGATCCCTTGCCGCCGCATCTCGGTCCGCGCATAAGGAGGAACCACAGCCGTAGTCAAAAGGAGAAAGAACGGTGAAAAGGGGTTGAGGGGCTTAAAGGGCGGCCCTCAAGCCAGAACCTGTTGGTATCAGACAGAAACGCCCAAGAAAAAAAAACGGTTCAGGGAGGAAAGGACTTTAATCGGGAGGGAGGGGGGGGTTTAAATGGGGAGTGCGGCGTGGATCAGAAAAGGGCGAAGGAATAAGCCAAACGGGAAATAAAAAAAATTTACACCTAAAGGGGGATTTAAAGAAAAGCGGTAATAGTGTGGAAAAGTTCAAAGACCTTGTTTGAGGGAAGTGACTGACTGTGATTAGAGAATCCGATGGGGCAAAAGACAACTGGAGGAGAGAGGGGATTCATTCGCCTAAGTCAAAGTCCTTTCTCTTAACACGAGCTAAAAAAAGAAAAATCATAATCGCGACTTCAAAAGGGGGAAGGAAGAAGTGTGAAATTATCGGGTACGTTTAGTTAGGAGGAGGCATCACAGAGAGTCAACAAACAAGAAAAAAAACGGGGACCCAAGGGAAAAAAAAGTAACCAAGAGACAAGTAGATTTAGAACTACGTGGGTGTTTTGCAGTCGGGAGGGTCTTAGAAAAGTGGCCGGAGAGCGGAATTGTCCACTCTTGCTCAACTCCTTGTTCCCAGAAGAGAAGTATTCAAAAAGACTAAAAATGCTCGGTAAGCAAGGAAGAGTGCAAGAAGAATGCGCAAACGAAAAGAGCACCACGCTCAGAACAGAATTCCACCTCAAGAAAACGCCGGCTTCAAAACACGAGAAGGAGGGGGATACCGGGGGGGGCAGAATAGTACCACGGTCCCCGGCTTGGTGTAGGAACCAACTCCTTTGTAGGAAGGGGTCTTGAAAAAAGGGACTGTAGAAAAAGGGAAGACAAACTCTGTCCAATGCTCCAACTTCCTCTAGAAGGAAGATACGGCTACCTTTAGAAGGGGCAACCAGAGGGATCATGGCAATTAGTACAAGCGTGACAGGAAAGGAAAGGAGTGATGCATCCCCCCACCTGCATCACAAAAAAAGAGGCTTGAAGAGGACCTAAGGCCCCCCCTACAAAAAAGAAACCACCAAGAAAAACCAGAAGAAAAAGAGGGGGACTACGGCTATCGAGGGGTGCCCACTTTTGGGGGAGCAGCAAGAGGGCGTCAAGAAATAACCGCGAAAAAAAGGACGGAAGGACTCAAGTGGTAGGTGTTCTGTGAAAAAAGAAAACGGTCCCCAAAGCATAGGGAGCTAGGACCATATTGAACCTCCAGAAAGAGCAGGGAAAGGCGGAGAATGCAAAGGGTCATAAAGGGCTACACGGGAAAAAGGGGAAAGTTTTGGAAAAAAAGAAACACAGGGGGACTTTAAGAAGGATTTGGAGGTCAGACCCAAGAGTGGTTACCAGGAAAAGGACGCGGGGAAGACCTGAGGGAGGAAGGTGACTTCATCCCAGGATGTTGGCCCAAAACCAAAAAGGGTAAGCGTCAGTAAGAAAAGAAGGACGTTCAAAACAGACAAATCGTACTGGACTGGAGCAAGGAAGAGCCTGACTGTACTTTCTAGTCGGGGACGGGTTTAGTGGAAGATGAAGGAAAGTCATCGTATTCGAAAAAGGAAGATCTCGGAAAAAAACATTCACGAAAAAAGAGACGATGGCTTTGTCAACGGAGGCGAGGGAGTGAACGAGGTTACGGAGCGTCCCGGAGGAAAAAGAAGGGGCAAAAAACGTAAACCTCGAAGTGACTAAAGAAACCACCAAGAAGAAACCGTAACCCAAGACCTACAAGACCTCTCCTTCACCATCTGGAGAGAACATGCAAGAGTGTTCAAAAGAGAGTTTCAACCCCGAGGGAAAGGGGAATCATGCTCGTCGGGGTAATTGGTGTTAGGATAACGCCCAATAACCGATGAAGGGAACCGTTGAGTGGCCAAAAAAGAGAAAGAAGAACCTGGGCGCGTTTTTTCAGAAAGGGGGGCCACTTCCAGAAAATACCACCGAGAAAACCCGGCAAGACAAATCAGACCCTGGGGGGGAAAAAAAGGAACCAAAGTTGTCGATTCAGTTTGTCTATTGTCTTTTTGGGCTGACTAGGGGATGAGAAGTAAATGGACGGGTCAGGGGAGAGTCGGGCCGGCCTTAATTGTGGTCAGGAATGGTCACAGACTCATGGGGAGAAGGTCGTCACATGAGAAGGGGAGGCCTCACGACCAATATTGATCTACAAATCGATCAAGAGATCTTATGAAGGAGCGGTCAAATTTCGGGGGGACCTATTCTTCTTAGTCCGTTAGTGTCGTAACGCCACAAAAAGAAAAGGAGCAATTCTCCTCAGGTCGGAAAACTAAGGGGACTTACCGTGTTTCGATAAGAAGCAAAAAGGCCTTTTTCACTCAAGGAGAAGAATCCTAAGACAGACTGGATCCGCACTGAGGAAACTTCCTAACGAGTCACAGAAATGAAGTGAAATGAAAGCGGTTGCTATTTAATCAAGTTCTTGAACTTCGCCAAGGGCGTGCTTCTCTGGGAAAAGAAAAAAAAGCAGAAAAAAGAGCACACGGGGGGGGGGTGGAAGATTCTCGGGAGACTGATTGTCGATAGGGGGGGGTGTAGGGAATCCAAAATTACGACTATTCATTCGGAAAGAGGCAAGAAGTGTTGCAAGGTTCGGATTCCAGAAAGGGAGGACATCCATGCGCGAAAGTAACGTCCCGACAGAGTGGGAGGGCGTCACTTAAGGCAAGTCGGAGAGGTCGGTAACGGAAGGGTTGGCGAAAGAAAAAAGACCTGACCGGAGTAAATAAAAAAAAGGTGGGGAAGATTACATCCCCAATGGAGAAAAGGACGCGTAAAGAAAATGAAGAAAAAACCAAGAATTCATTCTCTGGTAGGAGGGGGTTCAAAAAGGGTAGTAAATCAGGTTAAGCGCAGAGTATTTACGGCTGAGAGGAGACAGGGGGAAAAAATTGAACATCCTATGATTACTGCAACCAGGGGAAAAGAGAAGTTGTGTGACGGACCAACGGAAGAGAATGCACACTGAGATCTGGTTAAGAGGAAGAAATGGGGGAAAAAGGGGCTGAATTCGTTGTAAGGCGTCGTCGGGGATGAAAACAAAGACGGTAATACAGGGAAAAAAGCCAAAGTGCTCAGCAAAGAAAGGGGAACCTCGAAAAGGAAAAAAAGTGAATGCGCGATGCTGGAATCGTATTCCAAAAGCTCCAAAAGACGACCGAAGTCGGCAAAGAAGCAAACCCCCCAGACAAAAGAAGAGGGCCCCTCGAAGAAGGAACACTCTCAGGGTGCAAGCAATAATCAAGCCGAAAACCCCCGGAGAAAGACAAGTCTTAGGGAGATGTATGATGCGGAGATCTTGATTTCAGGTCCCCCTATCAAAATGGACCGCGTCCAGAAAAGTCACTACGGGGAAAGGGATCGGGAGGAATCTCTATAAAGGGAAAAAATAAAGGGAAGCCAAGTGAACGGTTGTCTGGTACGGGGGGCAGCAAACAGTAATAAAGGAGATCTCAATGTCAAAAAATGAAGACCATCTTGAAACGGAGACAGGGGCAATCCGCAGGGTTAGGGATTTTTCGGGGGGGATTGGATCGCTCCTGGGGGAAGCGCCGTACCTTTGAGCCGGCTGACATTTCCGAGGAGCAGATGGGGGAGGATGTTCACAGAGACGGAGGAAACAAGGAAGGCATGGTAAGGGATGGTGCACATGAATTGTGGAGGAGGGGGATCAAAAGGAAAGGGATAACCGTATACCGATCACGAGAAACGAAATGAAAAAAGGATCACAAATTAGAAGGGGGAGGTTCAAAGGCTTCACCGGGGAGGGCGGGCATCTCGAAACCCTAGCAGTTGGCCTTAAAAAAGGAGATCAGGAAAAGATGGGGATGTAAGATGAAAGAAATTCAGGATCTAGGAGCTCCTAGAGACTGTAGAGCCGCAAACTTAAAGAAAAAGTAAAGAGCAGAAAAGAAAGTTGGGGGGAATCCAAAGCCGGTGAAGTCTAAAGGGAGGGAATATGCTAGAAAGGGTTCTGGGGTTGATTTCAAAAAATTGCCTGAGCGTCTAGAGAACGGGGCGGAAGAATACAAGATCTTATCACGGTGAAGATGGTAAGAAAAATCGCGAGTACCGTTTTTTGAGTTGACGCCGAGAAAGCTTTTTTTTTGGGGGGAAGAAGCCTGGGAAGAGAGAATCCGTCCCAAAGAACATTCATGCCTTCCATCGACAACCTCAAGGAAGGATGCAGTGACGGAACGAAGGTGTGACGTTGCAGAGCAAGAAATTGGCCAGCGATTAAGGAGAAGAATAATTACTGTAACAAGTCATGAAGACTCACCCCAATCGAAGAGTGAAGGGGAGGAAGGTAAGGGGATAATTTTGAGGGAGCCTTAAATGAAAACCGCGTTTAAAGATACCAACATAGTGGACTTTGTTAGACAGGTAGAAAAAAAAGGCAAGGAGAAAAAGGATCGAGTGTTAAAAAGGGTCCGAATGTTTAGTGAGGGGAAAAAAACAGGAAGGAGTAGTAAACTTGGCTGTGGACGGGGCGTCCAGGCAGGCACTAAGCCTCGGTAAGTATGGATTATCAGAAGGAGAATGCAAAATTCAGAGGAGCAACCCCAAAGAAAGAGTAGAGATCTAGCAGCGTCAGGAACGTGCTTCTAACTACTAACGGATCAAGCATCCTTCGAAAAAAGTCAGAAGAGAGGAGGCGGCTGATAGGAAGAGGGGGTAGCGGGGGGGTTGTACCGGAGAAACGGCGGCTCCGGTTAAAAGAAGCATTCGAAGAGGAAGAAAAGGATGGGAGGGGGGGGGGCTACTGAGGGTGTGACCAGGGACCAAAGAGGACAGGAAGGTCATACCGCTTAAAACCAAATACAGTCCAGGAAGAGGGCATCGAAAATCAAGAAAAAGGTTGGAAATGAAGGCTTGCCTTTCGTGGGGATGGATTAGAGATGAAGGACAGTGAAGGAAAAAAAGACAAAAAGGGGGCAAGAAGACGACAGGGAGGCGGGTTTCAAAGAAAGAAACACATATTAAGAAAGAGACGGGGGGGGGGGGGTGGGGGTGGGGGGGCAGAAAACCCTTCTACGGCCGCAGTCAGGCCATAATTGTTCCAGGAGAAGACCACTGGGACCGGATTAAAAAATTGGTTCGGAAAGATGTGACCCAAGAGAAGAAGGGGACTTTTCAGGGGAAAAGCTGAGGTAGGGGGCACTTTGTGGATCCTGCAAGATTAACGGCGAAGTTCAAACCCCCCCAAAATAAGGAAGGAGTTCAAGAAGGGACGCTAGCAACAAGAGCGACTTGTTTGATCGAAGAAATCGTGTGTATTAAAAAGACCTCTTTTGGAGGAATGGCAGGAAGAGGGAAAGAACCCTTGACGAATGAAGGACCGTCGAAGGCCAGGAGGAGGAGGGGCACCTGCGGTGGTAAAAAAGTACAATTTTGGGACGGCCAAGGGGGAAGACTTGTAGGGAATATACTTAAAAAAAGGGAGCCAAGGGCCACAAAGCCAGAGAAAAGGGAATGAAAAAAAAAGCAAATCGCGTCGAAGGACAAAACTATGGGTGCAAGGGGGGACCGGGGAAAAAATACATGTGGACGGGGGAGAAAGCCAGGAGTGTTCCCAAAAGGGGAAAAACTCCCTGGGGAGAGCCTAAAGAAGGGGATATTTGATTGCATTCCGTACGGAGGACGAGAGGTAAGGTCCCCTTGGCTGGAGGAGAGGGGAAGAGAAAGATTTGGGAAAGGATCGAGTGACCAAAAAAGACCCACAAAAGGGAGAGAGAGTGTTTCATTTCTTGACGTTGTACGCTGCAACAAAATGGGGGATAAAAGTCCCCCTCTCGTTGAAGAGTCACTGTTGTCCGGGGGGTTGGGGTTGTTGTCGGTCGAGGGTTACGAAGGAGAAAAGGAAAGCCTCAATGATTGGGGTGCCCTACCAGTAAAGGAAGAATGAGTAGCCAGAGTCTGGAACAGGAAGGGACAGTACGAAGCCCGCCGTATCACAAGGTCTGGCCGAGAGGAGGTCGTCAGTGGAAAGTTCGGGGAGGCAGTTTGGGGTTGAGGAATATCGAAAAAGGTCAGACTCAACAAGTAAGTTTAGAAATGATTGGGGGGCGGTAAGGGGAGAACGGCCGTATCGAGCGGGAAACCCAGGAAAGGGGGGGGGATGGAAATCCACATAGTCACCAGGATAGGGGAGGTGTCTATGGAAACGGAGTGGGATGAGAATAGCTGGGAGATAATGAAGAAAATACTGAAAAGGCGCAGCTCGGAGAGGGGACATCATGCCGATTAACCCAGAAGGGGCCAGTCGACCGAATAGAAAGAGAGGGAAAAGGCCAATGAGAAAAGGAAGTATAAGGGAAAGAAATCGCTATCCAGAAGGTATGCGAAGACAATCAGAAAGGAAAAAAAAAACGGTCATGCTATAATTCTATGGGGGGACAGGGTGGAAGGGGGGCCATGGTTTGCCTATTCTGGAGAAGCAAAACTAGGAGACCTGAAAAAAAAACCTATAACCAAGTTCAAAGGGGGGTTACTTGACAGAAGAAAAAGGGGGGGAATTTTTACTGGACACATGGAAAGGAAAGGCAAAGTGAAGGGTCGACTCCTAGAATCTCAACAAGAACAGAAAATGCGTAGAGAAGGGAAGGGACGTCACGGAAAAAAAGGAAAGTAAAAGAATCACACGTCCGAAAATTGTACAAAGGGTTTAGGGTAGAAAGTTTGGTTTAGGGGTGGAAGGAGAAAGTATTATCAACAGAGAAGAAAGGTAAAAGCAGACTATTAAACCTACATCTGAATACCGAAAAGAGACCATGACCTTGGTGATTGGGGGGGGACGCAGGTGTTGGGTTCTCGGGTGGGGGAGCTTGCAAGGAAAAGGTCTCTTCAAAAGTTTTCCCGCACGTGAGGAGGAGCCGGACAGAAGGATTGCGGAAGGATGCTCGGACGGCTGGTCTGGGGCGGGGAAAAGAGCCAAGCTAGAATTACCGATCCAAGAGAACACCGGCCCTATCTCTTAAGGTGATGTAAAGTAACAAAAAAAGGTGTAAAAAAACCGAGGGGCGTGGTTTGAAAACAAAGAAAGGTTAGGGAGTTGCGGGATTTTAAAAAGAAAAGGGTCTGCAAGGAAAGAAAAAAAAACTCCTGCAGGAAAGGCAAAAATAGAATTAAAGAGACTCGGCCAAAGGAGCAAGGGAAAACTGAAGAGGAAGATTGGCACGGTACCAAGCTCAGAAGTATAGAAGAATCTTACACAGGGGAAAGGTCAAAAAAGTCCAAAAAATCGGATTAAGAGGGGAAAATCGGCAAAATAAACTACCCACCAAAAAAACAAGTACTAAGGAGTACGAGATAACGTTATGGGGGGGAACCGGAAAAAAGTCGACGGAAGCTCTGTCCTGCAAAAAAGAGTCAAAGACTGTATGGGTAGGGTCACGCGAGTCCCCAAAGAGGGGGGGGGAGGAATAAAAAAACGAGGACCGAAAGAGAAACAGGGAAGGACGGCATGAAAGGAAATCTGGATTAAATCATTAGGAACACGGACATTTGGGAAAGAAGAGAAATGACAAAAACGAATAAAAAAAACAGGGGGGGGCTAACGGAGGACCAAGATTGAGAGGGAAGCCTATCGAGGGGAGGTCATCAACCCCAAACTTTGTGTTAAGAAGGGGAGAACGCCGGAGTACGCTTTATATTAACCCCAGAGAAATCACGGGACGAAAGGAGCGATGGGAGGGGGACCTGATGAACCGAAGTGGCGAATTAAAACGTAAACGACCGTTACTAGGGTTTATTTGAGCGGGGTAAGGTCATCGGGGGGCCACTATCAAAAATAAAATACAGGACAGATCGAAAAGGTACTTGGGTGGTGGGCTGAACCTTCGTCGGAGCGCGTTACTGAAGGGGAAAAGAGGGGGGCTTGAGAATGGTCTGGACTACGAAGAAGCGCCCAAAACAAGATTGGGGGACTCACTTAAAAACCTTTGAAACCAGATTGCAGAGGTTAAAGAGAGAAACAAAGGGTCAAGGCATGGAGTAAAAAGATTGCGGTGGAATTGGAGGCGGAAGATTGGGGAAGGCCCCCGTCGTAATCCCTGAAGGTCGGGGGACCGAGGAAATCAAATCACAGGAGGGTAAAAGCAGTTTTGAAAGTGGGTGGGGTCCAATACACGAACCAAGAAATCAAAACGGGAAAGATAACGGCCGTGGGATGAAGGACGCGACACCGCTATTGAAGGTTTGGGTGCAAGAGGTTGTTCTGAACTTAACGTAATGTACGGTAAGGATAAGGGTCTGGTAATGCAGCAGACGTACTCCTTTACGGGAGGGGAAAATGACTAGAAAAACTAAAAACTTCTAGCACAGTGACTAGAAAACGCCCGAGGAGACAAAAATCCACGCTAACGGCGAGACTTTGAGGATTTGGACTAATGAAGAAGGAGGATATCAAGAGGGGAAAAAAACAAAAACTCTAAAAGGACTCCATAACTAGATTAGAGATACCGAGCTGGAACCGTTGGTCTTCGAGAGAGGCTCCTAACGCACAGAAAATCCTGCTAATCCCTCCGCGGCGAGAAAAGGTACCCCAAAAAGTCCACTGAACTAAGAAACTCCGTGTCTGGAAAGGGAACGGTTCAAGTAATGGTCGGATCCAAGTGATGAAAAAAAAGCCAGGGTGAGAGGGGTAACTCTTGGAGAAAGGGAGAAAAAAAAGAAAATAATATGCTCTAGGTAAAAGGAGTTGCGGGCTTGGGTCGAAAGTATCCGGACAATTCGCAGGCAAAGGGGTGGGCAGGTGAGGATTGAAATTCGGTCCTGAGGCCGTCATAAAGCTGGGGTAGGGCGTCAAAAAGCAAAGGAGGGGATCTGAAAAACTGCGGGACGGTGAC
>Ga0179593_1300798_pt1 | contig 13781 bp, 14 predicted proteins | sample CZODoug2_1_08_16_FD_185931 | JGI IMG/M metagenome (GOLD analysis project Ga0179593, IMG submission 185931) | Vadose zone soil fungal communities from Angelo Coast Range Reserve, California, USA - CZODoug2_1_08_16fungal (PacBio error correction) | ecosystem: Environmental > Terrestrial > Soil >...
GCAAAGAGGGTACGGAAACTCAGTCCCCATCAAGCGTTTAACTCCCACCTCCATCTTAAAAAGGATCGGTCATACAAGGACTGGAAGGCAGGTAGGGAGGGGGGAGTGACCCTTCATCTATGCTCCAAAGAAAGTCCGCGAAAAACAGTTATCACACAGTTAGTGTGTGTAAGAAGAAATAACAGTAAGTGATATCTAAGGATAGCGATGGGGAAGAGCCGACACTTCACACTCATCGGATAATTCGGTGCGGAAGGAAAGAACTCGGAGGGCAAGGGGGAGGACCAACGGAGCGAACTTCTAGGGAGATAAATGGAATCCACTAGGGCAAAGACTCGAAAATTAGTAACTCTGCCGTCCAATCCAAGTCGAAACACGGAAGGGGACCACAGGGACTTTCTTCACCGTGTAGGACAACAGTCGAAGGGATCACTCACCCTTCTCGTAAGGACTAAAGAGGGGAACAAGTCCTGAAGGAGGGAGTTTTATAAAACAGGGCCTCCGGAAGGAGAAGTAGCTGTGAATCGCCCGGGTACGTTACGTGAATTACTCATCAACTCTAACTAATATCACTAGAGGGGGAGAGCAGTTATTGGGGGAAAGAATCCGAAGAAAAGGGACCGAGAGTTAGTCTTCTTCACCAGATTCTTTCGGAATGGAACTACAGAAAACCTCGAAAAAGGCTTCACCTTTAGTTTACCTAACAACCCCTGACGGCTAGGTCGGCTAACCAAGAAAAGAAGTAAAGAAGCTGAAAAAGGAACACAGATTCTTCTCACAATTTTAAGGGGAAAGTCATGATCGCTCTCCCGTATGGAGAACGCTAAGGAAGCAGCGCAGGGGATCATCCTCTTCCCGGAAGCCTTTGCCGAAACTCTTAACTGCACCATAAGGGCCGGGAATTCGGCTATCGTTGGAAGAGGGGGGAAGACCTAATCAGGGACCGGAATCTGCGTCTATTATGGATGGTAAATGTGATCCGATGAGCTGTCATCAAGCCTGAGTGATGAAATTCTAAATCCTCACGTCCCCACGGAAAAAATTTTCAAAAAAAAAAAGTGTACAGGCCATTGGAGGAGTGTAGAGAGGGTTCTATTCTTGGGGGAGCCTTACCGGCAGAGGGGGAGAGTGTTGAGTTTTGGGGGGCCTCAGGAGAAGACAAGAGAAAAAAAAAAAAGGGGTGTGCAGGTCTCATCCAGCGCGTAAAAGATTTGACCAGCGAGGAGGGAAAGGCCTGAGAGGGGAGCAAAGATGAGGGGAACGACCTCCGTCAAGGGGAGAAAACGTTGAGTAAGGGACGGTTTGGGAAATCTCCAGATGAAAGATCATGAATCAAAAGATTACTTATCTATTCTGGTGGGGGTACGATAGGGAGGCGGAACAGATGGCTGTTAAAGAGACATGAGGTTAAGAATTCTCTAGGACTACCATAAATTAATAGGGAAAGGTGGGGAATTCAGTGGGTTGGAAAAAAGAGAAAACTAACCAGGGAAGGGTCAGTCTGGAGGTGGGAAAAAATGGGTTTTTGTGTGGGCCGCTGCGGCGCGTTTAACAGAAGAAGACGCCTCAACACCGGAACGAAAAGAAATTAGGTCGGGGGACAACGTACTTGGAACGTCGCGTCGCCGAAAAGAAAAAAAGCCGAAAGTGTTCCAGCGACACAGGGGAATAACGCAACCAAAAGAAGGAACTTCACGAACCTCCGGTAGAAAAGATATGATAGAACTGTGAAGGGCAACCTAGAAATTAATGTAGATAGCACTTGCCATTCTTCACCGTACTTGAACTTGACGAAAGCAGGGGGAGGATGACTGAGCTGTCGAAAAACGGCACACAAAGACGGGAGGAACGCTGTGTAAAACAACAAGAGGACCGGACTGTTCCCAAAAATACCCGACCGGGCATGAGTCTGCGAATCAAGGTGAGTGGGGTCCTTGGGCTAAATCCTAAAAAAAGACATTGGGGGAGGAACGTGTAAAAGCCTTTCACAAAAAGCCTAAGTATCAAAAAAACCTCGAGAGAATCATGTTAGCGAAGAATTAAAGTTCATAGCCTGCAAAAAAATGGGTTAAAGACAGGGGGTAGAGTCTGAAGGGTAGAGGAAAATAAAAGAGGAGGGGAGAGAGGCATCGCACCTTCAAAATCCTCATACTTCGCAGGGGATACTAAAAGGAGTGGAAAGGCCTTTGGACCAATTTTCGTTTTAATCGTTAACTATATCTTCTAGAGCTGCCAAAGGAATTCTTTGTAACACAATAAAAAGGGTGGGAAAAGTTTTAGGGGAAAAGTTTCAAGACGGTGAAGCTATTTCAGTTTGTATTTCCTATGAAGGCAAACTCACGGGTAAAGCTGGGGAGGGGTAAAGAGGAGAAAGTTTAAAAAAAAAATTACTGGTTGAGTTTAATCGAAAGAAAAGACGACTGACGAGAGAGTCATGGGAGTCCGCTCATAGGGGAACCTTTAACGAACGTACGAGATACGGAAAATAAGCTGGGGGTTAAAAGGGGACGCAGGACAATACATTAGGGGACGTTCAAAAAAGCGGAAGCGGAAGTATAATAGGGGAGGGTTGAAGGAGTCTGATTCCCTTATCAGCGTGAAAAAGAATCAATGTCTCCAGCTGAAGGGGAGAGACGTCATAGAACTTGTAGGGATCGCGGTATAATTTAGGGCTTCTTAAAAATCAAACTCTCCTCAATTCGATGAAGGGAATGACGTCTAAGGAGTCTTTCGGGGGGAAGGCTTAGGGGACCATTATCTGAATGAACTAATCGCGGGAACACGGGGGGGTGTGGGGTTGTGTGGGGGGAAACCCCGTCCCCACCCCTTTCTTACTGGGCCATGGGAGAAACTTAACTGGTAAAGAAGGTTGCAATGATAAGATGAAGAAACGGAATTGGGGGGTGTCGAAGGTAGTTTCATGCGAAGCTGAACTAAACTGAAAACACGCATTACCAGGTGCTATCGTTCAAGCTTATTTATCATAGTTAAAGCAGTTCACTGCCTGAGAAAAAAAAGGGGGGAGGGAGTGGGGCTATGCAAAAAACTCAGTTCCGCGTGTCAACAAAGTTCGTAAAAACACTGAAGAGGAAAAGGGGGGGGGGCCTCGCCTTACACCAAAAGAGTTAAAAGGGGGATTGGAAAACGGAGGGAAAGACCCAGAAAAACGGTAAAGGTACATTCTATCAATGAACGTCCGTGTGAATACAAACGCGGAGGAGGATAAAAGAACCCGGAATCTGGCCGTACTTTAGGAGGGTGTGAGGGTCTTCACCAAAAAAAATAACAGGCGAAATAAGAAAACATTTATGCATCGTTCGCTCGAGGGGAAAAGAAGCGACGAAACGACGGGGAAAAGGAGGAGAAAAACCAGGTGAGGTTGGAAAAACAACCTCTCACCTCAGGACCGGGGAAAGGGAAGGGGGCGTAAAAAGAAAGAGTGCACCCACAAAAAAAGGGAAAAAAGTTTGGACTATCGCAGTGACCAAGGAAAAACCAAGGACGGACAGAGGCAATGGAGAGCGATGTAAAGGGGGATGAGGTTCGACGTTGGGCAGATCGAAAACATTAGTGTGGGGCAAGTGTTCGGGAAAGGTACCGGAGAAAAAAACGAGGCCAACAGAGGTATTAGGGCGATCCATGATTGGCAACTGAAAACAGGGGGGTGACCTGCCAAAGAGATCGTCAGGGGGGGTTGCCCTGTCGAAAACATGAAAAATCAATAGGAAAGATTGAGGGGGGGAGGAGGAAAAAAGAAAGTTGGGTTGAAACGAGGTCAATTATCTTCGCTCGACGCACGCGCAAACTTGGGGACAGGGAGAGTTCGAGGGACGCCGGATAAGAAGGGGGTGGACATCTGAAAAAACAATCTACCTTAAATTGTATCTTTCACATAAGGCCGAAGCAAGGGAACAACAAAAGAAGAGCTGCAGAAGGGAGGAGCAAAAGGAAGGAAGTGACTAAAGGGTATTTAACCAAATAGATTTCATGCGGCTTTCAGTTAGATCTCTAAAGAAACCCAGGTATGAAAAGAAAGGGGGGTGGGGAGGGGTGGGCGCATAGAAGGGATTGGAAGTGCAGGACCGGAAGCGGAAGGTTAGGAAGGGGGGAGGGAAAAAGTTTAATAAGAGGGGGCCGACGGGAGGGGAAAAGAGAAAATTAGGGTCGGGAGGGGGGGGTGTGTACTGAGAATGAATCCCGACCGCGCAGGTCAGTAAATCAGTCTGGGAAGTGGGAGAGAGGAGAAGGGATCAGGTGACACTGCGTTGTGGAAAGCGAAAAAACCTGTCGGGCTAAGTGGGAAAGAAGCTCTCACAGGGTGTGGGTGGACGGAAAAAAAAAGAGCTGACAGCTTTGTCCGGAAAAAATTCCTTTTGGAATGACGTTATGGGGGTCAGAGCTCGAAGACGCTGTCGGTAGAAGGGGGAGGTACCGGGGGAAAAAATTGGGAAAGGACAAGAAACGGCGGAAATCCACAAAATCTCTCGAAAGGATATAGTAAGGAAGGGGAGGGAAAAAAAGTAACTTCAAAATCAGGTAAGAAACAAAGGGGCGTTGGAAGGGGGGGGTGCTAAATTTCTGGCAAACATTTTCTTAAATTAAGGTCACAGGAAGACTTTTAAAAAAGGGTGTTCCGAAGAAGATAGACAAGGTGTGGGAGCGGAAGGCAGATTGCTTCGTCGAAGAAATTGAAGGAAGAGGATTCTACAAAAAGACAAAAGGTCGGAGGATGTGGCCCGTCTGGCCTGTTAAGAAGAAATACCGGACAGGACCTAAAGAAGGCGAAAGGGGTATCTCATAGACTGGGGGGGTCCAGGGTCAGGCGATTTATCAGTCCTTCGCTTGTGGAAGGGAGTGGGACTCATTTGAAAGAAAAGGGCAATGTGAAGAGGCGCGCCCATCCTCATCCTGATGAGGTGCCTATTAAACACCGAAAAGAAGGGAACGGCCCAACACAAAACACACCAAAAAAAAAACCCACACACCCAACCCCCCCCCCAAACCCCCAAAAAAGCAACCAACAAAAGCCAAACAAAAACCCGAAACCACCACAAAAAAACCCCAACCCCAAACCACCCCCCACAAAAAAAGAAACCACGACAACAAACCACCACGCGAAATCTCAGTGTGTTTTAGATCTTAAAGGGGGGTTGTTGAAGAGGGAACTCATTCTGGGAAAGTCGCATTCTTTAAATCGGTGGGGGGGCGGCAGAGGAATGCAGGAAAAAGAAACTAAAAGAGAAAGGGAAGTCAGTCTGGATGAGCTGGTACTCCGTTGCGGTCTGCGTTAAGGATACGGTCTAAGGGTTTGGGTCGGGGCAAAAGTTTTCACGCGGGGGAAGAACTCAGAGGTGTCCGAAGGCGAGACCGTATCAAGAAGAGACCGAAGTAAAAAGTCGGGAATATGGAGTGCCAATTTGCTCGGGGGCAAGGAGAAGAGGGCACAAGAAACGAGAGCATTTGCTCTTGTCCAATCGCAGTGGAGGATTCTTGAAAAAGGGGAGGCAGGAGGGGAAGATACAAGCGTTCACAACCTCGCCCGACGAGAAGGCAGAACTCAGCTAGGGGGAGGAAATAATCTAAGGGGGAAGAAATCATCAAAACGACTCGGTCTGTGAGGGAGAGATGGTCATGGTCAAGGGGAGGAATCTAAGAGGAAAGCGAGGTTCTAGTTATGGCAAGGGCAACTCCTGAAAGGGGATTGTTGGGTCTCACTTCACAAGAGAGGAAAAAAAAAGCGAGCAATCGGGGAAGGGAACAGGGGGATCACGAAATGTGACTCGACAATGCCGGGTAAAAGGGGACTAATTCCATAAGAAAGCAAGGGGAGGGGGTGGGGGGAAAACAATAAAGGAGAGGGGGCTGGAGAGGAGCCTCTCGCCTAACTCTTTCCAAAGGGATTGAACAAGGAAAAAAAAAAAAGCTTTCGGGTGTCTTCACCAGGTCAGGTTTAACCTCAGTCCTCGCCGTCGGGGGGATTTTTGCGCGAGAAAGAGGGAAAGTCATTCGGGGGGGATGTAGGGAGAGGGGGGTCATCAGTAGAAAAAAGAATGAAGGGGGGGGGCAATTTTTTTCATACGCTTTCCTCTATAGGAGGCGAGTAACGCATCAGAGAGTGAGAAAAGAGGTTTGTTGCGGAAGGGCTTTTGTCGCCAGACCTTTGGGGGCGAGGGAAGTTTAGGATTTGAAAAGGAAAAAAAAGCTCAGCGGGGCGAAAATGAAGGGAGGTTAGGTAGAAGCCTTCGCGTGGTTGTAACACGGGAGGGGAGGGGGGGGTTCAGGTGAGGAAAAAAGCACGCAGAAAGCATCAACGAGGAGCGGAAGTTGCTAAATGGTTGACGATGAATAAGAAGAGGAACTAACTGCAGGGAAGTTTGAACAAATTTAAAGGATCACAGGGCTATGTACGTGAGGAAGAGGTGAAGGGGGATTTTGACTGGAGGAGTGATCAAGGGAGAGTTGAACTTGACGCGGGGGATTGGGGGAAGTCAGCAGGTGAGCCATTAAGAATCATCTAATAGGCTCCGGGGTAGTAGAGAGGAGAAATCAAGTCCGGGACGTCCAAATAAAAAAAAGGAAGTGGAAATCAAGGGAGTTCATGGAGGGGAGAGGGGTAAAAGAATATCACTCGTTTGGGAGGTAAGGGAGGTATCAAGGAGGCAGAACAAACGATGGGGGGAAGGGTTGAAAAAGAGCTCGCTCCAGATTCTTTACCCTCTAGATAAGAGAGTCTACGGGGGAGAGGAAAGAATCTGCGCTGTGAGGGGGAAAAAAAAAAGGAAAATCGAAAAAAAGTCCTAAAGGGGGAAGTAGTTCAAGGCCATTTTTCTTCGAACTATATCAGGTTCATATTGGGAAGGTTATCGGAAAGATAACTATAAACTCAGAGGTTTTTTTGGGGTGGGTTTGGGGTTGCCTGAGTCCAGAATGGGGGATTGGTCTAGCTTTAGGACAAAGCTAACTAGGAAAGTACGGGACCACTCAGAAAAATGCTATGAAGATAGGGAGGCATGCAACCGGTTTTGTTATTCTTTGTTTCATCCTGAAGAACTGCTTACAGACGTCAATGACGCGAGAAAGCGGAAAGCACATACGCACGAATCTTACTGTCGGTTGTACAAGAAGCAAAATAGGCCTGATGCAGGCCAGTGATCAAATCGACAGCTTTTTCGGCGTCAAAACAAATCAAAGGGTTCATGGGGAAGGAGCCCGCAAGAGGAATGCGAGAGAAAAAAGGAGGTCGGTTTCGGGTAACTTTACTAACTAGAGGGTCCGCAGACGGGGGGGCTTCAATGAGGCTTTTCGTGCTGAAGAGGGGTTTGACCAAATTGGTAGTGGTCAATGGCAAGGGGGGGGGACTCAGGCGTCTTTTCACAACCTCCGGGTGCAGAGGGGGAAATCCTTCTGAGGGGGAAGTGTTGAGGCAGGGCGAACAGCTATCGAAGAAAAAATCATGAGTCAGTGTAGTGTGAGGGCGGTCCTTCCTTAAAGGAAGAAGGGGGTCAGAAAAACTCGTAGGGGGGAAAACGGGATATAACCCCGGGAAATGACGTTTTCGACCTTACGTAGCGTAAAAAAACATAAGACTCTTGCAAGTACAGGGAGAGGCCATCAAGGGGAAGGGAGCCCTTCGGGGGTCTACGACGTGCTGCATGTTGTGTTATGGGAGTACGGAGTTGACTGACACAGACAATAGTAGAGAGTGGTTCGAAAAAGAGAGACAGATCGGGCTAAAAATAGCCTGCGAAGTCAGTTTTACCGAAAAAGGCGTGAGCTATTGATCACGTTCCTACTTTCCTCAGGGAATGTTGACGCGGGGGGGTTCGGAGAGCAGTCAAGGCCCGGAAGCTCAGGAGCAGTATATAATGAAATGAAGAGTCTGGTATCTTACCCGCAACATTGTGGAGAGATGGCTTCAATTCAGATATGAGGAGCCAGCGGGGGGGGAAATGTGGAAATCTACCAGCGAATTCCTATTTAACTTCTGGGGGGAATCTTGAAAGAAGTCTTGCAGGTTTTGAGTAAACGAGTGGATGGATTCGACTCATAGAAGGAGCTCAGTATGTGAAGAAGAAAGATCCGGCAATCAGGGAAGAAAGAGGAAAAGCCAGGACGAAGCCCTCCGTGGTCAAAGTTCCTAGGGAGTAAAGGAAGAGAATATGGGGAAAAGTCGATAGGAGGAGAATGAGTGACTTCGGGGAAAAACAAACCTATTGCTCGCCGAACGGGCAGGGGAGACATTAGAGGGGTTCTTACCGTCGCGAAAAGAAGTAGAGGGACCCGAATTAACTCGTTCGAATCCTTCATAGAAAAAGCAGACTACTCGAAGAGGGACTTGGGGGAAAGGGGGGCCGGCATGGGGAGAACTAACTCTGCAAGTACGTAGAAATTAGAAGTCTTCAGAGGGGGCACGTTTCGGGGGAAAAGGAAGGGCGGTGTAGCTTGGACCTCCCGTGTTCTTTAAGAAATGCTAGTGCAAACTGGTCTAAAAAAAAAAAAGGACTATTAAGAGAGGGGAAAGGAGATGGGCGAAATGGGGTAGGAATTTCTCACGTAGAGAAAACCCTTCTTCAACAAAAAAAAAAAGTAAGGGGGAGTAATAGAGAGGGAGGTTGAGAGAAAGTGAGAAGCTGGAGAGATCCTCAAGGTTTCTCCGTCTTGAATGCGGAGTTAGGAGCGAAAACTAAATAAAAGGATTACTTCAAGAAGTAGAGACTACAGGCGCAAAGTAAGGACACAAGTATACTTTTTCTCAACTACAAAGGTGCAGATAAGAATCAGAGGGATACGTGCTACGGGTCCGGAACTGTTGGGGGATCTTACCTGAAAAAGGAAAGAAAAGGGAATGATCTTTCTTAGGCAGCCGGAGAGCCAATACATGAATTCTTAAAGAAATGGCAGTAATCTTCTCAAGGGAAGGAAGTACATCCTCACGGGCGATCCGGACCATTCTTTAGAAATAGAGAAAACCAAAATTAGGGTTGTTCACCTGACGAGAGTTGAATCTTAGGAAGAGAAAGGGAGGAAGTCTCATTCGTTCTCCTCACCTAACGGGCAAGGGGAAAAGGAAATACTTATCTTGAGTAGGTGCAAAGAGTGAAGCCTCTGGACCAGGCGGGGCATGAATCATAGCTCGAGTGCGCTCAGCTTATCGAGGAGAACTCAAACCCGAGGGACGGTTCAAAGACCCCACAACAGCTGGTCAAATGACATCCAGAATTCATTCCCGGAGCTGTCGAAGGGGGAGAGGAAAAAGGACGTCAGGGGTGGCTTTGATCCTCCCCTGCAGGGAAATCGTTCAACACTCAGTCATCTCGAAAAATAAAAAAAAGAAGAGAAGGTTATATGAGAAGGAGCTCTTAAGAAATGGGGGGGTGAATGAAAAAAAGCAATAAGGGGGGAAAAAAAAACGCGGCCATATATGGCCCTAATGCTTTAGGGATCAAAGAAGGGGGGTCGTCAAGAAAACGCGGCGAAAAAGGGAAGAGGGACATATCTCATCCGCCTTCAGTTGGAGGGGCAGTCAATAAGGGAAATTAGAGATAACGTTCAGAAACGAAAAGAGACGCAAAGGAGGGAAGGCGCCAAAGTTGCACATAGACTTTCGAAGGGGGAAAAGACAGAGGTTTCATAAGAAGAAGGGAATTAGTCCTGCGCTGGAACGCCGCCGGCCTCCTAGCGTGCGCAAATGAAAGGAGGATGAAGGCATGACCCGAAAAAAAAAACCAAAGACAACGAATAGAATTTGCAAGGGTATCTAGGGGGAGGGCCGCGTCCAACGTGACAAAAAGCGAAAGGAGGGAACCGGATAAAAAAAGGGAGGGGGACCGGAACGACTCACCGCGCACTTACAGTTGCATGGTGACTTAGCGAGTCACCATAAGATACTTAGTCCTCCAGGACCTAGAAGGAAAGAAAATTCTGCAACCGAGTTGAACCAAGTGTGGATCTGAAATCGATACCGGTAAGAGGACCTACTAATTGCCTCGGGATTTGCAAGAAGGAAACCTGAGAACATCCTTACCTCTTCCACTTCATACAGGGGGGGGAAAAATTACACAGGTACGTGCGTCCCTCACGGCCGTTACTAATATACTGTGCAGTCACAAAGCTGACGAAAGGAGGACTAAAGAGCCTTGGTAGGAGTCCTTGCAACTCTCTCTAATAAAGAAGAGTGCTAGGGGGGGACCGCCCGGAATAACCAGGAATGGGAAGGGGGAAAGTTCGCGTCAAGGGGATAGGCATCCTCGTCTTGGGGTGGGGCCCGACCTGGAAAACGGAGGGAAAAAATAAAAGGGGAGGGTTCTCGATCATCCTCCCCTGAAGGAATTCTGGCAAAAAGAGAACCCACAAAGACGCCGTGGAGAAGTTAGGGGAAAACGAGTCGATATGCACTTCGTACTTGCGCCAGAAACAACTAACAAACGACCCCCGAAGGCTCGGACGAAACGTTTTGTGGGTGGCAGTTGGGGTCCATACACGTCTAACTGTAAATGCAAGCTTGCGCGAGAAGTATTCGATAGGCGGTGGGAAACACTAAAGAGGAGGGCCAGAGCGGAGGAAGATGGCCAGAGAATTATTAACTGTGGTTAAAGGGGGGTCTAAAACTAGACTCCGGAAGACCTATAGGTTATCGGGACGTGCTCTCTTGGTTGTAGAGATCAGAATCCGGGGTCGCTCGGAAGGGGGTGGGTTTACATTGGGGGATTGGCCTCTGCGCTCTGTGATCAAGGAGGGGGACGCAGAAACCGGCACTCCCTACCTTAGGTAGCATTAGGGGGACTCACGAGGGGAGCAGAATGGGACTCGCAATCCACACGGCCGGAAGAGGTTCCACGGGAGGAACAGGGGTATAAAGACAAAAAGGCAAGAAGTAAGATCAAACCGAAGGAGAAGAGAAGAAAAACGAGTTCAGTAATTGTGACCCCGGAATGTAGGAAGCCCGGAATTTCGCATTTCGGAACCTTCCTTTGAACATTTGACTGAGAGAAGAGGTTTCGGAGGCGTCTTCGGTCTGGAGGGGGATGAAAAAAACTGCACAACAAACGGCGCCGTTTACACCCGAAAGCGGAACTTGACTTGGCGGGAGAGTGCAAAGACAATTGCCTTCGGAATTTGCGAATCCTTATTTGATTGGGGGGGGGGGGGTCGAAAGAAGAAACGAAGCGCAAAGAAGGTCTAAGGCGAAAAAAAAAAAACTCTTCAGTGCCTAAAACAAACTCTCAAGACCTTCGGGGGAAAGCCGGGGATATATCTTAGGAACGACTGGCAAAAAAATATGGGGTACCCGAATTTCCGTCCGCATTCGCAGGAGCTCCCTAAAGAAGGAAAATTGGGGGAACGTCTCGCGAGAAAGAAAAAAGCAACCAAAAGGAAGAGGAAAAATTCACCCGGGATGTCGACCCCAGGTCGGGGGAATGGGGGAAGCAATGTTCTGTGAAAGGAGGTAGGAAGGGAAACTGCAGGAGAGGATCAATCTACTCTTGACTAAAAGTGGGGTGAAGGGAGGCATGGACTAGGACGTTAAGCATTTTGGAGGGAGCAAAAAATTCATGAGTTGGGTTGCCTAGCGCCTCACCGTAAAGCCTGCGGGGAAAAGAATCCACACAAAGAGCAGTGTTGAGTTTCCGCAATCACGGGGGGAGGACGCAGGTGGGGATGAAGAATCAAGAGGGGAAGGCAAAAAAAAAGAGAGGGGAAGGGAGAAGAGAGCGGGGCAAGCCGGGGGCAGACAAACGAGGGGGGGGCTCAAATGAGTGGGGAAAGATCCTGACTTACTTATGCACAAAAATGTGATGCTGTACTGAACGGGAGGCTTTTAGGGAGGTGGAAAGGCCTGTAGCAGAAAGGTCTAGAGGGAAAGAAGAAAAAAAAGTCGATGATTAAATAACCAAAAAAATCTCTCTGAGTGAATCGCAAGGCGGATCTGAAGCAAGAGGAATCAAGGCGCAGCAAGGAAAAAAAGGGAGATTACTTCACTTAGACGACCGGTGGGGGTAAATGGTGTACATCCATAAGAAAAAGGAATGTCGTGAGGGGACGAAGAGGCGGAAACTAGTGGGGGTGCAAAAAGGGGAGAGGGACTTAAGCCTTTGACCTGTGGACGACTGACGGCAATGCGTGCAATTATATATGAGATTAAATTGAGGGGGCCAGGATTGAGGGAGGGGCCTACTCTCTCGATTAACTCAGTTCAGGGAATGGAACTATTATTTCAAAAATGCAGAGGGGAATATTTAAAAAAGCCAGGAGAAAAAAAGAATGCTCTTAAGACGTGCCAATTCAGGGGGGAAAAGAATTCAGAAAATCATCAAGCTGGGCTGATTTGTTGGGTTCATTCCCTGGATAACCCTTCACAATTGGGACTTTTTATGGGGGGGAGAAGGATTAAGAAAAAAAGGAAAAAAGGGAAAAACGGCATCTAATGTTTAGAAATTCATTCTAAAAGCTAAATCAAACTCGGGATGGAAGAAGAAGGAAATGATTAATCAATGTTGTGAGAGTGAACCCTCAAAAAAGTGAAACGAAGGCTCAAAAAGACTAAAGGAGAGGATGTAGTCTGAGTTTCAAATCGGGGAAATACAAGAGATTTCGAAAGAAGCCTAAGGGGGTCAAAAGTACTAGAAAAAAAAAAAATGTGGGGTGCAGATTTTAATGCCCACTTTCCGTTGCACCACACGCGCCCCACGAGGGACGAAAAAGGGGAAATGGGAAGAAAGTGGCATTGCGAAGCTTGTCTCAACCATTTACCACTTACCATGGGGGTGAACTACTCACTCAGGCGACAGGTTACTGGGAAAACACTGAGGACCAGCGGGGGATTTCGTAGGGGCGGCGCTTCTCCTACGTGGGGGGTCATCGTTTGCAGCTTTGGAAGGGGTGGGGAGTTAGGGGAGGAGGGGATGAAACGGGGGGGGGGGGGAAAATAGGGTGGGGGAGTGGGGGGTGGGGATAGGAGGGAAATTGGGAGACGGGCAGTGGAAGGGATGAAAGAGGAGGGGATGAGGGCCGGCTATGGGAGTAGGGGTAGAGAGGAATAGGGGGGGAAGAAGGGGGGAGGGGGGAGAGGAGGAAGCAGGGAGAAAGGTGTGTGGAGGGGCGGGGGGGGGGGGGGTCAATGGAATGGTTGGGGTGGGGGAAAAGAGGGGGGGGGGTGTGTGGAGATGTAGTGGGGGGTTGAAGGGGAGAAAAGGGGAAGGGCGGGGAGGAGGGGGGGAGGGGGGTAGTGTGGAGGGTGATGGGTGGGGATGTTATGGTGTCAAGAGGGGCGATGCGGGGAGAGGGGAAAAGGCGGATGAAAGGACGGAGGGGAAGAAGGGAGGGGGGGCAAAGGGGGAGGCACGTAAACCTGATCCATGTTGGGGCTCAGACGGTCTTCGTGAGGAGCGAGGGACCATTAGTTGAAAGCCGGTTACCAATGGGGTGCACAGATTCTTAATCGCGCCTTGGGCGAAACAAAAACATCATCGCTGCGCGCTTTCGGAGGGAGACAAAAAGGTGGTGGAGGAAGGGTAAAACAAGAGTTACTCGACGCATAGCGCACAAGGGGAAAAGAAGGGGATGTTCCTTTCCGCTTCTCGGCGGTTCGAAGAGGAATTCAAGATCTCGGAGGGAATGTTCAACTAAGAATCGGAAAATCTACATTGTGCTTTAAGCGATTCCACAGAATTCCATGGAACTGAACTAAATAATATGAAGAAGGGCGAAAAAGGAGTCCCCAGAAAAAGAAGGGAGGGAGAGGGTAAGGCGTTATACCAACGGATTTCATGTCTCTCTTTACG
>Ga0179593_1384984_pt1 | contig 13781 bp, 18 predicted proteins | sample CZODoug2_1_08_16_FD_185931 | JGI IMG/M metagenome (GOLD analysis project Ga0179593, IMG submission 185931) | Vadose zone soil fungal communities from Angelo Coast Range Reserve, California, USA - CZODoug2_1_08_16fungal (PacBio error correction) | ecosystem: Environmental > Terrestrial > Soil >...
TCGAGATCTAGAGTCGAAAGAGCACAATCAAGGAGGGGGGAAAGGGGGTCCTCAGAGGCCGTCATTTGGAGAGCGCCTGAACGAGGAACCCTCAGGCGGGGGGAAAGAAAAAGGATGGCCGAGGGGGCTTCGATCTGGGGGGGCTTAACGAGGGAAAAAGCTCACATCATCCTTATGGGGGGAAGAGGGGCTTTCACAACGCGGGATAACTGCAGCGCGCCGGGCAAAGGGACGAGAGCTGTGGTGCAGGGAGAAGGACTTTGGCCTTACTCACGTGTCATCGCGAACTTGACAGGGGACAGCACCTTGCTTCCGAAGAGACAAATTAGTAGGAAGTCGATAACTCATAAGGGGGGGAAGGGGCGGCAAAGCGGGGAGGGGGAGTACCCACGCGAAACGAGTTAAAAGCGACAGCTGGGGGAAAACCAAGTCGCGATTTCTAGACTTTGGGCGAAAATATTCTTACCGATGTGGGGTTGGAAAAGGGGAGGAGGTGCTTCCTCTGGGTGGACGGGAACGGCATTAGTATCGGTATGGAAAAGGCTAAGAATCATGACATGCCCATCAACACTGAGGGCCCACCTCGATCTAAGCGGGGTTAGAAGGGGGAGGAAAGGTTCGCATGTCCAAGTGTTAGAATCAGTCGTAAGAGAAACCAGGGAAAGAAAAAGCAAACGAATAACTGTTTGTAGAAAACAACTAAAGAAAAGAGATTACCATCGAATGAGGGAGTAGCGGCAGCAGCAGCGCCATCTTCCTACACATGAAAAAAAGAGTATTGAAGTACGTATCATCTTTGTCGCACGGGGAGGCAACGGAGTTGCCGTATTAGAAGGGGAGGGGAAATCAAAGCTGGGGAAGAGAACGATTCTCCTACGGGAACCAGAGGGGGTCCGAGCATCAAAAGGGGAAAGTTGACTCCTCGGAAAAATCATACTGGCCATGCCTAGACCAAATACTGCTGGAGGGGAAGAAAATCAATCCAGATAGACGCCGGGGGGGGGGGTCCTGCCGCGGAAAGAAAAAATCGCTTGGAAAGGACTACAGTGGCACCCCCCCAAGAGAGGAAATGCAGCGTGAAAAAAGAATCAGGCAGTCGCTTGCTCAACTCTTGGCCCCATGAAGGATGGAAGCCGTCATGGAACAAAAAAAGAAGCCTCAGAGCCCAATATAAAAAAAAGGTGGGTAAAGACAGCGGGAGTATACTTGCAAGGAAACCAGTCCCACTCTGGGAAGAGGGAAGGGCTACCCGGTTCTCGAGGGGAAAAAAAAAGAATAAGGCCTGGGGAAGGGGGGGTACTAGGGGGAAAAATAGTCTAGTCTGGGGAAAGGGGGAGCAAAAAGACTCGAAAAAAAATCCTTAAATGGTGATTACGTCCTAGGGGCCAGAAAAAGTATCTTCCATAAAAGTGGCTTTAAGCAAAAAGGGGAGCTATCCACTAAATAAATTAGAAGAGACGAAGGAAATGCTCGGGTTTCCGTTGAGGACGGGTATGAGCAAACGCGAGGACGAGGAAGACGGTGCGAGACGACGGAAAATTCCCAGCATGTAAGGGAGCCGAAGATCACACTTTGGAGAAAGCTAAAAAAAATTGTCTCAAAAGGAGGGGACAAAGAAACTTCAAGAACGGAGAGGAAAGCGAAGGGAATATGCAAAACGAATGGTTGAAAGCAAGGAGACTGAAGAGCGCAGTACTCTCGATCCTCGGACTTCGGGACCGTGCGAAGAGCATAGCGCCCGCGAGTAATGGAAGGGCTTACTCTGTGGGGGAGGAAAAAAGTGGCGAATCGTCAATCTCTGAATATCAAGAGGAGGAAAAAAGGGTAGCCAACAACGTCAAACTCTAGATGGTCATGGGATGGAAGGCGAAAACGCACACTGTTTCCATATCAGAAAGGTAAGAAGCTGCGGGAAGAAGGGGAGTCGGGACTTACATGGGCGTCCGCCAAGGAAGCATCAGAAGGGGGGGAAAAAGGAAAAGGGCAATCAGCAGCAGAAAACCGGGGATGGTCTTAAATGAAGGGGCCGAGTGGGACCGAGTCCTGCCTCGAGGGGGACGTCCTACAGGGATTGAGAGTAAAACTAGTCTCATTGGGTTGGGAAGGAGGCGAAACCGTGTAAGGAGCGCAGAAAAAAAAAGTGGATGCTGTAAACGCGGATCCGGTGGGGGTAGGTCAAAACTGCGAGGGATGTTGGTACAAGAAACCGCTATAAACTATACTCGATGGAGGGGTGAAGTCTTACAAAGCAAGGGGCGTACTCTGTAGGCGGCGAGCGGCGAGGGGGAGAAAGGAAAAGCGCTTGAGAATGTGTGACGGTGTTTCTGGCTTCGGCTGTAACTCAGCGCGGTTGAAAAAAAAGATCAGGGGTTGGCAAATAAGGACACGATACTTAACAATGGCGTTTGGGGGGGGGACGTAAGGATGATAGGGCTGAAATGCTGATATGAAGGTGATCATGCAAGAAGTGCTAGGGTGCAAAGAAACTGGTTTCCCCCCGGAAATGAGTTGCTCTTTCAGCGGAGGAGAGTTTAGAGGACGTACAATGGCAGGAAGGGACAATAAAACAAATAAAAAAAAAAAAGGACCGGAAAAGGGGGATCGCGCATCAGGTCCCCTGATGGAAAAGAAAAAGGACTGGAAAAAGGTGCTTTTTGGACAAAGGGGCAGGAGAGACACACATATAAAGCAACTCACTCTAAGTCCGCATAGGGGGGGAAAATGAAACGGCAGAAAGCAACAGACCATAACAAGCTAGGGAGAGCGTTGGGATGAGTATGGTTCGTAGAGATTAAGAGCGATCGCTGAGTGAGGGAAGGCGAGGTTTGCGCGAAACAAGCCGAAAAAGAACGACACCAAAAACATTTTAATGGGTGGAACGAAGGGGCCTGACATGTGCGCGAGGAATGTGGTTACGGCGGGTGGGGGTCTGTCTCACGAAAACCGATCATTGGGTGGAAAGGGGGAACCTGGTTGAGTGAGCTTTGGGGGGAATAGAAGTATATTCACTCATTACATACCCCGCTGTCATAGGCGAGGAAAAGGAGGGGGGCTAAACAGCGGAGATTATCTTTCAGCTTTTTTCTATTCTCGGAACCCTCGAAACAAACTTTTTACCGGGGAACTGATCAAAGCATCCCAAAAGAGGGGACATATACTCTACTTAATTAAAAGAAACAAAATTCATCGGGGGAGGGAAAGGGAACCATCGCCCTTCGTCCAATAAGATGTAGTCCGAGTCGTAAGAGTCTTTATTAAAGGTTGGAAAAATTATAGTATTCAAGGGATAAAGCAATGGTATTTCCAGACACTAAGAAAACTTCAACCTGAAGGCCGTGAGCTGAGATGGGGTCCTCGGCTTTCGACCAAGAAAGTGGTTCAGGCTTTCACCGGAAAAAAGTTGTTGCTACATGGGAGAGTTCAGTCTGGGCGGTTACAGACGGGAAGGACTTCGTGGTTGCTGAGGAGAATAGTAAGAGGGGGATAACAAACAACAACACGGGGGAAACATATATACAACCAAAGAAAGGGTCATGTGAAATTACTGTAACCGTACGAAGAAAAAATAGTCAAATGAAAGGAAATCCAGGGGTGACCGAATAGTGAAAAAGGACGGAAAAGAAGGGGGGTCCTGAAGAAAATCTCACGTAGGGAAAAGGGGGGAAGGGGAAGTTACGTGATCTGAAATAAATACATAGCGCCCGGAAGAATCTGGGGGGGAGTACCACATCATCGGGAGCAAATGACGCGGACAGCCGGCGGAGAAGGGCGCTGACTGGGGCGGCACAGGCAGCAAAAACGGTTGTAGGTGGAAAAGAAAAAGCAAAGTCCGCCGACGCGAACAATGTTCGGCGTTTCGGGAAAAAAACAGGAAGGCTTGTTCGGTTCAGCAAGGAGTATCGAAAACCCTAAAGAAGCAGCCCAATTTTAAGCTCCTAAAACCTGGCAGGCGGTCGTACTTGGAAGGTAGATAAGGAGAAGGGGACAAAAGTCCGGCACCCGGGGTCGGCAAGGAGGGCTGTGGAGCTAAAAAGAAAAAAATAGAGAACATGCTCGCGCATGTCGGGAACAGAGGGAGTACAGGGGAGGCGGAGGGGTTCAGGTCGGGAAAAGGAATCCCATCGCCGATCATGGTCACCGCCAAAAGAAAGAAAGGGGAGGAGACAAATAGTTCTGGTTTCAGGTGCGGGCCCGAAGACACATGAGAGAAGGTAGGAGGCGAAAGGGGCAGAGAGAGGGTGTGAAGAAATTCGCTGGGGTGAAAAGAAGGGAAGCAAAGGGAAATGTCAAGTGGTTGGCTGGTGCCATGGAAAAGCAGAGGAAAAGGATTTTGGGACATTTCTGGTTAATAAATATCAACCCTTCCGGGTACGCGTACTAAACGGAAGATCCGTACCGAGGGGTACTGTTCATGGGAATGCGGGAGGGACTCCTACTCCGCAACTGAAACCTCAAAAAATAAAATGTCTACAGAAGATAATATGGCGGCCAACCAGTTGGGGATAAGGGGGAAATGTGTCGGGGAGAAGGGAGAAAATAAGATACTTCCTGAATAACTGGGAAGGAGGGGCAACGCAAACAGCAAATCATTAAAGGGGGGGGAGGAAGGGAAATCTCGGAGGGGAACTTCTAAGCCGGCCAGGAAAGTGTCGAGAAAAAAAAGCTCCCTTCCGAAGATAGCAGGCGGGGGGCGCAGATGGAACGACTAAACGGGCTCGGGAAAGAATCAATAAGCATGCGACGGAAGGGAGGGGGGGAACACGGCATCACTCGCAGCGGTATAGAAGAGTAATCAAGTCCGTCAAGCAAAGAGAAAGGAATCGCCTAACTCAGAAAGTATATAAGAAAAACATCAACCAGGTTTTGTCTGGGAGGATGGAAGAGTAAGGGCCACAACTCCTGATAAAAAATCTAAGCGGGGGATGCCGCGCCCAATTTAAGGAATAAAAAAAATGGACCCAAAGCACCGCACTAGGCGCTCGGAATTGCGGAAAAGGAGTTGGAAAACGTCGAGTCAGAATTAGATAGATGAAAGGAGTGTTGATCGTAGGGGCTATCAAGGGGTGAGCGATGGGGGGGAATGGAAGTGACTCGTCTCAGAGGGGTGCTAAAAAGAGAAGAAAAAGGCGCAGAAGGAGCGCGCTATGTAATGAGGACGGGGTCCCTCGGAGAGACGGAAGTGACTGGGCATCAGAGGGGGGAGAAAACAAAGGCCTTAGACAAAAACATAATCCGAAAAGTGGCAGAGACTAAGGGGGGGGGGGGGGGGGGGTGTTGGGGGTTTTTGGGCTGGGAGGGGGGGGAAAATTCATACTCCCTTTTTCAAACGGAGGAAGACTGCGAGGAAAAGCGTACATTCAGAAAAAATCGTATCTGGAGAAAATCGGGGGAAATGGCCTGGGGGGTGCACTGTATGGTTTGATGAAAGAAAAAAAAACTGCAAGATCCTGGGTTCGGAATTACCATGCGGCACACATTAGCAAGGCGGCACCCACGACGGCTAGGGCGAAATTAGTAAGGCCTACAGCCTTGGCGCGCCAAGTAGGGCAAAGAATAATTGGCGGTGAAAGAAAAAAGAAAGGTCAAAGAGGGGGCGCGTTCGACGGGGAGGTTGTTGACATAATTATAAAGCGCGAATTGCCAAGGAGGGGGTCAAAAAGTCGTCAAACAGAAGCGTACGGATGAGGGGCCTGTTAAAGACGAAAAGAAAAAAAAGAAGGTCTGTTGACTGGCTTCGAGAGTACGAGAAATTGGCGATGCTTCGTTTGTTTCAAAAAGGGGGAGTCCAGCCTAGAAAATCATTCATTCACAAGGACGGCAAGCGAGGTGAGGGACAAAGGCGGTCCTAGCAGGTTGAAAATGAATAGGTGACACAGAGGGAAGGGCAGGACAGCGCCGAAATACTAGCTTCTGGGGGGGAGGGTTACATAGGAAGGGTCGTCAGGCGGGACCTGTATGGAAAAGTAGGGGAAAGACCAATTTCCTGCTCGAGGGAAAGGGGTTGGAGGAAACAAAACGGTCGGGAGGGGTTAAGATGTATGAAGAGCTCAATACGGCAAGTAAATGAAAGAGGTTCGACATAGAGAATGGGGATGAAAGAGCGAGCATTGTGTAGTGGAATCCGTGCCTCTCATCCGCCGCAGGGAAGAAGGGAAGTCATAAGGAAGTTGGTTGCGAGAAAAGAACCGTATCGGAGGAAAAGGGCATGAGGGTATGAGGGGAGACTGGTAGTCTGAACAGGGGGGGGAACTAACACTAAGAAAGGGGGGAAGTGCCTAATCGATCAACTTTTGTTCCCGCAGGGAGTTATTATAGAAAGCGGGGGAACTATAAAGGTCACAGGGGGAAGTAAAGGAAGGGGGACGTGAACCAGGAAGGAAGAAAAACGCGCCCACAGGGTTGTCAACGGAAATAGCGCTGAACGGTAAAATCGAAAGGTGTACCAAGCTGCACCGAGAAAGATCAGGCTGGTTTCCACATCTCTTGGAAGCGCCCATCACGGTATGATCTGAGGAAAGGGCAGAAAAACTCTTAGAGAGAAATTTTTCTGTACGGAAAGAGAAACCTTGAGTATGTGGGAATATGGCCTCCAAAAGAATCTTAGACAGTAGTAGGATCATCATACTATTCACTCCGGGGGAAAGAGCGGATAAAATGGGCTATTGCGCTTGGGAAAAAGAGGAGTCCGGAAGACCCATCTTCAAGGAAGAGGGCTGTACAAGGCGGCGGGATGACTCGTCAAGCTAGGGCCAAACCGACTCAAGAAGAAAGAGGACCAACGAAGGGAATCTATCCTTCTGAGGAGAGAAAAAACACAGGGAGGAGGAAAGGAGAGGGGGTCTTCGGATCGAGCGTGGAAAAATCAGGAAACAGGGGGGGAGGTCCGGGGCACAATACTGTCGTTGTGCCGACCAAGAGAACCAGGGGAACGAGAGTCCCAGGGAGGGGGAAGTAACCATAAGATTGCCGGGGCCTTAGGGCTCGAGGTTGGTCGCAAAAGCTCAATCGCCCTTAAGAGGGAGAGGGAACGGGGCCGACGAGGGGCGCATACGACGGAGGCAAAATGGTGATCCGAGGAGATATGGGGGAAAATGGACTGTTCCTTGGTGACGATTGGGACACTTGGACAATTCCGGTCGCGCTCCGGGACAGAACTCGGGGGAGGTCGGCGACTAAAGGAAGGGAAGATAGTCTATACAGGGAGCCCTTAGAAGAGAAAAAACTGGTAAGCGGCGGGAAGCAGCTTGGGGAACACTTCCCCAGACTGGCGTCGGGTCGAAATGCACCATTTGGGACTAGCTCTATGGGGTTAAAGGACTTTTGGGAGATTGAGTCAGCTCACTGTCACCCATAGGAAGAAATCGGACGGGGAGACATAGACCAAGAGGCAATCATCACGCCCGCAATGGGGGCCCTCAAGGAAGAAAAAGATGAAGGACATCTAGAGGGGGAACTGATACAGTGTGCTAGAAGCCAGGCCAAAAAAATCGCAAGACAGTACCCCGGGGGGGGGGGGAGGAAACTGGTTGTTAGGAAAAAAAAATAAAAATTAGACGGAAACTCTTAATTTTTAAATGGAGGAGGAAAAGTGCATAGACTTCTCTCTCAAAAGGGAAGAAAAAGTTAGGAGCATCACGTACGGAGGCATATTGGAGAAAAACGTATTCAAAGGGACCCAGGGTATTCGCGGCTCTGCACCTTCCAAAATCAAATCGAGATTCCACGTGAAAAGATCTAAAAAAAAAAGCGTAGAGCAGGCTAGTGGAAGGAATCAATTCCAAGGAAATTCGATCAGCCACGGCAGGGGAAGATCAAAAGGAAAGGGGATTGATGGTAGAAATCCGACCAATCCAGAAGGTTGGTCCGTGGCTTCCGCGGAAGGAGAGTGGGACCGACGCTTCATGTGGGAAACAAGGAATGGGGCAGCGTGCAGCAATTTGCAATGTCTTGGACGTAGTCGGCCTGGGGCGGATGGACTGCCGGGACTGGGGGGGGAACATCAAAATCAAAGGACCCACTATGCATCACAGGGTGACTCATAAAGCCAAGAACTCTGGGCGAATCCGTATTCTCAGAAAAGATAAACCGGCATGTGTCAGGACGCTGTGGAAAGGACAATTCGTCGTTAATCCAAAGAACTCAAACACAACTTCTAACTCGGACCAGGAAAGGGCTGGGGAAACAAAGTTGTTCCACGCCAAGGAGGAGACTTTCGGGAGAGGGCTGTTTATTCGGAAATCACATCAGTTCGCGCAAGGATCTAATACGCCAGCGTGGGGGGGGGGCGCCTTTAAAAAAGGGACAAGGGATTATTCCTCAAACTAGGGGGGAAAGGGAGGGGTCCCAAATACTAATTAAACAAAAAATACCACCGCGAGGTAACAGAAAATACGCTTCTGGGACCCAGAGGGGGCTCCTCAATAGGGAGCAACCAAAGGGGAGAAAAAAATAAGGACTAAAAGAGGTTCAACCTCTCAATAGGGAGACTCTGCATAAATTGTGGTGCGGGTCGAAGCCTCGCTTCAAATTGGAGAAAGGGACGGGAAGATCGCGTAGGGCCGAAAAGTAAAGAATCGAAACGAAAAAAGCCGGGTCTTCCTCCTTTGCTAGCACCAAATGCTGCGCACGAGTCGTCAATCTTCCTAGAGAGAACAAAGATCGAAGAGAGGAAACGGCTATCTAATGGCGAAGGAAGAAAAGCGTCACTCATAGATAAAGACGAGCGTAAGGAGACTTGGTCGGTATCCTTACATGGGCGGAAAGACCCGGAGATGAATCAAAGGGGGGAAATAACCGCCAGCAGAACCAGGGGGGTAGGGAGGAGCACGTGCGAGTAGGGGTAAAGTAGGAAGGAAGATGTGGAACAACTCACAGGAGGGAAAAAATTCTACCCATCATGGTTGGAGCCTATAGATGGGAGAAATTAAGAAGGCCAGAAATGCCACGAGAAAGGGGCGGATGTAGGGAGGTCGATAAGTTTTAGGTCCGGAAAGTGAGGATGCTTGCACACTAGAAAAAGACTAGCCTCATAGAAAAGTAAAAAAGGAGAAGTTCCTGACAAATAGGCTTGAAATAAGTGCGCTGTATTTGGGATCAGGGCGTTCCTTTGAAGGTTGACTGCATTGCTGTGGGGAAGGAAAAGGAAGGCGTTTTATCGACTACGGCGGGGAAAAAGATTGACTTCGGGGCAAAGGGGCTACAGAAAAGAAGTATCACGGGTTTTTTTGTTTGGACGCAAAAGTGGGTGAGGTGGAGGACGAGAGCTGGGTGCGGTAATGGTAGGGGCGTCAGTAACCGGATTCACCAATGTATACATTCGTCGAGCAGGGGGTACTTAGGACCGGGAAAGACTGGGATGGGGAAGGGGGCATATAAAGGATATAAGGAAACTCGCTCGAGTTCAAGGAGAAAAAAAAATGCACTGAAATGAGACGCTCGTGCAGTGACACCGAGGTGGCGGGCAGCAAAAAAGCACTAAAAAAAGCCAAAGAGAAAGTCCCTAGTGATCTTAGGGGGCAAAAGGCGGAAAATGCAAAACAAAAGCGAGCAGGGGGGCCTCGGGAGGGGGGGGGTCTTGGCGAGTTTCGATTGAAAAGCGATCCTGACCGATTGTCTAACCAGACTAAGACCGGGGGCTACCAAAATTTGATTTGTTGGTACTAAGGGCAAACGAATGGCTAGGAGGAGTCTATTCTGTCTTGTGTAAAGAAGGGGTCACTTCCAATAGAAAGGTGAACCGGGGGAAGTAAGGGGGCAAAGTCAAGAATAACTTAGCTACGGGCCATGGCGAGGGCGGGTGGGACGGAAGTCTTCGCCAGTTTGAGATTTTCTCTGGGCCCATTCGGGGTCTGTACTCGCTCAGTTGGCTGACCAAGACAAAAGGGAGTAAGGCCCTGCAGAAAAAGCACTCGTTCGGCCCTCATTGGCTACAGAAAAAAAAAGCGGCATCGGAGGCTGCCATGAAGTGAACTCGCCAAAGTCTGGAAACTAACTATTAGGAGGCGTTCAGTACGCGTTAGGGGTGACTGCCAAATAGGATGTGCAAACGCGACTAAAAATGCGCGGGGATTTCCAGAACAGAAATCACCGGACTGGCAGCCATAGAGAAGCGATTTTAAGTGGGGTCCTCGGGGCGCCCTACTGCGAGAGTATTGCTCTTGGCCGAAAAGGGGAAACGGCCGCTCATGCCGGCAATGGAGGGATTCGGTCCTGAATGATAACATGTGAGAGGGGTGGTGTCGGCTATATGGTAGATGGGAGCTCTAAAAACGTAGGAGGAATGACATAACATATAAAATTAGACGAACGCCCCCCGAACGGGGGAAGTCTGAATCGGAGATCCACAACTCAGAAAAGATGAAACTCGGTGACCATGCAAAGCTGCCGCATGCGACGAAGGAACGGATGAAAAAGCAACACTAGCAAGTGGAAGGTCTTTATCAAAAGGAGAAGGAAGCATAATAATGTGAAGTCACCAACATTCAGCAACTCCATTATAAAGGCGATGAACGTTTTCAGTCGAGCGGCCAGACCACCGGGGGGTCAGGGTGGAACTAAAGAAGACTCTAAAGGGGAAGAAAACTCCTTTTCGGTTCGGCAGGGAAAGACAATGTCGGGGTCAACTGGGAGGGCAAAACGAGGAATGAATCATTCTTGGTAGAAGATTTGTCAGGCGGTCGCCCCGTGAAATCAAACTGGGGAGGGAGGAGATTGAAAAGTATACTAAATGGGGATTTACATATGTCAACACTTCAAAAAGGGGCTTTGGAAGGTGAGCATCATACCCAACACCGAATAAAGAAAAGCGCATGAGAGAAAAGGTTAAAATCAAATGGTTAGGTATAGGGCTTCGGATCAGGTAAGGAGGTCCGGCCAGTCAGGAGCTAAAGAAAAGCCAGCAGAGACCATCCCGAAGCAATGCAAAGATCTTTTCTGGAGGGGGATGGTCGTGGCCTAGACGGGGGCACTGGTGACACACTATAAATTCAGAGTACTAAGAGTGAGGAAGGGGGGGACTTCGCGGTTGGTCAAAAAAGCGAGGCCAGAAATTGGGGCAGGGGATAAGGAAGGAGGGAAAGAGTTAAAAAAATTTATGTGGGTGGTTTACTCATTTTCGGGGGGGGAGAGTCTCAGGCCCAGGCCCCGTCCAGGGTCGAAAGCAGGCCGGGATCCGCCCGGAGGGGGAGGGGATTCCGGTGCAGCCAGAGAATGCGAAAGAAAAACATACGGATAGCCGTCTCAAGCACTATCATCACTGAAAAACCCAAAAACAATGAATAAGTATTTTCGGGGAAAGGCAGCTCGCAGAAACGCGGAGCAAAAGAAGCACTTCCGAGGGAAACGAATAAGTTACACACTACAAAATGAGAAAGGGAGAGCTTAAAAGCTAAGCGCAAGGAATCCTGGGTCAAATCTTGGAAACCTATTAAGGTCAAGGCAGCTAGGGCCGATGAAAGAAACGTGGGAGGGGGGAAGGGGGCATCCGACGCATACGAAATTACTAAAAACAGTAATACTCCGGGGGTCGGGGATGGAATCGAGGTATGAGGAAAATTCAAACGCATCCAAAAGGGGTCACCGTAAACAGGCACATCGAAATCAGTTAGGACGTTACACAGGCGTAGATGGGGAGGAAAACATCAAAAACATGGTTTATGTAAGAAGGACAAGTCCCCTCCTGAAATTATTTTTCCCACGAGAAAGGAACGACTCCAAAGCCCGCAGGCAGAGGGACTAGACTTCGCCCACAAACGGGAAAACAGCTTCGGAAGAGAGGAGAAGTGTGTATATCCGGGAAAAAAGAAGTTTTTATCGTATTGGCTGAGAAAAAAGGGAGACTGGGGCCATGAAGAATGGGACGGAAGAGGGGGTTTGGCCAAGAGTAGAAAACAGAAACCAAGGGCTGCGCGGCGGAAAGGAATAGGTCGCCGGCCTAGAAGAGGACGTTGCCCGCTAGCGGGAGAAAAGGCAGCATTAGCGACGCCAAACGTAGTCTACCAATGCGGCTCAGAGACGACGCAAAGGGGCCCGGATGAAAAAGGGGCGTCCGTGTCGGGGGGGTACAGCAATTCCTAAGGGAAAAGGTGTCGGCAGCCATCGGGGGGTCCTGGGAATTCTGGATTAGGAAAAGGACGAGAGGGTCTCGTTGCACAAAGATCATTCGATAAAAAAAAAGGGAAACAGAAGCAGATATCGAATCTAAAGAGGATGAAGGGGGGACTGTCAGAGCTAAAACGCTCCGGCCTGGGGGCCCAAGGGAGGAAATGATACTGGAGTGGGGCCAATATACTTACCGAAAAAGAAGGGGGGGGGGGGGGTGGGGGGGGGGGGGGGGTGGGGGGGGGGGGGGGGGGTGGGGGGGGGGGGGTGGGTTGTGGGGGGGTTGTTGGGGGGGGGGGGGGGGTGGGGGGGGGGGGTGGGGATGGGGGGGGCCTGGTATTCTACGGTGCTGTGGGGGCGGGTTGGACCTGAGGGAAGACCGGGGAAATGTTTCAAAAACCAAGAGGGAAACGAACACGATAGGAGGACCAATAGGGTCACAGCATTCATCAAAGACCAGAGTTCGGTTGGGGGAAGGAGGAAAGGTAACCCGGCTTGGAAGATATCAATCGCCAAAGAGGGCAATACTAAATCCGGACTGCGTAACAAGAGCATATTGAAGAAGAGTTGCAAAGCACTGATTGTCACGAGCATTTCCTTGGAAAGGGGGGCCACATTAGCGGAGGGGGGGGGGTCATGCTTAGGAAACGCGACGCGGAAAGAAACTCCTAGGTGTCTAGGTGGCTGGGGGAGGCGTGTCTACAGAAGAACCGGGATCGGGAGATAATTGGAACGGTGTAAAAAGGCCGACCTGAATTGGTGTGATTTAGGAGGGGGGGAGATCAGATTGGTACCCGAGGATTCAGGTCAAGACCGACGAATCCAGCGATACCTGAAAGAGGGGAAATATGGCCCTAATACCGACATGTCGCATTTTGAGGAAAAGAGGGGGGGGGGGGGGGGGGGGGGGGGCGGGGTGGGGGGGGGGGGGGGGGGGGGGGGGGGGGGGGGGGGGGGGGGGGGGGGTTCTCCAGAAAGGGCAAAAAGGTCATAGGGGGGGCAGCCCGTGTTTGAGGTAAGGGGAAGAACAACCTTATCATGCTCGGGGTACACAGGGACATAAGAAGTGGCTCTCGACTGTGAAAGGACTAAAACCCTGGGCAGGAAGCTTTATCACAATGTCCCGGCTGACGGGATCATAGCGGGTCCAAAAGAGGGGCGTAGAAACAGGTGTCTTCTGGAAGGGAGGTCACGCTTAAGGCCGTCAGGAAACGATAGGAAGCACACAGCGTACCCAAATAACAAAACAAAATAGGAACAAAAGGAAAGCGCAAGAAAAAATCAATGGGTGACAAGCTGAAACTCATGAAAGCGCCCGCTCCGCGCTAAAAATGTAGCGTGGCAGGGCCAAGCTCGAAGGAAAGAGAATAGGGGGGCTTCGAATATCGTGCGTCGACGCCGCCGCACACGTTTGTCGGAGAAAAGGAACGAAGTAAGTCAAGACGAGAAAGAATTACACGCATCAAAGACAGCTCTAATCGATAAAGCCGGGGCGAGAACAGGGGGGGTTAAAAAAAAAGTGACTCGCTCTTGACGCAAAGGTAGCGGGATCTCTGTGGGTAGCGCGTCAACGAAGAGAGAAAGGGAAAAACCATCGGGCCAAGCTAATGTGGACTGGAGCGGCCGGAGGACTCACGAAAGGCACGTACTATAGCATCAAAAAGGAGGCTGCCTCCTTTCCA
>Ga0179593_1449564_pt1 | contig 13781 bp, 14 predicted proteins | sample CZODoug2_1_08_16_FD_185931 | JGI IMG/M metagenome (GOLD analysis project Ga0179593, IMG submission 185931) | Vadose zone soil fungal communities from Angelo Coast Range Reserve, California, USA - CZODoug2_1_08_16fungal (PacBio error correction) | ecosystem: Environmental > Terrestrial > Soil >...
GAGGAACCAAATGGAAACGTCAAAAGAACAGAAGCGGACAAAACCATGACGGCAACCAAAAGAAGGCGCTTTCAAAAGAGACAGGGAGACCAACGGGTTGAGCGAAAGTTACGTCAAACCTTCCGCGAACACGGAAGGGCGGGGGGCCGCCGGGGTGCGGCTGGGAAGAAGCTGAGGGAGAGGGTCTTCACAAAAACGAAGGCGGCGGATGAACAAGGGGTCCCAAACAGAGTCCTACCGTTCGGGCGCGAAACAACGAAATCGGAAAGCACAGAAAAAGAAAGACAAGGTAAAAAAAAAACGGGAGATGACGCGCAATCCTGGGCAGAAAACTCCACGCAAAAACGACCCGACCAAAAGGCAAAGCCAAAGGGAGGGCCCCAAATGGGGCGGTCTAATTCACGCAGAGAAAATACATTGAGTCAACCCAGTGAAAAGGAATCAAAACCGGCGGAAGCGAAAACTTCGTCACCAAGCAAACCGAAGGTCGGAAAGTGGAAAAACCAGCCCAAAAGGGAGAGATTTGGTGTGGGGGGGTTGCAAAAGAAAGGGGGGGGAGCCACCCCAGGGAGAAATCCGGGCCAAGTGTCAATACAAAATGCGCAAACGGGGTTCGAAAGAAATCCCCGCCAAGGAACCAAGGGAAAAGGCTTCTAGACGCTTTGACATTGGGAATCAAACGTCTGCCGATGGGGGATTGCTTCAAAATACGCCTAGGGGGAGAACCTCAAAAGGGGAAACCGATTGGGAGAAGAAAAGAGGAAGGCCGACCGGGGGAACCCAAGGAAACCTAGGGGTCAGACGGCCGAAGAGGAGGCATCTCTCCTGACAAACAAACTCAATCTACGAGAACCAAAAAGAAAAAAACAAAGGAGCACTACTCCCCACTTCTAAAGGTCAAAAGAGGAAAAACGGATGGAAGGACCAGCCCGAAAGAAATTCAAAGCCGGGGACCACCATCCTCATGTTCAAAGACGGTTCGCCGCAGCGCAAAGGCAAGAACTACAACAAGACCGAAGTTTTCCAGACTGCTTGGGAGACGAACGGGAAAGAAAAAGGCCCGGAAGGTGGATAAAACGCCGAATTCCCCTTCCTTCGTCCCCAATATCCGCGCACGACCGAAGGGAAAGAGTACTTCTCCGGTAAAAAGAAAGGGTTGGGGGGGCCGGGGAGCCTTGAGTCCACAGGATCGTACCGCGCCGGGGGTGCAAACCACCATTCCCTCGAAAAAAGGGTGACGGAATCACTTTCGTCGCCAAATGACAAAAGGGATGAAAATGATCCGAAAACGGGGTGGACGACCGGCGGCAAGGAGACAAGCTGGTCAAAAAAAAAGGCAAAAAAAAAAAACTGAATGACTCAAGACAAAGAGTGCAGAGGACGAACGTGATCAAAAAGAGAAAGGGGACAACTGGGTGTGAAGTTTTGCTGGGAGGGGGCGACGAAAAGCCGAAATTGGAGTAGAGGAGGTTGAAAACTCTTCCAGTCTTTGAGGAGCTTTCAGGGACGGGGATGTCAAGTTCTCGACGAACTGGTGAGAGGGGGTCTGGGTGAGATGTCGGGGGCCCTTTTCGCAATGGAAGGGCCGAAGGTGGTGCCAGAACGGACCGGTACCGGTGAGCAGTTAAATTCGGGGAGGGAAAGACTTGCTCGGCGGCAGAGGAAAAGGTAGTCCGGGGGACCTACGCGTACCAAAGTGGCCCGGCGAAAAGGTCTCCAGAAGCTGAAGAAAAAGGGGGCTAGGGGGGTTGGGGGAAAAAAAGGATTGTAAACTAACCAAAGAAAAGCCGTGGCAGGGCGGGGGGGGGGTTGTGGATCGGAAAGCGGGGGAGTGAAAGCACAGGCATTTTCAGAAAAATGCCAGGCATAAAAAGCGCCTAAAAAACAGGGGGGGACGTGGGTCGTCAGGAAGGGGGAAAAACAAGGGACAGGACGTCATGAGCCGAGTCAAACCAACAGAACAGATTTCGTGGCGCCTGGCAAGTGTTACTTACAAAAAGAAAAAGGGGGGAAGGGGGGATGGATGAAAACTGAACCCCGAGTTCTTCCCCTGACATGGGAAGTTTTTTTGGAAGAGGGAAAAAAAGGGGGGGCTGGGAAGCCATTCCACACCTCGGATTAGAAAAAAGATTCGAGGGGCAAGCGACAGTGCCGAAAAAAACGACTAACTAAAAAGACTCTTGTCCAGACGTGGAAAATGAAGGGGGAAGAAAAGTGGTCAGTAAAAGGAAAAGGACGGACAGTGTGTTTGCCGCCCAGGCCAAAAAAAACGGTCAGGGAAGAATGACGACCAACCCTGCATAGAATCCCGGCTGCAACGAAGGAAAAGCGAGCTGCAAGAAAAGGTCAAAAAGCCGGCACGTGCGACAGACATCAAATGAAAGAACCATCACCAAAAAAATGCGGCCAGGTCCGCCTCGACGTGCCAAAAAAGCAACAAAGAAGGAAAAAAAAGGTTGGTAGGGCAGAAAGGGGTGTGGAGGAGAACCGAACCGGGGGAGGGAGACAAAGGACCTCCAAAAAAAGAAAACATGGTCGTACGCTACGCGTTCACCGGGGAAAGAAACGGAACCTTCAACTGAAAAGACAATCCAAAAGAAAAGGAAACTCTTTCCGCGCGGCGCATGGGCCAACCCCCCAAGGGGGTCAGTTAAAGAAAGTGCCCTGGAACAAAGAAGTGGGAGTGTTGCAACAACTGCAAAAACGTCCCCTGCAGCAAAAAAAACAGGAAAAAAAACGCGTTACCGCGTCCCACGTGGGCCGACCTGCACAGGGACTGGGGGGGGGAAAAAAAAAAAAGCAGTCTCTGAAAAAAAGGAGTAGGGATAGGAGGAAACGGAAATCCAAGGGGGGCCCATTCTTTCAAAGGTCGGGCAGAAAAAAGGGAGAAAGGGAAAAACATCCAAACAACCGCAGTCTGAGCGAGCCGGGCAGGACAGCCGAAGGAAAAAAAAAACCGAGTGGAGGGGGGGGAGCGTTTTTTCCCAAGCACATAGAGGAAAAAAACCTCTACGGGGGAAGTGAAAAGAAAAAACGAATGCGGAACTAGCCAACTTGTCAGACGGAAAAAAAAAAAAAAAGGTGAAAAAAAAAAATGAGCGCTACCCGGGTGACGGCCCAGACTGTAGGGACTCCGGTCAGAGTCCTGCCCCCACCAAAAAAAGGATTTCAGTGGGGAAACCTTTGTCCTTTGGAACCATTGCCCTTGTGATGCAAAGGCCTGGAGGAAAGGGCATGGCCGGGTCCGCATTGGTGGGGGAAGGCGAACCGGGAATTGCCGTCACGGAAGGCGGTGGACGTTTTCCTCAGCTGCTCCACCAGGGGGGTCAAAAAAAGGACAGAAGGAAAGGAATCAGGGGCGGGAGCCAGAACGAGTCGGCCCGTCAAAGGCGGGGGGACCTGTGGCAAAAATGGGCTGAACGGGAATCGCACATAAGAAGAAAACTCCGCCTTAACCGTAGGTCAGAAGAAGGGGGGGACGGTACCACACCGTAGGTGAAGGCAAGGTCGGATTAGAAGAATGTTGGGGGGGAGGCCTGTGTGGGAGGAATTCTTCGATGCAAAAGGAAAAGCACGGCGCCTCGGTTGAAAACAGCAGGAAGAAAGGTTTACGAACCTGGGGGCGAGAAGCAAAAGACGCAAGTCCGGGGACCCGTGACACCGGGGGGAAAGGAGAGTCCAACAACCGACATGGGGTCTATTTGGGGGATTACGAAAAAGCGAAGCCACAGTTTGGGGCACAGCTAACACAAAAAAAAAAAACCGGGCCATCTGAAATGCAGGGGGGAAGGGACCTACATCAGGACCGAAAAGCACCCCGGGGCCAAAAAGCAGGTCCGGGGGGGAAAAAGCTCCCTGGTCATGGCAAGACAAATGTGAAAAATTGGGCGCTCAAGGTCGCAATAAACATTTGCGAAAGGGGTAGGCCAGGACCGGGGGGCCCGGTTGGTCTTGACGCCGGTCGGAAGCAGACCTGGGGCAAGTCAAAAAAATCGGGCAGAAACACGCAGGAGTCGGGGGACTCCGTCAAATAATGCAAACGGTACGGAGTAGGTTAACCAGGGAACAGCCCTCGGCATGGGGCGAACGGCGAACGGAACGATCACAAGAACCGATCACAAGTGGGAAAAAGCAACCTCCCGCAAAAAGGAGGGGAAAAAGAACAGGAAGTGAGACCCAGAAAGTTTCCTGAAAGAGGTTGAAGAACCCGGGCCGAAGGAACTTGTATTGTGAAAGCCCACACACTCAAAAAAGCCCCAAAAGGCATCTGGAGGGGGGGGGTTTACGGCATCCGAAGACTTGGGGTAGTGCACGGAGCTCCCCGAAAAAAAAGGGGTTCTCTGAGACCGCATCCCTGAGCCGGCGCCGGCAGGGGGTCGAAGTCAACGGTTGGTCTAAAGGGAGGCGGACGGCGGGAAGTAACGGACACAGAGGAGGAGGACGGTGGGGTGAGCAGGGGGGGGTTCGCTCCGACGAAAAACCACAATTCCTTGCCATTGAGTGAGGGAGGCTCACAACAAATGGTCTGGGCACGGACAAACAATGAAGGTCTGCGAGTCAAAAACGAGGAGGGTCCGAATTCAAGCCAATGAAGGGTCCGGGGCATCCGAGGGTTCCTGGTCTAGGCCGAGGGGGGGGGAAAAGATCTAGAAACAAACGAGAGGGATGGCCCTTGGCAACGTGAGCATGGTGTCTGTTGCGGGGGAACTCCGCGCAGCCTTGAATTGGGAACGGGAAGGAGCGCTGGGGGTCTGCCTATGAAAATGAGCTGGCGATGCAAACGCCAAAACTAACGAGGCTAGGCCACTGTTAGGGCGGGGACAAAGCCGGCGGTCTGCAAAGTACGGTCAGCCTGAGGGTCCGACCTCCCTCGGTGCAAGCCAACCAAACATCGGCACCTGGAAGGAAGGGACCAGCAAGAAGGAAATCGGCATTGCCTACCTCGGCAGGGAATTAAAGCGGGGGCAAACAGAGACCACCTTTGCGGTGGGGGGGGGAGTTTTACCGCCGGACGGGGGGGGGGTTACTGTTCCTGGTAAAACTTGGGGAACACAAACAGTACGGTGGGGAAAGAAGGCAACGTACGAGCAAAAGGGTTCAACCCAGGGACGATTTGCGAAACAAGCGCACACGCCAGCTCCGCAGCTGAGTGGTACTTCTTTGGACCCGCCCTGGGAAGGGGGAGGTGAACTCAAGCCAGGCCATGAAGGGGCACGCTGTTGAAGGGGGGGGTACGTTTACCTGGGGGGATCAACTCGCCACGCTGTCGGTAGCGACCAATGAAGGGAGGGGGGCCTTGCCCGGTTTTCCGAGACGGGGGGTAAGAACTCTGGGGGGGGGAAAAAAACGCCGGTGCAACTGGCAAGGCGGGAGAGCCGGACGGGCGATTTCTTCAAAACAAAAAGTGGGGAAAAAACACGATGGCCGGGGCAGGGCCCGTCGGGGGAAAACAAAGGCGCCTTCAACCGTCCGGTGATCTCCGGTGGTTCAAAAAGTTGAAGGACGAACGTCCCCGGGCGCGGAGGGGGGGGAGGGGAAAACAATTAAAGGGAGAAAAAAATCCTTTTTGTTCCATTGACAATCCACAAACGGAGGATGAAAAAGGAAAGAGAAAAAGGTGTCAAACCAAATGGACAAGGAAAAGTAAAAAACGAAGCGACGTAGGAGAAAGTTCCTTCCAAGTGGCCAAAGAGCACGAACCGGGGGAAACAAGAGTTACCGTCACGTTAACGACCCCCGAACAGGGGGGGGGAAAAGGGGGAGAGGCCGCCAAAGGGGCAGGGGTTCTGAAGGAAGCTTGAAAAGGTGAGGGTTAAAAACAAAAGCGTCGATTCAACAAAACATGGTCACTTACTTCGGAGCGAAACACTCTTGGGGCAAAAAACGAAGGATAACAAGGGGAAAAGATAAACGATAGCAGGAACGACCGTGCGGTCAAGAAAAAAATAAACGCACTTTCAAACTACACGAAACCCAGCCGGAGAAAAAAAAGGTCCATGGTGAAATGAACACGCCGCAGGCAACATAAATTATTCACTCCAAAAGAGGCGGGCTGGAAATAAAAGTGGACTTACCCACCGAGTGAAAGTCAAAGTGGCTGCACAACGAGTGTGCAACTGGGGCCCTTCAACCCTTTGTCAAAAAGGCAAAAAAAAAAAAGTATCCGGGCAAACAAAGAAAAACCGTCCAAGGGAAGCCCTGTTCGTCAAGAAAAGCCTGCGGCGGACTGCTCGATTCCAAGGAAAAAACGAATGGGAAAGTTGTGAAAAACGAAAAATGGGGGCTTGCGCCTACGTGTGGAGGGGGGGGAGGGGGCGGTCATACATCAGTTGAAGGACTTCCTCAAGGAAGACCAGCCGCACGGTAAAACCGGGGGAAAGGCTTCGCAAAAAGGGGAGGCGCCCGGACGCAATCTGAAGGGGTACCACGACAATCTCGAATAAAGGGGACCAGAAACTACATTTAAGTGAGCTTGAGACGAAAGAGAGATCGCAAGCCCCGGGGGGGGCCAAGAAGAATGGTCGGTCCAGAGCGTGAGAAGCTGTCCCTCCTAAAAAAAAACAGAACGGCCTTTTTTGAGAGCCACGGATGCAAGGCGTCCCAACGGGCAGTAGGAAAGGGGGGGGGGGGAGACCTCAATCGGGAAGAAATTCTAAATAAAAAAGACACTCTCCGAGATCCTGCCCTTGTTTGGAAAATCGGACAACTAAAAAGGAGGAAAAAAAACGGGCAATCCAAAGGTGAAGTCAAAAGAACTGGGAGCAAAAATCCTCCTGGAAAAGAAAAAATGGAATTCGGGGCAGGGGCTGGTTTGCGCACCGAAACAAGCGACAAGAGTCAAGGCTGATCAAAAAGGGGGAAGGGGGAAGACTTAGGATCAGTGCGAAAGGAAGGGGACTTGACATTTTCTGGGGGGGTGATGGTTCTTCGACTTTACCAGAGTTATCTGGGAAAAAAACCGGTCTTCCAAGACGTTGGCAGTACGCACGCCGCGTCTTACGAGCGGATTTCCTGGGGATGGTATAGGGGTTTGTTAAAAGGTGGGAAAAGTTGCAGGCACGTCGCGTACCAGAATTCGGGGAAAGGACTGGGTGAACGAAGCCGTACCGGAGGGAGAAGTGCGGGGGAAGAACTTGAAGGGGTGGGGGTAGGGTACGTGCACTAATTCCGGGGAAGTAAAAATGCACTCGTCAGCAAACGGGAAAGGCGGGTTCAGAAAAGACGCGAAAAAATTTGATTCGTAAAGGAAGCCACGACAGGGGGGACAGGGACAGAACTGCCGGTTTGCCGTACAGGGAATGGGGGTGTGGGCCGCATCCACGGATAGGGTGGAAAAAAACCAAAGGGCAAATTTCATATGGAAAAGCTGCTGGGACAGAAGCCCTCAAAAGCAAACTGGGACGAAGAGAAAAAATGGAAGGACATAGCTACAAAACCGGAACGGAGCGTTGAGTTCGCAAAGGCCTGGAAATGGGAAAAAACCAGCGCGGGGAGGCGAAAAACGAGGGTCTAGGCGAGGGAGGGGGGGGTTGTCGAACAATACGCCCACGAAAACAAAAAGCGGAAAGACCCAGGCGTCAAGAGGAAAAAATGCCCTAAAAGAAAAATCACTGTCACCCGGTCCTCGGCTGGCAAAGGAAGGGGAAGGTGGGGTCCTCTTTGGACGACTCCAGGGGGAAAGAGGGAAAACCCTGTTGAAGGACGGGCCAGACGCGGAACAGACTTCGAAAGAAAAACGATCGAATCCTCCCAGGAAGGAGCAGAACTGAACAAGGGGACCAAGCCGAGGGAAAGTGGAAAAAAAAAACCGGTCGAAACGCAAACAAGGAGGGACACAGTCCAGCAAGGGCGACTCGACGTGGGCGCCCAAACAGGGAGGACGCAAGATGAACGTAAGTTGGCCGGGCAGGGGGCAAAAAAAAATATTGACAGCCTGAACAAGGTGACGGCCTAGACGTATTCCGTTCCAGGGGAAAAAGACGTCGAGCGAGCGAACAAGCATCGGGCCGCGCTGGAAAAAAGGGGTCGTCGGGCTTTTCATGGAAAAGTAGGAACAAACGAAAGTCGGGCAACTAAGCAGAAAAGCAGCCCCCCTCTCATCGCGGAACCGCGTAAAAAATAAACGCTGGGGGCAAAACCTGCAGCGGGACTTGCGTTGCTCCAATGATCTAGGAAAAAAAACAACAACACGGGAAAGTAGGGAAGGGAAAATAGAGTAGACTTAGACAAAAAGCTTACAAGTCCCTGAAGGTGAAAAAATGCCAGCCGGGAAGTGTGACGCTTCAAGAGGGGAACATGCTTGCAGCCAGGGGAAGGAAAACAACGATTGGGCGTGTCGTTGTCAGGGCCAGACAAAGGGGAGGCAAAAGCCCCCTAAAAAGAAACCCAGGCTTCACTCCGATACTCGGGAAGGAAACTTGTTAAAGGGGCCGCCGAACCGAAGGTGACGCGGAGCTCGCCCCTTGGGGGACTGCCGTGGAAAGAGAAACGGAGGCGCGACCTGGGGGCCAAAACAAACCGACCAAACTTCATATGGAAAAAAGAGAACTCGGCAAAACAGGTTTACAGCCCGGGGGAAAAAAAAAAAACGAAAAAAAAAAAAAACCCCGAGGCAAAAAGGGGGGCCCTTGAAGGGATGGAGGGGGGAGGGGGGATGTAACTGGAGCAGCCGAGGGCGGGACTGCCCTTGGGCATTTCTTTACAGAAACAGGGGTAAGCAGGAACCCGGATTCGGGAGTCGGGGGAGGGGGCGTCAAGAGGGCGGAAGGGGGCCGTATTTGCCGGGGGGGAGAAACAAACAAACCTAACGTCAGGGAAGGAATAAACGACGTTCCTGGGAAACCAGGGGCACCACGGGGGTCCATTGAGGGGTCACTCGGGAGGGGTACTCTCTCCTTGGTGGGTCGCAGTGGGGTGTGACTTTACGTATGAGGCGGAAAGAAAACGGCACCGGGAAACGGTAGGGGAAGTCGGTCTCCTCAAGCCTTCGCAAGGGTAAGAAAACGCAAAGCGCCAAAAGAAAGGGACGCAAACGGTCTTAACTAAAAAAGTTTGCACCAAATGCCTTCCACAAATGGTTTATCAAACGAAAAAATGGGGGGGGGCATCCCAATTGGAAGCGGCTGCCAATGACCATCAAAATAAAAGTCGGGGCCAGACATCCAAAGTAGAGCAACACCCCATCAAGTGTAAAGGAGAAACGCCCTGTGTTGTTGGAAGGGGACCAACAACTTTTTTCTTTTGCTCCATCTTTCTAACTGACAAACACTTTTTTGCGGAGAAGGCGCCCGGACCCTGGAGAAAACCACCAGTTTGTCTGGGTGGGGGGAAAAAAAACGGTTCGGAAAAAGGGGGGAGTCGTTGCATCCTGAACTGAGCGAAAAAAATCGTATGAAAACCTGAAAATCGAAGATCTCCACGGTAAAGGAACATGTGGATGCCAAGGGCCTAAGAATTGGGAGCGAGAAACGTAATTCAAGGATCAACCAGCTGGGGGTATCAGCAAAGCGGCACAGAGGGGGTCAAAACTGCCAAAGTCCAGCGGGGGGAAAAAAAGCGATAAAAGAAAGGGTAGTGAGAAGACCCAGGAACACAAATACACCGCCCAAGGGGGGACCTGGGTTAGGGCAGAAAAACTCTTTGGAACAGGTAGCTCAGAAGTAAAGTCTCAAAAAAAAAAAGAAACAGCTTTCGCCTGGGGGGAGAAAAAAACGGACGAAGTCTTGGGGGGTTGAATTGAGGCGCAGAAAAGGAGGCGGACAAAAGACTATTACTTTTGGAGAAGGGAGAGAAAACAGAATAATGTGGGAGAATGACAGGCAAAAACCCTAAAAGAACAAGTTTCTAGCTCAGGGGGGAACGGCGCTCCGAGGGGACAAAAGAGACATGATACAGGAGTTAGGAAAAAAGGAAAAGGCAGGCCGGCAAGAAAGGTAGGGGGGGGAAGGCCACCAGGATCTCAAAAAAGCAGAGGTACTTCCGTCGGGGGGGACCATCGAACAATGGGCTCTGAAAGTAGGGGAAGGCGACTTCTTTTGTGGAGCTAGGTGAGGACTCCACCATCAGGATAGGTGACGGGGGAGTCCGGGGGGGGGCAAAAAAATTCGCTTGTCACTCCGGGTTTAGAGTGAAAACCAGGTTTGACTGGCGAGGTGGACACAAAAAAAAGCGTTTTAACAAAAGAGGCTGGGAAGTCGGGGGCAGTCAGTAAATAGAACGTTGGACAAGGAACCAACTCACGGGACCAAAATCTGCCCATCGATTGGAAGGCAGGTTCCAAAAGTCCAAAAAAGAAGACTATCAAAATTAGGACCAAAAAAAAAGGCTGGGGACACATTATTCGACGGGGACAGATAATCAACCGTGTCAGGTTGTGGAAGTTGGTGAAAAAAAAAGAGGAAAGGGAAGGTTAAGACGACCCTTTTAAAACCAAGGGGAAAAAAAAAAGTTGGGAGAGGTAAAGCCCAAACGTTACCGTTGGACAGACCGGGGGGGGGGCCCCCAGAGTGATTAGGGAAAAAAGTCCAAAGCCGGCTTGAAAATGCAAAAAAGGAGTGGAATACTGCTTGGGCTGATTAAAAAAACTATCCCGAAGAAGCCCCAGGGGGAAAGTAGGGGGGCTCACTGGGCGCTTGGCGTGGGGAACTTGCTCAGGCAAGCGGGGCGGTTCTTCATCACGGGAGAAAAAAAAGTGAGAGAGGGCGAAAAAAAAACACTGAAGCTGGTTGGAGGTCCTCCAAAAAAAAAGATAGACTCTTTGGGGGGGGAAAAACAAACGATCAATCGCCTGAAACTTGAGGGGAAAAAACTGCTGACTTCATAACGCTGCACACAAGGCGGAAAACTGCCGGGTTGGAGACGGAAGGGGAACGGGTAAGTTAAAAATCGGGGAAAAAAAGGCCGTTGCGAAGAATTTGGAAGCGAACGAGAGGGACTGTAGGGGAGGCGCCTTGGAAAGTGGCGAGGAAGACCAGTAAGCTACTAAAAAAACAAACACGGAGGGAGGAAAGTATAGAAAGAAACAGGCCAATTTAATAACAACCAGTGAAAAAAGAAACCCCGACGCAGGAAGGGGAAACGGAAGAAGGGTCTCTTGACAAAGTTTGACCAACTAAAAAGGAATTTTACAGAGATTGGGGACAGTGCCCATGAGGAGACAGTACCGACTAAAGTGCGAGGCCGGACCTGACCGCTTTTGGGGAAGGGAAAAAAAAGAAAAAAGCCGGTCGATTTCTTCCCCGGAAACCGAAGGGGGGGATACAGAAAAAACCGAAAGTCTAAACATTCAGGAAAGGGGAAAAAAAAAACAACGAGAGAGAATCTGAGTCCAATCATATTTTCTTTATGAACTCAATGGCTGGCAATATAGGCAGCGGCGGACAAACGAATAGGTCATCCTAGACTAAATTCTGGGAATGTGGTTCGTCTGTCGGGGGGGAAAAAAAACTAACATGGGACAAAAATTCAATCAACTCACACTGTCAGGAGGCCTTAGGTGTTAATCCCATCATATGAAGCCGAAAACATTCCCAACCCCCCCCCCCCTGGAAAAAACGCTAATGATCCTAAACCCCATGCCCAACTTGGGGGACACGTGGGTACCAAAGGGAAACAAGTCACCAGCAAAAAAAGACTGGAAAAGGGAAACCACCCGTCCAAGGAGAGAAATAAGGGGTGATCGAACGGGGACACGGCCAAATACTTTGCGCCGATTCGGGAGGCGCGTGAGGGGAAAAGAAGGAGCTGCATGTGCAGAAAGGGGGGGGCGGAGGTAAAAAGAGTGACCGTATGTGAAAGATCGCCGGCAAAGAAAAAGAAGCGGTGGGGCCAAAGCGGAAACTAAGCTGCTGATCTAAACGCACACTTCTAGAAGGAGTGGAAAAAAAAAAGGACAAATGGAGAGAAAGAGCCAACCAGCGACGTCAAAGCTGACTCGGGAGAAATCGAGACGCAACAGGAAAGGGGGTTATCTTTCCCTATAAGTCAAAAACGCCTGGGGGACCGACCACCGAAAGAGTTTTCCAGACGAAAACGGACCAGAGGCGTTTTACCCGAAAAGGGGAAGAAGGGAAAAAACCGAAGGGATACGCCTTCTGACTCGAAAGCATCACCGACCAGTAGCTTACCGGCTAGGGGAAAGATTTTGCATGGCGCCTAACCCGAATCTCAAGAGCAGGGGGAACCCCACAAGGGGGACGAGGAAGGTGGGAGATCAGTTCACCGAGCGCCGCCAAAGAAACACAAAGCTGCAAAAATGTCAAGTTGGGGGACGCAGCCTATACAGGGAGGGTCAATGCGGAGCAAGAAACTGGATGTCACAGAAAAAAAGGGGGGGAAAACAGGGTCGAATGCGAAAAACGGCTGGCAGTGTGGGTGCGAACTTCTTCCTTGGGGGATCTGTCTCAGAAGCTTCCAGGGAAATGGGGGAAACAAGGACGCGGCAGGAAACTGGGATAGGGTATGAGAGGGCTGGTGACGGGTGTGTTCCGGGAGGACATTTCGCCACAAAAGGAAGGTTGAATACTACCACAGAAAGACCTGTTTAGTAAGGGGGGGAAGCTCGGAAATTCGTGAACGGGGGGGGGAGGACGAAAAATCAGGGGCGCACGGAAAGGGACCAAGATTAAAAAAGCAGAAAAAAGGTAAGGAAAAGAAAAAACTTGGAAAAAAGAAAAAAGGTGACCTAAGCGGTGAAGGGTCACAGAAGGAACGAAAACAAGGATGGTTTCAGAAAAGGAAGTGGTGGGAAAACCGCAAGGCGTTGTGCGAAAGGAGGGGAGGAATGATTGACAGACCATTGCATTAAGAAAAATGGAAGGAGAGAGTTGGAAAAAGGGAGGAAATCGCAGGGAGAGCGCAGTTGGGGTGGGGGGGGGGATACCCATTGGCGGGGAAAACCAAAAAAAAAAAAAAAGTAAAAAGCCAAGCCAAAACAAGTTGGGGGCACACGAAACCGGGGAAAAAAGGAAGAAACCTTTAAGGGGTAGAACCCGACCAAAGGGGAGGATACAAACGAGGCCGCAAGCCGGGGGGCCGGGGCTCATAAGAAACGTCAAGAAACCTTCTACAACAGAAAGCACCCCAAAAGGCAGAAAAAATTATACCCTCGCAACCCTTGGAAAGATGGGAGGGGGGGCACCAAGAACGGTAAAGGAAAAGGGTTACTGGAGATCTTGGACAAACTTTAAGATCAATTTGGGCAAGACAACGACAAGGAACCAAACTCAGGAAGAGACCATGCAGAGAAAAGACAACTGCCGGGCCAGATTAAAAAAGGAAAAAGTGGGGGAGGGCCAAGGGACTGAAAAGGAAGAAAATATAGAGTGCTCGACAGAAAAGGGGCACGTCCGCCAAGTCGGACGGAAAACATCAATTACTCAAAAAAGCAAGGACAGTTGAGGCACCCAACCGGAAAGGGGGGGTACGTTCCTATGAAAAAAATGGGAAGGAAAAGGGGTTGGCCAAGGGGTATCCCTAAAACAAGGAGAAAAAAAAAAAGCCGAGGACACCCGTGGCGCGCCGTTCAGGAAAAAACGGAGACCGGACAAGTTACCTTACAGGAAAGAAAAAAGAGACCTCCTCAAATACGAGGGCAAGCCATGGAGTCCCCCGTAGGGGAAGGGTCAGCGATGTGAGGGGAAAGTCAAAAGGAAAGAAAACCAACAGGGGGGGGTGTCCCGAGAGTGCCCTGCCCAGAAGGGGTTCATGGAACAGCCGGAGGGGTAAACAGAAATCTTAAAAAGGAACGACCGAAGCATTGTACTGGGGGGGGGACTGACTCA
>Ga0179593_1285782_pt1 | contig 13780 bp, 7 predicted proteins | sample CZODoug2_1_08_16_FD_185931 | JGI IMG/M metagenome (GOLD analysis project Ga0179593, IMG submission 185931) | Vadose zone soil fungal communities from Angelo Coast Range Reserve, California, USA - CZODoug2_1_08_16fungal (PacBio error correction) | ecosystem: Environmental > Terrestrial > Soil >...
TTTGAAGGTCCTCCAACTTGAAAAAACATGGCAAAGTATAATGCGGTTAGCCGCCGCGGAGGGGACGCTCATCCAAAGAGGAGAAGAGGACGATTAAGAAGTAGAGGAGGGAAAGAAACTGGTCCCGTAAGTGAGGAGGAGGGTGTCGAGATTATCCATACATTGGCGCGTTCCGTTAGAGACTCTCTTTAAGTGAACCAAATCAACGTGGGGGATATTATTGAAATGAGTCTCGGTGAAGTTCCGTCAGGAGAGTGAGAAGGGGCAAAGAACGTTCAGAGTAATTACCGAGGAAGACGGAATCAACCGGAAGAGGATCGAGCGTAAGTGACTCTTACTTAAGGAAGCTCCATCTTCAAAGCTAAGAACTTAAGATAGCGAAGGGAAGATCGATATCCTTCGGGAAATCAGAGAAAAGAATTCACAAGCACTGAAAGGGAGCAAGGAAGCCGCATAGTTTGGCATGCTATGAAAAGTTTGTAGAGTTAATAATAGAAAGGGACCTGGTCTCGAAGGAGAGGGAAACCGGATGGAAAAAAAAAACCCGTAGACTTTCAGAGAAGAGACCTTAGTCAAGTTAATAGAGAAAAGAATGGGAAGATAAAGGGATGTCGACCTCCAAAGCGGTCAACTCCAGTAAGTTCAGACTTTTGGTCATTAAAGAAGTCAGGAGCTTGAACAACAAACCAGCAAAAAAAAAGCAAGTCAACTGGATCAGGAAAGGGACGTGTACTCTCCTGAGGCAGAAAGAGAAGACCGAAAACAGGAAGAAAAAAAATTTCCGAAGAAGTAGATCGGACCGAGTCGATTAATTCGGATCGTCCCGAAGTGTTCCTTTCCGTCGGGAGTAAAAAAAACGCGAAATTTCATATCAAGGGCGTCATGTTGGGACGGCACAATCCTCTGAACAGAGAGAGAAGAGGAGTCGAAGTCGAGAAGTGTGAGGAAAAAAGGAGTTAACCAGAATCATCGGATGGAAAATATAGGTTCTGAATGGAACTACCCGACATAAAAAAGCCGCGCGAAGCGAACGCTAAAAAATAATGAGAGGGGGGGAAGAGAGGCGAAGGCGGAAACTCGGTTGCCGGAGGACTGAGCTGCGCAACGTAATTCAATCAAGGTAAGGATCCTTGGCTTCCCTGCCGACACGGAAATTCGAAAATTATCGCGGAGGAAAAGAGTTTGCGTAGGATCCCCGCAAGGAGGGGGGGGGGGGAGGAGTAGCATATAATCAAACTCGAAGATGAAGAGCGATGGGATAAAGGAAAAAAACGAGAAAAAAAACTAGCACGCCACCGAGAGTAGAACTGTCCGCGGGGGAGGAGAAAAGGGATCCGAAGGTAGTCGAGCTGTCTTGCTTCGACGAAAAAGAGACTCTTAAGAAAAAGAAGGCCTTTGAGGGATGGTGAAACAGGTGCCCCGAGTAGTAGTATGCGGGGTACTCGAAGAGACGCCGAGACTACTGGCCCTCCGAGTATGCAAATCAATACAGCGCAACGGAGTTAATGGGATCGATGTAGGAAAGACGCACGCGAATTCGAAGAAAGAAGCTCTAACACATTCATCAACACCACAAACCAGCCCTCTCGCTCAAGCATAGATGAAAGGGGTGTTGTAATAAGGAGAACGATACCTGTTATAAAGGAAGAGAATTAAGAGAAGAGGGTAAAAAAAAGAACTGAAGATGCAGATGTCTCAAGCGTGTTCAAGAAAGAGTCGGTTCAACGGTTGAGGATGATAGATCGAAAAAAAAAACAAAGGGTAGGGGAAGAAGATAAAGAGTAGAGAAAAAATTACCACCATTGGACCCACTGACTACCTTAGCCAGGGACAAGGTGTGGACCGAGCTTGACATCGATTTCTGACAACCAAATTATCTTAGACGGAGTAAAAGAATTTAGGGGTAGAGAAGCTGGGAGGCGAAGGGCATTGTTTGGGGTTCAAACGATCAACTCGATTCTGATAGACTTCGAATGCGAAAGAAACAGAGAAGGCTCAATGTACGAGAGATGGAAGGAGTGAAGGAATAGCGGAGGTGAAAAGAATCGAAAAGGGGAGGAAAAGACGAGACGGAACGAGCGCAAAAGGACATCGGGGTCCCTTCTCTAGGCCCTGAACCCAATTCCCTTCAGAGAAGCGGGGAAGAGGGAATCATAAGATAGGGGAAGCACAAAGGAGGACGCTGAATATCCGACCAAGGATTTGAAAGGATCCAGTGCGGCGGCTTGAATCTAAGAAAAAAGGGTTGCAAGATCTCAGTGACATCTAGCCGTCTCAATTTGGGGGAGAAAGGATCAAGAAATACAGAGAAGGTGTGACGAATACAAAGGCGTTCATCCTAAGATTGTGATGGGAGGAAATTCAGGGGAAAAATCCTGGGTGCAAGCGTCCACTGTTCCTCGGCGGAGAAAAGCGAAGGAGAAATCCCAATAGTGAGGAAAGCAATCTAACCTATGGAAAAAAGGAGAGAAAGAGACGAACAAAGCGGGGATGCGGTCGTCTCCATTCAACGTCCAGAAGAATAACGCAAGGGACGAAAGACCAAGTTGAAGACGCCAAAAGTAAAGACGAGAGCTGCGCGAAGCGATTGGTTGGCTGCCAACAGAAGAAGGGGAAGAAAGAAAGGGACCCTACCCTGAAGAGAAGGGAAAAAGGCCAAAAGAACCGAGCAAAACCGCTACGGAGGCCTCATTATAGACGAATGGCGGAAAGGCCGTCCTGGTCTCAGAGCGGCAAAAGCCGAGAAGCGCTCAGAGAAATTAAGGGACTGGCAATTGTTTTGTGGCTAAAGAAGAGGAAGGGAAGGGACCGGCCAAGACTCAAGGACCTCAGAAATCACCAGTGTCGTGGCCACCGAGGCTATCCTGCTGGCCCATACTGCCTAAGACGGCGAAATCGGGAACGGGCGGTCAAGGGCCTTTCATAGCACAATCTCTAGGCAAGGGGGCGATGAAGAGGAAGACAGGCGCTAAAAGGAACTGCCGAACTGACTAGGACGACGTTCCACAAACTTGGATAGCGAGCATGCGGGAACGAGAGGGCTCATCTTCCAAGGGCGAGCATGCATGGGAAGAAAGCACCTTAGAGGGAAGACGGAAGTTCTCTCCAAGCCCCGGGCATTGAATGCCTGTCGAAAGGACAATCATACGACTTCATAGGACATAAGCTGACAGAGTGGCAAAGAGCGAAAAGAAGGGAAAAGAATAAAGAGAAGAAGGAAAGTACTAATAAAGAGAGGGGGGAGCGGCGGCATACCGCAATGGAAGAAAGGGAAGACGGAAAGACAACCAAGGTCGTACGGCTAAAGTACGAGGAAACGCCTAATAATCAAAGGTCAATTTGATCACTAAAGAACTTCACTCTCGCAGGTTGGGAGGGCTTAAAGGTCCAGCAAGAGAGAGAAAAGGAAGGTGCAGAGGAACGCGAAAAGGGGGAATCTTAAGACGGAACAAGCAGATAGAAAAAAAACCAAAGAAGGTGGAAATTTGGGGTTTAAGTCCGTCAAAAATTTGCGCCTGACGGAACACTTCACTATTGATGTCCGCGGCAAAGAGTGTCGAAGGTCATTCCGCCTTAAAAAAGCGACAAAACCTGTAAAAGAATGGAATTCAGGGGGGGAGGGAAGAGAAAACTACCTTGGGAGAACGTCTTCCTGAGAAAAGGCGCGGTTACACTCCACTTATTGATCTGTAAGGGAAGTCGAGAACGTAATGAAGAATCGAACGGGGCAACAATTGAACGGATGTCAAGACAAAATCGTTCTCAAAGCGTAAATGCCCGCTTAATTCAGAAGCGGTGAGAGAAGAATCAAAACGGGAAAGATTGGCCGCGGAGCAACTAACTAAGGAGGGCCCATGAGAAAAAAAAAAAACGCCATAAGCAGACGCGCCCAAAGGCCATGAGAGGAGCGGAAATTGTGAACATTAGAAAAGTAGGAAATACCTGGCTCTCTCATCGCACCCCGAAAAAAACAAAGAAGAGAAAGGAATAGTCAGGCCGCGCCGTCACTTTGCATGGAACGGGCTGAAAAGCGCAGGGATTTCTCAAAACAAAGTCACCTTTCAATCGCGTAGTCCTGAGCGGAGGGAAAGGGAAAGGGAAGAAAAGCAGATTGAAAGGGACCCCAACCGCAGCGCCCCGTACCTAGCATTGGGAGGCCTTTAAAGAGAGTTCTCCTAGGGGGCACCTCCCGGAGAAATGGCTCAAGGGGGGAGAAGGAGGGAAGAACGCAGGTCAAAAGGGATCGAAGAAAGAAAAAGGTTGGCAGGGATGACTGGAATCGTGAAAAAGGGTAAGTCTCCGCGGGAGAAAGAAAATGGTGACTTCCCAAACCAAGAAACTGGCGAAACGTCGATAAAAATGCTCGAGAAAAAGTCAAAAGAAACGACTAAACATCTTAGGGGGAAATTCTCTCAGTGTACTTCGTTACGGCGACGAAACCGGAGATCCCCAGAGAAGAAAAGCGAAAATACCGTTCAGGGGGGTCTAGCAGCAACAGTCAAGTGAACTCGCGGTGGACTATCCAGCCGAACTTGAAATACGCTTCGCCCTCCGAAGGAAAGGAGGAGGATTATCGAAGACAGCCTGTTTCTTAGGCGCAAAAGCATCGGATGGAGGGTTAGATCTATCAGAGCAATGCGCCGGAAATTTCTATCGGGAAAGACAATGGGGAAAAAAACTCACAGCACCACTTCTATCAAAACCTGGAGTAATTAAGTCGACCCTCAGAAAGAAAGACGCCAAGGAATCGAAGAGCCGATGAGAAAAAATATGAGAAAAATGATTCGGGAAGTTAGTCATCAAACCAAAAGTCTTCAGGTAGGCGAGGGTTCGGCAGTTCTAACTAGGTCTATGCGGACGAATTAAAAAAAGAAGAGAGGGCAAGAAAGAAAGAGTCAGGGAAGGGTTAACAGGGGCTCGATGTCTTCCATTACGCAGTTCTGTCTATAAAACAAAGAGTCGAGACGTAAACGAACCACAAGAAAAGATAAACACCGCGCGACGGATAGGCACGAGCAGATAAAAATAACTAATAGAATGAACGCTGAAGTAACCCTATCCCATCTTATTGTAGACGCAAGGGTGAAAAGACAATTGGGGAGCAGAATGAGACTAACCAACAAAAACAGGAGAGGAGGGAATATAGAGAGAAACAATAAGTCCAAGAAGGGAGGACCACCGGCGGATAACTTGAAAAAAATATTTGGGGGAACCTCTTAGGGGCTGGGGGGAAGCCCCTGTCTGAGAAGGGAGGAAAAGAAATTGCTTATCTACTAAAGGCACTGAAGGAAAGGGGAGGGGGGATTCAGTGACCTATATCACTCGGTCGCTTCGTACAATGTCTACTGGTCGGGACCTACGCGAGCAGAAGTCCGACTCGATGCGTGGTGGCTGAAGAGGAGGGTCACATCGAGTCGAAGAATGAGGAACAAGTCACGAATGATACACTATTTCAGGAGGGGGGTTCCCCTTCGCGAATAACAAAACGCCATCGCAGGACTGAAACTCAAAGTCGGCTGACCGAAGAAAAAACAAGGAGGAGGGAGATGAGAACGGGGGATAAGCAATTACTTCCTCTTCAAACATTTGAGCAGGCGGCTTTTGGAAAACCTGTAGGAAACCAACGAAGAGGGAAGAAGCATGGGGGGATCAGAGATCGAATCCAGACTCTAGAGGGGACCACGCAATACGAACAGAGTTCTCTGAACAGCGGGAGAAGGGCTGGAATGAATGTTAAGAAAGGAGTACAAGGGAGTCCCTGGAGGGCCGCAAAAGTCTCAAAAAGCGGCCTCAAGCCCGAAGGACGTTCCTCGACTTAGAGAGAGAGCGAAAGGCGTCAAGCCACCCGCAGGGGAGTTGGTAGTCTGGGAAAACGGGCAAAATCTAGAACACTCCGTAGATCTCTCAGCTAAAAAAAAGCCAGAGAGGTGTCCTCTCCAGAAAAAAAGGGGACTCGGGACTCTGCGATCAAAGGTGACGAGATAACCGCCAAGAGTCGGCCGCAGGAGATGTAAGAAAGTAGGGGGGCTATTGGGACTGTCCGGAAAGAAAAAACTGCAATCAGGCACAACGGAGCCAAAGGAAAAAAGGGCAGCAGAGGGAGTTCGCCGATGAGCGAACAACGCGATAAACGTCGAAGCTCTTCTCCATGACGTTCGCAGGGGTAAGGGGTGGGTGACTGGAGCAGCGCGGCTTCCCTTTCGGAAAGACTGACTAAGAACGGAGCCTTTACGCATCATTGGACTTCTATCAAATAAAAGAAAGAGAAAATTAATAAAACTTCTCTGGAGCGGTGAAGGCGGGGTGGAAAGTATACGGGATAGTGGGACTGAGTGAAAAACCCGTACGACTCGTACAATTACTACAGACAGAAGAGAAGAAGCAAACAACTCGGTACAAAATCAAAACACGGGCGCTTATCTGAAGGAGGGATAAAGACGACTTTCAGAGGGTCTTTGGAGGCGAAGAATGAAGGGAAATCCATAAATCAGGGGGAAGACTTATCCGAAGGCCTTCTCGAACAGAAGCGAATCAAAACGCTAATAGAAAGAAAGCAAAAGGGAGAAAGCGGAAGTAGGGGCACCTCAACAAGTCCGGGGCACCCTGAAAATACTCCGAAGGTCTCGAAAGAGTTACGAGGCTTCTACGCTTCGGCCTAAAACGTAAGACTAGCAAAGTACGCTCCTGAACGAAAACGATCCTACGGAAAGGCAAAGGTGGAATAATCTTCTAACTTGAGTAAAACGAAAAGCTAAAGAGGGCTTTAAGCAAAACCCAAAAAAAAAAGACCCGGCAGCCTATGGAAGCGGAGAGGCATGTAGGGTGAATCAGTTCCCCAATCTGTCTCAAACATAAGGAGTAATAGGAGATTGGAAAACAGAGTAAAACAGAGAGACCGAAGAAGGCAAAAATGGGGATGCAAGTGCCGCTTCAGGAGGCGAAAAAAAAGAAAGTTCAAGGAAGAATGAAAAAAAAGTCTAAATCAGTGTCCACTTGATGTAGGATTTTTGATGGAGAGACAGCCACGGCCAAAAAAGGTAGAAATCTCTCCACACGTAAGGGCGTACTGGCACCGGGAGAGAAAGGAGTGGGAAGGAATCCGGGAATAAAGTGTCGCCGGGTACCTAATTAAGCAAGCAGAGGGAAACAAATGAAGGTACTCCTTCAAAGAAAGAGTTCTAGTCTTATTCAAAGGTAAAGGAGGAGAGGACATACGCCAGGGGTCAAACGAAGGGATTATTGAGCATTATATCCTATTTGGCAACGGACGAACAATCACAGAAACAAGAACGAATCCCGCACGTGGAAAGGCGGTAGCCGAGGAGGGGGGCAAGCGGAAGTAACTTGTGTGCAGTAGGAAATAGAGAGAAAGTGAAAAAAAAATCGCCCGTCAGGGACCACGAGCATATAAAGACTTCCTTCATGACGCCGGGCAAGGGGGGGACGGCAGGATCTGGCCCTGTCGCAAGACCACGGAAAGGGAAAAAACCTTAGAAGGAAGGAATGAGATTCTGTGGAAAACCAGAAAGACTGCTCCGCACACCACTGCCTCTCCCCGCAGGGTATCAATCGAGCTTCAAAGTACCGATAAGAGAAACAACTGACCGTAAGAAAGGGAATAGTCGGTGTGATACATGCGGCAAATAGGTGAAAGGGGATAACCTTCAGTTGGAGAAATGAATCGAGGACACTTTTTCGATCCAAGAAAAAAAGCTCGCCCGCACAAGTACTCAAAACCAGAGAAACCAGTTAAGGAGACCGTAAAGACATTGAGAACGATCAGATGAGAAAATCGGGATAGAGAAAAATGGCTATTGAATCCTGAGGTTCGGGGACGGTCAAACCCTCATAACAGAGGCGGGATAGCTTATCTTACTCTTGGCAAAAGGCTGAAGGAGGCCTGTCCGCCGTTCCCAGTTCCGGCGAGAGGAAAAGTATGAAGAAAGAAGGTTACCTCAAGTACACCGCTCATATGGGCTTAAAACTAACGACACGGGCGAGTGGTCCTGAGTAAACTCGGAGAAAATCTGTGAGAGAAGCGCACCGCTCATCGAGGGATCATAGGAAATCACCAAAGGGCTCACTGACTATTATGGGTATTGGGGAAAACTCACGGTCTACAACTACCGGGCGCCAACGGGGAGGGGGAAGGGCGGGGCAGGGAACTAACGAATAAAACTCCGTGTAGGAATATCTTGAAGGATAGAAATAAATCTAGAGGCATGCAACTGCTGGCTAGGAAGTCTCATGGGAAAGAGATCATTATTAGTCTATTGAGGGCGCGTCAAAGCCTCAGAAATCATATTCCCTAACAAAAGCAATCACCAGGCTAGGGAATTTAGGGGAACGGAGGGGATCTAAATGGACCCTAGAGTCTCATACGAAGCTAGCATGGAGGGGTGCATCGTACCGCCCAACTGCAAGGGATCCAACCAAGACTCGCCGATTCAATTGAGGTCCTCCTGTCTACTATCCATTAACCGGAAAAAGAAAGGAAAAGGAAGAAAGCGACCCAGGACTGGTTAACAAGGAAGGGGCAACAGACAGGGGTCTATATCTCAATCAAAAAAAAAATAAGCGGAAAGAGATAAAAAGAAATAGAGAGAGCCAACAATGAAAGAAGCATTAAAAAAAACAGGCGAAAAAATTGAGACATATAGGGTGGGTAACCTCGTCGCGGAAGTCTGGCCCAGTATCGGGGAGGGTACTGAGCATTTCAGGAAACGCTGTATAGCGAGGTTCATTGTTTTTGGGCGGATAAAGATAGCCGCGAAGGTTTCTTCCTGACTGGGCAAATAAGGGATTCAATGCCGACAGTAAAGGCACGTCCAGGTCCTCTTTCGTCTTAAGAAGCTCTGAGGAAGCCCGAGAAGAGGACGATAGGGGAGTACTTCGGCGGTGCTACATCGAAAACACGAGGGGGACAAGGGCGAATGGCTAATCTAAAGAAAAGGGCAATGCTTCACCGACAGCTCATCGAAATACGAAGATAGAGAATGCTGACTACAATCTCCCTAGGACGTTAAGGAAACTCCCGGATCTAACTAGGGGGGAATGGAAAAAGGGTAAGAAAAATTCCCAGCAAAAAGAAGGCGTCCGATGCAGCGGAGAGAGGTGCACAATCGATGCGGTGACTGAAAGGATCCGCACAGCTGTCTCAGCGATGCAATAGGGACGGAACATGGGAAAGTGGCAGTTGAAAGCCAAATCCGTATCAGGGGCGGGCACGAACAGTCGGAAACACTGATCGGCCTGCTCAAAAGAAAGCCTCGACGAAGAAAGTAAGTAAAGGAGGTCACGAGTACGAAGGGTCCAAAGGGCGTTTCGGAAAACTCACTAAAAGAAGGGACCAAACCGAAGAACGCACGCGGTATGTTCCCAATGTCCTGTACTACGGCGCAGCGCTGCAGATCACTGGGAGGGAGGGGGGGTGAAAAAAAAAAAAAAAGCCGCAGGGATCTAAGAAGTGAACTCGCTCTTCATCTCTAATTAACCAGAACGGAAAAAGAGAGGGTAGAGCCGGGCAGCAAGAGGGGAGAAGGGGTCGTCCTTTTGACACGCTAAGAGGAAAGCGAAGAGCGGATTTGATCCATGACGGTCTCCGAGGTGGTGGGTTGAGAGAGAGCATCAGGGTCAGCCCTTGCCTTGCCAAATAAAAAAAAAAGGAAAACGGAGGAACGTTACTCATAGGGGGGGTTAAGACATCAGATCGAAGAAAAAACGTTAAGTCACTAACCTGAGATACGGGAAGCGAATGGAGAGAGAGAACGGATAGTTCAAGCAATCAGGAAACGTCAGGAGCTAGAGACAACGTCTCTAAAAAAAGGGGAAAGAGCTCCAACGTCAGAGGACATAAGGGACTGAGAGGAGGAGGCGAATTATGAAAACGAAGGTGGAGATAAAGTTTAAAGAATGATTAATTGTCGAGTGCATGAAATCAAGGAATTGGGGAGTGAAGGACGGGGAGAAACCGCTAATAATTAAAACTCGTGCAGGCCGCAGCGAAAAAAAGACATAGAAGGGTTACGGAGGCAAACCGTCACATCGAAAATAAACTGATTGACCTTCTCCACGGCGAGAATGGAGCACTAACCGGCCGCCAAGTAGCCCTATTGCGCGGGGAGGGACATACCGCTCGTCTTCTCCCAACGTCGCAAAATTTCAGAGGGAGAGACCTTCTCAGAAAACAGAAACAGAAATGAGAGGAAGTTATCAGAGTCGACGGCAGAAAGAAGCGAAAGGGTCAGATTATCCGCCCTCGATAGCAGAAACCGGCTGCCTAGGCAAAACAGAGACAGACCTGTTTGACGAAGTAAAATAAACCCAATCAAAACGGGTAGGCAATAGAGGAGGGGGGGGCTAACCTCAAAACATGATGGAAGGCCAGGAAAGGAAAGAGGAAATTGCAGGCTGAAAGAAGGGTCGAGTTATCTCAATCCAAAAATCAGATGGGGTGAAAACTCCTTCTACTTAAGGCACCTGGCCCGTGATTGGAGTGGGAAGCAGAGAAAGTATACATTGAGAGGGCAGAGGGAACTACCGAGCTCGGTACCTCACAAGGAAGAAAGTAGGTGAGAGGTAAGGGAAGGAGGTAATAGGGGGCTCGGGCATTCAGGCTCACCCTGTGGACAAAAAAAAGTGGACAGTATTTGCGTGATACCTTAGCGAGAGGACGCTCTACATTCACAAGGTCGGGAATGAGGGAGCGTGGCCGAAAACATGAGGACTCTGGATGCCGTCAGATCATATAACATGCCGAGGGCGCCAGGTACCCTTGCCAGAGCATCTTAAAAGCGCCCGAACGTCCTTAAAAAACGGTGTAGAAGAGAAGTTGTCCGAGACGGTGGGAGCGGTAGTATATAAGGAAGACTTGGGACCACAAAACCGGATAGACGGCAGGGGAAAAAGACCTTAATAGAGAGTAAGGAGAAAATCGTCGGGAGAATAAATTGCTTGCAAGAATTGTGCGACCATCAAAGGCGTCAAACGGGCCTCCGTAGGTCCTGAGAGCATTGGAGGAACAGGCCCTCAGCGCTGATCAAGAGGATAAAAAACAGACTCAGTCTGGCCGCCGAAGGGTATAAAAAGAAAAGATCTTAAGCGCTCTGCAAATCTTCCCAGACAGGGAAATAAGCTGAAAGAAGGAAAAAATGGCCTCTAGGATAGAAGGCAAAAATCGGACTTTGCCTTCTTCAGGGTCCTTTTTACCGTAAAGATCGAGTTATGAGAGTAGGGGGCACGGGGGTGCATATGAACTTGCCGTACGCTCTGGTGGCACACAACAGAGGGAACATTATATCTTCATCGCTACGGGGGAAAAACGATACCGGGACAAGTGGAATTAAACTAGACTCGATGGGGAAGGACGACGACTAGACTGGGAGGAAAGTTGATTGCTAGATAAACTACATAAAAGCGGAGTAAGCAGAGAAAAGCCGTTAGCGACAACAAATCCAGAATGCGAATCATTCCTCTTGGGCTAGACAAGCTGGAAGTTAAGGACGAGCAATGGGATAAAAGTGCAAAACTGTTTTGCAAGGAACCCGTCCATCCAGGTCACTCGGCGGAAGAGAAATCGCGGGGGGAACGCGTGGCTTAGACCCAATCGAGTTATAGTGGGGCTCCCTCATAAACGCGAAATGCGTAAGTACTCATAAAGATTAACATCACAGGTTAAAATGCTCAAAAAAGAAGACGACCCACTGGAAAGTGGAACTTCAACCTGGAAGGAAGAGAACGCACCTTGCGGGTGTCAAGGGGAGGATTCTAAGCGGAACCGTCAGGAGCCAGGGAGTATGGTGGGGTGTCGGAGTGACAAGGGCCCCAGAGCGCGTATTAAAGGTAGGATCTCATGGAGCAAACCATAAGGGAGTATCGGAGATGCAAATAAGAGGTAGGCAAGCGCAGCTGCCTTAAGTCAGTGGGACACTCGGACTTGGTGCCGGACTGTAGGGGGCGAAGGAAAAGACGACATAGGGGAGATCTGGAAAGAGAACAAACAACCTGACCATGACTCTGAATAAATGAGAGAACTGGGCCAAATTATTGAAGGAAAAAGTGGCCCGGGGAGAGAATGGCTCGAACAGGAAAGGGGGGAACCACACTAATCCCAGGGATGATAGAGGCAAAAATGGGGGGGGTTGGGCAGACCTGCGAGGAATGTTGTTCTCTACGATCATCAAAAAGATAAAGAAGCGCAAAGCAGGAAGAAAGACAGTAAAAAGAGCTTGGGGAACGGTGGGGAAGAAAGGGCTAGGGGGGGACTGTGAAGAGGTCATGATGTGCCGAAAAAATGAGCTTCGACTTATTGATTAAGCAAAAAAACTAGGCTGGAGAGCTAGTGGAATGGGGGTGGAGATGAAACATAGGAGATGTCTCTTCTCTTCGGGGGAGGCCGGCCTGTCGAGCGAAGAGAAAACCGGGGTGCACTTCCTCGATGAAAGTCGGGAGGGAACCTCGCGTAGGGGAGACGGCTGGAGGAAGATGATTGAAAGGCTAGCGGCAAGGAACGAAAGGAGGTCCCTGAAGAGACCCTCGTAAAAAACTTCCTTGACTTTGAGAATCAAGAGAGCGTAAAGAATCCGCCGCTTTAGAGCGCTGAGGTCGCTCAATACGCGTGGGGGAAAACCCTTCCGAAAAAGGCGATATGTGTTTCTGGGGAGCGCGGAAAGGAGTTACGCTCGCCGCGGTCTAGAATCAAAGAATTCGGAGGGAGGCTATCTGAAGCCATAATAAAGGAGGGAATAAACCGCACAGAAGTCTGAACTAGATAATGCCAGACGAAGATGAAGGAGGAAGGGGAAAGCACAGACCGGAGCCTTACCGGTCGAAACAGCGGCAAGTCCTATAAAAAAAAAAAAAAGACAAAACTCCAACCTATGATGCCTCGACGAAGAGGACATAAGGGATACCGGAGGAGAGGTCGTCTCTAGACTAGGGTATTCTTGGTCTTCTGACGGAAAAAAAGAGAGCCGCGAGAAGATAAAGCCTTGACAGAGGTTTAAATACAGTAAGTCTCGTGAAGAACTCGGCTTCGGAGAAGGTGGCGGGAATGGTGGGGGGGGAAACACCATAAGAGAAAAGTGGAGCTGAGCTGTAAATAGCAGAAAAAAGAGAAGGACGAAAAGAAGCTGAACAGGACCTAGAGAAACAGAGGGGGCAAGGCACCAAGGGGAAGTCTGGACCTAAATTGTTAGAAGGGGGTACGGGCGGGAGATCACTTCGAAGAGAGACAACTTGCGGAGACTCTTTCAACCGGACTGTGGATGTAATGGTTGTTACGTCTACAGAAGAGTCAAGGGGCAACAATGACCGGCCACAAGAAGCAGACATCTACTATGCAACCGTTACGCATCTTATGGGGGACATCGGCGATCCGTACGGAGAAACTACCGACTGCATGAGAAGTAGTAAAGATCGACGGAGGGAGTGGGTCCGGGACGGCGTTCCATCGGCGTCCAGGGTCTAGAAAAAGATGAAATCCAGGAACAACCAAGAGGGGAAGGAAAGAGTCGAGTACTAATTCATCATGGAGAGGTAGGAGAGGAGAGGAGGAAGAGGGAAAGGGGGAAGTTTCGCAGGAGTTCTTGTGCGCGGAGGGCAGTACCAATCCATCCCGTGATTGGAGCCGAAAAAACTGAGACTAAATTCCAGAAATATTCATGAAGATCTAATCATCAGAAGGAAGGGAGTCAAACACAGGGAAGAAGGTTTACCGTCGGGGTCACAAATCCCGAGGAGAAAGAATTATTGGCCATCAAAGACAGAGCAACAGGCAATT
>Ga0179593_1483737_pt1 | contig 13780 bp, 20 predicted proteins | sample CZODoug2_1_08_16_FD_185931 | JGI IMG/M metagenome (GOLD analysis project Ga0179593, IMG submission 185931) | Vadose zone soil fungal communities from Angelo Coast Range Reserve, California, USA - CZODoug2_1_08_16fungal (PacBio error correction) | ecosystem: Environmental > Terrestrial > Soil >...
TTTTACTGTTGAGCCAAGGAGAGCAGGGAAGCGAGACCAGAGCCCGTTAGCAAACAGGGTTGGCTTATACGAACATGCATATCTAAGGTTGATTAAGGCACAAAGATTGCAAGAAGAGGAACGTAGAAAGATCTCAACTCAAAGAGAGAGCCAAGACATTCCAAAAGGCTTAGGCGACAACGTACGTATGGGATGGGGAGGCGCTGAAATAAAAGCTGGGCAACGGTGAAATGACGTGAATCAAATCAGATTTTGGGGGACTTGAGGGTTCTCCTAGAGTTGACCACTGGGAGAGACGGAAGAAAATAGAGGTAAGAAAAAAGTCTTATTTTAGTCATAGAAAGGCCTTGCTGGATTCGGAACCTACGTACCACTTAGGGAATTTGTTCTTGAAATTCACATCCACGGGGGATACGGTAGTACCCGCCATAGGGTCCTGATAAGAGAACTTCAGCGAGTGGGGGGAACGGGGTTTTAAAAGGGCAGGGTGTATCTAGAAAAGGGTGTCACAATGTAAAGGGAACGGGAAACTCCGCAATTGTATCAGCACTTCTTCGCAGAAGGGAAAGAATTAACCCCGTTTCATATCCAGAGTCATTGGAAAACGGGCGATGTTTGGGAGCTAAAAATGATAATTGACCAAGATTCTGATGGTAATTGGAAAAAGCAAACACAGATAAAAACACAAGGGAGCAAAGCCGAAGAACTGGAGAAATAACAACAAGCAGTCAGAGAGCGGCATGCACCAAATACAAAACAGGTGGATGATGGTAGTGCGCGAACTCCTCTCTCACCCTAAAAGAAGGTCAGAATTATGAGCGTGTAACCATACTTATCCCACGTCCTGTTATCACAACCCCCGCATGGGGCCCAAGAAGAGGTCCGGCCCCGGGGCAACTGACGCTGAGAAGAAAAAGAAAAAGCCACAACGACTCAATGTCAAGGGGGGAGAGGGAGAGGGCTTAGAAGAACCAAAAATATCCGGCGGACTCTGGAAAAGGGTTGAAGGTAGGGTGTATCAGTCCAGTAATACTATCAGAAATTTCACGGGATCCAAGACAGGCATTGTCGGTGGAGGGGGGAATCGCTGAAAGTGAGGACGGGAGGAGCGGCGCAAACAAAGCCGAATGTCGGAGTGGGACGGGAGAACTGATCGTGCGGCTCGCTGACGAAGGGATGCCGCACCCACCTAAAAAGATGAGAATCAAGTTGACAGAGGAGAGACAAACATCCGGGGGAAAGCCGGACGTATACTGCTGAGAGGGTGCGGGGGAGGCAAAAACGGGCGGTCCCCTATAAAAACGGATGTGAAAGGGTATCCCAGGGTCCGTAATATAGTAGACGGACTAGTGAGGCCACCTGGATATAGCGGGTAAGGAAAAAAAAGGAACCGGAAGGAACTCCACAAAGCGGTAACAATCAAGCGATGGGGGGGGATTACCCTGGGAAAAAAGGGCTGGAAGAAAGGGCGCTCCTGTAACTGGCGGAGGGTGACGAGGGAGAAGAAAAGTGGTCTTATCCATCCGTAGAAGGAAGAAACGGGTAAGTGCAGGAAAATGGGGGGAAGTGCTGCATGGGGGACCACCATCAGTTTCAATCATGTTGAACCAGGGGAACGGGCAATGTGTCAACTGTCGAGATAAACGGGAGGCACGCTGATAAGCATCGAAGAAGCAAGGCATTAGGGATTTATGATTACATCGAGAAACTGCCAAGAAGATTGGGGAGGTAGAAATTAATGGGGAAGGAAAAAGGCTGGTGAACTTTGGAACAAAGGCGGCGCATCGGCAAGCCTTGAGCATTGAAAGAGTGTTGAAAAAAAGAGAATATTAAAAAAGACATTTGAGACCAAGTAGTGCAAGGTGGTTGTCCCCGATTCGAAAAGGAAGAGCGCAAGAAAGACATCAGAGTCCAACAACACAAAATGAAGGGAAAAGATGGAAGGGAGCAGTGACCGAGAATTGTCAAGGGGTCAGACTGAGCAGGACCACGCCAGTTCCAGAAGGGGGGGGAGAGGAAGACAAAGGCATCAGACTGGGAAGAGTCAAGGAAAGAAAAAACTACACAGCAGGGCGCGGAGTGCTGCACGACTTTGCACCTGCTCTTCTCCTCTGGGACCAGCGTGAAAGGAAAGGCTTCCGAATTATCAATCCTTATGCAGTATGTCGAGGGATGGGGATGGACAATCACCTAATGAATGTTGGATTTATTCAGCGGGGGACAAAAGCGGGAGAGCGACAGGATGTGACACGTGCCAACGGCCAGTGCTTCACCAGCTTACGGAAATCCAACGCACCCATAAACAGAGAAACTTCAAGACTGTATGACTTATAAAATGGGGACGAGCAGAAACAAATTCTTACACAAAACGTAGAGGAAGTTAACAGGATGCAAGACGCCGCCAATCAAGCATTGGAGGAAAGGGGATAATCGCGTGCTTCGACTAAAATGTGAGAGAAAAGTAATCAGAAGCACTACCTCAAACCGGCTAGGAAAAGAGATATATCGGGACGAACAAATGAGACAAAGCGTCATCACCAGCAAGGGGAGACTCGGTAGGACCAAGTTGGGAACCACGCCCACCCGCAGATCCGGAACGGGCAGGAGAGATGCATGCACCCTAATCGGTGGTGGCGTCGAAGCAATTGGGGGGGGGAAACGATCGTTGGTGCCGCGCAGCATCGGAAAAAAGTGTCCGTCAAAACTAGGCTTAGCAAAAAGAGCAGCATAACATAAACCTGTAAAGAGAAAATCAAGGGGGTGCTGGCCAAAACAGGAAAGATAGTTATATCATGACATAAAAGGGCCGCTCACGAAAAGGGATCTGACAGAGCAACTCTTCAGAGCCAAACACTGAGAAAAGGATCCCCTGTCTGCATAGAAGCGAATTTGAAAACCACTTTTGCCACAGTGACCGAATGAACGGAAAGATCCCTTCGACCGCTCTTTTCGGTCGCACTGGCGTCGCCCACTCTCCAACCAACGCGTCTTGGGGAGTTCACCTCGGTCCGACCGCTCAACGTGACTTCCAGTATCGGGAAAAAGAAAAGCGAGGGCAGTTGCTGAAATCCAAGCACCAAGCGTCGGCATACACAGAGAACGATCAAATGAACGGAAAAAATGTGTCGCCAAGGAAAAACATAGAAAAGAAGGCGGGTATGCATGGGGGAGAAAAACAAAGCCTGGAGGAGGTCAAAGGAATCATAGACCATTGCACCGTAACGGATAACTACTCCGCTCCCTAAAACGATGAAACCGAAAAATGGGCGATTCAGCGATGAAATGGGAAACGTTAGATGTAAATTTAAATCCAAACAGGTAAGGGGACATCACAAAGATTCACTTAAAATTCTCGACTCCCAAAAGCGGAAATCCATCTGTGCTGGCAGCCCAGGTCGGAACCCATAGAAGAACCCCCTGAAGAAGAGAAAAGATGTGAGAAAAACAAACCACATCTGGGGTTTGTCCGAACAAGGGAAGGGGGGAACAATAACGGACGGGTGTCGTGCCACAACTCCTTGGGAAAGGTAGCCTCACTGGGGGAAGGTAACAAAAATCGAGACGGATCATCGCTGCACATCTGTCGGGGGAAACAGGACGCTTCCTGTCAGAGTTCTTCCCGGGACTCCGGCAACCCATTGAGAGGTCTAATTAAGGAGGGAAAAAAGAGACTCCAACCGACATCGCGCAACAAGATGAGGAGGCAAAGAGAGCGGTCCGGGGGGAGACAGCCTACAAAACCTTGAAGATAGACAGCTCAGGGAGGGACGTGAGGGCGAGACGGGGACCTTAGCGAATTGGTGCTCCACACAGCCAAGGAAGCGTAACGGAGGAACGCAACCTTCAAAAGCACTACATTAACCAGGACGGAAAAAGAAGGGGTAGGGACAGTGCTCTGGTAAAGAAGATAGACAGAAAGGAGGAAAGAAGGACCAACATTTGAAGACTGGGTCTCAAAGATGGGTCCAGAACCGGGGAGAACAGCGAGGATGCATCTGGGGGTAGTCATTATAAGGAAACGGTGAGACGACGACATTCAAGACTTGTTCGATGAATTCTACCCAGATGGGCTCCGAAGGTCAAGAGAAAGAGGCTTATCGGAAAGTCCTAAACCGTCTCAGTCAGCAAGGTTTACCAGCAAGATTAGAGAGAAGGGCAATAAATGTCCAAACGGGGAACTCCAAGGCAGCTGTGATATCCACCGGAGTAAGGGGAGAAAGTTTGAAAAAAGACGCCGGTTGATCTGTGGACGTGCAGAAAACGGCGACGAGGTCCTTGAGCGTTGCTGCGCATGCGTGTGGAGTGAACCGGCTTCCGCGCAAGAGAAGGCATCCGAGACATGGGAATGAGCCGGTTCGGATTAGCTCACAACAAGAAGGGGAATTATCGGTAAAATACTATGGGACGGAAGGAGCGGGAGAAGAACGAGGGACAAACTCCTAGGTTTCAGACACAACACATCTGTTCAAAGGAGAAAATTAAACTAGACGAAAAAGACACAGCGAAAAACTGTGACAATGAGCGCGGGGGAAGTTAGTCGAGACGCAACCATCAGTAACGTCGGAAAACGGGAAAGTGATGTCTGTGGGGGAAGAAAAGTTACAAACACAAAGCAGGGGCTGCCAAAAGAGTTTTCTTACAGGACTCCGGCAGCTAGGCGCGGCGCTACGGAAGACGCAGCAAAGAAGGGGACAGAGTTGCCACGGCCGGGGCCGGGAAAGCAGAGACCCAAAAAAACCTATCCTGCATCCAGAGAAGTGGAAAGGAGACAAAGCCATAGGAAAAAAAAGACAGAAGGGATCGATTGGGCGATCAACTAGCAAATAACTAACAAAAGGGGCTGGTGAGAAGGGAAGGAGAAAGTCGAGGATAGGAACGTCCTCGGGGTGGCAACTGTTTAGATGCATGATATCCGCCGACCCAAGACAAGACGAAAACAAGAGGGGGGTGGTATTACAAAGGAAAAAAAAGGCTAACTGAGGGTGCAACGACGGCACGCAAAACCGGGTAAGGAAAAGGAGGGGAAAAGTTAGTGTATTGGTCTGACAGCCTAGCATAACATCTCTGGGGAAGAGGCGTTGCAGGTTGGTTAGCCACATCATTGTCAGAAAAGACCGGACCTGCCATAAAGGAAGAGAGGGGCACAGGCGGACGGGCGCCGGAGGAAAGGGGAGGTATTGGGTGGGATGAAGAAATGCTGCATAGTTTAGGAAATGCAACATATTTTCCTGGGCAAAGCTTGATTGGAAAAAGCGGCTCAAGCGCAAGCCTGGAAAAAATCTCATTAGGTGCGTGAAAAATGGAACGAGATTCCCGGGGTCAAGGAAAAGGGTGTGAATGTTAAGACCCAGGGGGAAATGATTGATAAACTGCCAGAAATCTGAAACGACAAGCCCGCAACTAACTCCAACACACACACGGGAACGGTGGGTGACGTCGGAGGGGACCTCAAGTAAGAATAGAAGTACACAGGAAGCGAAAGAGCAAAATGTAGTGCCGTAATCTACGCGGAAGAAAACCTACCAGCGTATAAAAAGCCAGGACTCTCCGGGATCAAGAAAGCGTTCTGCCATCTACCAAAAAGAACCAGGGGCAACAAAAAACAAAAATCCGGAAGGGGAGAGCCGTTCAAAATATTCGATGGAAAGGACCTAAAGCCTGCTTGTGTCGCGTCCAGCTTTCCCATTATATCTCTAAAAAGGGGCCAATGACCCGGTCCTGAGTCACCGTCTGAGACTGCGGGGGACTCCCAACATGCGCAAAGATCAAAAAAGAAAAAATCAAAAAAAAGGACTAACGCGGAAAGAGCCACGATAACCTGTCTACACACTCATGGGAGGAATTTTAAGGGGGAGCCAGTCTTAAGCCCATGGGCGCGGGTAATCCCATCAGGAGGGAAACGGAAACGCAAAAACCATGGGATTGAGCGCAGTAACTACAGCAGCTATCAACTCAACCGGGGGAGAAAAATGCCGCATCATCTGTAGAGGAATACACCAGAAGCGGCAATCCAAAAAACTGCGAGAGGGTAAGGAAAAAGGCCTGGCGCCACGCACTCCCTGGCAGGAATTAGAGAGATAGAAATCGGAGGGGGCGTCGAAGCGCATTGGGGATAGATGAACGGGAACTGGTTGGGGGTGAAAAAAGCGAAGATCGCCACGAAAACAACAGTCATCCGCTAGTCTATGAAGGAAAAAGGGAGCAAGAGACAATCGCAAAAATGGCAGCAAAAAAAAAGACAGATTTCAAACTGCAAGTGACCCTGGCATACCCATATCAGAACGACATTGTTTGCGTCTTAAAGAAGAGGCAAGGGAGATCATGACGAAGAGAGGTATTCATGAGGTAAGAAGGGCCAGCTGCCCGTTGGGCAAACCGATGGAAGAAGAACGTATCCCTGTCTTCCCTTCACCAGCCAGGGGGAGGGGTCAGAAGGGGGACGGTACGCCAACAGTCAAAAAACGGCGGGGGGAAACAGGAAGCTCTCCGAAAAATCACGTCCGGACCCGTAGTCAGGGAAACTTCGCGTCGGAGAGGTGCTGAATCCCATCACACCGCATCGGCATACCTAACGCCCAAGGTGAGGACCTATTTGGGATCCAAAATAGAAAGAAGATAGCGGGAGAACTTCAGGCAAAACGGTATATATCACCGAACTGCGGGTGTCAAAAAAAGTCCTGCGACATTGTCCCTTCGTAATTAACCAAGACGTCATAAAAGGGCTCTAAAACACTTGGGCGATGACGGAGGAGAAGATAAAGAACGTGGAAAAATTAGAGCATCGTGCGATTGACAAAACTCCTAAAGGAACGATTAAAGAACTTTGAAGAGGAAATTACTCCCACCAGATCGCAGAAACATAGCATAGGGGCAAGGGGGAAGAAAAAAAGGGAAGGAAAAAAAAAGAAACTCCTCCGAAATAACTGGAAGGGGAAACGGAAGGCAAAGGGGAGGTGGCTGGACGAGGTCTTACCAGCCAAGGGGGATCCCTAGAACGCCGTGGGAATGACTGATCGGGGGAAGTCAAAATAAGTTTCCGAGGCAAAACGGTGTAAAGTCCTTGAAAACAGGGCGCTCAGGGGCATCATCGTATCCAGTCAAGTCCTCACAAAAAAAGCTGCGAAACTAGCAGGTAAAAAAAAGAAAAGGAAGATGCTAGAAACAGTAGAGATCTCAACAACAAGGGAAAGTTGTACTGTTGGGGATGACATCTACTCCTTGAATAGCGCAGCTCCTGGGGGTGGACGGGAGTCCGGTAATAGTACAAGACGGGCTGAGCTACGGGAAAAAAAGGACGACAAAAAAAAACTGCTCGGGGAAAACGTAGCTGAAAAAACGCCTTCAAGAGAGAAACTACAAGGCTTAGAAATAAGTCACGTTAGAGGCGAGGCATGAAGATAACGAAAGCAAGTGGGACGTTCAAGAAATCTTTAGGAGGACTTTCAGGGGACATAGGGGGAAACACCGTGTGGGGCAAACAACCAGCACGCTGCGAGCAAATGGGGGGGGCATAATGAAAGTATGGATTCAGGGAAAGAACTGTCGTAAGGAAACACGAGTGTGCAAAAAAGTTCAGAAAAAAAAAGAGGAATCACTGATAGCTCCGTCTCATCGTGGTTGGGGCGGAGAGAGAGGGAGAGCAAGGGTCAAAAATACGTAAAGGGGAACTCTCAATGCTCGGGTAAACAAAGTTGCATTCGAAAAGGGGGGCCTGAGGGCGCAAGTTGGGAAGGCTCTTGTCCAAAAAAAAAACAGCCGAAATGGGGGGGGGGGGCTGAACGGTGAAGGGAGGTCCGGTTCTCGAATTCTTTGAAATGGGAGTGAAAGCCAGGGGCGACGCAGAGAACACTTCAAGAGGGAGATAGGGAGCCGGGGCGGAAAGAGGAGCTTCACACACGACGCTTTGATCGAGTTTCAGAACGAGGACGCCGAAAAGAAAGTATCTTGGAGGGGACAGAGAGAGGAATTCAAGGTTGGCAAAACAGGGGGCAAACTTTTAATGGCAGGAAAAGGCTACGCAAGGACATACACGCGAGAGAGTGTCAAGAAGCGCGGAAAGGGAGGGGGCCGACACAAAAACTCTGTAAGTGGGAGGGGGAACTCAGGGGGTAAATTTTTGATGTCGGGGGTAAAGGGAAGTCTTTCAACTATCAGCATACTGAACGAGGGTGAACCCTCTCGTCTTTGTTCAAAGGTCAGGGGAACAAAAAGCTGGCTGAAAGCCGACGGCGGACTCACCAAACGGACTGGGGGCCACGGCGAACACAAAAAAAGGTGGCGAGGAGAGCTGGCTTCCCCAACCTCAATCCTTCAGAAAAAACCAATTTGACGCTTCAGAAACGCCCATCCGAGGTGAGCCGCAGGCAGTAATCCTGCACTGCGGATGGGGAGGGTGCGTCAGTACGGAGCCAGGGGGGTTGAGATGAAAACGTTCGGAATAAAATAGATGAAGCGTCAAACGGGTTCTAGAACGATAGCTTCAGGTTCACCCAACGACCCAACAGAGACGAGAAAGAGATGTGGGGATGAGACCTCCATGCGCTGGGGGACGGAAAAAAAGATCAGGTTCCAGGGGGAAAAGGATTGTTTGGAGGGAGGTAAAAACCGAATCTACAGCGTGAATCCGGGGCAGCGTATGATTGGAGGAAGGGGAGCCCAGTTGCAACTCAGGGGGCAGGAACGGGTCACTGTGGCATCCTGGGAAAAGAGAAGATTGACGCGTGAGAGCATCGAAGCAACATTAGGCTAGAATGGGGTACCTACTTAATGATCGAAGGTTGGCTAGTCTAACCTTTTCGTTATTACTCTTTTAGAAATGGCGCAGCGAGAGGGAAAAGTGAAGGAAAATAAATGCGAAACCCATTCAAGAAGGTTAGAAGGGGGTAAATAAGGAAGTAAGGGCGGGGGTCTGTGGAAGCGTAGACATTGTGAGACAAAAAAAACGTCACATACAAGCTACCAAAAAGCTCAACAACCAACGTAGGATAGAAGAAGGTGGAGTATGGGCTGCGAGGGTCAGGCAGAATGTATCGCCAAAAGAAAGAAAAAGGACATTATCGCCGACCACGTAAGAAAGGGAGGTACTGAGGAAAAAAAACCATCCTAAAAAAAGCGATATGAAGCTCAAAGGATCTCGGAAGAAACTCTTTTACCAAGTTTCCTCAACCTCAGCATCAACAGAAAAAAGACCGATTTACTATCCTTATGCAGATAGGCAGGGGGACGAAAGAAGAACCAACTGCGAATGCTTAGAACGTGAAATCGGTAACTCGAACAAGGTGAAAATGCAGACCTCCGGGAAAACCTTTATTGCTTATGATGGTCCCAACCGACGAACCTCATACCACCGCCTGCGGGAAAGAGGTAGGATTAGCATGGACAAAGGAAAAAACAAGTCTAACACACCGGCGGGTCAGGAAATACAGGAGAAACGCACGATTGAACCATAGGTTGCTTTAGGAGACACGCTGTGAGGGAGAGGAGATCCACAAACTATCCACAACCGGGACTAGAGGTGATCTTGCTAGCGACAGGACAAAAACTGGGAGAACGCTTTCAAGACACAACGCACTGGCGGTTTTCGATAGGTAAGGTTGGACAGGAACGTCCCCCCTCACAGATCCGCAAGGTGAAGTACTGGGGCACAGGGTCGGAAACTCGAGTGGGTCTTCTAGCGCAAATGGGGGGGAGGATTAAGGATGCAGTGGGAGCCATATCACTCGAGTAGAAACGCCGGTGCTCCGAAAGATTCTGTCTTCTTCAACGACGTAAAGGGGGAAAAATAAAGCGACCGGAAAGCCAAAAGAGGGAGGAACCATGAGATTTGTTATCCCTAAAAACAAAACATTTCGATCTCCCGCCACGTACAGATATGTTTTGCGGCTGCGAAAAAATCAGCAATTGGAATAAGGAAGGGGGAGTCGGGAGAAAGAAAGGGCGGAAGAAGAGGAGGCAAGGTTGACACATGTGGTAAACGATAACTCTCAAGACGGCGACCCTCCCTCTCTGTTTTTCGAGAAGCGGGAGCCCAAGGGATTCTTTTCCTTGTGAGGAGAGGAAAAAACAGGGGGAGCAGCGGAGACCGTCTCCCTAGAACTAATCGACAGGACGGAGAGGGGAATCCCGAAAACAGGGGCGTACATAACTGACGAAGATCAAGTCGAAAAGGAGTTCCTCCAAGCTGGAAACCAGGAGAAACCAATGAAAACGGGGGAGAAACAAAAAAGGCAGGCGGATAAAAAAGGCCGTCGTGAACATTGCCCTTCTTACCGGACCCCTAGCTCAAAAGGATGAAGGCCCTTCGGCAGCAGATGGAGAGACTTTACTAAGGGACCAACGGGGGGGGGAGGAGAGCTACAATGTAAGAAAATAATCGAGTCCACTCAGTCAAGAATATTCAGGACCCACAGAGAACATCCAAAGGGGAAAATAGGGTGCTGCGAAAAAGGTCGGAAAAGAGGAAACCCCATAAAGCCTAGTCAGAAGATGAAGGGAGGAAGGCATCACTCGGCGATTAGTTTGAAACTTACCACGAGCGAGAAAGCACGCGGGAGGTTCCAACGCCAGGGGATCTATTGAGGAGGGTTTCGCTCTATACGTCCTGACGGATAAGCGGGGAGGTGTAATGTACCTCACCGGGGTGTCAGGCCGGAAGGCGTATGGATGAGGGGAAAAGAAAAGAAAACCGGGGAAGGCTTCTCATCGTCAAAATCAGGCGTAGAAGATGAGAGCCAACCAGAAACAACAGAAAGGAGTAAACGAAGAGATTGTGTAACAGGTGGGGGAAGGAGAAACCAAAAGGTTACGGAGAAGCAAAAGGGGTGAGATGGGGACGGATACAATACGGCCTGGAACGTTGAATTACTTACACAAGCAAGCGTGGAAATAGGGGGACGTATCGATCGCAAAAAGTTCAAAAGATGATACATGACCAGAATACCGTCGTTAGTTTGTTCTTCTCGAATATCAAGCGGGGGCAAGCGCGTGGGATGTACGGTCCTCAAATCAAGGTTATAAGACTTTACTGCTCAAAAGGGTCCGGAACTGCCGAAAGGCACGAGAAGCTGGAGGTGTTGTATTCATGAGAGGGGAGGGGGGGGAGGAGGTTCAGTTGACGGAGGGGCATGGTCGGGTGAAACGACACGGGATGGGTCCTAATTCTGCATCAATGCGGGGGGCAGTCTAGGGGAGGGGGCTATAGTACTCATCGGCAGTGGTAGAGAAGGAGACTCAAAATGGGTACGGAAAAAAGGGGAAAACGACGGAAGCTCGGTGGCTATCACCGTCTGCGAAAAAAGAAAAAGGGAAAGACGCATTTGAAGCGGGGGTCCAGCAGTGTCCAACTGGTGACAGGTTGTCGTCTTTCGTAGGAACGATGCGGGAGGTAGTCATCAAAGATCCGACGCAGACTAACCGAGGCGGGAGAACTATCCTACCGGGGGGAGGGGGAGGAGAGTGCAACCGACAAGAGAGTGATTCGAGCTTCGCAGACGAAAGACGTGGGATAAGGGGCCGGGAGAAGGGCAACTTAATCAATCACCAAAAAACGGGCACTTTGCTGAACCGAAGGGAAGGAGGGAAAAAAGAATATCCCAAACGAAATCTCTGTCATTGGTGGGGGTAGCGCTGGGATGAGCTCTAAGAAAAACAGACGTGGAGGAGCTCGGGGAGAGGGGTTTGAAGGGAGGGGAAGGTATGTCACGATCATGCAGGCTGGATCTGGAAACCGCGGGTCGGGAAGTTTATACGATTGAGGACTCTAAGCGAAGGAGAAAAAAGTCCAGGATAGCCACTACTCGTGGCGGATCGTCGTCGAAATGTCGACAAACAAACTAGCATACGGCAAGCCCGAACAAGGTGAGGGTTTATGGGGCAGAATAACATCCGAGGTAAATCCTCAAAAGGTAAGGCAGGAGAGGAGTGCGTGTCAGTCAACTTCGGAAACCAGCGAAAAAAGAGAAAGTTTCTGGGATGAGGTTCGACCAGTTACCGCAAAGGAAAGGAGTCGTACTAGAACCCAGGGGGAGTCGGAAAGCGAGAAGATACTCGGGAGAAGGAATAAAAAAATAACATTTTCCTTATGCAGCATGATGGTGTGGCATACTTGCGCATAAGGAAGTCCATTGGTGAGAGGGGTAAGGCTGATTACAACCTCGAAGTCACAAGCTGACATTACTTATAGTTAAGGTATCCAGTCATCATACGAAAGCAATACTTTTCCTGGGGGAACAGAAGGTAGAGATAGGAAAGGAACGAGGGAAAAAAAAATCTCAAGGACATGTATGCTTAAGGGGATTGGGGGGAGAGGATTACAATCTCAGATGAAGAAGGGTAATGGAGTTTGTGTCTGGTTTAGCTCCAGATTGGTAATGGTTTACGGCTGTGGAGAGAAAACTTTGAAAAAAGGGCGTCTGCAAGGGATACGAAAGGGACTGTCAAGAGAGGCGGATGGGGTTTGAGGAAAGATTAGTCCAGCCACTGGGGATTAACCGGTCTTCTGGTCGCATTAAGGGGAAGGGGATTGTACGGCGCAGATGGCTTCTCATTCTTAAACAAATCAAGAAAAGGAAGCAAAAAAAAGGAAAAAGAGATGGAGGGGATTTTCGGTTGGAAAGAGGAAATGGGTTAAGCAGCCATACACGAACGCAAAGGGGGGAAGGGACCTACCATAATCAAAGTGGAGTGAATCTGAACATCAACTCAACAAGAACACGATGTCGCAAAGATTCTGAATCTCTGCTCCGCAGAGGTCTTCACAGGCTACATCAAAGGGAAAAGAAGACTGTTAATGACAAAAAAATAAACGGGAAGAGAATATGGAAGGAAAGGGGAAAGGGAAACCTCGCAAGCCAAGCTTAAAGTCTCTCGGCCAGTGAAGATCTCTAACAGATGCAAAGTGAACCCGTCCGGGGTGATAGGGAAATGCTTTTGCTAAAAACAAACAACGGCCAGAAAACGGAGGTCAGCGCGGGGGTGCTAGGCGACAGAGACAGACACAAGTGCAGAAAAAACGCGTCAGTAAAGGGAAGGAAAAGGGAGGCAGCCCCTCCGCGATGGCGGAAGGAAAAAGGGTAATAAAAGACGCTGTTCGGGGTCGAATGAAGTGGTATCAGCATCATTGACAACTCTGGTGAAAAGATTACTAGGGAATCTAGAGCGGACGAAGAGACAGAGAAAAACAACAAAACCACCACCCAAACAACACCCCCCCCCCCAACAACCCAACACCCCCAACACCCAAAAAGCAAAAGGTCTCGGTGAACGGTTGCGCTGGCAAGTTAAAGAGAACCCTCACCGATAAAACTGCAGATAATTGAATGCTGGATCTTAACTCTTGGGGCGTCGAATCGCAATGTGGGGAGGGGAAGGAATTCTATTGGGGGGGAAGGAAGAGAGAGGGGAAGGACGAAAAGAAGGGGGGGAGTCCAACCTACTCTTGAAGAACAGGGTAGGTCAAGCAACTCCTGAGAACATTTAACCTAAGACGAATAGGGGAAAGTAACCGTGGAAGGAAACTGGACAAAAACACCAGGTTCAAAAAAGAACGCAGCACACCAGAGGGGTGGAGGGAGTGCCGCTCAGCGGATAAGTAACGGGGGGGGGAGTGGTCGAAACTGGCAGGGGGAAGGCATTAATTAAGTGGGGTTGGAAACCTAGTAAGGGAAACATCTCAGGAGAAAGGATACATCGAGAGGGAGAGAAATGCCCAAGAGAAGAATGCGGGGGGGGACAAAGCAGACAGTTCTATACTTTCAGTCGTTCTCGGATGAACTGAGCAAAA
>Ga0179593_1665037_pt1 | contig 13780 bp, 24 predicted proteins | sample CZODoug2_1_08_16_FD_185931 | JGI IMG/M metagenome (GOLD analysis project Ga0179593, IMG submission 185931) | Vadose zone soil fungal communities from Angelo Coast Range Reserve, California, USA - CZODoug2_1_08_16fungal (PacBio error correction) | ecosystem: Environmental > Terrestrial > Soil >...
CGACCTTTAAACGCCCAAAAGGCACAAGTGTGGAAAACTTGCACATAGGGGGGGTAAAAAAGATAAGCCGACCCGCAAACCCACATTTAAGGGGAAGGAGGCATTCAGAGGTCCACTCAACTGGCCGGGAGAGCGAACGTCGATGGGCCAGGAGGAGAAGAATTTCGATCTTTGTAGGAAAGCTGAAGGGGAATAGGAAGTCGCTGAACCCATGCAGGGGGAGGGGATTGAGGAAAAAGCAGATAGTCTCCAAAAGGTGGGGACCTTGATTGTTGCAAAGTGAAAAAAAAAAAAAAAAAAACGCGAAAAAAGGAGTGAAAAGAGATGCAGCAGGGTGGAACCACCGTAAGAAGGGGTCTGGATTACAGGGCAAAAAAAAAAAAAAAAAGTTAAGGGCTTTTGGATTCCAAAAAAAAAAAGGTGGAAAAAGGGGGGAGAAAAAAATGATCCCGCAACTATCAGAAAGTGGGAAAAGGGGGGAGACAGCCTCGGTGTAAAAGAATAAAAGAGACTAACGAGGGGCAGGGAAAAAAAAAAAGAGAGGGCACGATATCAAAAGGTGGGGGAGTTCAACCGCCCCCTTTTTGGAGCAAAAAAGAAGAATAAAAGGAAGGAAAAAAAAGAACTCGAGGGGGCCTCGGAAAATTGCCAAGGAAAAAACCAACGCCGCGGCGACCTGTAAAAGTGATGATTCGCCAAAAATTGACACCAACCGTAAAAAAAATCGGGAAAAAAAAACCGAAAGCGTCCGTGGATTGCAGAGAGAGTTTGCGGCGTGAAAGACATTCCGTGCTATAAATCGAACACCGGGGGGAAAGCCAAAAAGGAGAAAGGAGCCTGGGGCAAGGGGGAAGTCATGGAAGGAAAAGAAAGAAGAGGCCAGGAGCAGACGGAATTCGACGGGGTGGTTGGGTGATATTTTGTGGGGAAAGGGAGAGGAAAGGTTGAAAAACCTTCTTAGAAAGCGCAACGCAAAAATTTAAAGGACCTATCCCACACAGGACCACGACTTCAAAAAGGAACTTAAAAAAAAAACGAAGGGAAGAAAGAAAAAAGAAGGATGGTGTAAAAAAGACCTCTTTGAGGGAGAAATGGGGGGAAGAAAAAAGGAAAAGGAAAAAAGGGTCCCAGAGGGAAACACGAGCCGACATCCCCGTCACGGCCCCTCCACGGGCCGGGGTTGGAAGGAAGTTCAGGAGAAAACAAAAAAAAAAAAGGGAAACCAGGAGAAAGTCGGCACGGAAAAAAAAGGGGGGGGGGGGGGGACTCGAAGGGTCATCCAAAAGGCGTTGTCATGAGGGGGAAAAGTGGACGTGATAGCCAAATGTAGGAGGCAAAAACAAAGAATGTTGGGGGTTTGTCAAAATGGGGGCGGCTGCACGATTTATCAAGTAGCCGAGGCGGAAAAACGCCTGAAGTTCCGCCCCTTCGAGAAAAGGGGGAAAAAAAAAAGAGAGGGGTGTGGGAGGGGGCCAGTGATTTTGCGACGGAAAAAAAAAAAAAAAAGAGTTGTATCCTTGCAAAAACGGTGAACAAACGGCAACCGCCGAGAAGGGGAGCTTGGCCCCGCAAAAAGTGACATCAGGAAAAGAAAAAAAACCGTGAAAGGGATTCAAGGGGCCGAAGAAAAATAGTCAAACCATGAAGAGGGGTGGGGAAAAAAACGGTCCAGGTCACGCAAAAAAAAATCTGTAAGGTTCCAAATGCTCGATTTAAGACCCAAGGGATAGGGAACCGGCAAAAAAGAATCATCAAAGCCTCAAGAAGAAAAGGAGGAATCACCGAAGTTTCCTCAACACGGCATGCCGCTCCGGAGGAAAAAAAATCGACTAAGAAGGGTGGCAAATTTTAAAGAAGTCCAGGAAAGAGAAGAGGTGCCACGAAGAAAACTAACCGGCTGGAAAAAAAAAGCTTCGACGCAAATCATGGCCGAGAGCTTGAAAACCCCGACAAGCATCAAAAGCTAAAGACACTAAAAAAAAAAAAATTCAAAGGGGACAGACCCTACAAAGAGAAAAAAAGAGAGCGAAGAAAAAAAAAAGCCCGCCCCCAAGACGCCTCGGACAAAGAGGAGGACAGCGAAGCCTTCAAGAAGCCGTTCTCTTGGAAAAGGAGCACAAAAAAAGAAAAAAAAAAACTTAGGAGGGATCAGGATCAAAGGAAAGGACTTAGGAGTATAGTTGGACCGAGAAAGGGCGGTGCCTTCTTCGTAGAAACGCCGAGGAATGGGGGAAAAGGGTGGGAGTATAAGGAGTGGGGGCAGAGAAAAAAGGGGGGGGCGAGCTGCGCATTCACTTCGGCCCCGGCCAGTCGATGGATGATGAACCTGTAGGGTTAGAAAAGGCAAGGAGCCTGATTTTTGGCATACTTGAAAGAAAAAAGAAGGTCTCTCCGCAAGGGCGGGCGGGATGAAGAGCTTCTCTCTACTAAGGAAAAAAAAGTTGGAAAAAGGAGTTCGGGTCAGGGGGAAAAGGAGGGGGGGGCCGTGTGGAAATGATGGTGCTCGCGAAGGGGGAATGGCGGGCGGTCCTGGAGACCGTTATGCGGGGGAACCTGGAAAAGAAAAAAGGAGTAGGAAAAAGTGCCAAGAAGAGAGGACCCTTAAAAAAAAAAAAGGGGGAGGACCCCTGGCCGGGGTCTTCATGGCAGGCACGAAAAAAAGTTGACTATTTTCATGGTGGTCAAAAAAATGAACAAAGGGGGATAGTGGAAGGGGGCCGGAAAGTTTTTTTTGCCAAAGAGAAAAAAAAAAACCGGGGGGAAAGGACCGCCCGTGGAATTCATGCCCAGGCCTCCCACGGCTGAGGGGGGTCAGTGGGTTCGACAAAAGAAAAAGGACACAAAACACCCGAAAAATTGTCCGGTTGCGGGGGTTAAAAATGGGAAAAAGAAAAGAAAACTGCCGAAAAGGGGGGGGTAACGAAGCTTTAAAGGGAAGGAGAGGCTATCCGCCGGGGAATGAGAAAAAGGGGGAACACAACTAGGAGGTCTGCAGAGTGCACCTGCACGGTGAGGGGACGGCACTTGGGAAGAAAAGCGGATGGACGCAAGCGCAAACCGGGAAGCCGACCGGAGCATAACAGGGGGAAAGTGGGGAAGAAGGGGGAAACAAAGAGAACCACCGGCCAGTGAAAAAGGAGGGGAGAAAAGTGACAAGCTGACCTCCTTCCTCAGTTCCCCAGAGAGGAAAGGTGGGAAAAAAGAGGGAGGTGGGGGGGAACAAAGAGCAATTTGGGGGGGGAGGAATGTACGGGCAGACCTTTCCCGAATGAAAGGTATTGAAGGATGGACAGAAAGCAAGGGACAGCCTCAAAAAAACTCATATCAAAAAAAAAGGAAAAAACCGCTGGGCAAAGACCAAGAAAACTCACCCAAAGGCAACGCGTCAATTTTTCCTGGTGACAATAAAAAAAGGACGGGTTCAATGAAACCTAAAAAGAAAACTTGGGAAAGGGGGAAAGGTCGTGTGGGGGTGTGGGGGGGGGGGGGGGGGAAGACTTGAAAAAGGTCGCAAAACCCGGAAGGAACGTTTGCCGTGGTTCAACGCCTGAAAGAGGGGGATCAGCCAAAAAAGAAAACGAAAATCAGACAAAGACAATCGGCAAGATTGGTTGGCAAAAGACCAGAGAAAAAAAAAAAAAAAAAAAAAGGGTCCTGGAGCGGAGGAAAAAAGGGTTCCGGCGACTTGCTTTCTCGATGGGAGGAGAAAAAGGGGAACCTGATCGGAGGGCAACGGGGGAATTTCCCAAACACGATTGCTCTGGGAGTTCGGACATCGAAAGGAAAAAAATGTCGGGGAAAAAAAGTCCCGGGTAAAAGGACCAGTCAAAGGTAGAGGAAAAGGGAGGGCAGGCTTCAAATTTTTTCACCAAGATCCGAGAAAGGATTCAAATGGAGCCTGATCGTTAAAAAAAACCGGTTTTGCACTTGATGTGGTATGAGGGATAAAAAAGAACTTGCAAAGGGGGGGTGTTCCGGGGAGGCAATAAAGAAAGGGGAGGACGGGGCCTGGCCCAAGCGCGAGACCCCATCGAAAAAATGGAGAAGAAAAGGGTCAGAAAAAAAAGGCAGGGAAAAAAAAAGACTAAAATTGAAAGTTTGGCTGAAACAGAACCTCGAGGGGGGCAGGGAAGCGACAGGACAACCTAAAGAAACAAAATCCGCCATAAAACAAGGGGAAAATCCGGCGTGGGACCAAATACGAACAGGGTAACCGGTGAGACCGAAAGTACATCTACGTTGGGACTATACTGCAAAGCAGTAAAAACCGACCAAGTAAACAAAAAGAAAAGACAGAAGCCTATTATAAAAAGGCATCTCCCCGCAAAACTTGGATTTCAAAAGGTAGGGAGAAATGGGAAAGTTCAAGAAACCACCCGAAAGGGGGCATGGATTACCATCAATGGGTTCTTAACTCCTAAAAAAAGAGAAGAGGAAAAAACAACAACGAGGAAACAAAGATATAGAGAAACCTCCTCTACGGATAAGACCGGTTGAAAACCATCAAGAAGATTTGGGACAAAGTGCCTCAGGATTGGAGAACTAATACCGAGAGCCCAAAAAATGGTATGCAAAAGAAATAATCTGGAACCAGGACGCCACTCCTGCGGGGAAAACGTTCCCAAAATCCGAGGGACCATCGGAATCGGCGAATGTGGGTCCGAGAGGGGTTCTAATCATTGGGGGAATTGAAGGGGACGGAGCAAAATCGCAAAAAAGGGACGGAAAAATGAGGAAACGGCATCAAGAGGGGCCTCCTACTCGGTTAAAAGGGGAAAAAAAAGGGTTGGAAAAATGAGTCGAAAAAGGGGAAGAGGGAATAACAAAGAAAAAAAGGGGGGGGTTGGCCACCGAAAGGGGGGATTGCGAACCCGCACCAAACAGGTATGCCACTGGGCAATTGAGAAAAAAACATAAAGGGGCAACGGAACTAAAAAAGCCGCTAAAAAAAAAAAAAAAAGATTTGGAAAAAGGAAAGCACTCTCGCACTCGAAAAGGGGATTAAAGGGGGGGGAAAGAAAAGGATCAAAAAAAAGAATTAAAAAGAAAGAGAACAAAAAATGGGGGGAATTACTCAAAGACCTTGGGGACTCCAATAGCTATCAAGAATAGAAGCAGGAGAAGCCAAAAACAAGGTCCGGAGTAAAAAAAAAACCGCTAAAAAAAGGAAACATTAGTGATGAGAAAAAAAACTTTCTTTGAACACCCCCTCGTGATCAGTAGGGGGGGGTGGGGGGAAAGAAATTCAGGATAGGTGGAGGATATCCCATAAAAAAGAAGAAAAAAAACGAACGTGAAATTCGGCAAAGGGCCCATTCCCGGTGTCTTAAAAAGACTAAAAGGTCAAAAGAAGGGTTCCGCAGAAGTCCACTGGAAGGAAAAGGGAAAGTGCCCATTCTAAGGGGGCAACCACGGATTCGCCGGGGGCAGGGTGTTATAATTCTTGAGGAACAGGAAAAAGGGGGAGTCTGGGAAAGGGTAGAAAACGCTTAGCCAGAAGGGGGGGACGACTGAAATATCCAAACTACCGACCACGACGGAAAGGTCTGCACCGACAGAACCGCACCGGAAAAGGGGAAACTAAAGGGGGGGGGGGGAGGGGAACACGAAAAAAGAGGAGAAAAAAATGGGGCAAGAAGTAAAAAAAAAGAAAAGAAGCACGATAAAGCCGTCACGGGGCCCTCCGAAGTTTTCGCTGTCCTTCCGGTCCTAACCACGACTTAGGAAAAAAACAAGAAGAAGAAGGTTCAAAAAGGGGGACTCCAGTGTTCAGGGGGGGAAAAAACAAATGGAAAAAAAGGGATAAAGAGGAGAGGGAATAAAAGAAAAAATCCCCTGGTGGGTGGCCATGGTTCCAGGAAAAAGGGGGGGGAAAAATGCAAAACGAAGGGGGATCCGTTTAGAAACCGTAAAAGGGGAAACCAGATCAAAAACCGGAACTTGTTAAAGAAAAAAAAAATAGGGAAAGGGGGGAGGTGGGGGGTCACAGGGAAAAAAAAAAACTTTAAAAGCCCCCGGCCAAACTCAAGAAGGGTAGCTGTGCATGATTGCAGAAACGGCCAAGGTGGAAAAAAAAAAACACAAGCCGGAAAAGGAAAAAAAAGACCTCAAACCCCCGGGAAAAGGGAAAAAAGGAGGGCCTGGTAGATGAAAAATATTCAAAAGGGGGGGGAAAAAGGGGGTGAAACATTCCCTTAAGGTGGTGACCAACCAGGGGAAAAGTTAAGTAGGAAAAAAGAGGAAGGTTAGAAAGGGGGTTCCTGGCCGCTCCAGGGAAAAAACTGCATCAAACATGGAAAGGAAACGAACACCCAAAAAGCACCTCACCGGTCAAAGGAAAGACTCTGCGAGAGGGCAACAAAAAGGGAAAAGAAATCCGGGGCAAAAAAAAGAAACTTTCTTCCATCGGGGACCGCGTGGGCTCCCTTCAATAAGGACGAGGGAAAAGGGTCTAGGGGGGGAAAAAAAAAAAATCAGAAAAGAAGAAAGAGGGGCCAAGAGGCCCGAAAGAAGAAAAAAAAAGGGACCGGCCATGAGATCAGCGAAACATCGCCCAAAACCTGCGCCAGCCCGCAATACGAACAGAAAAAAACCAAATCAGACAGGGGTCAGCGAAAAAAACGAAAAAAAAAAAAAGGAGGGAAGCGAAGCCCCCGAAAAAAACGACGTGGAAGAGAAAAAGAAAAAAGAAACAACAGAAACAGAAAAGAGAGAGAATGTTGAAAGCAAAGGGAAAGGAGGCTTGAAGGCCTTCTGCTTGAAGCCTTAAGAGGGATCGGGGGGAACTTCGTCCTGGAAGCGATTGAAAAGGAGTATTAGGGAGGGCGGGGGGGGGGGGGTGCGATTCTGCAGGCGGCATGCGGTCCAATTGGAGAATAGGGAAAGCTGAAGAGAGGGGGCCCAAAGAAAGAGAAGAAGGCAGCCTCAGAGGAAAAAGGAAAAAAGAAGGGGGCCTGTCGAAAAAACATCACGCCTGGACCGATGAAGAGCTTCTCGGATACAGAAGATGTAAAAAGGATGAAGAAGATCCAGAAGGAAGGGAACCTTGGGGAAGGGAAGGTGCTACAAAAAAACCGGCCTGTTAAAGGGGGCAAAGGGGAATGCGTAGCCGGGGAGGCCCAGGGGGAAAGCGAAAAAGGAGAAACAAAAAAAAAGCAACTTAGAAGAAATGGAGACCCCAAGGGACACGGTGGGGGGGGGGAAAACCTTTCAAATGGGAAGGGGGGCCCACAAAAGAAAAAGGGGTAAATAGGGGGAGGACTCTAAAAACTTGATGAAGACGTTTAGCTGCCAAAAAAAAAAAAAAAAAATGTTTTTGGCAGGAAGGTCCGTAGCAATTACGGGGGAACGGTGGAAACGGAAGATGAGAAAAAAAAAAAGTTTGGCCCGGCGAGGTGGGGTCCGATCGACCAAGGGAAAAAATTCAAGGAGGTCCAAAAAAAAAAAAAGAAATTAGAAAAAAAAATTCGGGAGCAAAACCGGCTGGGGTCTCAAACGCCAGACGGGAGAAATGATAAGACCGGGAAGAAAAGAGAAAAACCCACAAAAAAAACACCTAGTCGTGGGGTGGGAGAAAAAACCGGGCAGACGTTCCAAAGAAAGGAAACCCCACGGAAGAAAGAAAAAAAAAAAAAGAAACCTTTTACACGGACAAAAGCGATGAGGCAAAAAGGGAGACCGGGAGAAAAAGGACGAGTCCAAGAACTCAGGGAAAAGTCCTTGGGCAAGCCTACCAGTCGAAACAGGAGGGGGAAGGTGGGGGAAAAAAAGAAAAAGGGGGCTTAAAAGAAAGAAAGAAAAAAAAAAAAGTTTTTCCTGCAAAGTAGAGGTGCGGGCAGAGCGGAACAAGGGGGGGTCAGAGAGAAAAAGTCCCAAGGGAAAAAAAAGGTGCGGAAAACCCTGGGGAAGAAGGTAAGGGCCGGGGGAGTGAGGGACAGTCCAAAGGCGCAGAAAAAGAAAAGGAGGATAGAATGGGGGAAGGAAGACCTGAAAAGCCTGCAGCACAAAGCCAAGAAATCTCAACCAAACAGGAAGAATTCACAAGGGGAGCCCCAAAAAAAAAAAAAGGGAAGTTTCCAGGAGTGGTGCACTACGGAAAGGAGGTCTGTAACTTCCGTTTTTTGAAAGGGGGACTTTCGAATTGGGTCAAAAGGAATCAAAAGTTAAGGGAAATGGGGTTCACAGGAAATGATGGGGCAAACTGACTGCTGCAAAAGGAGACACTGAAGACATTAAGGGAAAGAAAGAGCAAAAAAGTTCAAGAAAAAAACTCATTAAAGGAAGCAGAGGATGCGGTTACGGGGGGGGTGTTCCTTGGGCAGTAAGGAGGTACTGGGGAAATGAAAGTCAAAAAAAGAATCAGAGTGGCGCAAAGGGCGTTTTTGTACATGGTTCAAATTCCCACCAAAAACTTGGGGAAAAAAAGAAAGGGACCCGAAAAAGGACGTAAGAAACCCAGTTGGAGAGGAAATTGAGAAAAAAAGACCGCCGTAGAGGACGCGCCTTCACTTTGTTCGCCATGGGAAGAGGCGCGCAGGGGAGAGTACTAGAAAGGAAAAAGACCTTGTGAATATGCAGAGCAAAACCCTCCTTGGAAACACAGAACATAGGGGGGGGGGGGAAACTGAAAAACGTAGGACCATGAGGAAGGGGGGAGCAAGCAAAAAGAAAAAACAGAGCGATACTCCCCTGAAAATTGGGGGATAAGGGGGAAGAAAGTTGAAACAAAAACAATCAACTCGCGGGCCAACGCGCATTGTGGAATCTGGAGAAGGGGGAAGAAACATAAAAAGGCCTGAGAAAAGCCGAAACACTTCCTCGGATGTACGAGAAAAAAAGCGGAAAAAAACAATCACATCTTCAGAGCTTGGGGAAGCGGGAGAGGCAAACGCCAAGGCTCAATCAAGCAAGGGCTACCTCCGTCCTGAAAAGAGAACGCCGGAGGGGGGAGGGGCTTTAGGGGGAGGGTTCCAATCCGAGCGTGCAAAACTTGTCCACCCTTTGAAAACGGGGGGCCTGGAGGTACCGAAGAGAACAGGGACTTGAGAGGCTAAGATAATAGGAAAAAAAGAACAACAACGGAGAAGAAATAGATATAGCTCGCCTCAGGGTAAGAACAGTAAAGGACCATTTCCGAGTGTAAAGTCAAAGGCGGGACAAAAAGGAAAAGAAACTCGAGGAGCCAAGGAAAAGAAAATCGGCGAAAGGTTCGCACATAAGGAGTAAAAATCCCTTCTTTGACAAAAATAAGGAGTTAAGGGAGAATAAGAACGGGAAGATGGGAAAATTGGTCAAAAACAGGATGCACGTTAAACAAGTGTCGGCACCACACTTAAAAAAAAGAAGGGGGGGAGGAACAAAGGAAAAAATAAGAGAGACCTTTCCTTGAGGGGGTGTCACTTTCTCTATCGGGGTGAGGGAGAGAGGGCGCTGGAAAAGGGGGAAAAAGGGTAAGAAACTGTAGGCAAGGTGCCCGCAAAACAGGTATGAGGGGAAGGAAGGGTTTTTTTGCCTTCTGAACAAAAAATTCAAAGGGGAACTTAAAAATACGGGGAAAAACATTAGACAGATCTCTAAAAGAGAGAAGGAAAGGTACCTAAAAAGAAAAACGGGTTCCAGGACTCCCGTGACATCGAAAAAGAGCAACCGAAAAAAAGGTGGAAAGGAAAAAAAAAATTTGCGAAGGAATGAATGATAAGACAGGGCCAGACGGAAAAATCCGTCGAGGGACAAACAAGCAACGCCTCGGAGCAGTGACGGAAGGGAACGGGAAAACCAGAATGTTGAGGATGGCCTCATCGGAAAAAAAAAAGGGAAAATCGCTTGCATCGACCACATCCCTTCGCGGGCTGAGAGCAAGGGAAGGTGGCATCGAAGGGGAAAACGAAGGGTAGTCGCCCGCGGGCGTACAATGAAGGCTCTGGAAAACCGTTATAAAAAAAGAGGGTGGAACAGGGAGCTTTCAAGGGGCAAAAAAAGAGGTCCTGTCAAAGTGTTTATATCCTGCTGGCCACTTAAAGCGGAATTAAAGGCTAACCGAAAAAGGATCGAAGGTCCTGCAAAACACCCGACATCCGCACCGAAGGGGGTTGACTAAATAGCTTGTAAACAAAAGGTGACGGGAAAGGAATCTAGAAAAAAAAAAGAGGAGAGGGGGGTCACGGGAAAGTCGGGGACAACCCGCAAAAGAAAAGGGAAAAAAAGACCCTCCGCCGTTTTTCGCAGTTCCTGCCTTAAAAAGAAGGAGCCAAAGAGTAAGAACGTCCGCAAAGTCGGGAAAGGGGGAAAATTGTCAGTGTTCAAAGGGGGGAAATGTACTGAAAAAAGAAAAGGGGCCAAAATAGCGGGAATCCAAGAACAGCGTGGGCCTGGGAATCGGCCGGACAGAGGACGGATTGAATAACAGTTAAAAAAAAGGCGAAGACAAAAGGAAGGGAGCCGCCCAGGAATCTCACGTAGTAAGGGCGGATTGGAAGGGGGCTGGAACCACCTTAAGCTTGGGCAATGGGAAAGGGAAAGGCAAGGCGGTGGGGAAAAACCAAAAACACCGCCACACGGCCCTCCCGATGGCCCGCAAAAATTGGGCACAAAAACCAGGAAGCACCGAAAAGGGGAAAAACATTAAAGAAGAGTCCATGAGACTGCAGAGGGGCAAAGTCGACGAAAAAAGAAAAAGGGGAAAGAAAGTTGGGGTATGGTCCTGCCGGTCGAAAGTTAGAAGAAAAGCCAGAAATCCCGAAAAGCATCCTGTGGACTCCAAGGAACTTCATGCCCGAAGGAGAGCTCGAAGAAAGAAGGTCAAAAAAGGAAGGGAGAAGAAGCTCGGAAAAACGAACTGAAAAGGGAAATTTTCAAGGGGTGGGGGAAAGACAACAGAGGCTTTCGAAGCAACTCACAGGAATCTGGCAGAAAACAGCAAATCAGAAAGAAAAAGGGGGAAGGCCAACCAGACGCCCAAAAAAAAGGGGAAAAAGGCCATACGAACAAACAAAAAAGGAGCATACGCAACATGGCGAAGCGGGACCGCCCCCCCGAGAATCGGGAACAAAGGGGCGGACAGCGAAAGTTCTACGGAAGTCTCAGCCACGTGAGGGGGGAAGAGGAAATGTGACAGGGAACCAAAAAAAGAAAAACGGAGTCTTTTGAAGCTCGCCGGAAATTTGACTAAGCGGGCACAAAATCAGGGGACGGAAGTCTAAAAAAAGGTTCGTGTGCCAGGAAGGGAATTGCGAAAAAGGTTTTTGGGCGATAAGGGCTTTCGCTGCGCAAACAATGCAGTAAAGAGGGGGGAGGGTCGGAAAAAGCCCAAAGGATGCCCGAAAAAGACGAGGGCTCCAAGAAGAGGGGGGACTCGTCGTCGGGAGGACGCCACTCGTTGGTGATATGAAGAAGAAAAAAAAAAGGTTGGGGAAAAGAGAGCGAAAGGGCAGCGGGAAAGGTGAAGGGAGAAACCGTCATGAAGAAGCAGGGACGTGGAAAAAAGGGGATGCGTAAAGAAAAACTGCCCTGAAAATAAAACCAAGGGGCGAAACCTTCCCTATATTCAGAACCTGGGGGGCGACCAAAGGGGAAAACAAAAAAAATGAAAGGCACTCCAGTTGAAACTATTGGGGGAACTGTGTCCCTCTCGCCCGGAAGTCGGATTTCCCGGACGGGGAGAAACCAAATTTAAAAAGATTATAAAAAGAGGGAACGTGCCGCAAAGGGGGGGGACATGCCCAAAAGGGAGCAGCTGATTTTTTTTGACAATCAGGATAGAGGACCCAAAGAATCCAAAAGACCCGAAACACGGGACCGGTGTCGAGAATTCTGGCATAAACCCGGGGGGGGGATTCACAAAAGGCCTAGGAAAATCGGGAGAAAAGTGCCCAAGAGAAAGGCCAAAAACGGGGAAAAGGTTTCTGCCGAGGTTTGAGAAGGTCCGAAAGAAAAGGAAGATAAAAAAAAAAAACTGGACGAGATGAAATCCGAGAGAAAAACGTGACGCCGGACGAAGCAAATTGAGCGGGACCTTAAAAAAAACCTGCGAAAAGGGGGGGGCAGAAAGGTTTGGGAGAGAGCGGAAGGGGGATGAACTATAATCAGTGACCTGCCCCAAGACAGAAAAGGGGCAAGAGGGTGGGAAAAGGGGGGGTCAAACCCAGCTAGGGAACCATTTTTTTCGGTGGGAATTGAGGGCATAAAAGAGGTTGTTTGAGGGGGGATGCAAGCGGAGGGGCCCTAAGACAGCCAAAAAAAGAGGATATCAACATGTGAAATGACCCTTGCCACTGCGAAATAAAAGAAAAAGGCAAAGGAAAAAAACTCAAAGGCAAGGGGGAAGAGGTATTGAGCAAAAAAAAGGACGTGCCTGAATGGAGGTCGTTTTTTGAATAACGGAGATGTGGGGGGGAAAAAAAAGAAACACCTGGAAGGAAGAATTGAACCGTGGCCGGGCAAAAAGGGTCCAAGGGGCAGAGAGATCAAGGGAGAGGACGGTCAGGACATTGGCTCAAGATGTTGGTGGGTCACAAGCAGGGAATCTCACTGGAACAGGAGTAGATCAAGGGGTGGGCAAAGGCGAAACGGGATTTCTCCGATTGGGGGGATAAGAAATAAGACTAAGGGAGGCGCTTAAAGGGGGGGTAAGGTAAACCAAAATGGGGGGGGTCTGTGCGTGAATCCCTCTATTACAATTTGGAAAGGAAACGAGTTTAGGAGTCAGGGAGTCCGAAAAACGTAGAACAAAACAAAACTCAATTTTTCCAACCATTTCTGATATAGCAAATGAAGAAAGGAGCTTGAAAAGGGTGAACAAGGGGGGGATGCGAAAAAGAAAGCCACAACAGCAGACAAGGGGGTGTTTTGTGGCGAAATCCGGGAAAAGATTCTTAAAACACCGCCCTGCAAAGCGCGACGTCACCGGTCGCGACATTGACCAAAAGTGAAAAAAGGTCCACAGTGAGGAAAAGAAAAGGGGGCGACTGGGAAGAAAATCAACCATCCTAGGGGGAGGGAAGACCAAAAAAAAAAACGGAACCATCCTAGAGAGAGAAGGTCCATTTGCACAAGACGTCTGGAAAACGACACTAGCGACAAAAATCACGAAAACCCTAATTGATCTGCACCAATCCGGACTCAACCCAAGTTCTAAAAGGACGGGCAAGGAAGGAAGCATCAGAAGAAAAAGCCGGTGGCGTCTTAGTGAGTAAAGCCAAAGGAAGGGAGGAAATCCGCAGAACACCGGGGAAGGAGGGCTTTACCCACTTTACCCCGAAGGGGGCTTAAAGAGAAACGCAGGACGAAGATAGAAGAACAACTCATCCAACACAGGGGGGAAAAAGAAGAGAAGTTCGAAGAAAAAAAAAAAAAATCCATGGCGCCAGCACAGGAGAGGTGCGAGTGAAAAAGGATTGAAGTCGACTTAAAAAGCCTCCGACAGAGGGGGGGAAGAATGGGAGTCCCCTGAGGGCGGCAAAAAAGGGACTGCAGGAGCCTGTCGTCAGCGAAAAAGGGAGAAGAAAAAGGAAAGTAAGAAAAACAGGGGGAAAACCGGGGCCTTGGGATGCAGATGCCTTAGCAAAAGTTGGAAAAGCGGACGTGAGAACCCTGGATGAGGGGAGAAGAAAAGGGGACTCCTATCGGACGGGGAAAAAGAGTGGATGTGTTACTTTTCTTAACAGGTAGAAAGAGCTCTGCCACAGGAAAGGTCAAAGAAGTTGGGACGCGCTGCAGCGGGGGGGTGAAAAACCGTAGAATGTTTTGGATTGTGCCGAAAAAAACAGTTGGAAAATGAAAGGGT
>Ga0179593_1356007_pt1 | contig 13779 bp, 15 predicted proteins | sample CZODoug2_1_08_16_FD_185931 | JGI IMG/M metagenome (GOLD analysis project Ga0179593, IMG submission 185931) | Vadose zone soil fungal communities from Angelo Coast Range Reserve, California, USA - CZODoug2_1_08_16fungal (PacBio error correction) | ecosystem: Environmental > Terrestrial > Soil >...
TCTTTACAAATTTCACACTACCGGCTCCAGAGGGGATGCGACCCTGTGGAGGGGGCTGTGGGAGAAAGAGTAGGGGGAAGCAACGCAAGCAACTGTAAGCTCATAATCTCCCAAAAGGGGGTCGTGAGTAGCACTGTGTGAGGGGGGAATACCCAGAAGATAGTGGTGACCCTCCGATTTACTGGATATCTCGAAGAAATTCAAAAACCCGCCTCCCAAAACACCACTGCAAAGGGCGAATGGACTCATAAAGAGAGGAGAAGGGGGAGAAAAGTTGGCGACAAAAAGCGAGGCTTTCAACAAAGCTCTAGTTCACGGGCCTGATAGATGGGTGGGGGGGGGAAAGTGGACTAACATCAAACGGCAATACTCTATATGAACCATTGATTTTGAAACCCCATCGAAACCAAAAGAAGTATGAGGGTAATACAGGCCACCTCTTTGGTAAGAAAGAGGGGGTTTAATTAAGGAAGCTTGGGTTTGGTTGATGGGAAGCAGACAAATACCGACCACATTGCTGGTTTGTAAGGGATAGGGCTAATTTCATAAACTCGTTTCGGAAAAACCCGCACGGGTGTGGGATTAAAAAGGAAATGTGTTGCGCGTAGAGGGGGCCAAAAAAAAAGCAAACTGGGGGGACGGGAAACGGCGGCAACCAACGTGGGGTAAGAAGCGGGCTCTATGGGAGGGACGCTTTTTCCGGGGACCCCCCCTATAACGTAAAAAAATGGTCCAACAGAGGCCATTGGAATGTTTTATAAAAGTAGGAGGAGGGGTCATAAGAGATAACGTACCTACCGCCTTTCCCAGTACAACGTCAGCGGGCGAAGGGTTACTCGAAAAGGGCAATTACATGGGGAGGGGGGCCGGCCCCAGGGCCCCCCAGTTGGACACGACGGAAGTTCCGACTAAGACTCTTTCCGGGGACTCCCCCTTTGAAGCAGTTGAGGTTTGTAAACTCTGAATCGGGGGGGCTCCTTGAACTGGGTTTACGAGGTCACGTGGTGAGGAAGGGAAGGCAACTAAACGGAGATCACTGGCCCGCCAGCGACAACCGTCAACAGTGAAGGGAGGGCTGGGGTCTCTTTTCACAAAAGAAGGGGGAAGAATCAAATTTGGGATAATGGTGTGCCAGGTGGAAGTTGCCATTTTCAAACAAGGCCACGTGGGAGCTAGGGCAAGGGGTTTCACATACAGAAAGGGTGAGGTGGTCGTAGTTGCAAAATCGGCTCGGGGGGTTCCCAGCGAGCCAGGAAAAAGGGGGGGGGGGTTAAGGAGGCGTCCAATCAACGATGGGGTGCTTCCCGAGGAGGCAATAGAAAAAGGAAGAGGGTAAAGAGGGGCGCTCGGCTTGCGAGTGGATCTTGTAAGAGGGAGGTTTTCAATGGGGGGGAGACACCGGGGTCTTGCCAACAACAACGAACCGGAGGGGAATTCCTTTCATATTGAAAAAAACTCTGAGCTCCACCCGCGTGAAAATCTGTACTCGAATCGCAAGGGGGCGTATTAGCTGGGCCCTGCTGGGTTGCGAAAAAAAACGACATCGGCATGGCCTGGTCAGGGTTAGAAACAGCTTCCGGAGAAAGATAATTAAGTGAAAGGGGACCGTGTGGCGAAGGGGAAGGGTCTTACACACAGAAGAACGGGACTCCGAACAGCATTTAAGAGGGGGCCGTCCGGAGATTCACAATAGGGGGGGGGAAAAAAAAAGGGGGCACGAGAAGGCCCTTTCTCGATGGAAATCGGGGATGCCATGGACTTTGTTAGTAACGAAAGGGATTTGCACTGTCAAAAAGGTAGTGGGGAACATGGCCTAGGAAAAGGTCGGGGTAAACGGTTAAGCTAGAGACAGGAGGCCCGGCTTTGGGCATAAAAGTGGGGGCAAGAGCAGCACCCAGGTTGAAGGTTGTGTGCCCGGCCGGGACATCCCAGGGGGGTCCCGCAGGGTTCCCGGGCTATGGTTAAACAAACAATTTGCTATTTCTTCTGGAAAAGAAGCTGGGAATCCCCAAGGGGGAAAGCAAAAATTGATGTTGGTTCAGGAGACGCCCGAGGGACCTTAACCGGTCGCGAGGAGGGGAATGCCGGAGATTTGGGACTTAGAGAGAGAATCAGGTGGGTACACGTTGTTGTTTCAGGACTGGGTGTAAGGCTACAAAAGTAGGCCGGAACCGGGGGAGATCAGCGATAGAACACCAGAGGGCCAAGTGCCTGCTGTCGCAGCAGGGAAGATCACTAAGTTGATCTAGTTGACACACGTGTAGACATGCAAGCAAAAAGGATTGGGTTCGAACGGGGAGGAAACGTGAATTAATGGTTCCAAATCGGACACGAGGTAAATGGCTAGAATATGCGATCAGAGCCAGTGGTGGACCTCAAGAAGGGAAAATGCATTCCGGCATTGATAGAAAAAACAGACCACACTCATAATGTGCGCCAAACCTTAAGAGAAAGGGGGGGGGTTGGCGGCCATGCATTTTGCCAAGGGGGAAAACCCCGATCGCAAAGAAGATGATGGGTTCCCAAAATGGTTTGCCAGGATAATGGGGGGAGGTTATAGGGAATGCCTGATACGCGTTTAAATTCCAAAAAACCAAGCGGGACCAACTGGTGGGGGCGTGTTAGAGAGGGGGTCCCTGGAGGTCCGACGTGAGACATACAAAATCTGGAAGGGCCACCGAAAAGGGATCCTCGACAGGCCAGACCGAAGCAGCCATTCCGGTCCGGGGCGAAACAAAGTGAATACAACAACGACGGAAATGACAGGTTCTTTGGGTGGGATTTCGCAATAACCGCGGTCCGAAATCTTGGTGAGGTGAGACTCTCTCTCACAACAAATTATTAAATATATGGGTTTGACAGAAACGCTTGCTCTGAAAAGGCCCGCAGAAAACATCAACAAATTAACTGGGGTATGGGGGGGAGGAGTTCGGTCACAGGGTTGGTCGCACCGACCGGTAATGTAAATGCTGAGAAGAATGGTGCTTGTATAGGATACGTCGGCGGGACATACCCTTTGGGGGGGGAGTGCTCAACTCGACAAAACCGGGAGGCGAACCAAAGGGCGGGGACGCCCTTGGTTTTGGGAATTGAAAAACAAAGCTCCAAGAGGCAGAGTCGCCATTAGCACGCAACGGCAAACAGCATTTGGGAACTCATCGAGTGAGAAGAAGCAAAGGGCATGGGTGCAACAATCGCTTAAGGTTTGGAAAAAGGCAACCCGATGAGTTTGTCTGTCAGGGTCCGCGCCAAGCAACAAAGCAGACCTGCCGGGGGGGGAGGCAACAAAAGCGAGATGGGAGAAGAGTCGTAAACAGGGGAAAAGTGAAAATGAAAAGGGACAATGACAGGCTAAAAGCAGGAGACTTTTCTCCTGAGCTTTAATTTGAATACCATAGAGACTCTAGGCAGAGAAAAGCGGGTATAAGGGAAACTGGGGGGATCGAGGAGACTAACAGGTCCGGCGACGTGGAAAAAAAATGCAAAGGGGAACACAAAGATACCACATCGTCTCCTACAAGAAAGCAATCCCTACTAGAGAACCAGGGGGGAAAGGTCCCAGCGGGATGGTCGCGGACCAAAAGAAAATGAGCACACTTCAAATTGGGCCGCTTTCAGACGATGCAATGTGCACAGAGCCCGGAACAAGAAAAGGGGAGGGGGGTTAGGAAGGGCAGTAAAAAGGGGCGGGGGAAAAACTTGCTGAAAAGACTAGGCCGCACGGAGCTCACCCGTCATTGCCAAACCCATGATGCTCGGGGGGGAAAGAAAATAAATTCGCCAATCAAAGCAAAGCAGAGGGAGTACACAGAAGAGGGGGCCGGGATCCAAAGACTTAGTGAATCGATGACAGGATACCGCGTAAAGCTGGGGGCATTTCAAACGCTATTGGGTAACGCCATAAACGAAAACGGAAAAGTAAGGGGCAATGTCTTCCAGAAGAGGTGTGCGACCAGTAAAAGGGGAACCAAAAGGGAGGGTTCTTAAAAAAAAGAAACCAGTAAGCGGCAAAGATAAGCTGGAGCGGAAAACGATCAAACGCATGTAAACGGGTTAAAAGCAAAAGAAGCGCAAATAGGTGAAGGTTGGGGGGGAGCAACACAAAGAATGAATTGAGAACAAGGAAACGACATCGCAAGCCCACCGGCACACGAGAGGGGGGAAAAAGAGACACCGCGAGGTCGTTAATCAATGACTGAAGCACAAGCTTAGGATTGGCCGCACACTCAAAAGCAAGGGCTAAACAGAGCAGACTGCATGCGCAAAAAAAAATAGAAAACAAGCAAAAAACATTTTGCACCTGGACTAGAAGCACTTGGTTGCAAAGTCAAAGAAAAAACCGGGCGAAACCACATTAGGCAAGGATGGACCCCGTTAGCTTGAACCGAATGGGGAAACCCGACCCGCAGTACGGTGCTGCTTACCTGAGTACGTATAAGGGGGTGTCCAGGCGCATCAAAACGGCATGAAAGAGTAACAAAAATTAAGAGCCCTGAATATAGGTCCAGTTGTCCACAAAATAAACATTGCGTGAAGTAGAGAGAGTAGGCCCAGGTCCAAAGGGGTGACGGGTAGGATGGACGTTAAATGTTCGAGTAACGTCACAACTTTAACTGGGAATACCGGGAGAACTGTGGAGTAAGACGTAGAGGAAGAGAAATCAAGAAAAGGCCTGGAGGGGGAAAAGATCGTTATTTGTATTTTCCGTACAGGTGAAAAATGAACCAGGGAGGAGGAAAAAAAGTTGGGGGGGGGGGGTGCCAGGGGAACAGGGGCCAGAAACAAGGGGACGGATGAAAACTGTTTCGCAACGTGAATCCCAAAGAAAATTGCAACGGAAAAAGCGGGAGAAAAAATCGGGGGAAGAGAAAGGATCCCCATCTGACCGGTACGACAACCGCAGTGGTAGGGATTGCTGAAAATCCACAATCACGTTCCCCTTTAAGGAAAGAAATTGAGAGAGGTAAAGAGGGATGTAAAGAATAAGAATGTGGGCTTGTGGTCTGGGTTGACCAAACCGAAATGGTAAAAAGGGGGGAGCTGGGACGGGTTGTGTAAGACGGAAAAAAGGGGAAAACAAAAAAAAGAGGGGCAGGCCAATCTTCAGTTCGGGGTGCTCCCGAGCAGGCGAAAGTTGGGAGAAACCAATCGCTGTCAGAAAAGGTAGGAGCAGCAGCGCATCGGAATTTGGGAATTGTCGTTGGTTCCGCGGTGGGGTGGGGGAATTAAAAAGAAGAGGGAAATCGGTGAGGCCCACACTGGGATCTGGATCGGAGGTCCCCCGCAGGGCGAAGAAAGGGTACGATCTGCAAAAGGAGGGGACTTCATTGGGGGCTACGCGGGAGGCCAAGCAACACGCCCATTCGCCCGCTTTGCGCCCGTGCGTGAAACCTTGGAAAGCTCAAAAAAAACCGGAGGAGGAGGGAAAGAGGGGAAAGGGTTGACCGACCAAGGGGTCATAAAGCAAGGGGCCAAAGATGGAGGCGAAATGGGCTGTGGGAAAACAAGTTTGGGGACCACAGTTTCCTCAACTGTTCTGCAGATCTTCCTGTCGTGAGGAGCCCAGGAGGGGGACCTACCAGATGTCAAGTGGTGGAGAAGGGGTCCCTGTGAGATCTGGGAATGTCCACAAAAGAGACGCAAACGACAATTCACCAAGAACGAGCGTGAAACGGCCTCATAAATATTAAGCGGGGGAATCACTTGCGAAGAAGAGGAAGAGGAACCCAAAAAATCTGAATGGAAACTGAAGCAAGCTTGGGGTGGACTGAAGCCCTTTTTGCAACGGCAAGAAGATTAGTATAACCAGGAAAGAAATGGCCGTTGGAGGGAAACCCAAGACCAACAGAAATGCACTATACGGTTACAGGCAGAGGGGAGCTCGCATTTGTGGCAAAGAGAAAAAAGAGTGACTTGTGGGGACTGCCCGCATACAAACCATTGGTTGGAGGGAAGAAAGGGGAGGGACGAGCCAAGATGGTTTTCAGAAAAAAAGGGTTAAAAAAGGGGGGGAACCAGGGGGGCCTGGGGAGTCCGGAAATGTGGACGTTACCCATAAGGTTCGGGCAAAGGGGGGGTAAACCAAAACGTGTTGGTGGGGAAGGGGAAGACGGGGAAAAGGGGGAGGGGGGACCATTTTCATGGGAAAACCAAGCGAAAGGAAAAAAAGAACAGAGGGCCACCGAAAGGGATGTTAGTGCTTCGCCTACAGCTACGCCTCGCGCCGTGGACACAGTCAACGTCATGCCAGGCGGACTGGGAAGACTAGAACGGTGATGACCGAAACGAACTTCCCAGGAACAACTGGGAACTTGGGAAGGGAAAACGATAGTCTGCCGGCAGGAGAGGGGGTCACCGTTTTCACTTATTATTGTTTAAATCGTTACGATAGGGAAGGGAGCCTAGAAGGGGAAAAGGGGGACGCGGTAAAGCTGGGCGCCTTGACAGCCAACCGTCCAATCCTAACTTAACGCCATCACGTGGACACCGGGGAGGGAGGGGTCTTGGTCAGGGGGTGGAAAGGCGTGGGACAATATCAGGTGAATTGCAATTTGGGTTCGAAAGGGTGACGTTGACTGGGGAAAAAAATGCCACGTTTAGATTAGGACAGTCAAAACCCAAATGAACCCGGGGGCTATGTGGGGGAAGGGGAAGGGAGAAAGACATTCGGCTCGGGGAAAAAGCGCACGTCAAAGTTTCTGTGTCGCGCGGACAATCACGAATTGTGCGGGAGCAGGCAGGGAGGGAAGAGAAAGAGGCGGGGTTCGTTTTGGAGCTCGCGGTTTGCGTTTGTGATTTGATGGGCGTTGCAAAAGGTTCTCGGGTCTAAAGACACGTCTTGGGACGGAAGCGCCAACCGTCAAAGAGGCGACTTTCGATGTTACACCGTATCTAAAGCTTTACGGGAAAGAAACCGCTCGGCAACGGTATTAAGGCTGACCAGGCTGGGGGGGGGAGGGGGGGAGAAAACACGACAAGCAGGGAGGGGGCCTGGGAAGGGGACAAATGCCGGGAAGAAGCCTTCTTTTGTTCAGGAGGGGGATGAGGGCCCAAAAACAAAGCAGTGAGAACGGGGGGGCGGACGTCAAAAAGAAACAGGGAAAAAAAAAGCGGACTAGTCCCGTTGACTCACCGACAGGGAAATGAAAGAGGCGGGGGGGGGAAAGTTGGAGGGGGAGGGGATGGGGGGCTGCCAAACCAGACAAGGGGGGTGTTATCTGGCCGATGAAAGGGGTCGGTGCACGATTGGCTGCTACGCGGAGGCCCAGCAATGGAGCAAGGGGGGGGGTCACTAAACACCCAGGGTGAAGGGGGGGGACACCCGGCGGAAACATACCTGTAAAAACTGTTCAACCGGGAAAAAATATTTGCCAATTTGAAGGGGTAATCGAAAGCCGTCTTTCAACCATGTAAGAAGGGAGGGATGGGGGAATTGTGGAACGAAGCAAGACGGGAAAATAACCAAAACGCGCTTGGGTTTCAGAGGGGGAGCGTATCGATAAAAGAAAGGGGGTAAGAGGTGGGGGGGCAGAAAGTGGGGAAGTCTGAACAAATTTAGCCGTGAGCTTTCAGACCCCAGCAATAAGTGAATGACGTCGCATTGAGGGGGGACTAAGAATGAAGAGGGATCAGAAAAAGGGAACAGTGTATTCAGGAAAGGCAAAGCTCAGGAGAAATGGGGGTTCGCTCTTTTAGACAACTGTCAAATCATGGACCCCTAGCACCGGGGGATTTCATGAAAAAGGGGGTAAAACAAAGAAAAGAAAAAGCGCACCGCTCCGTGGTGGGACCCAAGGCAGGTCTGCGCGTGAATTTGAGGACAAGTAGCCAAAGAAGAAATCTCCCACTAGTGATGAGAGGGGGGGGGGGGGGGGCCCCAAATACCATGCCTGGGAGCTAGCACGAAGAGGTAAAAATTGGGCCGGGGCTAATCGGTACTGCTTCAAACCTCGTAGGAGAGGTTTTTCATTGAAAAAAAGAGCCAACCGTAGTGGGCGTTGCCCAGGGTGAGTCAGTCAAACTCCAAGGCGGGAAAACGCCGCAACCGGCATAAAGGTAACAAGCAGAAAAGCGTGGCGTCTCAGCCCATCCGGTGTCGACCAACCCAATGCAGACAACAAAAGACGTAAAAGACCAGTGTGTACTTGGGTTGGCGGGATGCGGGGGAGGAGGGAAGCCGCAAGCGGTTTGGATGTGGGGAGAACCTACGCCTCGAAAACAACAACGAGGATAAAAAGATGGGGGAAACCAGCAAAAAAAAAGGTTGCTCTGTTAAGCAGCAAAAAGAGCAAAGAAACAAGGTAAAGGGGATGGAATTCGTTTGTAGGGAACGGTGGGTAGAAAAGAACGTAATGGGCTTCTTATCAATTCATTGTCTGCGAGTAAAATCATGGGGGAGGTGAGGGGAAACAGAAGGGAAAAGAGTTCTCAACTCGGGAGCATCACAGGGAAATCGAACACGCCACGGCAGGGCCCTTGTGGGTGTAAAGAAGCAACGCGAGAAGGTAGGACGCCAATTATCAAATACAACTAAGGGGGGAAACATATTCGTGCGAGAATGGGACCGAAGGAATGGAATGCCAAACAGAGCAAAGGCAGGGGTTGGGGAACCCAAATATGAGTAAAGACCTGGGGGGGGGAGGTTGGCAAGCAGGGGCAAATCCGGCAGAACCGACGGCCCGGAAGGGCCAAAAAGGGAGAAGATGAAATTCCTATTCTTGGAAAGAGAGGTGCCGATGGGGAAAAATTCAGGACAGGTGTGCTAAAGATAACAAAAAGGGGACCTGATTAGTTTGGGGTCAGGTGTCAGAGAACACGAAAGGAGAAAAAAATCAGGCTATTCAAGAATGCGCGCGCGAAAACTGCCCGCCGGGGTTATCTTGAACCACGGTTCACGTGGTTGAATGCATGCTTGAACCAAGGTGACCACTATCGCTTCAAGGAAACATAGAAGCAAAAAGGACAGAACGACGACCAGGTGTTCCCGTCGGGCTGTCAATGGAAAAACTCAATCCCCAGCGGGGCAAATGGAGAAAAGCCAGACAGATCATTTGTGCAATTAAACGGGGAAAGGGAACCCTGGGAGGTTGCCACGACACAGTAAAAAAAGGCGAGGAACGCAAACTTGCTGAAAAAAATCGGAGAAAGACTCGTAGCTGAAAGTTTGCTGTGACAAACCCGAAGGGCATAGGAACAGATAACCCTTGGAAGGGGGGAAAAGACATTCGCCAAGAAAAAGTCCCAGCATCGGGGAGGTAGAAAAGAGAGGGGGGGGGACAACTGGATTGTGGGAAAGAAGGACGAAAAGTAAGCTGGTAGGACAGCACCGAGCACGCTGCTTTTTGGGATAAAAAACTCGCACAAGGGAAAAAAAAGTCAACTACAAGTCTGTGAAAAAAAGGGGGTTTGGAGAAAACCAGGCCCCCAGAATATTGGTCGTGTCGAAAAAAAGAAGCACAGCGTGGGCAAAGAAATTTCGAGCGAATTCAGATAATCACTCTGTAGCCTGAAACGCCGGGGGTAAAAAATCGGAAAAGAAGACACGGGGGAATTTGTTAAACGTCCGGTCAAAAATGTGTAAAAGGGAGAACATTGAAACGCGAGGGAAAAAGATCCCACCGGTTTAAACCGAGCTAAAAGGGAACACAAAGAATGGCCAAAAAAATGAGAGGGAAGCAAGAAGGATTGGCGCCGCCTAAAAATCAAAGTGGGGGGAGGGGAATAAGAGGGGGGGGGGAGAGTGGAGGGGGGTGTAAAATTTTCCGGTCGGGCTCTTTGAAACCTGCTCCGGAAAAGGGCAGGGGGTGGCACTGTATGAGGGAGGAGGTACGGAAGAGGAGCACCCAGAAACTTCATTTGTGGGGAAACGTGCTCAAAGGGACGGGGTTCCATCCAATAGAAGAAAAACAAAAAAAACCGAAAGGAGAAAAACCAAACACCAAAAAAAAAGAACGCCAAAAAACACACACAAAAAAGTGATAATGACAAAGGGCCCTTGAATTTAGGAAAAAAGTCCGTTCTGGGCAAGAAAGGAGGGGAAGTGCTCGTACAAGCGAAAAAAGAGGGACCATCACCTGTAAAGTCACTTAAGGGATGTTCCCACGTCAAAGAAGAATCGTAAAAGGGAGATGACGCTCAGATTTAGTCGGACAGCACAAATGTGGCCTGTAAGGGACGGCAACTGTGGAGATTAAAGTCCGCCAAGCGGACGGGAAAGACCACGGCGCCTAGCGTAGCGGCAGGGAGGCGAGAAAAAGAAAGATAAACATCAAGGGGAGATGGGTGGGGGGGGAAAAAAACATCAATCGGGTGTGAAGTTGCTCATGCCCTAAAAATGGGCCATCCAAAGAGCGCCGTTTATTCTGAAAACACGTTGGGAACAAGTGTAAAAACACGGCGGGGGAAGTATCAAAAAATGGGATCGTCAAAAAAAAAATTTGATGACCACAGACCGGGGGGGCAAACGAAAGTGGCTGAAAAACTGCCTAGAAAGAAGTCATACCTGATGAAAAACGCAAGGGGGGGAGGTCTTTAGTCAACATCCACAATCCACAGGTCCATAAAATCTGACCAAACTGAGAAAAAAGCTTCCCACGGGCCTGGGGAAGAACGCAGCGTGAGGTTTGGGAGTGTAAAATCAAAAAAGTGTGTTGCCCTCAAGGGTGATAGGGAGGGCTTGACTTGAATGGAGCGTCAAACGGGGGGGAGACCACCCCAAACTTAAATTCCAGGACCATTCGAAAGGGGGGTTGTCACACTGCGGGAGTAGCAAAAGTTGACCACTCGCTGGAATAAAGAAGGGAGGAGAAAGAAGTGGGGAACAGTGGGGAGGGGGTTGGCAAGAGGTTGAAGTGAATAAGGAAATCGGAGCCCAAGGAGAGGGAGATGTGGGGACATGAAAGAAAGGGCGGAATGCAAGACATGTTGAGAGCGTCATACTGTTTTCAGTTTAAATAACTGTCAAAGGACCCGAAGGTCTCATCCAGCTGCAGGAAAGGGTAGGAGGGGAAACCTGGGGGACGGGAAAAAAGAATCTAGACAACCCAATTATGATGAGTAAAAGATATCGGTAGTTTCAACTGGCGAAAAGATGCGAAGACGGTGCTTGCGCAGAGGTAAGAAGCAAACTGCAAATGGGAAAAAAAAGAAGATCTCCCAGGGGCTGGGTATAGTCCCGGCGGAATTACCTAGAGAGGGAAAAATAAATGACAGGGAAGGCTGGGAGCAGACACAACGTCGGAAAACAACGACACTTTAAAAAAAGGGACTGAGGAGGTGACTGCTCTAGATTATTAATGGATCAAAATGTGCGACGAGACGAAGCTGTGCGAACCAAAAAAGAGGAAGGGAAGGCAAGAGAGTGTGGTAAACTTGAAAAAAATCAACGGCTAAATTAGAACACCGGTAAGCCCAGACGCAACACAACCCAATGGGCACTTGATATGGTAGGAAAATCGGGTTGACGGCTATCAGTTGCAGGACATCACTCGGGTGTTTGGGGGAAACATGGCCGCACAACCGAAACAAGTGGGGCTTTTGGCTTAATGGGAAATACTGGAAAAAGCATATGTTCAGCCAACGCTTGGGCCGGAACCACGGGGTTTCCTGGGGGTAGTAAATCAGGGGGGGGGTTTCTGAAAAAATTTCTATACCGGGCCCAGACAAGGTGATGGAAATTGGGGTCTTCACAAAAAACGTGGGTTTTGTTTCAGAGAACGGAGTGATGGGGGCACGGGGTTCATGTAACTCAGTGAGAAATTCAAAAGAGAGGAGGGATGTTGAAACCGAAAAGCGAAGGGTTAAAACTGGCTGTCTCTGAGAAAAACGCTACGTTGCCCTAATTACGGAGTGAAAGCAAAGGGGAAAGGGGGACGGAAGTTAGCGCATGTGGGCAAACCGGACAAAGGGCGACCATGCCAACAGTGGGTGGGCCGACTATAATCCGGACGGATAAGGACCCTGGGGGACGATTGTTGTACGTGGGAAACCGATATGTACGGGCGGCAGGTAAGGGGGGGACGCGGAAAGGGTGTGGAGCATTGACGAACACAAAGGCAAGTAACTCCCTACCTGGGAAAGACAGAAAAAGTAACCGAGTTCGGGGTGGAGGTTCGTCAACTAAATTACTAAGACGGTGAAAGAAAGGGTGGGTGGGGAGGACCAGGGGCCTTTGACGGGTGCAAACAAGAAAACTTGGGTACAAGGAACAGAACAAGGTGGAGGGGGGGGTAGTATGGGGGAAAATGCAGGACTTCTAGGGGACCCTCGGACTACAACGTGAGTGGTGGGAGGCGGGAGGAAAACCTCCCTACCTTGTGGACTTCCGACGCCCTGAAAAAATGGAGGGGACGATCCGCCTGTTGAAGGAGGGGGGGGATCACTGGGGAAGGATGGAGTGTAAAACTGTTTGGAGAAAATTCTTAATCTCTACAACATACCAGGAGTGGAGGGGGGAGTTAGGAGGGAAAACAGGAAGAGAACAGCTATCGATCGAATTACGCAATATTAAGCTGAAAAGCTGGGGGGATTGTTTGAGAAAAAAAGACCATAAGAGGAGGGGGGGAAGGTTCCGGGGAAAAGCACAATCTTATAATACGGCCAGTTCGTTTCCAAAACGACGAAGTGAGCGTTAAAACTCAGAGGGAGACACTGGGAGGACGGCCCAATGTAAGCTGGAAATTCCATCGGTTCACTAATTCAACTAACGCGCCGTTGCAGAAAAGGGAAGACACGAAGGACTGAAGTGGGAAGAGAAAATGGAGGTGGCTGAAACACAGAGGTGGGTACTAATGCCAGGGGGGCGGGGGGCAAAACGCAGGAACGAACGGGATGCTAAGAGGAAGTAACGATCAAGCAAGGGGAAACTCAAAATTTTTACGGGGGGGGGAACGGCTGAAAATCCCCGGGGGTACTCCGTTTCACGGGAAAAACGTTAAAAAAAACCACAATTTAGCAGTTGGCCGGGCGGGCTTCCCTTGGAAGGGAGGGAGGCAAGGATTTGGTGACAGGAGGAAAAAGCCCAGACGGAAGTAACCTGGGGTTCTAAATAGAATGGCCTAGGGGACGATAAGGGGTATTAAAGTGGTGGGTTTCATCAAAGCACTTGGCATTACTGGCGAACGGGAGCTGACAGCGAGAAAACCCAGCGCAAGGGGGGAAGAAAAGGAACGAAAAAAGGAAGGAAGGGCCGGAGAGGGTCTCAGATTTCCCGGTGTATCTATTGCAAGCTCCAGAAGTTCTAATCAGAGGGGAACAAACTGGCATGAAAAATCATTGGCCCATAGAAGCACCCGGTGAATAACGAACTAAGGCAAAAAACTAACCACAAAAAAAAGCACCGGGGTGGGAATACTGAGGGGCTGCGCTGGCCGCAAATTTTCGGCAGAATCCGACATCATATTTGGATCCAAAACCTAAGCAGATCTTTTGGAAGAAATGCCTGGGACAGGAGAGGAACGAAATTGACTCAATGGGGGGAATGTAATTCCATGGAATCCTAATCGCCCCCGTGGGAAGTCAACCAAGGAGCCAAGAAGGGGGCGTGTTTCGAAGGTAAAGGGGATGGGCAACGGAAAAGGGGGGACACGTCCCACAGGTAGTGGAAGGGTCAACACTAAAAAAATCACAAAACAACACAAAAAAAAACAAAAAAAGGGGGGAAAAAAAGAAATGTCGTCGATCAATGCAGGGTTAGTTGAAGGACACCATTACTACACCCACACGTACCTGGGTTGGCGGGATGGCGGAGAGAGAAAAAGCGACAAGAGGTGAGTGGTACCA
>Ga0179593_1453414_pt1 | contig 13779 bp, 13 predicted proteins | sample CZODoug2_1_08_16_FD_185931 | JGI IMG/M metagenome (GOLD analysis project Ga0179593, IMG submission 185931) | Vadose zone soil fungal communities from Angelo Coast Range Reserve, California, USA - CZODoug2_1_08_16fungal (PacBio error correction) | ecosystem: Environmental > Terrestrial > Soil >...
TCGCCTGTTAAAAAAAATGACACGCTAAGACCTTTGAAGCGCAAAAGGACGAAAAGAGTGGGGATCCCAACTTGAGCTTCATCATAGGAACCAGCCAAATCAGAAAAGGGAGAATCAAAAAAGTAAAGAGGCACTGGAGCGCACAAAAAGGAAGAGGAAGTCGCATCGGGGAGAGGGGCATCATCTTCCGAGGTGAGCGTTGGAACTAAAAGGGGGACGTGAACTAAAAGCGAGGCATCACCGAAGACGCAGAGGTATCGGGAGGCTCGAAGATAAAACGCCGATAAAGGCTCAGAGGGGGTTGTCGCACCAAACAAATTTCCTTCTCTGTCAATGGGTCAGCTTCGCTGAAGGGAGGAAAGGAGGGGGACTGATTTGTATCTGAAGAAGGGGGGCAAACTCGGAGGACTAAGGCACGTTCCGGGTCACTGCGTGGGGCGCTAGGGATTTGTGGGACAGTAATCTCAGTGAGGGGGGAAAAGGAGGTGCTACAGATCCTGCGAACCAAAAGAGTTGGGGCCCCTTGCTTGAGAGGGGTGGTGAGGCTGACTAGTCGGAAGGTTGGTCAATGGGGGGGATCTTCTAGAAAAAAGTAGAAAAGCTGACATACGGAAATACCGTGCACTGGGACACTTACACTCATAGGGACGATGGAAGACACGCTTAGAGGCGGGGACGACTATTCGGAGGAAAATTCGAGGGGACACCTTATAGAAAAGAGCTCGCGTAACTGCACTTCTGCTCATAACGCCAACCGCAACTACTCGAAACGAAAAAAGGGACGGCCGGACAAGAGATGAGGGAAACGAGGTAGCACGTTTAAACAGAATCAACGAGAGGAGTAAAGAGAAGGCGACTCTTGCATCATCAAAGGCAGACGCTGAAAAACTGTTTTCGGGGGCCTCCCGCGTGGCCAGTACTGGGAACCACTGGGTGGGGCGCGCTCCCAGAGGAAAAAAAAGGTGCTCCCTGTACAGGAGGGAATAAACTGGAACAAGGGGGGGGGGGAATTACGCCTAAAACAAAAGGGAGAAAAGGGTCCCGAAGCTTTTAAAGGGTTGTGTGATGGCACTGCGATGGAGAGGAAGGGAAAAGCGCGCTACCGGGCGTCTCCCGAGAAGGGTAAAAAGTCTTCGTATCGGGAGGGCGCAAAGAATACACGCGGAGAGAAATACAAAGGCAGGGGTGGAAAAAGTCTATAGGGGAGTTCTCAACAAAGATGACTGGGGCGACTACGACCGTAAAAAAAAGAGTCGGTAAAAAGTGAAGGGTATTCCACGGCAAATGGTTGCCAATGAAGCAGGAGAAACTCGACGGCTAGCGAGATTGGAGGATCGTGGAAACCGTCCGCAAACGATCTCGAAGGGGAAGAAAGATTAGAGTGAATGGATGGGGGGAAGACAGATTCCCTGGGAGGAGCAAGGGAGGAGGGGAAGGGAAGGGGCCTGCGATTACTCAAAGGAGACAGTCACAGGCAGCCTTAAGGACGAGCATAAGCAGAAGCAAGGCCAAAATCGTGAAACGAGCGAAAGGCCTAACCTGGGCGGGAGAGGGTAAAGAGGAGAATTTTGGAAGCATACTGAGCACTTGGCTCCCGGAAGAGGGGGGGACTTCGTGGCGGGTCGCCTCCCTGGGAAGCGCTTCCTTATAGTGAAGCTCTCAACGTTTCAAAGTGCTGGATAAAGGGGAAAAGGTGGTCAAGAGAGGGGAGGTGGAACTGTCAGTTTAATGGGGAAAAAAAGGATAAACACCGACCTTTTAGGCAAATTAGCGAAATCGCAGCCACAGGTGTGCGCGTCTGAATTGAATGGGAAAAGATTACCTCAAAAAAAGTCGAAAGCGTCGACTACGGAAGGCATAAGAAATATGAAACGTGCAAATAATGGGGAAAAAAGAAAATAAAGGGAAAAACGATTGTAAGTAAGACAAAGGAAGAAACCGGGGAAAAAGGACCGTGAACCGGCCGAGAAATCGACAAATGGGGGGGGGGGGGGAAATTAAAAAGTCTAAAAAATAAACTTGGGAAGGAGAAATGCTCCGAAGGAGTGAGGAGGGAGAAGGTAACTGCTGGCGCACGTTTCCGAAATGAAAAGGGGGGGGAAAAGATGCGTACCGCTGTCTTCCGAATATGGGAAAAAACGACGAGATCAATAAAGAGGCACCTGCGTTTGGGGGCTCACAAAAACACTTTTATTAGTGACAGATGGAGGGTTAAATTCAAACCATTTTAATGGAGAGGGAAGGAGGGAGAGTCTAGGGGGGGGACGCTGCATTATGAAGCTTACGGGGAGGGTGGGAACCACTCCAGAGGTACCGACCGCCGTAATGAAAGAGCAGGATCAATACTCCGACATAAAAGATAAAAAAAAGGAGGGAGTGCGACGCGCGTATCAAAATGGGGGGTAAACACTTTCTCGGCGGAATAATTTGTTTTAAACGTTGGCGAAGCTGGAATAAAATCCTAGAGGAGTATGGAAAGGTTGGAGTTCCCCAAGAGACTTTTCATATGAGGGGAGAGATCTCGGAGTGTCGACTGGGTGGGAGGACGCTCACTGTGGAGGAATCGCGAGAAGACCCTAAGCGTGTCAAGATATGGTAGTGTATCAAGGGGGGGGGCAGGGGTAACTGCCGGCCTGTTGAGGAGGAAAACTTTCCCTCGGCGACCGCAAAGGTGGTAAAAGAGGACACAATTGTCGCTCCGGCATTTTTTCAAACGGGGAAGCTGCTTCAGACAGGGATTCACAAGCCGAGTCGCGTTCTAAGCGGCTACGAACAAGAAGAAACCGAAAAGGGGGGTCAACGTAACGGAAAGGAGACAAGTGCCCGAAGGAGAAGAGCTCGAGCAGAAAAAAAGGGGCGTCCCTGAATAGAGTCCGTTGGAACCGGAAATTGCGCGCGACAGGGGAAAAGAATGCAAGTTAATGGCGATAGCGAGGCATGAACCAGTTTGTTTAAAATAAGTAAGTTCATAGAAGGAGGCCAAAAATATAGCAGCATGTAGGAAAAGAGGATTGGACGGAAAAAAGAAAACTCTCAGAAAAAGCGCTTCATTCGACGAGATGACTGGCGAACGGTTGGCTAGGGGGGGAGACCTCCAGGAGTTGGGAAAACTGCATCATTGTTTTCCAGCGCCGGGAAGAAAAGCAGGATAGACCTATTTGGACTAAAATGAGAAGACGTCAAAAGAAATATGGGAAAGGAAGGGGGCGCAATGAAATCGGCCAAAACTCTGGCTAAGCGGCGGAAAGGGGCGGAGAAAAGCGGGATATCACGCCGCTCTAGACTTGGGAAGCAAGAGCCCTAAAAAAGGAAATCCTCCCCTCCGAACGGCCAATCAGTGGGGAAAAAAGTTTCTCCACAGAAAAAGAGGGGAAAAGTAGGCCACTTCCGGGGAAATGTTGCGGAATCCTAAAGCAGGCGCAAAAGGTTTACCGAAAATTTCTTCATATGTCGGAAAGCACAACAATGGTTTCCGGGGAGGGAGGAAAGTAAAGGAGAACGGACTTCAGCCGAAAAAAAGATTTCTCTTTCCTTAAAAGGGATGTGAATCACAAGCGCTGGGGCGGAAAGGGAAGCGCTCTGAAGCTTGCAAAGGAGGGGGAAAAAGCCCGGGATACTAATGAGGATAGTTCGACTTGATTGCCTGGAAAGGGTCCGTGTTTAGGGAGGAGAGTACTTTGGGTGCAAGAAATAAAGGTCCTCGATCGTTAAATCAAGAAAAACGTCGAATAAGGTGTCTGCGACTGTTGGGAAGTCCGAATAGTCCTGGTCAACGGGGAAAGAAACCTTCCTAAGCGTGGCGGAGGATAAAAAAAAGGGGAAGGCAACCGAAGAAGGGGGAGTAGTGAAGAGAAGGTCGCTCGTCTATGTCGCTCAAAAAAAAAGCGTGACAACATACACAGCTTCAAGTCGCAAGGGAAGGAAGAGAAAAAAAAATTTATCCACAACCTGTGGCAAATCGCGAGGCGCTTGCAGCATCAGGGGCAAAAGGAGAGGTAGGTAAAAAAAGCAAGCCAATCCACACATCAAAAAGCAAATGTCTCGTCCTCCGACGGCGGCTGACCATGAGATTTTTAAGTTAAAAAAGAAAAAAAACGCGGCGAAAAACGAGCAACATGCGAAGAACAGAGGTCGAAAAAATTTATAAAAAAGCGCGAGCTAAAAAGAGCGTCCCTAATAACGACGGAGGCCGGAAAAGGAAACAGCATCAAAGTAGGGAAGAGGAAACGTAACCATTATAAACGGAGGGAACAAGAGGAACGGGAGAGGGAAACAGGAACGTCTCATCCATTCATCGTGGGGTAAGTTTTTGAAGATCGACAGTTGCCCCCCGCACTTGGGAAGGGGAGGGGGGAAGGAAGAGTCTCATTTTGAAATGGGTAAAAGGAACTCTTTAACTGGGGTTTCCGAGGAATCTGTCATTCCGTTGTTAGGTCAAAAGAACAGAATCTCTCGCAACAAACAGAGAGGAAGAAGGGAGGGAGGGAAGGGAAAACACATGAACGCGCAGAAGAACAAGCTCAACGGTACGAGCTAAACCCAGTAAAACGTTAGAATCTTGAAAAGAAACCACCTTTCGACTGGTCGCAAGGGAGAGAAAGTAAAAACTGGAAGGAGCGCGCCGGCAAGGCTGAAAAAGCAGCTTCGGCTGTTAAAGACTCACGATGTGATCCTGGGTGGGAAAACGAGAAAAGTTACCATACAAGAGTTTGAGGAGAGAACGATACCTCTACGCTCTTCGAGGGGAAAAGGCGCCTCGCGACGCCGCGGATATAACAAGTTCGAAAAAAAGAGAGGGGGGGGGGGGAGGGGGGGGGGGGGGGGGGGGGGGGGGGGGGGGGGGGGGGTGGGGCGGGGGGGGGGGAGAGGGGGGGGTGGTTTCTTCGCATCTGGTCAGGTCTCTTCTCTCCGTAGAGGGGGATGAAAAAGGGGTAAATCGGAAGAAATGGGCAGAGAGACGAAAAGCACGACTCTTCGGGGGAAGGGGGGAAAAGGTATTGGGGAAAAAGAAGCGCTTGCTCTGGCGCGCAAGCGCGCGCTATATGCGCGCAACCCGAGTGCCGGTGGCGAAGGTCAGGGGTTGTCTGCAGGAGGAGGGAAAAAAAGTCACCGAGTTCAATGGGGCACAGGTTGCGAAAATAGAAAAAGGTGAGCCAAAAGAAAGAGAAAAAGGGTCAATAAACCTTCTAGGACTGGGGCATTCAACTCCGGAATTGACCGCAAAGCTGAGAAGGCTGAGGTGATAAAGAAGGAGATTCAAAAGTCCAAGACACCTTACGAACAAGGAGGATTAAAAAAATTGACTGGCTGGGAACCTCCCAGCGCTACAAAGTACAAAATAAAAAGAAGAGGGAAAGAAGCACGATACTCCTATCTAGGTATCCAGGAAGACGAGCTCCTTCGCCGAGAAAAAGAATCGAAGAGAGAACCAAATCCCGCAGCAAGCACTGGTGGCTAGGGCCTCCCTACTGTGAGGGAGAAAAAAAAGAAAAAACAGGGGCCATTCTCGCCATCTGAGAAAAGAGAATCACCTTTTCTCCTTAGGCTATTTAACAAATGCAAAAAATAAGAGGACGCCAGAAACGGACGAAAAAGAGAAAAAAATCCCGCTTGGACGAACGTGGACATCGAATTGGAAGGATGTTTTTCGAAGGAACGCCGTCTTGTTCGAGGGATCTTCTTACCCGAGCGTTGCAGAAATAGCTCAGTGATGCGCCGATGAAAAAACCAAGACCCTGCAACTCATGAGAAGCTTTGCAAGGAGGAAAAAGGAAAGTCGGCCTTGTGGCGGGAGGAACGGGTGGGAAAAAGACGTCGAAAGTGAATTGCGCAGTATTCGAATAAAAGGAGAGAGGAAAAAAAAAAAACACTACTCGAAGGGCTGGCAAAGAGCGAGAAACCCCCGCTCGGATAGGAAGATAAGCGCGGGCGGAGTGGTCACACCGAAATCCAAGGACCATCGCGAAGAAAGAGCTTTGCGCCGCGACGGTTCGCCCAAAACCTGCTTCGGAGGGAAACTGTCGGCAATGTCTATCAGGAACATCAGGCTCGCACGTCCGCATGACATACAGGAAGGGCCGACCTTGGGCGCGCAGGTTGCAAGCTCGACTTGTAATAAAGGAGGCAAGGGCGAAAGCCAAGATGGGAAGAAAAAAACAAGCGGTAGGTTTCGGCGGGCGCGAAAAAAACGGAAAGGATTTTTGGGGAAAGAGAGAGAAAGGGAGGCCTGCCAACATACTTGCGGCTTCTACAAGGGGAGAGTGGAAAGAGACTTAGGGAACGCAAGCAGGCAGTTTAATTGGTGACGAGCTCACAAAAACAGGCCCATACCGGCTGTGACGGGACAAACGAAGAGCTACACTCTTGGGGGGTAGCAGCAGCTTCGATGGGGAATAACATTAGATTAAGCAAACAACAGAGGACGACCGATTCGCTCTCAGTGCTTGAAAAAAGGTGGATCCAACCCGCTCACCGAGTATCCGAGGATGGGAACCGCCTAACAGGCAAGAAACATTAAAAAAAAAGGAGAGAAAAGAGACACCAAATCATCGCCCTTAAGCGTTTCGCAAGGTTTATCGAAAAAAAAGTCTCTTGATTCACCGCGGCTATCGAGAGAAAAGGGCGGCAGCCCTGGAAAAACTGTGAAAGATTGGTAGAAAAGCCGAAGAGAAGGGTTCTAAAAAGGGCACCAGAGATCGCCGATAAAGTTAAAAGACAGACATGAGGAAACCGCGGATCACAAAACAAAAAAAAGATTAGGATGAAAATATAGATATTTCTTTTTCAATGCCAAAGAGGGGATGAATGGGTCAGAAAGGAGTAAAAGGAGAAGACGGTGAAGAGGAAAAGAGAGAAATCTCGGAGGATGGGATAGACCAAGCGGAAGAAAAGGAATGCCAAGACTTATCAAGGGAGGCCGGATCCAGACGCAGAATCTGAGTGAAGAGAATGTTTGTTCGACGAGGGCGCAGGAATAAAAAAACGGGGAAAAGGGGGCGTAGGAGTCGGGAAGGGGAAGAAGGGGGGCAAGTTGCCGCTGATGGTTGCTTATAGACGTTTGAGGATGCGGGGGGAAATTCTTTGCACTGATTACCGCTTTATTCGCCGAGGACGACCGTGTTGGGAGGTTAATATCAGATTGAAGAGGGAAGAGGGAAGAGAAACCCCAAAGAGCTATTTTCGCAGTGATTGGAGTAACTCTGGGGAAGAAACTGGGGTGTGAGAGAGGAAAAAATTCCCCTTGCTTTCGAAAAAAAGAAGACGCTTTGAGGTCCAAAGTGCTCGGAAAATGATGTGGTCAGGAATGCGAAACGGTCAGCGATTAATCTTCACCGTCACGCTAAGGAGAGAGTTCTTAAGGGACTGCTCTAGAAAGTCAGGGGAGAAAAAGGTAATCTTCAGGAAAAAGTGAAAAGGAAAGGGATGAAAAAGGTTAAAGACAGAAAAGTTTCAAGACCGCAGGCCGAGAGGATGCGCAATGAGTCTCCGGGGAACGGGCCGGCTGCAGGCGCGCCATTTACGATAGCGGAGGAGGAGACGGCAAGGGTTTTTACAAGGGAAGATGGAAGGATCGCAGAACCAAAGTAGGCGCGCTGTTCGAGAGGAAACGGTGATGAGTGGGGAGAACAAGACAACCACACCGCTTCATGCAATTCGTCAACTGGGAGGAGGAAGTTAGAAAGCAACGTAGAAGTGAAGCCGGCGGTGTGTGCAAGCATCATGGGCAGCGGGGGCCGTCGGCGCCCTGCAACGGCGAGACAAAACGAAAGATTAAAAAAGGGCAATAGAGGAAGCCACTGAACTTGCTTGCCGTACTTTTCACTTTGTTTGAAACGAATTCCCAAAGAGAAAGGGTTCTCGCGAAAAGAATCCTCGGCTTATATCACGACAATCATAAAGACGAACGCTCTGAGTAAGGCACGCGATCGAGAAAGGACATCTCAAAGCCATATAGCATTGCCAATTCGGGTAGAGGACAAAAGTTGGCCGGGGAAAAGAGGGAGCGGACTTGAGGAAGTGATACGTCCAGTCGAAACGAGTTGTCATGTGGATCAGCCCATCAGCTCATTGGTGAGAAATCTTGACAGAGGGGAAGAAAGAAAGGCCACCATGGTTGGCCAGGCGAACGTAGCGGGATGTTCTAGGCCGAAAGTATCTAGAGGGCAAGCATGGGGTGGAGGGATAGGGCTCGGAACGCTCCATCGGGGCTGGCGAAAGTCTTTAAACGGATTACCATATCTGGAAGAAGCGATTGGAACCTTGCGTAGTTGATAGGAGAAGTACGTTGTTTTCGAGAAGCAGTAAAATAATGCCAAATGCGAGAGTCAAAGGAGAGTTAATATCGTCGCGCGGAGGAAATAGGGGGTCTTGGGGGAAAAGAAGAAATCCTGATCTTCACGCCTTCAAGGGGAGGATACTGAAAGATGAGGTGGGCAAACCATTGGCTCAGACCGTTTAAGGGATAGGCTGGTCAAGGGATTTAGATCAGAAAACGTCCACATGAACTCGAGAGGTGGTTCAGCAAAAAACAAAGCGAAAAAGGTCGAATTAACCGGTATCGGGAGAGGTCAGCAATAAGCGATCACGGATTTTCCGGCACAAAAAACGAAGAGAGTTCAAAAAAGAAGAGGGGAGGAAGAGCGACGCGCCCATTTCGTCAAGAGAGTCATTTTAACAACTCCCGCTCTCGAAATATCAAAATAAAGAGGAACCACCATGCCGGAAAAACGACGCATCGGTCGCGCGAGCCAGTTCCCGATAAGAGCGTGGAAGGACGGGAGAGTCCAGGTGAAACTCGCGTACGGGTGGCAATAGCGGGTCACGAAGAAAAGAGATATATTAAACAAGCGGGAAGGCGCGACGGAACCGTTGCGTTTTTATTTTACGTTTTGAAAAAGAACCTTGCCAAAGCACAGGACGTGTGGCGATGGGAGTAAATCAATACGCACGTGTGGGCGAGGGGGGGGGGAAATCTCCGGAAAAGGATGTTCCAAAGTCTTGATCGTCTGGCCGTTTTTGATGGGTAAATTCAAGAGAGATCAAAAACAACAAAAAGGAGAAAAAAAGCGAGATCTTCAAGAAAGAAACAGGCATGGGAGACAGTCTCAAACGAGTCTCTACCAAAGCGACTGGATCCAACTGAGAATCTTCAAACAAAAAAAACAGGAAAGTGAAAGGCGGGTCGGCAAGGTCGGAGCAAAAGAAAACGCGGCACTGGATAAAAAGGAAGCGTACACGAATAATTCTAATCACTCGATCCGAGGTATGTTTTGCCGGGAAGAGATAGGAAAGTTGGGACAGACTACACTCGAGTTTAAAAAATAAGAAAGAGGGAAAAGAGGGGTCGGGATGCAGTCGACGAGTTTCTCGCAATGTTTGCGCAACCACTAAGATCTCTTGAAGTACAAACTGGGGAAAAGCAAATGCCCTCGGTGACAGAAGAACACCGAGACTGCTGTTTGGATTGGGGAAAAGTGGGAAGGGGGGGGGCATGCGAAGGGAAGTCGAATGATGCAGCCAGAATCGCTAGAACAAAAAAATGCCTTGCATTGGACCTTGCGTGAGCGTGGTCTTTGCTGTGGAAAAAAAAGAGATGAGAGTCGGGACTGCTGTTCGAGGCGGGATCGCCGAAGCCTTGAAAATATGCACCAGAGACAGGAAAGTGTGACAAGCGATGACGCAACCAGCTGATGAAGGAAGAAGGGGGGAAATGACTGATTGGGGGAAGGTTGAAAACAAGTCGAAAAGACACTTGAATGACCGAAGAAGAGGGGAGAAAGAAGGGACAACCGATTCGTCATGAGTGTCGCAAAGCTCGAAACAAAGAAGAAATCCTACCAAAGGCAAAAAGCCTTAACTAGCTATCACGAGGTCCCTTGTAAAGAATGTTCCGCCACGCTCTGGGGAATCCGCGAAGAGGACGCGGCTCGAAAACCTGGCAGCGGGACGAAGAAAGGGGCGGCAAAACAAACGTTCTAAGTCTGTAGAAACTAAGAAATGGGGAGCACTGAAGAAACGCAGAGGGAAGCCAAAGATTTTATCAAAAAATTGAACACGGATGGGAAGCTCTGGAAAAAAAAAGGAAACCAGGAGAACAGAGACGAAGAGAAAATCCCGTCCGACGTCTGGCAAAAAAAAAATTGTGCTAGAAGAGAAGTTGGGCTCGATTGGAGCCTGCGACCGCGATTGACGCAGTAGCGGATGCCAAAAGGAGGGGTTTTCGAAGTCTTCAAAGGATCAAAGAAGAAGCCCGAAAAGACGCCGCCCATCGCCAGACGCATGGAGGATGGGAATGCGGGAAAGTGAAAATCTTAAAAAGACAGGAGAAGGTGGAAGAATCGGGAAGGCAAATCACCGTCGGTAGCGAGGTGGGGAAGCGAGCAACGCAAGATGAAAGCTTCATGTCGCCACTAACCGGCTAGCGAGATTACAGAGGAGAGAGCACCCGGTAAGGAGAAATGGAAAGAAGACGCGCGGAAGAGAGTGAAATGAAAGGAAAAGACTCCAAGAAAAAGGGGATCAAAAAAAAGGCAAAAATGGAGCTTGGCGGCCTGAGGAGGAGGCTCCTTTCACCAAACTAAGAGAAACCAGGGGGGAAGAAGAGATCGCCAAGGCATCATACAGTCCAGTAGCGGGAAGGGGGAACCTTCAACTCGAGAGGGGCCGAATTTGCTGCGCATTTGCCTGAGAAGATGTGAAAGGACCTTTCGCACTTGCCCTAGAAGGAAAGGAAAGGGCGAAAACTTGATTTCGTCGTGGCAGAGAGCAGGCACAGCGGTTGAAGAACGCAAGCCTTAGCGTTAGTAATGTAGGGGAAGAGGAGCAAGCCGATTGGGCGTTAACGACAGGGGATAATTGTCAAAAGGCGCGGCGTTGTAGGCCAAGAAAGGGAAGCTTTGGGGGAAAGAGAAACCAACCGATACCCATGCAACATATCAAACGAAATCGCTCGACACGTCGGGGGAGAAGGCTTGGGGATTCGAATTCAGAGGGGACCAACAGGTCGACATCGGCAAACGAACGAGCTGCTCCCACTGAAAAAAGAAAAGAAACGAAAAAAACACGCGAACCAAAGCCATTCCAACATGAAACACGGCAGCAGGTGAACCAAAGAATAAATTCAGAGAAAAGGAAAAAAGCGATTTGGGTATTACCAGTCTCCCAGCGGAAAAAGAAAGATATTGGGTAATGCTAGGGAAGTGAGAGTGAAGGAAGGGGCAAAGGGGGAGGAGTCGGTCGGCTTCAGAAAGGGGGAATGGGAAATATCAATGATTCCGAGCCTGGACATCAAAAAAGAGAAAGAAGGGCACCCCGCGGCCGGGAACGGCGAAGCCAAGTAGGCAGCACCAGGGGGAAGGGGGCACGTAAAAAAGAGGAAAAACAAAAAAAAGGATGAGGAGGAAAAGAATAGAGTCCTTGTTCCAGATGCCAAACCGGTGGATGCTTCTGGAAGGGAGGGCGGAGAGGACGATCTCAGGCGGGTTTCGGCAGAGAGGACGGAAGCACGCGGCGTTGATAACCACCCTAAAAGTCAACTGAAAAAAAAGGGACGACCTCTATAGCCGACGCACGAACCCGCGCAGCTAAGCTAAAAAAAAGAAAGGGGAAAGGGGACGGGGTATCCAAAAAATCTTAAGTTGAGGTCGGGAACTGGTCTCGGGCACGGGAAAAGGTGAACCGGGCTTCCTCTTGGGGCATATGGGAACATTACAATCGGCGATCAGTGAGTGTGTTTGGCCGTACCTGAGGGGGGAAAGGCCAATATAGGGCGGGAACTCTTCGCCGGGGGTGACCGGTGAGTAAAGAGAGGATCAAACACCCCCGACGGGTAGAACGTGAGAGGGGAATTGGGAAAGAAAAGAGAGACGGGACTGACGGGTAGATGCCACGGTGGCACGGCCCTGCAGAACGCCCGCAGGCTTGACAATTAGAAAAAGGAAAGGGTAAACTCTCCATTAGGTTTTCCTTTGAAAGCGAGCGCTCCAGAACCTTGAGGGCCAGCGGAAGGAAAAAAAGGAAAGACCAAGGAAGAAAAAGAAAAATTTGCACATAATTCTAGGAGACAAGCAAAAGACAAGAATCAGGGGCAGGGTCTCAAGATGAAACGCTCCGAGAGGATTCCGGGGTGTCACCGACTTGCAGGAAGGGGGACAGTGACCTTTATGCTGCTCAGGTAAAAAAGAAATTGGCGAGATTCAGAAGGGCGTTGGGTGAGAGTTGAAAATCACAGTGGAAAAAAAAGGATCTCGCCTGTTTTCGGCACCGAGGGATTCAGGGGGCCGACGTTGGGGAAAGAGAAAACGCAAAATCGCTTCATCTGAGAGATCACTGCGCGGACGGGGGAATCACGAGCGAATTGAGGGGGGGGAGGAAAAAAGGTGTAGGGGGGTCCTGCATCTGGCATTCCAGGAAGAAAAGGTCAGCCGAGCTACAAAGGGAAAAGGAGGCTAGACGGGGACCCCAGAGGAGAGAAACAGTCTACTAAGGGAAACATTCCCACTAGCAAAAGCTTGGATCGGCGGCGTCCTTAGGGGTCCTGGAAGGAAATCAAAAAAAGGAAGACTGACGCGGGTGAAAGAAGATAACGCTAGAGATTCTCATAATCCGAGCAGTGCATATACGCAAAAAGTTGAGTTAACGAAACGTACTTAAGGAAGGAGGGAAGGGAATTCGGCAAAACTAGCGTTTGGGGTTTCCAGAAGGGGCGGAAACATGCTTTGATGCTAAAAATCTTTGGCGTCAGTGTCCGAGTCTTCTCACAAAAAAAAGGGTTTCCGGTCGGTTCTCATTAAGAGGAAAGAGGGAGGAGAGGAAAAAAATCCTAGAGAAGGACTGGGGGTTTGATGATCCGTCGCTCTCTTATGAGAAAAGCAGCGCTCTGGGAGAAAAGGGGAGAAGGGATACCTATAATCGTCTGTAAGAGGTGCCAGGGAACGCTTGTTAGGATGAGTACGGGGGGAAGAGCCTGGTCCGAGGCTCACGAATGTGGAACCTAGAGGGTGAGGGCTCGAACTTTAATAGAAAAAGGAGAATGGTTACAGTTCGAATGCTGTCACACCTCACGCCTTCCTCAGCGGGTCTGAAAAAGGAAAAGTATTTTAAACCGGGGGGAGGAGGACACGGGAGGGAGGTTCTGTGCGGACAGGGCAAAGATGGAGAAAAGAGACTCGAAGATTTCCAGCAGCACGGACAAGGCACGCAAGTGTCGCAAACCCGAAAGGGTGGGCGCATAATCGAGGGAAAGAGAGGAGGGAAGAAGCGGGGAAAATAACATGAGGTTAAAGGTAAACAAAAAAGCGCTCCACGGGAAAAGCAGCGTCCTGTGCGGCTTCCTCGATCGAGCGGCCCAGTCAGGTCCTTTCCTTAAGGGGAGGGGTAACAACGAAGCCCAACTAAAAGCAATAGAAAACGTAGATGCGACTAAAGGGGGTGAAAAAGGGTAGTCGAAACCTAAGAAGGCGGAGAGCCTTGTAAAATACTGGTCTCTGTATTCGGCGATTAATGGAAAGTCAGTGTATCTCAGGTCCAGATAGGGGGGGAAAAATGGAGGCTACCCTGCAACCAGGAGATTTAACAAGCAGGCACCGGCATGCGCGTTGAGGGATCAGCTTCTTGAAAGGAAAAAAAAGCGTTCTTTTGTTTTGTCTGGCTTGCCCGACCCGAGCACGGGAAGGGGTCTGATAAGGTCTAAAAGGGGGGGGGGAAGAAAAGCTTGGGGTGCACTCGGAAACTTGATCTTGGGTTCCAAGGGGAGGAGGGGAAAAGGGCCGGGGGGGGACG
>Ga0179593_1356794_pt1 | contig 13778 bp, 15 predicted proteins | sample CZODoug2_1_08_16_FD_185931 | JGI IMG/M metagenome (GOLD analysis project Ga0179593, IMG submission 185931) | Vadose zone soil fungal communities from Angelo Coast Range Reserve, California, USA - CZODoug2_1_08_16fungal (PacBio error correction) | ecosystem: Environmental > Terrestrial > Soil >...
TAATGAGGTGTTCAGTGCTAGGAAAAAGGGGGGGGTCTAAGGGAAAAAGGAAAAAGCATCAGTACATGGCAAAAAAAGAGAAGAACCTGTCCCGATGGGCACTGCGAAAAACCTAAAAAGAAAAGATATCACGAGTATCCCCGAATGAAAATAAAAGTATGTGCCTTCGTTTCGGGCGAGTAGAGTTAGGGCCTCGAAACGTAGCTTTGTGAGGAAAGGGACCCCGGGGAATAAAGGGTTTAGCGCGCAGAGTACATGCCGAAAGCAAAACGAAGGGAGAAACCATGTGGCTTGAAGTTGTGGTTGGGAAAACGGAGAGAGGCAACGGGGAAAGGCGCTTGTTTAGAAAGTCCTCATGGAAAAGGAAAAGCTGCCCATGCTGTGTAAGTATTGAAGAAAGGGAGCATGAAGAGAGAATTACAATGGGGGCCATCATCGTTAGCGAACAGAGAAGCGAATCGCAAGAGAGGAACTTTTCGAAGAAGGATTCAATCTCACATGTGCCCAGATAAACAATCGAAGCCCTTCAGGGTCATTATCTGCACACGTGACTTGGGGGAAGGAAAAGGTGTAAACCGCCCTTCACCTCGTCCAATCGAAGGAAAGGCCGTGCAGACCCGGGTCAGGGGGAAGACCTTCAACAGGGGAGGGGAAGTGAAAAAAGATCAGGGCCGAGCCGAACCTTGGCGCTAAGGGGCCACACACCAGCGAACCCAAAACCATAGGAAAAAAAGAAAGGGAGAAGGAGAAATCTTGGGCGGATAACGATAACGTCGGAAACTTTAAAGAGAGGGGTGTTCCCAAAATTGTCTCTGAGAAAGAATTGCACGGAGATGTCTTTGGGAAATACGTCAGCGTCCTTCCAGGGCGGCGATAAAGCCGGGTGGGGGTTTGATCCTGTTCCGGTAGAAAGGGGGTTACGAGCTCGGTGGGGAGAGTGGTCAGCTCAACAGGGAAAAGCCAGAGAAGGGGGAAAAGAGGTTTTTTCGAGGAAGCGCTCAGGGAAAGTAGGTTCGTTATGGACAGAACGGATGGCGAAGGAGGCAGGGGTTGTGTGAGGGGTGCGATTCATCAAGTGCGACTTCACGGAAGGGCGGGGTAGCGATGGGGGGGGGCGCATAGTACGTCCAGAGGAGGAAGTAAGCGAAAGCGCGTCAGCAATCTTGGACCAGTGAAAACAGCGAAACGCGTCAAAAAGGGAGCCGGAGATATTAAGACACCGGTGCTTATCTTTATCAAAGTCAGGGGGGAGCCGCCCCAGGAAGAGTTGCAGGCTTGCCGGCATCGGCCAGCAAAGGGATAGGTAAAATAACCTTTGTTCATTAGAGGAAAAATGAGCAATCAAGTGGTTTTTCGTGTTCAATGGGGGGGAAACTAAGTCCAGGTCAACCGATAGGGAGTCAACAGGGAGGGTGGAGGGAAGACTGGTTGGGGGGGAACCGGTTGCTCACCGACTTCCGCAGTAAAAAGCAGTTAACGTGAGAAAGAGCTTTGACGGAGGTGGCACCTCTCGGTCTGCGCAGACCTTTAATCACTTTCAAGGGAGACGGGGAAAAAGAAAAGGGGGGGCAATGGGTCGGACGTCGCATTCAACTGAGACAAGGAGCCCTTAGATTCTACAAAATAAAGGGAGGAAGGAGCGGTGAATTCATTGTCGTCCTACACCTGAGTGAATACGTGCACCGCAATTCAGAGCCAGGGGGGGGGGAGAAAAAACCGTATGGGCGAGGACCAATTGCATGCGTATGGAGCGCAGCCCGCGGCCGTGGGAGTGGGACTGTTATCGCCGACAGAATGAAAAAACGTGGGAGAGTCCACAGGTTTATAATAAGAAGAGAAATCGACCACACCATGACGGATGTATAACCTGGTGCGACGATGATCTTGAAAGGAAAGACGGATCGCAGGGGTCCTCCAAGCAAACCAGGAGGGTTGATGTGAACTTCGAGTGGATCAAGCCATCGATTCTTTTAATAAAAGAGGGTAATCAAAGCGGAGAGAAACAACAACAACTTGAGGATTTAAAGAGAGAGATGATAAACCTGATATGGAAGAAAACTCTCGAGGACGGGAGGAATCCAAACTTGTAAAATCAATCTACCGTTTTTTTGTTCGACAAAATGGGGCGAAGAAGGGAAAAGCTTAAGATAAAAGGGAGGAAAAAGACGGGTGATACAGTATGTTGGGGGGCGGCGATGGATCCGTCAAGGAACGAGAAGGGGATCCTCGCTTGGAAAGGGGACGAAAGATAGAGATGGCGGTGGGGAAGAGTGCCTGTAGCGAAAACTTAGTCACGGGGCTTAAACCAAGACGTATCAGAGTCCGGAGGAGGAACATTGCAAGGAACCGCCTGGATTAAAAATCAAAAAAAGGAGAATGAAAGGGTTAAATTAAAGCATAAGGGGGACTAAAGGGTCTCTGTGGACCGGAGACTGGGCCGATTTACAAGGCACAAGCTGTTCTCCGGGCTCGAACGGGGAACCGGAATTCCCTAGCGGGAAAAGGAAAGGAGGGAGGATTACCGTCAGGGGAAGAGGGAACTAACGCATGCGAGGGGCGGATAAAAGCAAGAGTAAAAAACCCGTAGGAAAACGAAGAACCTGGGAAAACTTTCGCCGGGAACTGGGTTAAAAAAGAACAGAAGAAACTAGAAAAAGAAAAGTGAGAGTCAAGCTGTTGGGGGGGAACTCTAATTAAAAAGGTGATGGGAAAAGGACATTGGTTCTGCGAGGAAGGCAAAAACTTCGAATCGAATGTGCTTCTCCAAACCGCTATAAAGGGAAGGAAATCGGCTCTTCAAGGAAAAAGAAAAGTGAATGGGGAGAGGGGAAGAGGGTTTTGCAGGGAACATCCGAAACGTCAAAACTTAAATGATCGCCTGGACGAATCGTCCTCCGATACGGAAATAAAGAAATAGCGATCACAAGCATGAAATAATGAACCCTCTAGTACTCACGAAAAGGAGACGGTCGGGAAAGAAAGAGAAATCAAAACCAATTCGCACTTCTCCGCGTGAGACTGGGAAGCACAAAGTTCCCATGTGAAGAGGAGGGAAAGGTGCCAGTCTTCTTACGCTGCACCTGACCCCGTATCTCCGTAACTGAGAACACAAAAGAGTGATCCCTGTAAGAAAGGAAAAGATGCAAAGAGGGAAGTGAGCCCATCATCTCCAATATGCCAAAATGACGAGCAGGTAGTTGACATCGCTACGGTCCAAAGAGGGGAAGAGGGGAGTGTGGGGGACGACGAACACAGTTCTGTCTCCCTAAGGTAGTGGTTGACGGTAGGGGGATGGTGCGGTACGCGTTTGAGAAAGGCGAGAAGAGAGGGGAGGAAATTGATAGTGAAACGAAAATCGACCCGTGAATTGGCTCTGACAGGGGCGGCTTAGCTAACGATCTTAATCTTAGGGAAAAGAGACGTTTTAACATCACGGTTACGGGCTTCCTCCGTGGTCGGGCTCGAACCAGAGGAAAGGGGATTGTTTGCCAAGTGCACTTAAGGGGAGGGTTCATAAGCAACTCGAAAAGTTTGAGAAAGGAAGAAGGATCCCCGAGGGGGGAGTAATAAGGAGGGAAGAAAGGAGAATCAGATCGCGAAGGGGCCTCTTCATCGGCCGCCGAGGCACCCAAAAGAGGGGAAAGACAGGGAGCTGCGGGAAAAGCTCTACAAAAAGGGGAGAGAAAGTTCGGAAAAACAACTCGCACGTCTCCGTCAGGTCACGGAGCACTTGGAGGAAATAAAGCGCCTAGAAATGAGGGGGCCAGAAGGATAAAGGAGAAAAAAGGGCTCAATAACATTATCGCGGTCCAAGGGCAAACTCTGGGAAGAGGAAAGCCTTGCGGGTAGATCGGGGAGGGGGAGAAAAAGGACGAGGTCTTGAAAGAGGCAAGGGGGTCTAAGGAATCTGGTGGGTTGACAGGAAGGGTTGTGTAAAAGCACTAAGAGTGAATCTCCACGAAACAAAAAACAAAGGGAAATATAGATTCAGCTATCGTGCAAGAAAAATTTGCTTCAAGAAAAGCATCGTAATTCACACTCAACAAGGGGGGCCCGACCTTTCTGAAGGACTGAGAACCTGACAAATCAAAGACAGAAGGTCAGGGCGGCAGTTATGTTTCCCTAAGAAGGGGGAGAAGTTAAGGGTCAGAAAGGAATTGACCTATGGACAAAGAGGAAAGGGAGGGGTGCGGACTGTCCAGTGGGGAGTCCGGAACACGTAGAAAACTGTGAGGGAGGTTCGTGTGTGAAAAGGGGGGGTTTCTGGTTAGCTAATGGAAGGAAGAGCGGGGGGCAAACCGGCGGGTAATAGGAAACGAAAAAAGGAAACAGGTCATAGGAGAAGGCTTTCAGGAACATCTGAAGGGTAGATTCATAACAGCGGCTGAAACTCCTTCTTCTAGGGAAAGGGGAAGAAAGGACCATTATATCATAAGGGTAATGAAGTGCCAAATGAAACCGCAAAAGGTCAAAATGAAGGAAAAGGAGGACTGGTGGAAAGAAGGGGGGAGGTAAAACGGAACCTGGAAATTCACAGATTCAATCAGGGGCCAGTGACAATAGGAACCGTCAGAATGGCATTCGAGCCCTTCACAAAAGGGGAGAAAAGTTAAGGGGGAATCAAGTAGAGCGATTCCCTTGAGCAGCTCCACAACCGCCGACCCAAACACGAAAACCAACCGCATCAAGACCTTTAGGACGGCAATAACAAAGGGTGCTTAGAAACAGGAAGAGGAACATGTGAAGATAAATTGTCAAGAAATAGCAGCGGAATCACAAGCAAGATGGTATAATAAAGGGAAGACGGGGCAATGGCTGCCTTCGGGGCAAGCCGGTGGTGGGGTGACCGTTCAGGGAAATCCTTTGGGGAGAACTCGGGGCGCGGAGCAATGGGGGGAAAAAAAAGGGGAACCGCGAAAAGATCCTGGTGAACTTCAGGTTCACAGCAGCGCTCAAAAAGTTTCTATAGGTCTTGTCTTCGCACTGATGAGAGGGAGGTTGGAGTCGCTATTCAGCTAGATTCGATTCAGTCCAGTGGAGGACTGGGGGGGGAGGGAGAAGAATTACCAGCGGGAAAGCCTTCCGCAAGTCCTAATCATCGTGGGGGGGCAGTTCTCGTACGTCAATTGCAAAGGCTTAACGCTCATCCTTGAAAGAGGAGAGAATTGGATGACGCTTGCTTATCGATCGGCCTTGGCATTGGCAAAACGAAAAAGGAATCTCGGAAGGGGAAACATCCGAAACAAGCCCAATTGTCTTCAAGAACCTTGGGGGCATTTCAGCGATGGAAAAGGAGGAGAAGAAAGGGGGAGTGGAGTTCCGAGGATAAAAATAGAAAAGGGAAAGAGGGGCAAACAGGGAGGGGCTTTGCCTCTGGGGGGGGAAAGCTAGCGTTGGCAAGAAGACTACTCAGTCGCGCATGCGATCCAAGGAGGAGGGGGAGGGAGGGCAGACCCGTCGGTCCTGAGGGCCAGATTGAGAAGGTTCAGCGGCCTCCCTACGCTGGAATGTGGCGTACGTCCAGCAAGGTACAAATCAATGATGCCTAGGAGGCGGGGGAAAAATGAACACTATCAGCAAGGCTTGAGGAAGGGACAAGGCGTCAGGGGGGGTTTCGAGACAAAAAGGAGCGAAAATGGCGGAACCAATAATGCCTTCGGGCAGCGACAGGGAAAACGCGGCCAACCAATGGCGGTGGCACTATAGCATAGGTAAAAGCAGAAGTCCACATTCGTCTTGGCAGGAAGGAGAGGCGGGAAGAAAACCCAGGCTGTATCACACAGTAGCCGATGATCTAGCAAGGGAAAGACGAGGCGTCGCCGGGTCCCATACCCAGCGGCCCGTAGGAGGTTAGGGAGACTTCGTCTTGCATCAGGAATAGGAGGGAAAGAATCGTTTAATAGAACATCAACAACACCCTGTCATATGAGGGAGGAAAAAAAAAAGAGAGTGAGTACCGATTATTCCAACGAAAGGATGAGGAAAAACAAGGGGAACGAATCGCTCTCTGTGATTGGGGGAGGGAAAAAAGGGAAAACCGGAGTGAAACGGCGCGACAGCGTCGAAAAGAAGGTGGATACGAAAACTTGGCAGGGCGATTTCAACGCACGATCCGAAGGGGATCGGATAGGCGCCCATTTCTCAGGATAGAGCAAAGACATTGGGAAAGCGGAAATTGGGGAGGGAAGGAAAAAAGGGGGAGTAAATTGGAGAAATGCAGGCGTCTAAACCATGGGATGTGGGGGGGTACTGTTATTCCAGGGAAAACGGTCGGCCCTCATTTGGGTTTGGGGGTGAGGGAAAGAAATGCAAAGGTCGCTGAACTGGAAAGGTACCCTGACTCCGAAGGGACTCAAACTTGACAGGCGATACTAAGATTTACATGACCTCTGGGGAAGGGGGTCTGGGGAAACTTTACTTACGGAAGGGAAAAGGAATTCACCTGGAACGCACGGACGGCGCGAGGCCACTCATCAGGAGGCTGGCCTCTGCAGGGAAGAAATGAGAATTAAAGCAAGCTTAAACAGATAAAGGAAAACCTGGGAGAGAAGAAGAAAGGCGGAGGTTGGAAGAAAGCTCAGACAATCCACAATTGTTCGCAAGAACGTGGGGCAATCGAGAAGAAAAAATGATGGAATGAGGGAGGAAGATGCCGTCAACGCAAGATAATGGTCTGACATCGGGATCAGGGGAGGGATACGCAAAGTCTGGAATTAGAAAGATAGGTGCTCGGGGAACGAGCTGTTTGACCTTTACAGAGAAAAGCAAAATACTGATCGCCTAACGGGCTAGAAGATGAAAGGAAGGCGGCCAGTCACTATCCACGAGGGAATAACTCCAGAGAAGTCGCAAAAATTACGACTTTTAGCCATCAGGGGCGAATAGAAAGAAAGATAAGTCTCAAGCGCGGCGCTGGAGCACCTCATTGTAACCATGGAAGGGCGCACAGTTCCAAATCTTAAAAGAGAAAGAGATAGGTTACCAAAGTAGAGAAGAAAAGGGGAAAAAAACCACCTGGAGGGAAATGCAAGGGGAAAAGGGAAAGGCATCTATGTCAAAGACATCAAGATGCTATTAAAGAGTGCTTGAAATAGATACACAGGCATTCCACATTGAGGGAGGGAAAAGACGCGCCCCAAAGGACTGCTCTGGATCAAAAAGGGGGTTCTTAGTTGTAGTGGGCGTTAGCGGGTGTCGATGGGGCGCGCCAAAAAACTCTTGAGAGGAAGGAAAAGAGAAAAGTTAAAGCTCGCGGCCATTGAGCTAACTTGACTATGAGTGAACGGTGAGGAAGTCAGTTGACATCACCGTGGGAAACAAAGAGGAATCGTGGCGCCAGAGCACACCTTAAGGACTTGCAGATTGTTTTGGCATTCATTGGAACAGGTGGGATGTATCCCTGGGCAGAAAAAAAAGGGGGAGAATTGACAGAAGGTCGCCCGCGTTTAGGAATATAACTGAGGGATGGAAGAAGGGCACCTTCTCGCTTAATGGTAGCAGAGGAATCGGGAAAATGCCATAGGGGCACCCTCCTCTTAGGATGAGCTTCGCAAAAAAAAGGAGGTCAACCGTAAAGGAAGAAAAGGAACCACAAAACTCAAGAAAAAAGGGAGACGGAAAGTGGTCCGGAGAAAGACCTAAAATCTCAGCCGCAAACTCCGATCAAGGGCCACGACAAAAACAGAGTAAAGACGAGAAATAGCTTGAAGGAACGGCCATAACTCTTGCCGTCCTTGCATTATCGGATAGAGGGGAAGGGGGCGACATTCCCGAAGGGGGGAAGTGCTCTCTACTCATTGAAAAGGGAGGGATTTTCAGTGCGTATACGTTTAGCGCTGGAAAAAGAAATCGACGTGAACAAAAAAAACAACAAGAATAGGAAAGAGGGGAGGGGAAGAGAGCCAATGGTGATCGTCAACTGAATAGTAAATGCAAGAGAACCTTAAACGACTGGAAAATTTGAGGAAAGGAGAGAAGAGAAAAGGAAGAGAGAGAAATTGAAAAGGGGGGGTCTTTGGGACAAGGAAGCGAGGTGAGAGTTCTTGACTCGGCGGTGAAGAGGGGAGAGAATATGGAAATAGTGATTTTGGAGATTTCCTTTTCACAAGGCTCCAGGGAAAGGGATAGAACTGTTAGAGTTGTGGGGGGGGAGGGAATCAAGGCGGTGGAAAGCTCACTTTTTCTGAAAGAGAGGGCCCCGTAGGGAAATTGTTCCCCTCCGGTTGGGAAGAGTGGAAGAAAAGGAACCCTTATAGGAGAATGGCCAACGTCAGTTTTATATTCATAAGGGACGCACGGGAAAGGCGTCAGGTCGACAAAATGTTCAGGAGAGCACTGGTATATAATCTCCACAGGAAGGAGAGTGAAAAAAAATAGATACGACAAACTTTCAAAAACATGGGGTCGAAGTGCAGAGGGACGGAGAACTGGAGGGGGACCGGTGATGGACAAGGCGCCTACCTCCAGAGAAAAGACGGGGAATGAAAAAAGAAACTGAAAAAGGCCGGGAACGACTTTTGATTGAAGGAAGAGAACGTCCACGCCTCGTAAGGGCTGAGTCATGAACAAAACTCGGAAGAAACACTCTACTGAAAAGAAAGAAAGTTATGACGGGATAGCACAACAACGTTGGTTAGAAAAAGGGATGAAGAAGGGAATCTGGGGACTCCAGGGGGAGGGAGAGGATTGGCACAGATTTTCTCGTATCATCGGGAGGGAGGGAAAAAATGTACGAAAGGGGGGGGAAGGGACCTTAAAGGGCGAAAGGAATTTAAGCCGGTTGTGGTTGACCCTTCCGGTCCAGCGATTCATTGGAACGAGCTCGTGGGGCGGAGGGAAGAAGAAAGGTACAAGAAGAGCCATATGTATGGTTAACTGGAGGTTGTGCTCACGAAAGCAAGCTCAGTTAAAAGGAGTTGGAGGGAAGCTTAGGAAATTGGTGATTGATTGTAGTCATATTCACAAGCGAGGAGGAGAGTCTCCGCTTGATAGCCGTGAGGAGGCGAAGAGACGGTAAAGGTTACAAGCCTGTCTAGCGCGGACAAGCAGCAAGGGGCAGGTTAGATACCCGGAAAACAGGCGGAAAAGACGGGACGCAACCTGAGCGAGTTCCGTGAAAAAGGAGACGCTGGCTGGAAGCATGCATAGACAGGGCGTAGGCAAAAAAACTCTCCTGGCCCCGTACTCGGCCAGCCCCCGCCTAAAAGCAACTGGGGGGAAATTTCAAGAGATTGCAGTCTTCAAATTGGGGGGGAGGGAAGGGACCGGATGTAAGAACCTAAGTCCCGGGCAAAGTAGAGGGATAAAAGTAGGTTCGTGTGGTGAGGCTGGTTTTGGTAGCTTTGTGACGCCGCGGAACAATCATCATTCAGGGGGAGGGAGGAAAAGAGGACCTTTGGCTTTAAGTTAATGCCGTCCGAGTCCGGAAGCCAGTTTAATCCGTGAAGCGGGCGGCCGGGCAATAAAAAAAAAAGGCAGGGGGTGGCCTGGGTAGGGAAAGGTAAACTGTAGAAGGTCACCTTAGAATATTCAAAAAAAACAAGGGGGGTAAAAAATTAAATGACAGAGTTGTTGAAGGAAACCGAGGAGGTGAAGGGAGAAGCAAGTGAAAGAAGAATTCGTCGACTCTGGGATTAGCGCAAGGGGGGGGTCACTTCCAGGCCCAGGAAAGCTTCACAATGGGGTCTTTGGAAGAGCCGCGAAAATGGAAAGAATATCTGATCACCTTCGGGGCATTGAAGAGAAATCACGTAAACAGCAGGCGGTAATAAACCGGTTGGGGTAAGAGGATTATCGTCTTACGCGGGAAGACCTGAGAAACTCCCATTTGACTAAAAAGACAAGAATTCCCAAAAACTTACAGGGGGGGGGGGTAGAATCCATCATCTAGTGGAATAGAGGGGGGAAGCCATCTGATTCAACAACACGTGAGGTAAATATATAGAGTGTTAAACCGAGTTATTCCCGCCCGATGCTTGTTCAAAGAAAGGTAAACATAAAAGGAAAGGGGTTAGGGTTGAGGAAAAAGTAAAAAAGCAGTCTAAATGACGAAGAGAGGAGAGTACTACCCCTACTGTGATACCGCCTTCATGGGCTGGAGCTGGCGAAGGGAAGGGATAAATCGAGGTGGATAAGACGGATGAGAAAGGAGAATATACGAACATTGTGCCTGGAATGGAGAGATACGGAAACAATGATTAGAACGCGTCGAGAACCTTTCTACTGGATTCGGCAAAAGTGGAAAGGGAAAAAGCGTTTCGAAGGAAGAACCGACTGATAAAATGTGGGGGGGTCGGACGCCCGGCGTCAATCATTTATTTGGACCTGCAAGAGAATTGTACAAAGGGGGCCAGGAGCTGGACACTTAGGGAAGGAAAGAGGAAAAGGGACCTTCATGTAAAGCGCTTTGTCCACTACGACAAAGCCCTCTTAAAAGAAAGGGGGCGACTGCTGGAAGTGATCAAAAACAGCTTTCCAAAACCAGGAAAGAAAGACTGTGTACAAGAAATTGCCATTAAAAAGTGATGTGATGAAAAGTCCTGAAATCCAAGGGGATCTCCTTGGCAAGAGAGTAAACAATGTTATGTAGGAACATGGGGGCAGGGGGCCCGAATTCCGAGGGGCCGCAATATCGAAGGGCCTTCTCATACAAAGACCATAAGGAAGGAGTATACGCAGCTTCAAAGGGTAGAAATAAGTTTCGTGAAAAAGAGAAGAAAAAAATGTTTGTCACCAGTGAAACAAGCGAACTGTACCTGAGGTGATAATCTGAAACAGGGGGCCGCGTAAAAAATACAAATCGATAGACACACGAAAGAAAGAAAGTAGGACGCAGAAGAAACAAGAAAACATAGAATGTAGAAAAGAGGTTCTAACCACCTACTATTCATTGGAGCAGAGGCAGCGTGGAGAACAAAATTCCATGGCTGGCGCGGCCAGGGATGAGGACCAGCCAAAAGGTGAACTGGATCCTTAAAGGAAGAACCACCAAACAAAGGCAGGGGGATCCGAAATGTGACATGGCTAAAGGACGCACGCATGATGGCAAAAAATAAAAAGTCAATGATGCCGGAGGAAAAAGAAGGGCTTGAAAAATACGTACCAGCAGGACAGTCCACGATGAGGAGCAAGAAACAAAGTGAGCGAGGACTATTATTTATCTGGTTATGTGAGGGAGACGCGTGTGAGAAAGGCCTGGAAGGGAGAGGGAACGGGAAAAATACTCTGTTCAAGAGAAAGCGCCTACTAATTGCCGATGGATTGAAGCGGGGATAACGTTACATCCCGGTACGGGAAAAGGAAATCATCCGGGGCGAGCACTTGACCTCCTCTCGGGGTTTGAAAGGGACTCAATGGGGGAGAGTAACCGGAAAGTGTGGAGAGAGGGAAAGGTAGGAAACGTGTCGATGAATAACAGAATTATGGCAGACAAGGTATAAGGCAGAGCCCTCGTCAATCTTTCCAAACGAAGGGGGAACCCTCGCCAAGACAGGACTCTCCACCAGCTCAATAATATAGGAGTGGAACCAATAAAAAGCCCATTATACTCAGGAGAAGGGGGGGGAATGAAAAGCAAAACAAACTATCGATGGATAGGATAGGGAGAACTCGAAACGCTCCTCGCTTCCTGTACGAAAAAAAGGGAAATAAAGAAGGGAAGACCGACTTCGATCGTGATCTTTTCATGTCATCCCCAATGCAGGACAGGTGATGAATTGTTGCAAGGGAGAAGGGGTTCATTGGTTACGGAAAGAAAAGGGGGGAGTCGAGGCACGAACTACTTGGAAAATCTCTCACAGAGTAGGAGGAAAAGAGAAGAAGGAACGTAGTCAGAGATAATAAAGGGAAAAAAGGAGAAAGGAGGCTGAAAGCAGAACACCTGTCGTGGGGGGTGGATTCGGCCCCTGCAAAGATTCAGAAACAAAAAGATGGAAAAAATTTAGGGGGGACAGGAGTTACAGGTAAGAATGAAAGTTGCTACTTAGCGGTAGAAGAGAGGAAATATCGGGGGGGAAGGAGAGAGTGAAGGGTAAAGGACGACGGGAAAAAATTAGACCGGTTTAGTTCTTTGGAACAAACGCAGAAGAAGGACGGGAAGCAAACCAGTGGCGAAGCTCATTTGTAAGGGGTAGAGGGGGAAACTAATGAAAGATGACGATTGCAAATTCAAAGAGAGGAAGTAGAACCTAAAAAGAAGTGTAATTTCATCGACAGCGGTCGAAAAACTTGAACGGCCGCGCTCTAACTCATAAGAGCAGGGGGGAAGGAAAAAGCTAATTTAAGGAACAGATTTGCAAACAAAAGAGGAAAGGGATGTGGGGGAACGAAGCTAAAGAACTTAGGCAAGGTCTTGGGTCCCGTTAAGTGCGGACAAAACCTTCTTCACCGAGGAAAACGAGGGGGAAAGAAGAGAGCCGGGGACTTTCTAGCCCCACAACGGGGAGGACATGACTCGTCGAGAAAGAAGAGCCAATTGGGGTCAGCAAATCGCAACCGCGCCCGACCAGAACGAAGGCATCAATAAGGAGAAGGAGGGGAGACAGCACTTGTGCGCGGATACCTTTCAATCTTGGGAAAAATCCGGAAAGGGGGGGGGCATAAAAGAGGAGGAAAAGAGATCCAAATTCACTCTATTTGGGAGAAGAAACGTGGCCTTCCTGGGCAAGGAGCGAAATTCGTGATACAGAGTTGGGTGGGGGGAGTTCGAAGGGCCGGCGATCACTGTTGGAAAGAAAGAGCGTTTACTTGGTCAGCAGGCATGACTCAAGGTAAGACAATTCCAATTACGACGGTTGTGGACGAAAGAAACGGCTACTTCGAAGATTCGGGGAATGTATCTTGAGAAACTTGAAATGGGCGAGGAAAGGTAGGGAAGGTTTGGAATAGAGATGTCCTCTATTAGGCGAATGCCTCGTGTGATAGGTTGGGGAGGGGAGAATAGTTAACTGAATACGGGGACGCCGTGACGTGGACGAAGCGGGAGGAAAAGGGTTTGCATTTGTCTCGGGGAAAGGTGAACAAAGATAACCCTCATGAAAGTAGACGGCGGCTACCGGGAAGATCACTTTTGGAGAAAGGGGTCTAAGGGAAATGGGCTGCCACAGGATCTTTCCGGGAAGGAATAGGGGAAGGACCACATGTGACTCACATCCCACTTGTTCATTTTGAAGGGGGGGCAGTTGAAATCAAGGGGGGGATGAGGAGGAAGGAATAAAAAGGGAAGGAGCTCTTTCTAAAAAGGAGGTGAGGGGGATCTGGTGGGAGCTAGTCGTAAAAAGAATTCAGAAGGCGGAGTGCAGTGGCCTTAGGGTCCGGAGTTGCGTAGTGAAGTCGCTGGAGTGGAGAAGCCCAAATCCTGGGAAGAGAGCCGTAAGTCCGAAGCAACTGTGGAAGGTGAAGACGTACATCAGCATCCAACTTCTCTGAACTGAGGGGCTGTGATTAAGGATCAAAGCGAGGTGGATTAGGGAAGTCAGGGAGTCCGACACCCTGGGGTCTTGTAAGAAAGGGGGTGACACTGTAAGGCAAAAAAGTTTGATCGTAACACAGAAGTTAAGAACAACTGAAGGAGGTAGGGGCGAAACCCAAAGGAAACAATGTTCTTTGCATACGAGGAAAGGTAGCAAGACGGGCGATAAAGCGATCAGGGAAGGAAATCGGAATAATGAGTAGACAAAGAGGGGAGGATATTGCGCCCGGAAGGCGCGGGTCAAGGGGAAAAAAGAAATAGAACAACTCAGGGGTACTGAGGGTGGATTGGCAGCCACTCGGAGGGGAAA
>Ga0179593_1384093_pt1 | contig 13778 bp, 11 predicted proteins | sample CZODoug2_1_08_16_FD_185931 | JGI IMG/M metagenome (GOLD analysis project Ga0179593, IMG submission 185931) | Vadose zone soil fungal communities from Angelo Coast Range Reserve, California, USA - CZODoug2_1_08_16fungal (PacBio error correction) | ecosystem: Environmental > Terrestrial > Soil >...
CTGGTCCGAAAGCAGCCAAACGGGAAATGGTTCATCACAATTCCGACCGAGCTCTGGAAAAAACCCGCAGCCACAAAACATCTGGTCGTCTTAGACCGAAAATGCACCGGGGCGAAATGGCTTCGGGTTGAGGGCAGCCAGCGAAGCAAGATACGCTAAATTCAAGTAGGGACAAGTCGAGGCTGCTTGTTGGAGGGACCGAAAGCCATCGCACGACCAGCACAGAAGAGGGTGGAGAGAGGAGGAGCGGGGCGGCCCGAGGGAAGAGGGGCAAGTTAAGAATCTGAAGGACCCCGGTGTACACCAATCCAAACGGTGGGGTGGAAAATAGTCCGTTAGCCGCAAAGGGGAGGCTCAAGGAAGGGGAAAAACAACGAGAGGGCAAATAAGCCAAAGGGGGAGTCATTGTAAGCAGAGTAAAGAAAACCCAATCACGAGAGGACTGAAACGAAAAAAAAGGGGGGGAAAATCCGTACGACAAGGCGGATTGGCGACAAAGAACACCCTCCGGATAACATGAAGATCTCTAAGCGGGGGCAGGAGACGTGACGGATGGCCAAAGACCCAAAATAAAGTCGGCCGTCAAGAATCAGGGAAAACAGTGACTAGAGGAACGAATCTAAGATCAACCATTCGGCAAATGGAATAAATGCCAAAGGACGCGGGCAAACCTTGAAATTGAGAAGACGAAAAGAGGGTGACCAGACCTCAGGCGGACATCGAAAAATTACGAGAGGGATTGCAGGCGCGGGGTGAACAATCGGCGGGTTGAAAAATCAAGCGACTTCGCACGACACAGGGTAAGGGATAAGAGAACATGAAAACTTCAGGTTGAACCATAATCAAAAGATGGGCAAGAGTCACGAAAAGGAGCTGGGGACATTAATTTGTACGGGGTAAAAATGTAACTTGCAACGACCTTCTGGTCCAGAGGGGCCATGCGGACTCGATATAAAAAGGATAGAGAAGAAAGGAAACTCGAGACACACGGATGGTTCTGGGGTCCGTAATGTTAGTCAAAATAAACTATAATAATCGAAATCTTTGGCGATTCGAGAAGTGGGAGAAGGGGGTGCTCGCTGCAGAAGGGACTCATTACAATACACAGAAATAACGGTCTGGGGTCCAGGGGTGTGGGGTAAGCTGGCGGGGCAGCGCTACGCTACGCAACTTGGGTCCGACCTTCGAACTGAATCGCCTAAAGGGCGAGGGAAAGCCTAATAGACAAAAGAACTCTGACCGGGGCGAGTGACTTTTGACCGAAAAAAATCCCAGAAAAGACGAGGAAAGGGCTATAGGAAAAGGAGTGAAATCGCGCGTGAGAGAAAATCGCCAAAAGTCCATTAGAAAGAGGAAGTCCTAGACTCGGCCACGAGGGCAACGTCGCGCATTAAATCTGTAATCGAAACAGACTTTGAGATGAAAAAGAAAGATGCCAAAGAGGATAAGTGTCGATGCAGTGCTGAGCAAGAATTTGGAGGATGATTGGGGTGGGAGGGACAGTTTCTTCCGTCGGTTGCAACTTAAGAAGTCCGAATGAAGCGAAGCGGAAGGGGAAGGCGCGAAAGTGTCACAGTAAACTAACCAAAAAGTAAACAACACAAGAGAATGGTGAAAGAAGGCAAAAATATTGGAGGCACAGAAGGAAAGATTATAGGTTGGGGGGGACAGACGGGTGACAACTATGCAACCGACTATTCCTCACCTACTCCGGGGAAGGAAAAGAGTTCCCGTTGGGACGACAATTCCGGGCACCAGGAAAGAGTTATCTGTTTCATGGCCGCCTCGAAAATAACAATTAAAAAATACTAGGGTAACGTAAAAAAAGTAAACTAAAAAAGAAAAGTCACAGGAAACTGGACAGAGGAGAAGGAAAAGAAACTTTGTTTCGTATTGGGTCCACTCAAGAGATCTGTGTAATGGAAGACCAAACGGTCGGAGTACAAGAAATTCGGACGAATCATGCGGGGGACGTAAAGATTCAAATGGAAAACAGGACCTGTTGTTCGAGGCTAACGGTACTCACGGGGAACTGACTTGATAAAGAGAACCATCCACAGGGGAAGGGGGGTGTAATACCGGGAAAAGGAAAAGGATGATCAATCTGCTTGATCACTGGTGTGAGAAAAGATTGTGGGTTATGTGTAAAAAAATCACAAATGGGTACACTTCCGGAGCCGTGACAGGGACTTGAGAACGCTCCTGATAGAGTCAAAAAGCGAGTAGGAGATGAGTAGAGGAAGCAAAATTAAGTCAGGCAGACGACGGGGGGCCAGGAACGGGGTTTTGTCTGCAAAAAACCAAGCTGGGTGGCAAAAAATGCTCTGGAAAAAACCAGGGAGTGGGAATAGATGCGCAGACGGGGAGGGGGGTCCGCAAGAACGAGGGGGCCAGGGGGCCGAAAACCATATATTCACAGGAAAAGCTGGCCGCGAAGGGAAGGGGGGTTCTGTATCTGGGAATTAGCAACAAGACAAGGAATAGCGCTTAAAGAGAAGGTCATATCCTTTTGTTGAAAAAAACGGACTAAAGTTAAAGAGGCGGGGAGGATGTCAAAAACTAAAAAGCTTAAGGCACCCCGCAGACCGACGATCCGCATAGAGAGGGCGATGAACAAAGGTCGCTTGCGACAAAAAAAAACCTTCAAAACCGGGGCCAGAGTGCGGCAGATCATCAGAAAAAAAATGCTGGGGACTTCTGGAGCTTCGAGGTAGAGGAAGGAGCCGACAACGTCCTCATACGCCTGTGAAAGGGAAACCGGGACTCAAGCAAAGCCTCCTGATGCCTCGAGCCAAGCCCAGGCTCAGAAAACCGGAAAGAATCACACAACCACTTGTGAGGAGGGGAAAATAAGGAGATGTCGGTAGTTAACTGGGGCGAGATTCAAAGGGAGGAGCATGTGGTCGGAAAGAAGATTCAGTGAAGGAGGGGGGGAAATATTGGCCATGCCGGCCGGTCAACGAGACTCGACGGCGAATACTAAACGGGGAATTGAATGGGATTCGGAACGCCCACGCGCGTGAAGGGATATTTTGGTGCTGACAACGATGAGGGGGGATCACCTCAACTAGGAAGAGATCTGGAGTGCTGCCAGTGACGAGGAGAAACGGAGGAGTTCTCAGACGCAAAAGAAGTATTTAATTCCAAAGAGACTTACGAGGGATACAACTTGGAAATACGATTACAAGTGATTTTTGAAATAAAGAATTAAGAAAAAAGGCGTGCATCTGGAAAGCTTGGAATGTAGTGAATGTGGTGTCCGGCAGGTGACCGATGTTCGTGGAGAAAAGATTAGTCGCACGACATAGTTCAAATCGACGTGGTGACCCAGGAGGGGGTGACAACAGAAAGCAATGCAGACAAAAACCTCGGCCAACGACTTAAAAAACATGATTAAAGAGAGTCGAAATAATCTGTCCGGAGCGCGGGGGTGGGAAGATAAGGTAGTCACGGTAATCAAAGAATCCTGAAGAGGGAATGTCAGTGAGTTGTTGGGGATAGACTACCACAAAAGACGCGGCTAACAAAGGGGGGGCGCAAAGAAGAGTATGGAAGTCCATGAAAGGGCTGATACAACAAACACTTATTTGGCTGGTAAAGTCCGGCGGGGTAGCTAGGAGAGAGGTCCGGTGAAACAGGTGATAGACAGCGAGAACAGCAGAGTAAGTGTCGTGGGACTACGAACGTGTGGACTTACAAAATAAAGATCTCAGCGAGGAGGGAAACCATACACGAAACTGGTCGATCGCCGGGAATTCAAGGGAGAACTCGTTTGGGAAAGGTCGTCGAAACCTATCGTCAGAGATGTATTTTCTTCGAAGCGAGGGGACGAGAAACCACCGTAGGGGCGGGGGAACGCACACCTTAACAGACAACAGATCGGTAGAGGGGGAAGAAGGTACTGGAAAAACCTCGCGCAGGCTTTAAAAGTATACGTTGACCGGGTTTGAGAAGCGGGGGGCGCAAGCAGGCTGATACTGCGAGGGGTATGTGGAACATCTTTATGAGAAACTTGAAGAAGTTTCCAGTGCAATCAGAACGGCGATGAGGTAATGTAAGAACAGACGGATGGTACACAGGGACTACCCAAGCGAAGAAAACGTCGAAAGGCAAGGGGGAAAAAATCGGGAATGGGAGAAGCGAAGTGGATCGGGGGCCTGTGGAAAAAAAAAAATGAATTCGATCTACAATCAGAATGGAAGGAGGATCGAAGAGGGGGGCGAGACGGGGAAATTTGGCCCGAGAGCATGAAGGTCCTCTCAGTACGGGGCGAGGTTAAAAACGATACCTCTGGTACAAAAAGGTGACTCAGACCGGTCGGGAGCGACTCTATAAAGGGCGATTAGACAAATAAAGTTCCCGAGGGAGAGGGCTGGTTGCAGTGAAAAGGTGAGGGGAATCCAGTCTAAGGGAAGTTCGAATGGGTACTGCAACAAACTGGGAAAACAAGAGTCATGAAAACCTCATCAAGAGTGGGGGAAGAGGGGAAGGGCGCAAAGCGCGGCGGGACTATCACTGAACCTCGCAAAGGCGAAAAAAGGCAATCGATGTCGCCATAGAAGACGAGGCATACACGGACCACACCAGGGGGGCGGGAGGGGAGGGGCGGCCTTCTGCAGATAGCACGGTTAATATTGGACTAGCGGAACAGGGCCAAAAGGGAGGTAAGGAATTGGCACGCTGGTACCCAACCGGCGATTCCTGGTCAAGCTGCAAAATAGGGAGCAAAACTCGGGAACTGGACTCGATGGAAAGAGGATAGAGTGAAGAAGGGGCCGAGGTCCGTAACGGATCGCCTAGGTTTCCAGCTGTGGTCAACGGCAAGCACTGCGAAACTAGGGCGACAGAGTGCGAGGGAGAAAAAGAGGGGGAGTCTGGGAGAATAGTAAGGGAAGCGGAAAGCGAGGAAAAAGTGAACGGGAAAAAGGGGTGAGCTCGACGTCGAAAAGAATTCCATAATTACGGCGATTGAGGACGGAGAAACGGGGATGTGGGGGGTTGTCGGGGTGAAAGGCTTAAAGGGGAAAATGTACAAACGACCAGCCTTCTATGGGAAACATTTCCGCAAAGTCGGGAATCAGCGACAAAAAAGAGACCGATTGGTTGGAATTTTCTTGTTTCAGTTCCTAAAAACTCTGGGGAAGGTTTAAAAATATACGACTGAGGAACGCGGATCACGAGGGACCATCTGAAGGCTGCAGGATCAGGGGAGGAAAAAGGGCTGCAGGAGGGTATCCCCAACCAAACGTGGGTAAAAAACAGAAAATCCGAAAACATTGAGGAAAGGGGAGAAGTGAGGCCATCGAAAAAACGGGAAAAGAAGAGAAAAAAAAGCTTGAGACTGAAGGACGTGAACTATGTCCACGGATAAAGAATAACCGCCCAACCGAGACAGTGAGAGAGATTAGCAAGAGCTTGCTTCTAGAATAACAAGAAAGCCAACGCAGGGGCAGTGGGAGGAAGGGGAAAAGACAAAGTATTTTTTGTCTCTTCGGGGTTTTTAAAAAAGTAACGGGCGAAGGTCCAGTTCGACGGGGCGAAATCTTCTGGGGTATATTGCAGAAGTTCTCCGCTCGCAGTGGGGCCTAGCTCTAGCAGTTGGCAAATTAAAGAAAAACATTGTATTTGGCAACTGTGTGGGAAGGATATTGGGAAGTCGGAGCAATTTTAAGGACTTCTCTATAAGTCAGCAGAGAGTCTCCATAAGGGAGGAAAAGAGGAGGGGATTTTATCGGAAAAAGCGCACCACGAAGCAAAAGACCGCGCGCGCCAAAGGGGAAAAGCCGCAAAGAATCGGAATGAGAAAAAGGTACTGGTGGAAAAAAGGCACCGTCCTCAGACCCAGCTATCTTCTTATCTCATCATGAACGAAAAAAGAGGCCAAAGAAGGAATTTGCCAATCGGGAAAAGGGGGTAGGCACATAATGCTAAAAGTTCGAACGCCGCAAACCTGAACGATCGGGACAGGCGCTGCAGATCGGCCGAATGTGCTCCGAGGTCCAAAAGCTCTCCGTCGATGATAAGTGAGGTAAAGAAGGATTCAGGGGGAAAAGGGAAGCAGGAAGGGGGGAAAAAAAAATATTAAAAGACTGAATGGGAGTGAGAATCGTGGTAAGAAAGACGCAGACAGAGCAGCGGCTCCGTGGGACCTTGGAACAAGGGAACATCAAAGCAGTGAGGACATAGAGGAATGTTCTCAGCGACTCGCCGCGAAGGTACTTAAGGAATCTTCTGGCATGAACTCGAAGAGGATAGGAAGAGGACCTCAAGCTGAATGCTTTAAGTATTTGAAATGGACCGAGCGCGACCAAAAACAGAACGTCAGGGGGATAAGTAAAAAAGGGCGGGAGGCGGCGCCCGGGTAGAATGAGGAAAAGATCGCCAGGCGACTGGTCCAGGCTCACGGGATCAAAGCTTTCTCAGCCTTCAAAAAGGGAGGGGGCGGAGGAGGCGAATGCGCAAAAAAGCTCGGTACTAAGATGCGCTCCGTATAAAAGAAGGGCCCAGTTCAAGCTACAGGGAGGGAGCGTAGCGGAAGCGCAAGTAACTTTTAGAGAGCTGGCCGGAAAGAGACAGAAGGCGCTCTGTCAAAGTGTGGGGGAGAATTTTCACCAGTGAAGGAAAGAAATGACGATCAATCTGATCTCAACAGGAGAGGAGGGGGAGCTATCGCTATGGGAAGGTCAAGGGTGGGCCTTCAAAAAAAAAAACTTAAAAAAGAGCCGTGAACGGGAGACTGAGCTGAAAAGCTACGAGAAAGAAGAGAAGTCCGCTAAGCTCACAAAAGGGGAGCAAGGAAAGAGAGGGGCCAGTCCGCAGGTAAGGACGCATCTTTAATCTAAAAGCTTGGAAATTTCATAAAAGGCCACGAAAAACGTGAAAAAGACAAACAAGAGGAGGGAGCAAGGGCCCTTTGCGCCAGCTAAGACTGGGAAAGCTTGGACGAAGACTTGGATCGCTTAAACACGAGGTAGGGAGAAAAAAGAAAACTAGGCGGCGTGGGGGAGCTCCGAGAAAAAAGTCGCAGAGTTCGTTTCTGGGAGGGCAAGTCAACATCGACTGAAAAATCATCTCCAGGATTAGATAAGTACGCGCGGAGGGAACGAGGAAAAAAAAATCCTCATGGATCCAACTCGAAAGCTGACTGTGGAAGAAGCCAAAAGGCGCAAACAGACCAGGGTCCTGAAAACGGTCTGGGAATGAGGGGACCAAGGTAACCGCAAAAAGGAGTTCCTGAAGTAATCTGACCAAGAGATGTCACAACAGGAAGGTAAGGGGAGGGGAGAAAAAAAAGCCGCATTCGGCTTCTAAGAGGCCTTCTCGAAAAGGAAATGGCATCCAACAAGTCGCCTGTCATACGCAGAATGGTTAGCTGGGAATAACGGGGATTGGACAGTCAAATTGTTTAAGTGGGGCCGCAGGTGGCAAATTCTTATTCGAATGCAGGGCTTCAGAGACTGTGCGGAGGGATATAAGAAGAAAAGAGGAAAGTGAATCTGTTCAGGGGGAAAAGGAAGCAAACAAAGACTTGGCCAATTCTATAAGAAAGAATGCTAGGCCCAGGGCAAGGGAAGAAGGGGGACGGAGATGATTGGGAAAGAGAAGAAATCGCAGTAAAGCCTATTGTTCTGGCGAACTAGAAGCTGGGATATCTGTAAATACTTCTAAACTTCCCCATGCATTGGCGACTCAATAAAAACGTGACAAAAAGCACCCAAGGACTGTCGCTGAGTCATCAAAAAGAGGGAAGCGACGCGGAAGAAACTTAAAAAACGAGGACAAAAACAGATTAAGAAGGCTGGTCGGCAACGAAAAGGTCAGCTAAATTCCGACGGTGAAAATTCTGGAAAAAAAAAAACAACAGCGGTAAAGGAGCAAATGCACCGAGGTCGTTCGGGCATCCGAGACTCTCTAAGTAAGGAGACATAAAAGAGGGGAGTCTTGGGAGTTCGGTAGAGACGATGCATCTAAAAGCCATGCACGGAGAAGGGCGGATGTACGAGGGCGCGTTCGGCCCAGGGCAAGCGCCGAAGGAACTCATGGGGGGAAAAAAATAAAAGTGGGACGCCAGCAAAACTGGGGGTGAAGAGGAAAAATGCCATAGAGTAAATTCCGGGGAACGAGAGACAGACATCCCGATGGACAAGTGATAAGGCGGGGAAAGGAGACCGAACCCGAAAGCCAGGACGTCTGAAAGGAACGGAAAAATAAAGGCAAAAAATACTTCTAAAAAAGCGTTGCTTGGATAACGGAACCGCCGGGGGGAGGGGAAGGGGAAGCTCTAGGACGTGGAGGAGATTGCAGAATTGGACCGACGAACCCAACGCCACAAAAGTCCCCGGTCAAAGGCATCGAATAAACGAACTTGGAAATCATTATTAAACGGGTCAAAATCGACGTAAACAGAATGACACCATGAGCAGGGGAAGGAGGACGAACCGCGGGGAGAAAAAACCCGGGAAGATACGAAAAAAACATCCCCGTACCCTCGCAATAACGGAAAAAAAAAAAAAGAAGGGCTAAGAAACGCGGAGGGAAAGTAAAAAATCGACTGTGAGACCGCGCAACGGGATCAAAAACGCGTTCACTGAATAATCTCGCAAGCAACTTGAGAAAGGTGGAGGGGTAATGAAGAGGGGGATAAATAAGTCAAGCCAACTCGCAAAGCTTTCACCAAGGAAAACATCGGGGGAAAAAAAGTGTAAATTAAAAGCAGGAGAAGACAATAAGGCCCTGAGGCTACGAGCGAAACTCGCCCGCGAGAGAAAGGCTTGGGATGTCGTTGGGGTGGGATGACAATAACTATTCTCAGTGTCTATCGGTTGGCTAGTCTGTGCAAGGCGTTATAAAAGAAATCATAAAATAACACCAAGGACCTGAGGGGAAGTCGATTCGTTCGGCGAGAAGGAGTACGCAAACGTTTGGGAGGGGGCATAAAAGACCTCAGGCGCGACAATGAGGATGAAAAAGAAAAAAAGAAAGAAGGCGACGGTTGGGGACAATTGGAAAAGTTGAAAGGGGAAAGCCAGAATCGGTTAAAAGACTCAGGGGGTCTGTATATGAAAAGTCTTCACTAGCAAAAAAAACATCGGGCCCACCCGTCTGACCGGTAAAGCAAGGCCCGGAAAGATGAGAGATATGGGGGGAGATAAAAAGGAGGAAGTGCGGCTTTAAAGAGAGAATAAGCCCGATTGAAAAAAAAACGAGGGTCAGATTTCGATCATGGGCATGCAACGTTAGGCTGGTGGGGTGGGACATGCCCTTGCCGAAGCCGCGGTTCAAGGGGGGCATAGGAAAAAAAAGATGCCCCGCGCTGAACTGGTAAGAGGCCGGAGTAAAAAAAGAGTTCCAAAAACACTCACCCCTCGCAAGGGTCTCATAGAAAAAGAAATCACAAAGGGGGGGGGAAACAAATAGACCACCCGGAATCCCGGATCGTGTTGGAAAAAAGCTGGGAACATTATCGAAAGACTTTCCGCACTAAAGGAAAAACGGGGCAATGTCATGCAAGGAGGAACGCATAACAATAATGGAGAGGGCTGAAGGCTCCATCGGAAAATCAGAAATCCATGACGACGAGGAGAAAACGCCAGACGCACACAAAACAAGGGAGCACAATGTACAAACTGGCAATGCGAGGCGAAAACGGAGAGGGGATGGGAGGGCCAGAAGGGAGGGGGAGAGAAAGGGGAGGGAGTTCGACGCCCAACGGGTCGAGTCAAATCTCTCATTCCATCGCGGGGGGGGAGTGGGGGCTAGGAAACACTTTAAAGAACTCGGGTTACGAGCGCAGGTCAAAGAACCTTTAAAGTAAGAGCAATGGAACATCAAAGAAGGTTGGGGGGGGGTGGAGATAAAGGAAGCAAGGAGGGTATCCCGGGAGTCTTCCGTGAAGAAAATTGGGGAAGCAATCGGGGGGGGCCGGTATAGAAAAAAAAATCAAGAGACATGTACCTTCAATAGACGGGACATCAAACTTTGAACCCCAAAACCTGATCGAGGGTCCAAAAGGCATTCGGGCAAAGTCCGCAGGGCTCTCAATAACGTGGCGGCGACGCTGGCCTTAAGGGGGTTGGGGGGGAGGGCGAATGGTGGCAAAATTGCGGCCACGGGACCCAATGGTCTGACTGGTCACACACGCCACTTCTTAGCCAGAAAAGAGGGGGCATTCCGGACAATCAAATCTCATTCAAACAAGCATTGGAAGGCGGGGACCGGGAATGGAAGGGGCTGAAGGGGAGATGTGGGAAACTCAGGAGAGAGAGGTAAAAACAGCCATGCACTTAAAGATCGGGCAGAATAAGCGACCGGGTGGCTGCTGGGGGGGACGCAAAAGAAAGGAAGGACAGAGAGGCAAAGTAAGAAAAATCCCAAAGAGAGAGGGCTGAAAACCATCGCTTTCGTGATCAAAAAAAAAAGAGCAAAAAAACCGCGGGGGCTGGCGAGAATCAAGGCAAACTGGGCTTAAAAAAGGCGGCAAGTAAAAGACGCGTGTGAAGGGGGACTTTGTCCTTCTCTTGCGCTTGGAAGACAGGAAACATTAGCCAGACCCAGAATCAGTGCTTAAGACGAAAACCTCTCGCAAAACCAGGCGCTTAACCGACCATCGAACGAGAAAAAAAAAAACAAAGAAGAGGGGGAAGAGGAGAGCACCGGGGGAGAGGGGAACATGGTGGAAGAGGGCGGCCGAGGAAAAAGGGAAGGAAAAACTGGGCACAGGAACGGAGGACGCCGGTCAGGGGGAAAAAGTACCTCGAAAAAGAGACGGGAGAAATACATCAGGGGGGGAAGGTGGAATAAGCAGACACCAAGGAGGGGGATGGATCTTTTGGGGCTGGATGAAAACGATGTGACGGTCAAAAAAACAGCGCGAGGAACGTCGAGCAGGGCACTTCAAAAACTTTCGAGAATGCAAAGTGGGGACAAGACAAACGCCGTCGTGGGAAACCGAAATGTACGCCAAACAAAAAAGCTTAACGGGGCCGGTAGAAAAGGTGGGTGGAGGGGGGGGTTTCAACATCAAATAAGCAAAAAAAACCGAAGCTGTAAGGCAGCTGGGAGTGAAGGTTTCAGGGGCAGTGGAAGGGGGAGGGGAAAATAGGGAGGGCAACTAAATAGGTTCAAAAACCAATCCGGGGGGACCAAACGCAGTGCCACCAGAGCACCGTGTCAGAAACCATGACAGCAAACGAAGTCTCGAAACAAGAGATGAAAGAAGGAGGCATCACGCCTAAGCGGTTGAACTCTATCAGGAAGGAAGTCGGAAAAGAACCATAAAAAGTCAGGTTCGGGTTTAGTATCAAGAAGAAAAACCCCGCAGAGGAACAAGGGGGTGGGGTCTAAGACTAAAAAAGAACTGTGGACGTTGTGCACATTATTCAAAAACCAAAAAAACGGACTGTTAGGGTCAGGGGTCAAATAAGAAGTTCTGGAGTCGCTAAAAAATAGGTCCTTTTAAAAAGTATAGGGAAAGAAACCGGGCTGAGAGGAGCATCGTGGAAGACACGGGGCGGGGAATGACAAAAATGGGTCTCAGGAAGCGAAGCATACCCGAGAACTGTCTTCTAGGCAGAGGAATATAAAAAAAGGGGGGGGGAAAGAGGGGGAAAGGTGGGAGACCTCGTGTGACGGGAAGTGCGGACCAAGACATGGGCTCGCGTTATAAGCTCCAACCCCAAAAAAACCCAAAAAAAAACCATCGGAAAGCACCCTTAGTATGTGAGAAGGAAAGAAAACTGGCATGAACACACCGATCGTGTCTTATGGGACGTAGGGGAGGAATCGTGGGACTAGGGCGGAGTGCAAAACCGGAGAAGGTTCAAGGTTTGCCGCTTGAGCGATCTAAAAGGGTGATGTGACATAGGGTGTATCTACGGGAGAACGTGCACGACCTGTGGTCATACCGCTACGGCAAGAGCACAAAAAGTCTTAATTGAACAAGGAAGGGGGTCAGGGCAAGACCAAGCAAAGAAGCCAGTGGAGAAGGACAAGGAAATCTGGACTCATGGGCGGCGGGGAAGAGCAGACGCAGGCCGTCGATGACCAAAGATAAGAGAAAATCGGGGGAAGACATGAGGCATCGATCGCTCGGGGGAGAGTGGCGCTCAATAATGACGAAGGGAGCAAAGACCATAATGAAACTAGTGGAACTCGGGTGTGCCAAAAAGGGAAAAAAAGCCAGGAGTCGGTTGAAGACATAAAAAAGGGGATCAAGGAAGTGCGAGGGGAGGGAACACGTTCAGCGTCGTATTAAAATCAGGGTTCAACATGGGACAAAAGGGGGGGTGTAAGGTACAAAAAAGAAAAGGAGAAGCGGGGGTATCACGAGAAAGCGAAGAAAAAAATTTAGCCATGAGAATACGGATGGTCAAATCAAAGGAAGCAAACAAACAGAGAGGCGGGTGCGGCTGACGGGGGCTTTCAAAGGGAGGTCGGAGCAAAAAAAGGGGCAAAGGAGCGGGGGAGGAAGCGGGGGTACAAAAAAGCGAGGAAGGCAACTCCGATGACTGATGACTGGGAGGGGCAACATCTTCGGTGGAATTTCAAAAAAATGTGGAAAAAAAAGGAGAGAATGAAGGAACGGGAACCGCGGGTCGGGGGTCGAAGGATCTATCGGGGTCCCCGTCGTTGGTAACCACATCTATCGCTAGGGGAAAGGATCGGAGGCAGTTCTTGCTATTGGGCAACAAGCTGAGTAAGGGGAGAAGAGGAGGGGGAGAAAGTGATCGGTGGCGGTGCAGATTAAAATTGGCGGGGGGGAAAGAAAATTGATCAGAGAAAAGAAGAATAACATCCTGAGTACAGGTTCGTACAGAGAAGCTTTGATGGGGGGGGGAATGTGGCCAGTACGGTCAATTAGAGAGAACCAACATGGAAGTAGACGTTGTAACATTCATGAAAAGAAAGCGGAACTTCTTAGTCGCAAGAGCACGCGGTAAAAGTTTGTGGCCAGTTTTCTTTGGGTCTGGAAACATAGGAATCGCGGATGGGATGGGAGCAGGGGACGCCAGAAAGAATCACGTACATCTTATCTGGCTTCGAAATCGGTAGAAATAAATTGACCGGCGGCCGTAGTGAAATAATGGGACAAAAAACAGTGAGCGAAGAAGTACAAAAAGGAAGAAAGAGTAGGAACGGCAAAGAGTGAAAAGAAAACCGAATATCTACCAAAAAGCCGTGAATGGTCTTTGAACCTAATGGGGACGGCGCGGAAAGAAAAGATATACCCATAAACGAGACTTGAGAACGACTTAGCAGGAGAAGGGGGAAAAAAACCGAAAAGAAGAGAGCCGGTTAAGGGTCAGGGAGTACGACGACCAATGTGAGAGGGAGGGTTGGGCCTAACTCGAACTGAAAAAAACAGGGCGAGGGGAGAGACTTATGGAATGGGTGAGAGGGAGGGTTTCAACGAGGATTAAAAAAGTGGAGGCCGCTGAGCATAAGGTGGCGTGATCAAACCGAAGGGGGGGGCTGGCGGGAGGTGTTGAGGGTTGATTCGGAACAAGGTACGGTCCATCCAGGCAACTGATATCAAATCAGCTCGTAAAAAACCCAGAGAGAAACGCTTTAGGGACTAAAGGAGAAAAAGATCTCCGAAGGGCCCGAAGAAAGCCGAACATCGCCGGAAGAAAGTATCGTCCAAGTGGGAAGTGTTTTGAAAGACATCACAGAGCACAGGCAAAAGCTTATATGAGTAGAGAAAGAAGGAAACTCACCGACCCGAAATTTGCAACGCGGAATTACGGACCAAGACAAAAGGGACAGAACCCGAACCATGG
>Ga0179593_1430555_pt1 | contig 13778 bp, 12 predicted proteins | sample CZODoug2_1_08_16_FD_185931 | JGI IMG/M metagenome (GOLD analysis project Ga0179593, IMG submission 185931) | Vadose zone soil fungal communities from Angelo Coast Range Reserve, California, USA - CZODoug2_1_08_16fungal (PacBio error correction) | ecosystem: Environmental > Terrestrial > Soil >...
TTTACCCCATGGAAGTGTCAGGTCCCCCGACCGGGAAGGTGGAAAAGAGGGAGTTTGGAACGGTACCGAACCGGGGGACGAAGGAAAAGCGGAAATCGTCACCTATAAAAGAGAAAGAGAGGCTTAAAAGTGGCTGTTGACATTATCAGGAAAAAAAAAGGGGAGACTGCGAAAAAAACAGGACGCGGTTTCCGAGGGGGGGCCTCCGAGTCCTGGGTTGACTGAGGAAAAGGGCATTAAAGGGGGGCAGGGGGTCTGGGTTAGTGGGCAGGAAAATGGAGCGCGTGGGGGCCGCGCTGGATACCGGTGCTGATCAGGGAGCCCGCAGTACCCTGGGCCAAAAGGTGTGACAATACAAAACTGAAAAAACTACTGGAAAACAGGAAAGGGGGGCGAGTTGAGCAGATAGTCGATGCCACAGCAAACTGCGCTGGCTTGGGGAAAGAAGAGTGGGCAAAGACTCAATACCCCTCTCTACGAGGGGAGAGGGATCTAGATGGAGTCGGCATGCAGGTCCGCCCTGGGAAACAGAGGCGGTGATATTGAGGGAGCGTCTTTTTCTAGGTCGAAGGGGAAAAAAGAGTCCGAGACACAAAAGCCAAGAAGATCACGCGCACGATAGGAAAAGGGGAAAGAAGGAGGTGAGCCAGGACGGCGACCGAGGAGGGGGACGGCGAAAGAGGTGCCTGGACGCGTGACTCCTAACGCCCGCCACCCGAGAAAGCCGAAGGTGGGATGTTCCAGCTGGGGCAGGGGTATTAGATCAAGGAAAAAAGACGAACGGAAAGGAAAAAAAAAACGGTTGTATCAAGGAGCCCGCCCTGTAACTTCGGCCAACGTTGAGTAAAAGCAAACGAAAGAGGAGACGTTGCCGGGGAAAGGGGTCAGCTATCCGTGGAAACCAAGCGTCCGGTGGTGGCGTAGAAACCGAGAAAGGGATTCTTCGGGCGGAAGCTTTGAGATTAAACGGACACGGGGTCGAAGTCAATGAAATGTGCAGGGAAAGAAAGGGAGGAAGATACCGCCTACAACCCATAGAGGGAAAAAAAAGAGAGTAGCGCCCGCCGTCCGGACCTGGCTGGGCCGGCCTTAAAGGCAGAACGCACCAGGGCATGGTCGAAAGGAAGAAAGTGGAGATTTTCTTTCTGAGAGGAATCAAAAGGAACAAACTCGCGTTGTTCTTGGGTGGCGCAGGCAACACCCGGAAGGAAGATGCATCCGGGCGACGTGAATAACCGTGCAGAGGGTAGGCACAACAATGGACACCCCGCCGGACGCCTCTTGAGCCTCTCCCGGCCTTCCTCACATGCAGAACCAAGCCGGGGAACCGCAGCAGGGTCCGTGAAGCAAAAAACATAGAAAGAAAAAGGGAGAAAGGGCCGTCTACAGACACGAAGAAAACTTCGGCCCATATTGACGGAAAAAGAGCCCGTGGGGGGGGGGGGGGGGGAGGGGGGGGGGGGGGGGGGGAGGCGGGGGGGGGGGGGGGGGGGGGGGGGGGGGGGGGGGGGGCAACAAAAAAAAAAAAAAACACCCACAAACAAAAAAAAACAAAAAACCCAAACAAAACAAGAAACCAACCAAAGAACACACAAAAAACACACAAACAACACCTCTTAATAATACGGGGCCGTCTACTCTTCTGATAGAGCGGGTGACGAAGCGAACGAGTCCATCGGCTGTTCTCATTGAATTACTCTTTTTACAACCTGCTCTCTGGGCCTGTTGCGGTCCAGGTATGATCGCCATTTCATTGAACCTTCGTGGGTCTAAATGCCAACACGTTAACCCCCTCAAGGTCTGGCACCGCGGCTGAGACGCATTCCGAGGACTCTTATGAGTTTGGGAATCACGACCTGCGGGGATGCTGAGGATAGGTTCTGCGCGGCTGCCGTCGTTCATTCACGATCTCGAGCAACAAAAAACTCTTCTTAGAAGGGAGACTAGTGGGAAAGAAGGACAGCAAAATGACCGCAAAAACACGCCGTCCAGGGCAGGAAAGACAAAGGCAGGACGGTCAGAGATAGACCGATTGAAAAAGCCACCATTGCTGTTCGTAAACACGGGTCGCGCACCGCTTTCCCCCAACGAAGGCCAACTACCTTTCCTCGGATAGCAGCTGCCAAAAGGCAAAAAACGCAAAGAGAAGTGGGTACCCCACGGAGGAAGTTCACCGGGGAGGACAAAAAGGGGAAGAGAGCAGTCAAACCAAAGCGTAGCCCGGGAAAAAAAAAAGGGAAAAGCACGAGTTCGACCCAACCATGGCTGATAGGGGGGACAATGTAAAAGCCGGTGCCGCCACGCTCGGCGACAAAAAACTGGGGGAAGTACCTTCGAAAGGGAGGTGTTCGTAGATCGGAATTCTCCCTGGACCCGGAAAAACGGAAAGGGGAAAGACGGGTTAAAATCTGCTGTGGAGCCGAAACGAAACTCCGGAAAACGGGCGGGGCGCCGAAAGCGGGGGGGAAGGTTTTCTCCCTACCTTGCACATTGGGAGGGGAAAGGAATAAATACATAACATCAGAAAAAAAAGGTGCCAAGGGAGGAGGAGGGGCCGCCCACAAAAAAAAAAAAAAAAAGGAAGGGGCAGTAGAAAGGGAAGATCAGAAACGACCAAGAGCTAAAAAGTCACGGTTCCTGCTCCACCAGTAGGGCGGCCTGCGTTAAGAAAGGACAAATCCCGGAAAAAAGGCACAGAGAGCGAACAAGCTTGAAAAGAGAGGAGAGAGGGGGCGGTATCTTTAGCAAAATGTCAAAAAACAAGAGATACAGGACGACAGCAGACCAACGTGTCGGTACTCAAGGACAGCGGCGCCCGCCGATCCTTGACGGGAAACTCCACCCAACACCAGGGGCCCACAAGAGAAAAAAAAAACGAAAAAAAAAGACGATGGGGCGGGTAGCTGGGAAACGTCACCGGAGGAAAACAAGGCGGGCCTGAATGCTCACAAACGGTTGGGGACGGAGGGGGAGAACGTTGAGATCAACCACAACAGTGGTAAAAGGGGAAAAGGAGGGGAGGGGGAGGAGGTTGGCGGGCGAAACGGCACGACGCAACAAAAGCGGGAGAAGGTCAAGAATCGGGGACCATCACAGGACACCTATTATCCCCGCGGCCGGATCGTGCAGAGTGGGATCCTGTTGCCCGGCGGACCCGTGCCCTTAAGGCAGTCACCGGAGAAGAAAACCTCAGGACCGCACACCGCCGATAGAAGGGCGCGTCTTTCAAACCCCCGGCAAAAGGAGAACTTGTAACTTCTGCCGCGTTCAGCAAGGAGATGGGGAGAGGAGGAAAACTAGACGTAAACTTGAAAAAGAAAGACGGGTAAAGGACCCTCGAATCTCTGGACCCACGCGCCGTTACTGCGTGCCTACTGTTCAAAAGGAGGGGTCCAGTTTCGTTAAAAGGAGTTACCCCGCTGCCGGGACTGCCTGGGAGGAAAAAAAAAGAGAAGAAACCGGTCAAGCGACACACCAAGAGAAAAAAAGAAGCGTAAGAACAAAAACGAAAAACAACCGTAAAGGCCCCCAAACAAGGAAAGACCCCCCTGAGTAACCAGGCAAACGCCCGGACAGGGTTCACGCAGTCAACCCGTCAGAAGGAAAAAAAAAGGGAGCGAGGTTCTAGGATACAACCTATAGCCGGGAAGGGGGGGGGGGGAGGACGAAGTCCTTCAACAACACGGTTCTTTGAAAGTGGCAAAAATCCATACGGCTTCCAAAGAGAAAAGGTGCCCAGCCTCGGGGGTAAAATAAAAAAGAAAACACAACAAACGGGAGGAGGAAAAGAAGGGGTTACCCCCTTAAGTGCAGAAAACCCGGCCGCCGAGTTTTGGCCGCAGGAAGGGATTGTGGGGGGGAAAACTTTTAACCACCGTGGCAAATTAACCCGCACGTAAGAATTAAAGAGAGTCCTAGCAAATGAGAAAAAATGAGGGGGACCAGAGCAGGCACCGTTGAAGGGAGTAACCCCAGAGAGGAATAGAAAAAAAAAAAAAAAGAGAGAAAAAACCAAAAACAGGGCGTTGGGAAGCGGGTCTACCGGGTGGGAAAGGATGGCGGGGGCCTGGGGAAAGGTTTTGAACAGGAGGAGGGGAGTGGCTTCTCGATGGCGAGTCTGTAAACATCGGATACAGGGCGGATAAAATTTCTCCATCGAAAAAAATGTCGGGTCCAGCGAACAGAAACTTGAAAAAAGGGAGAACAAAAGGGAAGGAAACGCAGAACCGGGGGCGCGGGGGAGAAGATCAGGGTGAAAGCGATGGCTTGAAGGAAAAGTCTATTTGCCAGGCGAAAAGCAAAAACAAAGAGGAAGAAAAGTACCAGTCTCGGCGTAACTTGATGGAAATTAAAGCCCTGCCTCCCTCGCGGGGGAAAAAAAGGAGGGGGCAGATGTATGGGGTCAAAAGGTCGAATCAGGGGAGAGGCCAAAGTAAAGGAACGAGAAGAAGAAGAACGAGGGTAACCGCAGGAAAAGTGAAAAAAAAAAGCACGAACGGGACGGATGACGTCGCCCTGGGGGAAACTGCGTCGTGCTCGCTGCGCCCGCCAACAGAGAAAGGAAGGTAGTGGGAATGTACCACTTGTTCTGTATCACTCCCACAAAATGGGGGGGTGGGGGGTGAGCATTAGGACCCTACCGGTCAAAAAAATTTGAAGTGATGACCCAAAGAACCGAAATAGAGCGACCATTGGGAGTACTAGGAAACGTTGTTTCACCCAGAGGAAAGGGGACGGGGTCCCTCCTCAAATGTCACAACTCCTGGGAGGTTCAGAGAGCACGACAAGTTCAAGAGAGTGACAGGGGTTGGAACATGGAAACCAAACCCTATAGAAACGAAAATAAAATAGAAACCCCGCCCTAATTCACCTACGAGGGTCCGATCACTAGAAAGAGTTGCGTAACCGTTACAGACGAGGATCATTCCGACGAAGGGGATGCAAACGTCAAGTTGTTGGGCATTCTTAAAAAAAACTATGCAAAAAAGGGAGGGGGGGAATGGGGGCATAAAAAAAAAAACCACCGTGCCGAGGGAGGGAAAGGAGTAGGCGATGACCCAAGGACTTGCAGATTAGGCAAAGGAAACCAAACCCCCGGCTTCGCTAACCGAAGAGGGGCGGAAAAAAGAGCCGGCCAGTCTAACCTCTACACTGTCGGGGAAGGGAGCAAAGAAAATGGGAGAAGGCCAGGAAAAAAAACTAACGACGTAAGCCAGTATGTAAGGTCCTCCCTATCTTGGCGGCCACTAGGGGAACGGGACGACATAAAGAGAAGAGTTAAAGAGACCGAGTCGGGCCTTCATGCGGCACTAAAAATGACGACGCAAAAAAGAATCGTGTGAGGGGAGAGAAAAGGGGACCTGCAAAAAAGGCCGGTATGGGAAGTGAGGAAAGGGGCAGCTGCTCATCGGGCTTCGGTGTTAACTCTTCTGTGAAAGCGGTGCGCGACCCGTGGAACAATGCAAAGAAAGGGGCGGTTCCCGGGATACTACCGGCAAGCGATTGACTCAGATACTGACCGTGTATCAAAACGTAGCTGAGGGATAGGAGAGAGGAATTCAGCTTTGTTAGGAAGCGATCGCTAGAACAAACAACAAAATTAGTAAATAAAATCAGTGAGTGCACCGAAGCAGAACAGCATTATCCTCTCAATCAAAAGCACCGTAAGGGAGCTGGATTCAAACACGGGAGTCATAAATAAAAAAAAAGCGGGGGGAAAGCAAAAGGAGGCATGTTCCAACCCCGCGCACGAGAAACCCGACTCGTTTGAGAAGGTCAACCAAGAGAGAGGACACCGGCACAAATCTACATACCCGGAAAAAGAGCGGGGGTGGGAAAACAAAAGAGGACACCAACTGCAAAGGAAAACAAGTGGAAACTCGCGCGTAATCACAAACTCTGAGAGGAAGAATGCCCCAAACGAGGGAAAACTAAATGCCCCGATTAGAGGGGGGAATGAGGAAAAGGTGTCCCACCTGTGCCCGAAAACGCGAAGAAATACAGAAGTACGTCTCTTTCGTCTTAGATATGAAGAAGACAAAGTTGGAATCCTGAGAAACAAAAACCGCGACCTGCTGAAAAAAAAGGGTCTGGCAGGAGAGGACCCGGTCGACTACTGAGAAGGACCCCGGGGTGGGCAGGGACCCACCTCTGCACGTTTATGGTTGAACGTCAATCTCTACGGCATGCATCAGGACGAACAGGCGGGGTGGGGGGGGAAAAAACTGCTTGGCAGACAACAAACCACTAAAAAAGGGGACGGTTGCATGAGAAGTGACGATAAAAAAAGGACGGAAAGTCGAAGTAAAAGCGCAAACGGAGGAATTGGAACCTGCGGTAAGGCGTGACCAAAACCGGAAAGGCAACTCTGGCCAGAAAGGAACCAATCTTTAGGGTACAAAAACTATGCGTGGTGTAAAAGCTCATACGGTATCTAGACAAAGGGGAAGAAAAAAAAAAGGCGGACTCATTAAACACCAAAAAACCGGTCCCGCTACTCAACAGCGGCGCCCGCCGAATCCTGGAAGAGACCTAAGCCACACCACCCGCAGCTGGTCCACAATTCTAGGACGGAAAACCAAGAACCGACGTAAAATTTCGGGTTCAGGAGGTAAAAGGCCAAATAGGCCCGAACCGGGCGGAAAAATGAAAAACCCGGGGCCTTGGCGTTCGTAAGTTAGAAGATAAGAAAGAAACAACCCTTGTGACCACTTCAGGTCGGGAGAGGGGGGGAGGGGGGAGAACGGAGAACAAACGAGCCAAGAGCGGGCGCAGCAAGAATTTCTATTCCCCATGCGCCCAAAAAAAGACGCGTGATCCGGCACTAAAGCAGGGAGCGTGATCCGTTCAAGACTTAAAAAAAAAGTAAGGGACCAGGCCGAACCGCGAAAACGAAAGAACAAATCTTACCTCCGGTGGAGACCAGGCGTCTCATAGTGCAGCCAAAAAATCCGAAAGGAATTATAGCAGCGTGAACGCGCTGGTCTTTCATGAAAGGAGGACCCCATAACTGAAAAGAAAATCCAGCGCGGAGACCGGACCATTCCATCAAGGAGTCCACTAAAAAAAGCGGGAATCACTTGAAGCCAGAAAACATGTTATGTGAGAGGAAACATCTTTGGGGCCTGGGGCCTTGCGAAAAAGGATAATCCACTTAGACAGGCCCAACCATCTCGACACATAGCGAAGAAATCAATGAAGAAGAGGAAAAAACAGTAAATGCACAAAAAAACCAGTAACCCAAACCTTAGGACAGGGAAAACGCCCGCCCGGGTTCTCACCGGAGAAATTACCAACTACTGTCACCATCACGTATAAGAATCCGGAGGACTAAGGAGAATAGAGAAACTGGGGACTGATTACGATTGTAAGTGCGCCCAACCGACGTGACAACATACCAGAAGAGTCCAAAACTCGAAAACTGGGGGGGGGAACATGAAAGAAGGGGGGAACATCGGAATTCTAAAACAAGGGAGTAGAAAAGAGATAGATTAAAAAACCTGGGCAATTTCACCCGCCGCCAAAGATTGCCAGGGGAAGTAGGTTTGGGAACAGGGGGGGGAGAAAAAGGACCGAGGTAATCCTAACGCGATCGTAGGAAAAAAATAGAAAAAACACGAATTCCTAGGTTCTGGGACAGTAGCCGTCACCGTGCTAATGAACCCCACTGCCGGGCGTGTTTGGAAGCGGGACTCAGGGGGGGGTCACTGAAACTGGCTGGAATGAAGGTGGTGCAGAGTTCTTATGGCGGAGAGGGAGGGGAACGGGCGGCAGCAAAAAGGTGCTGACGAGGTAGCCCGCAGTCCCGTCACGCGGGTCCATCTAAATAAAAGAGGGAAGGACGACAGTGAGGCCACTCAGGACCTGCAGCGGGGAGGAAGAAGATTCAGATTCCTGACAGAAAAAAGCGGGAGGGTAGGAAAGGGCTAGGGGGCCGAAAAAACGCCCAAGACAAAGAGAGGCGAGAAGTAAAAACTCTTATCGTGGTACGCACTGAGAAGCAAATGGTCGCCCGCGGCGTGGAATATGTCGGAACGCTCGGGTTCGCGGTCTAAGGGACGGAAACTTTCCTAGGCTACCGAAGCGTAACAGAGAAGGCGACAACGAAACCGCCGGGGTCACTCAGGGAGGGGGAACAATTGACAAAAAAGAGAGCACGTGCGGAGAAGACTCAAGCGGAGGCGACAAAAAAAAGCGGCGCCCGCCACCAAAAGAACCAAAGACTTTTTTCGTAAAATGAATGAGTATATCGAAAAGAAAAGCCCCAAAAAATGGGGGAGCAAGCAAAAAACGCCCGGTCGTTGAGGCCTCGTGAGTGGGTCCGCAGCTTAAACTGAAGCGGAGACTGCCTGGAATGTTCGTCTATCCAGGAACCCAGCGGCGGGGGGGGAGGAAGGCAATCTCAGGACTGCGAGGGACCGCTGTGGACGGGGCTGGACAAAACGGTGGACGTAAACCGCCTTGGGGGGGGTGTCGGGGACATGGGACTATTAAAAAAAGGTAGGGAAACAGCCGAGGGAGGAAACTAACAGTCTCTCAGTTCTCCATAGTTTCGGGACGGCCCCCCAACCCACCCCAAGCGGGGGGGCCTCCTGTCGGAAAAAACCGAAGGCATGGGAAGTGAGAGAATTTTGGAGATGGCGGTCTGGCGGTCATGCCAGCGTTCAACCGGCCATAAATGGGTGTCGCTGTGGGCGCCATAAGCAGTGGGAAACCAACCCGCCCGTGATCTGATTCATTCAATCGAGGAGGGAAAAATAAAGGGCAGATAGCGCCACCAGGACCACCAACAGGGAGGAGAGAAAAGGTCCGTATCGGCCTAAAGTAGGACATACCAACCGCAACCAACGGAAATGAAGCGGGCATTTATCATTCAATGCGAAGAAATTTTCTCGTAAAAGAATCTACGAAGAACTCTACTTATTGGGGGGGAACCATGAAGGGAGGGACCGCCGATCGGGGCTGGACGCTTACAAAGTACCGCATCAACAAATAGAGTGAAGTAGACGACGGAGGGGAGTCGGATACAACTTTAAAAACGCGCCATAAAGGTTTCCCCATCGTGTCTTGGGAAAAACGGGAAGGGGAAAAGGGTTTTAGCCAACCTCTCGGCTGCAGGTATGGAAGGAGGCACATGAATAAAAACTCTCGGGCCAGTTCAGTGGGGTAAAAAACGGCAGGGGGCAAACTGAAAGAGTTGAAACCTGCCCCCGAAAACCGGGGGATGTCACCTCTAGTACGGAATTTAAGATTGACTCGTACCTGCCGTGGGGGAAGAAAAAAAAACGCGGAAGGGGGATTGATCTGCAGGGGGATAATGCAAGTCGCTTCGGCAGGAAATGCAATTCACAGCAAGAAACACAAAACTGAAAAAAAAGAAAATCGTGAATTTGCACAAGAAAAAGGAAGAAACGCCGGAGCGGTCGAATAAGGCGTAAGGATTCATCGTCAATGGGGAAAAGGATCCGCGGTGAACAAAAACAGACGGAGGGGAAAGGAGCGCCCCGGAAAAACCGCGCGTTGGGGGACCGAACTGGCAAACCGAACACCAGTACAGCAGAGGAAGACCCGGCCCCAGCAGGTACCCATACCCCCTCTTCCTGAACCTGGAGAAGGAGATGGGACTCGGTGACGCTCGTAAACCGCCCGTATCATCATAAGGGAACCGCACTAGTCAACGTGCCTAAAAAATAGGTCCAAGGGGAAAACCTGGGCCGAAGATCGGCGGCCAAATCCTGGCCTTACGTCGCGGGCGTGGAGGGATAGGGAAACGTAGAACTTGGGACAGGAAGGAATACACGGCCCGCCCCGGTCAAAAGTTTCAGGCACCCACGCGGGAAAAGACAAGGGGAGGGCGCAGAAACGGGGGTCATGGGGAAACCCTACTCGGGACACTTAGGGTCACGTCCTCGCCTACGGCATTAGACAAGGAACGTCTTTTTTGGTGAAAATCATTAAACCCAAAAAATCGCACCACTCAAGAGGAATTCAATGAAATAAAAAACGAAAAAGCTCAAAAGGGCTCCGGTTGAAAGAAAAAGGATGCGGTGCGTCCTGAGGAGAGGACCCGACCGGTTAAACAGGCAACTTGGAGCCGACAATAGTTAGGGTTGTCCGACCTAGGCGGGGGCGAGCGAAGGTCGGAAGATGAGCCCAATTCAAAACAACGGGCGGCATCGCCGCGACCCAAAGTGTGCAAGGGGAGAAACGGCGACACCGCCGAAAAGGCTTGGGACCTCCTCCACCCCGTCCCTGGGGTCCCACAAGCTCTCCTACCGAACCAACCACGTCTCCAGTTCGGGTTCACGGGATCAACGTCACGATGGGGGGAAGGAACAGGAAAGGGCGGGGGCCTGAGCAACCAAAAAAGTACGTCGTCCGTTCGATCGAAAAGGACAAACCACAAAAGTAGAAGCAACGTCGGCGGTCGGTTGGGGGGAGAAGCGGCGGAACTACGCATCTAAAAACGCGAAGCCGAAGCGGGAAGAAAAATTGCTCCCCTCGGCGTGAGACCAACTCAAAGGGCAACGCGTGATCCTTGTTCCCGGCGGAAAAGGGGCAAGAGAAGATGACTAAAACTCCGCGCCGGAGAATAACTCGAGGGCAGAAAAAGTCGTCGAAAAGGAAAAAAACCGCCGCAGAGATACAGTAACGGGAAGAAATCAGGAATTTCTCGGCTTAGCTGGAGGATAGTGAAAACCAAGAGCCAGGACTCAATCACAGCGCATCGAAGGGAAAGGGTCCCATCGAATATCTGAGGCACGAGGCCGGTCCTTCTGTTCCTCATTGGTACTCCAGGAAGGCACAAGGGGCTTTTCTCTGAAACCCTAGTTGCAGGGAAATGAAAGGGCGAAAGAAAAAACCGGGGGGGGGGTAATCAGAAAAAAAAAAAATGCCCTCCACCAAGCGCTAACCATCAGCTGGGGGAGAAACGAAAAACAAAGCATTACAAACGTAACTTAAAACCCAGACAGAGAAAAAACCAGGTTAAACGAGGGCACAAAAAGCCGGGGGGTTCTCAGGGAAAAACTCAGTCTCAGGTCAAAAAAACAAGAAGAAAAGCTTTCTATGCAAAAAGCACGGGATGATTACGAGGTAATTCGAAACAAGGGCGTTTGAAAAGTCAAACAAAAGACTACGAGCCAAACTCAGGAAACGAAACGGGCCCTACGAAAGGGGGAAAGATCGAGAAAAAAAAACAACAGAGGGAGGAAAGACCAAATTAAGGGCAGGGACACCCGGCCGCGGTTGAACGAATTAAAGAAGGGGGTGGATTGGTAACCGAACCGTGGCGAATTACCTCGAACAGGCCAGGGCTAAAGAGGGAAAGAGACCGCCTACGTCTTCTAGGGACTGGTGAACATAGAACGGCCAAAAAAAGGAAAAAAGAAAAACGGCCGGTGCCCGAACGAAAAAATTTGGAATGCACTGATGGGGGGCCGAAGGTTGGGGAATTCGGTCTGTTTAAGCTGTAACGCTGCTGGTCTGAGGCGGGGGGAGGGGAGCGATACCGTCAGACCGGTCAACGTAAAAAAAGCTGGGGGGAGAGGGGGAAAACAAAAAGGACGACCGCAAAAAATATTCAACGGAAGGAACGTATGCGCAGACAAAAACGTCCTTTAAAAAAGGCAGACTGCTCTGGCTTGAGGAAAAGGAGAGGGTTCCTCTACTCCCGCTAACAGAGAAAGGAGGCTAGAAGGGTACCCAGTAGGGGAGGTGAGAAAAGGCTAACAAAAATGTTCCAAAAGGCAAAGAATAGTCGGTCGCGTCAGGGTTAGCGGTGAATCCTTCAAGTTCTCCTCCCTTTAAGGATCAGCGCACATCCTGACCGAAGGAAGCAACCCATGGGAGAAATGTCGGCTGGACCTAAGTAAGGAGGACATCGTGCGCTGCCGTGGAAGGAATCACCAACAAAAAGGAGGAAAGAAGAAGGGGACTTAGGTGGGAAACTGACAACGACACCGGAAAAAATGGGGTTGAGCATTCGCAAAAAAAAAAAGTCCTTTTATCCTCGTTTACGGGGATGAACACGACCCGTAGGAGAACTGTTCCGTTTCTCGGCTAGCCGGTTCAACCAAGGGAAGGGGGGGGAGGTATTGCCGTCAAACGGCGTGAGAAAGGTAGGGAAAGAAAGAACGGGTCGACGGTCTAATTATCCGCCTGTTGGTGGTCTTGAAAGGGGGACTGAGGAACCTCATAATCAAAACGCCTGTTTCTTGAAACAACAGTTATCTCTGAGCCAAAGGGACAGGGAAACGGGGGGGGGTAAGCCTAAAAAAAAAGTTGAAGGCGAAGGAAAAGGAGAAAGTTTGAGATGGCGTTCTGATCGACATTCTCAAAAAAAGGCCCTCGCGTGGTGCGCTTGGGGGGGGGAAGGAAGCATATTTTCCCAAACCAACCAGGGGGGATAAATGCCGTAGGGGGGCTAACGGACCCTACACAAGGTAGGGCCAAAAATACCAAAACCGGAGGAAAAGCACTAGGCACCAAACCAAACACAACCAGAAACCCAACACGCGAACCGTCAGGAGGCAACGTTGAGAAAGGCAATGAAACCCAATTAGAAGGGTACGGATAAGACGACACGAACAATGCCAGAAGGAGACGGAAGAGAGGGTTCGACCCGCCCGGACCGATCAAGATCATCGGGGCATTCAAAGCTTTCAGGGGACCGGAGAGGATAAGGCAAAGGGGGGGTGTGGGTGGGGGGGGGGGGGGTGGGGGGGGTGTGTGACTAAAACCTAGTCAGAAGGGATTTTGAGCAGGTGAAGGACGCGGGTTTAGCCAACGAAAGCTCTTTGCGGGTAGATGCTTGGGAGGCTAAGGGGGAAAAACTGCTAGATTGCACAGTTCTGTTCACTCTTCAGGGGCGGTGCGCGAACCAAGAACCTGCCCGCAAGGGGTTCGGTAACCTCGGAAAACGACGGAATTTACCATTAGAGTACCTAAAGTTTGATTCACGACATGAGGAAGGGGGAAGGGAGAAGCTGCTTCGTTGCATTAAACTGGCTCTAAAAAAAAAAACAACGAAAAGAAAAGGAGATAGGGAGGGCACCGGGCCAGAGACCACAATTAGCCGACAGAAAATCACGCAGGACCGGTAGGGAATTCAAAAAACAAAGGAAAGATCAATCTTAAAGGAGTCAAGTAGAAGAAGGAAGAAAAACTGGGAAATTTACCAAGAAAGCAAACCTCAGCCAAAGAAGAGGGACCCCGAACTGCCGAGAAGCTAACACAAAAAAAAATACCAAAAAGAGAGCATGGGGGGTACCAACCACGCGGAAGGCAGAAACCCTTAGTTTCCTCGGAGAGAGAAACACGCCAAGGGCAACTGGCAACAATACCCCGCCCGAGTGAAAAAAGGGCAAAGAGAAAAATCTGGACGGTAAAAAAAGGGGGAAAAGCCAAGATCGGCGGCCCGACTTGTACTACTTCTCTTTCATGTAGTATATGGCCGTCTAACAAGGGAAAGGGGAGAGAGGCCCCCCTAGGTTCGCACGTTACTACGGTTGCGGCCTGCCGTCCTTTGGGAAAAAGACGTCAAGAAAAAAAGAAAATCCATGGAATGGGGGCGCCCTACCAAGCACCTTTCGGGGAAATAAGAAAGCGCATGCATCAGCGACCCGGGGCGGGGGGGGGGGGGACAGCTGTCTTATGAAACCCCCAAGGGCTCACGCCGAGGACTGGAGAAATTACGAAGCAAGAAAAAATGAAAAAGGAAAGTGCAAGACCCAAAAAAAAAGAGGTAAGGCGTCCCGCCCGTTTCCCGGCACCAAATT